>Ga0180435_10000775_pt1 | contig 33704 bp, 25 predicted proteins | sample SS_ome_3_FD_132467 | JGI IMG/M metagenome (GOLD analysis project Ga0180435, IMG submission 132467) | Hypersaline lake sediment archaeal communities from the Salton Sea, California, USA - SS_3_S_1 metaG | ecosystem: Environmental > Aquatic > Non-marine Saline and Alkaline > Hypersaline >... | reverse complement strand
CATGCCAGCACCACCGATAAGATCCACTCCAAACTTCTTTACGAGTACCTGGTGGAACTGGCCAGGGATAAGGGTATTAGCGGGGCTACGGTCTTCCGGGGCATCATGGGATACGGTGCAAGCAGCACCATCCAGTCGTCCCGCTTCTGGGAGCTCACCGAAAAGTTACCGGTGGTCATACAATTTGTGGATCTGACCGAAAAGCTGGAAGCCTTCTACTCAGAAATCAAGGAGGAATTACTGAACATGCCCAAGGGCTGCCTGGTGACCCTGGAGCCCGTACAAGTTTTGCTCAGTAAAAAGGGAAAATAGTTCTACTTGCCTGCAAAATGAGCCATCATCAGGATGGCTCCGGCAGTACCGTCCATGGTGGGTTCGTTGGTGGAATAGTCGCCCATGTCGTCGTGGTAGACCACAAAGGGATTCTGAACCGCGGCAAACTCATCTCCGTCGTTCAGTACCAATCCAAGCAAAGACCTGTAAATGGTCCCGTATACCGGACCATCGATCAATCCGCCGGCCACCTCCTTACCTGTCATGGCATACACACTTGTATGCACATCCAGTGGGTATTCACCCCCTTCAGGCATGCCGGTAAACATGGATGTTCCCCAGGGATTTCTTCCAAAAAGCCAGTCACGTTGCTCCAGAAGGAACTGGTGGTAAGTTTTGTCGCCGGTCATCTTTTCGTAAAGAATTACCTGAGCAGCCAGGCTGGTAAGCAGGTTGTTGGAACACCAGATGAAGGGTATACCAATCCCATAGGGATTTCTCTGGGCCCTCTGGAGGCAGTCTTCGATCCCGGAACGATAATAGCTTTCCAGAGAGTCTTTTAGCGTTCCTTCAGCAGAAGCATGTAGGGCAAAATGGCCCAGGTTAATAAAGGGATAATACTGATAGTGCTTTGCAGTGTCCTTAGGCATCCATCCTACGGTTCCGGCCATATGAGCATAACGCTCGGCATCCTCCAGGTAAGCTTTGTCGCCGGTGGTCTTATACAGTTCAGCGGCCCCCCACTCCATATCATCGGCCCAGGTCTCCTCCCCATAACGGTAAGGCGCTCCATAGGAATTGCCCTGCTGGTAGCCTTCCTTTTCCTTTCCAAGGGCATAAAGGGTTCTGGCTGCTTCCAGGCACTTAGCTGCAAAAACAGGATCGCCCAGATCGTCCTTCCAGATTCTGGCAGCCTGAGCCATGGCAGCAGCCGAACGGCCTGCCAGATTGGATACTCCGGTGGCCTCGCTTTTATATTTATTCAAACCCTGCGGTAAGCCGGTAGCAAAGTAAGCAGCCCGGTAGGAATCCGGACCCCAGCCATATTCGGAAGGATCGGGATCGGGCATCTTCCATCCAATGTGGTCACGATCATCGGCCACCTGATGTACCAATTGATCGGGCGTCACATGGAGTTTATGGATCCAGTCAAGTCCCCATTTGGCCTCATCCAGCACATCGGGAATCCCATTGGGGCCCGGTTGACCAAGGGCATTACACAGGTCCTGGAATCGATCGGGATACAATTCATAGCTCATCAACATATGTCCGGTGGCATAAGAGCCTGTGATCAGGTATTTAAGCTGATCGCCGGCATCGTGCCAGCCCCCGCTTACGTCCACAAAGCTAGAATCGGGCATGGAACCATAGAAAGAACGGCCATCGTGTTGGTGACAGACTATATCCAGAAAAGGATTGTAACCACAGCGCTGCTGCCGCATAAAACCCAGCAATATCTCCTGCTTATGCTTATAGGCAGACTCCGATATGGCAAAATCCTGGGATTTTATTCCCGATTTTTTGGCCTGAATGTAATAGGTCCCTTCTGCCTTTTGTTCCGAAAAAGTGAGTTCGTAATAGTACTCAAAAGCACCCCAGCCAGGCTTTTTGCTCTTATAGGCTTTTTTACTTAGTACCACTTCTCCATCCTGATCAAGAAGCTGGAACTTTTCCCTTACCTGAGAGTGAGAGAAAACAACAGCCGTTTTGTGATCATCCGGGAGGTAACCCGCCTGGTTGATACGAATATATATTTCACTTTCTGTTTGTGTTGGACTGCCTGCAAACCAGAAAGAGCTCAGAACAAGCAGAAATTGCATAAATAGTGACACCATGTTTTCGAAGCTTAGATATTACGATCTTATTAGGGTGATCTAACTTTGTTTTACCCAAATTTATCCATACTTTTCAGATTGACAATTACCAGTTGATGTATTAAACTACCCCCCTCCATGAAAAATTACCTGTCGATATTTCTCCTTGCTCTGTCAAGCTGTGTTCTCAGCGCCCAGTATTCGGGTGGCGGAGATGCCAACCCGGATCTTAAAACCCATGCTGAAGCTCTGAAAGAATTTCAGGATATGCGCTTTGGTATGTTTATTCACTGGGGGCCCGTAGCACTCCGGGGGGAAGAAATTTCCTGGTCCAGGGGGAAACAAATCCCCATCGATGAATACGATCAACTTTACAAGGACTTCAATCCCGAACTTTTTGATGCCAGGCAGTGGGTGGGAGCCGCCAAGGCAGCCGGCATGAAATACCTGGTGATCACCAGCAGGCACCACGATGGATTCAGTCTCTGGGACAGCAAGTACACCGAATACGATATGGCTGCCACTCCCTATGGGAAGGGCATCTTGAAGGAACTGGCCGAAGAATGTGAGAAACAGGGGATTAAATTTGGCACCTACTACTCCATCTGCGACTGGTACCGGCCCGACTACCCTGTGGTGTATCCTGCACCGGATTATTCCTTCCGGGAGGAAAGGGAGATGGATGCTGAAACCCGCGAAAAGATGGATCAGTACACCACCTTTATGAAAAATCAACTCAGGGAGCTCATCGAAGATTATAACACCTTTGTAATCTGGTTTGACGGCGAATGGGAATGGGCCTGGACCCACGAAGACGGCACCGACATGTACGCCTACCTGCGTGGACTGAAGGATGATCTGCTCATCAACAATAGGGTGGACAAGGGCAGGGAAGGAATGGGAGATAAATCCAGGGATGCCCGTTTTGCAGGTGACTTTGCCACACCCGAGCAGGAAGTGGGCGGTTTTGATAATACTTATGCCTGGGAAACCTGTATGACCATAGGGAAGCAGTGGGCCTGGAAGCCCGATGATGATTTGAAAACCACGAAGGAATGCATTCACACCCTGCTCCATACCATTGGAGGTGACGGAAACCTACTGTTTAATGTGGGTCCCATGCCCGATGGCCGCATCGAAGACAGGCAGATAGAACGGCTCAAAGAAATGGGTGAATGGGTTTCCCGTAACCAGGAAGCCATTTATGGCACCAGGGGAGGACCCTACATGCCCACAAAAACGATGGTTAGTACCCATAAAGATAATAAGATCTACCTGCACTTGTTAAAGTATCCGGGAACCCAACTTGCATTACCCATTGATCAAGAGGTTCAAATTAAGGAAGCCCGTTTTCTTGAGGATGGGACTCCCATCAAACTAAAAAGGAAAGGCAATAGATGTACCTTAAAATTTTCGGGTTGGCCCGCTGATAAAACAGCTACGGTGATTGTTCTTGAACTTTACCAGAACGCCAGCGAAATAGAAGCCATAAAACTTTAAAACATAAAACCCATATCATGAAAACTAAGCTCAATTCAAACCTGCTCTTTCTGTTTCTTCTTTCTCTGTTTTTTGGACTTGGAAGCTGTACCAGTCCGGAAACCCAGAGTGAGGACACCGCCTTCCAGGCTCAGGAATTATTTCCTGAACCACCCCGCCCAGAAGGACAGACCGATGTAATCGAACTCCGCTGCGATCCCATCGACACAGTCCATATCGCCTTCGTGGGACTGGGAGGCAGAGGGAAAGGTGCCGTACGACGCTACACCCATTTGGAGGGCGTAAAGATTGTGGCACTCTGCGATCTGGTGCCTGAAAACCTGGATAAGGCACAGGAAATCCTCACAGAAGCCGGGCTTCCGGAAGCAGCCACCTATTCCGGAGAAGAGGATTGGAAAGAGGTTTGTGAACGCGAGGATGTGGACCTGGTCTATGTATGCACCCACTGGGACCTGCATACCCCCATCGCCGTCTACGCCATGGAACAGGGTAAGCATGTGGCCTCCGAAGTACCCATTGCCATCAGCATTGAGGAATGCTGGCAACTGGTCAACACAGCGGAGAAAACCAGGCGTCACTGCATGCAGCTGGAAAACTGCAACTACGACTTCTTCGAGCTGGCCACGCTGAATATGGTTAGACAGGGTCTGCTGGGAGAAATTGTTCATGCAGAGGGAGCCTACATCCACGATCTCAGAGCTCACAACTTTAACGAGGAGAATGGTTACTGGGAAATGTGGAGACTAAGGCACAATCAGAAGCGCGATGCCAACCTCTACCCCACTCATGGTTTTGGGCCCATCTGTCATATAATGAATATTCACCGGGGCGACAAAATGGAATACCTGGTTTCCCTTTCCAGTGATCAGTTTGGTATGACCGAATACGCAAAGAAGAAGTTTGGAGAGGACTCGGATTACGCTCAGCGCGAGTACGCCCGGGGAGACATGAATACTACCCTGATCAAAACCGCCAAGGGAAAAAGTATCATGATCCAGCACGATGTGACCAGTCCCCGACCCTACAGCCGGATCCACCTCCTGAGTGGCACCAAGGGTTTTGTTCAAAAATGGCCCATGCAGGGGATCGCCCTGGAACCCTTTGCACACAACTTCCTGGGTGAAGAGGAGATGGCCCAGGTACTGGCAGACTATGAGCATCCCATTACCAAAGAGGTTGGGGAAATGGCCCGGAAGGTGGGCGGACACGGGGGAATGGATTTTACCATGGACTACCGCCTGATCCACTGCCTGAGGAAGGGATTGCCCCTTGATCAGGATGTTTACGATGCTGCCGAATGGTCATGCATTACCGAACTCAGTGAAAAATCCATTGAGAACCAGAGCATGCCGGTGAAAGTTCCGGACTTCACCCGTGGTGCCTGGCAAAAGGTAGACGTGGTCACCTACCACTAGACAGGAACGGTTTATCTCCCCGATTTACCATTCATCCTGAAGATTTGCCGCCTGGGAATATCTTATTTCCGGGGGACAAAGCAGTGCCCTAGATTTGTCTCAGACTTTTATTCAAAGAAATGAGACAGATTTTCGCCATACTGATCATTCTGACAGGCCTAAGTGCTAAGGCACAGCAAAACATATCAGGCAAGGTCACTGATAAGCGGGGAGATGCCGTCATCCACGCCAACATCTATTTCGAAGGATCCTACGATGGCACCATCTCGGATGAAGAAGGGAAGTTCTCACTGAGCACTGACTTGAGTGGCGAGCAATTGCTTACGGTAAGTTTCATGGGTTATGAAACTTTTTCTGCTCTTCTCCATCTGAGCGGGTCAGATACCCTAATGCATATAATCATGGAGGAACAACTCAGTGAGATCGATGAAGTGTCGATCACCGCAGGAGTTTTCAGTGCCAGTGACAAGAAGAAATCCGCTACCCTGAATTCCTTTGATATTGCCAGCACTGCCAGTGCCATGGGCGACATTTACGGGGCCTATGCCACCATGCCGGGATCACAGAAGGTGGGGGAAGAAGGCATGCTCTTTGTCAGAGGCGGCGACAGTTATGAAACCAAGACCTACATGGACGGCATGCTGGTGCAATCTCCCTTCTTTTCAAAAATGCCCGACATTCCCACCCGGGGTCGTTATTCTCCCCTGTTGTTTTCTGAAACCATATTCAGCACGGGAGGTTATTCTGCAGAATTCGGTCAGGCTCTTTCTTCGGTAGTGGACCTGACCACCAATGGAATGGAAACGGAAAACAAGACCAGCATTTCCCTGATGACTGTGGGTGCCAGCGCTTCCATGGGACGAAGATGGGAGAATTCTTCCCTGGCCTTTTCCGGTCTCTATGCAAACAATGCCCTGCATCATAAACTATTTAAACAAAGTGTGGACTGGATCAGGGATCCTCTGATGGCAGATGGGACCCTTATGTACAGATCGAAAATAGGTGATACCGGATTACTGAAGGCCTTCAGCTCCTACAACCATAACAGAATGGAGATGAACTATGATAATTTTGAACAGGGTTCTTTAGAACGGATTGCTCTTAGCAACAACAGTTTCTATGCCAACACCTCCTATACCGATGAACTGGGTGAAAAATGGCTCTTGAAAGGCGGTCTGGCTTTCAACCGCGACCTGGAGGATATGAACTACGTAGGGAATCCCATTCAAACAACAACTACCGCCTCCCAGGCCAAACTGGTGATGACCCATCTTACCAGCGAAAAGCTTAAAATCCGGATGGGTGGGGATGTGCTTTTGGAACAATACCAGCAAGACATCCATATGGATAGTATCATCCACCTGGAATTTCAGGATCTGCAGCCTTCATTGTTTCTTGAAACAGAACTCACACTTTCAAAGAAACTGGCCCTGCGCCTCGGGGCCAGGGCAGAACATAGTTCCCTTTTACAAAGCCTTGAACTTAGCCCACGTGTAGCTGCTGCCTACAAAACAGGTACAAATTCCCAAGTATCCCTGGCATGGGGCAAGTATCATCAGCGACCCCAGGCGGATCTCATGAAGATGGTTCCGGGACTAAATGCCGAAAGAGCCACACACTACATTCTCAATTATCAGTACCGCAAAAACAGAAGGATTTTTCGTTCTGAAGCCTACCTGAAACAATACGACAAGCTGGTCAGGTATCTGAACCCCTACGATCCGGATCCTCAGAACTACGACAATAAGGGAGCAGGTTACGCCGGTGGGGTGGATATCTTCTGGCGCGACCAGGCATCGGTAAACGGACTCGATTACTGGATATCTTACAGCTTTCTGGATACTCGTCGGAATTACAAAGATTTCCCTGACTATGCCGTTCCAAGCTACGCTTCAGCGCACAACATGAGCGTGGTCTGCAAATACATGTTCGCCCCGATCATGACCTTTGCCGGCATCACCTATTCCTATGCCAGTCCCAGACCCTACGACGATAAAAACAGTCAGGATTTTATGGATGGCAGGACACGGTCCTACCACGACATCAGCATGAACCTTACCTATGTCACCTCCCTGTTCAACAAAGACTTCATCATACATATGAACATCACCAACCTGCTCGGCTTCAAAAATGTATTTGGCTATACCTACTCCCAGAGTCCCGGAGAAGACGGACTCTATGAATCCAGGGCCATTGTGCCAAATGTGGGCCGACAGGCCGTACTTGTATTCCTGTTATCACTATAAAACCATAATCATGAAACACATTCTAATTATTATCAGCATCCTTGCTATCGCTATAAACTCTAATGCACAGGATAAGAATTATGAATCAGCCATGCTTGGCAATCTGGAGTTGCTGGACCAGGCTAGATCCCAGGAGGACTATCTGAAATGCGCCAGTCGCTTTGAAAGGGTCGCTGCCGCTGAGAAATCGCTCTGGCTGCCTTACTATTACGCAGCGTATTCCCTGGTGGTGATGAGCTTTGATGAAGGGGACGGCGCTAAAAAAGACCTCATCCTGGATCGTGCTCAGGGACTGTTGGACAAGGCCCTGGTGCTGCAACCGGAAGAATCGGAACTGCATGTACTACAGGCATTTTTATATCCTTCCAGGATCCTGGTAGATCCCATGAGCAGGGGAATGCAATACATGGAACTGATTTATGAAACTCTGGAAAAGGCCAAAGCGTCTAATCCGGAAAATCCTAGGATCTATTTCCTGGAGGGGGTTAACAAAGCCAATCTGCCTCCTTCCATGGGAGGAGGACCGGAGGTGGCCCGTCCCATCCTGGAATTGGCCCTGGCAAAATTCGAAGCCTTTGAAGCTAAAAATTCCCTGTGGCCCCAGTGGGGAGAAGAGGCGGTGAAAGCGGAACTCAACAAGTTACACTAATTACGATTCATTTAAGTATCTTGTAAAAACCTTGGTACACCGGCAGGATGAAGCAAAACAAAGCTCTACGATTTATCCTTATTCTTCTCAGGGACTTCCTGATACTGATCATCATTGGAAATGTCCTGTCCATTTTTACCATTGAGAGGGAACTCTGGAGTTTTGGGATCTTTTTTCAAAATTGCCTCTTCTCCATTGCCCTGGGCTTTCCCGCATGGAAGGGCATGGTATATCTTACGAAGGTTCTGGAACTCAAATTTCCCTGGCTTAAATATCCCATAAAAAGGCTTATTTACCAGGTCCTAGCCCTGTTTGTTTTCGGAGGTACGGTCATGTTCCTGGGACTGATATTCTGGTTGATGCTTTCTGAAGATCTGGATTTTTCCTCAGCTGTGGCGCTGGTCACTCCCAGTGCCAAAGTGGCATACATTTTTATGTTTCTTGCCCTGCTTCTTGGAAATTCCGTGCTTTTCTTCAGAAACTGGAAAGCAGCAACCATTCAACAGGAGGAGCTGAAAAGAGCGCACCTGGCCCTGCAGTACCAATCGCTCAAGGATCAGATAAGACCCCATTTCCTGTTTAACAGCCTGAGTTCCCTGGCAAGCCTGATACATTCCGATGCCCATAAGGCCAGTGATTTTGTTCATAAACTATCGGATGTATACAGGTATGTACTTGAACAAAGGGAAAATGAACTGGTCCCCCTTAGCGAGGAACTGAAATTCCTGGATGATTTTTTATACTTGCAAAAGATCCGCTTTGGAGATAGCTTAATCATTGAGAACTCCCTGAAAACAGATGGCTCCAGGATGGTAATCCCACTTTCGCTGCAACTGCTGGTTGAAAACGCCATCAAGCATAACGAAGTTTCCAGCGAATATCCCCTTAAGGTGGATATCCTTTCTACAGAAAATGGACATGTGATCGTCAGGAATAAGCTTCGTAAAAAGAAGCAAAGCGAACACTCCCTGGGCATGGGTCTGGAAAACCTTCGTAAACAGCTTGCCTTCTTCTCTGAGGAAGCCCTTCTGGTCGAGGAAAAGGAAGATTTTTTCATCGTAAGGATACCTACCCTCCCTGCATAATACAAAAGCTATGAAGGTATTAATCATAGAGGATGAACATTTGACGGCAGAAAGGATACGGAGCCTTCTCACTACCATCGATCCGGAGATCCAGGTGCTGGGGCTTATGGACTCAGTAAAAAAAGCAGTCAGGTGGTTTGAGGAAGAGGGGAATCCCGACCTGGTTTTTATGGATATCCAGCTGGCCGACGGTATATCCTTTGATATTTTCGACCGGGTCCGGGTGGAGGCACCGGTTGTTTTTATTACTGCTTATCAGGAATATGCCATCCGTGCTTTTAAAGTCAACAGTGTGGATTACCTGCTGAAACCCATCGTACAGAAAGACCTGGAAGCCGCTCTGGATAAATACAGAAAAATATACCATCAAAATGAACAAGTTCCTGAGATAAACAGCGATTTGCTGGACAGAATCAGGCAGATGATCTCCAAACCCTATAAATCGCGCTTTTTGGTCAAAGTGGGCGACCGGATCAAATCGGTGGATGTGGAGCAAATACTTTACTTCTACAGTCAGCAAAAAGGCACCTTTGCGCACACCGAAGAAGGCCGAAATTACGCTGTGGATTACACCCTGGATAAACTGGGTGAAGTCCTGGATCCATCCCTTTTTCACCGGATCAACCGTCAATACATTAGCTCTCACAGGGCCATTGAGGAATTACTAAGCCTGTCGGGCAGTAAGCTTAAGGTGCGTTTGCTCAACTCGGATGATGAGCAGATTTATGTGAGCCGCGATCGACTGGGTACTTTCAAGAAATGGCTGGACCAATAAATGAACTATCTTAGAAAAACGAAACAAGCAGTATGAAAAGAGTTTTGATTCTAATGAGTCTGGTACTTTTTATCCAGAGTTGCCAGCAGGAAGTTGAAACAGCTCCCAATATTTTATTTGCCATTGCCGATGACTGGGGGTGGCCGCACGCAGGCGCCTATGGAGATCCCGTGGTTCAAACCCCCGCCTTCGACAGGATAGCCCGGGAAGGTCTACTGTTTAATCACGCCTACATCTCCTCACCTTCCTGCACCCCGTCCCGTAATGCCATTCTTACCGGTCAGTTCCATTGGAGACTGGGACCCGGGGCCAACCTCTGGAGCACGCTGGACCCTGCTACACCGGTTTATCCCCTTCTGCTGGAAGATGCAGGATATACCATAGGACGCTTCCAGAAAAGCTGGGGCCCGGGCGATCTGAGCAATTGGGAAAGACACCCGGTTGGAGAAAATTTTACGGGTTCGGGATTTGCAAAATTTATGGAAGAGCGAAGCGAAAATCAGCCTTTCTGTTTCTGGCTGGGCACCAGCGATCCGCACCGGCCCTACCAAAAGGGCACCGGAGTGGAAAGTGGAATAGACCTGCAAAAGATCAGCCTGTTTGAATTTTTTCCGGACCACGACGTGGTACGCAGCGATGTGGCCGATTACTACTATGAAGTGCAGCGCTTTGATTCCCTGGTGGCCGATGCCATCCGGGTGCTGGAAGAACATGGAGAACTGGAGAATACCATCATTGTGATGACCGGCGATCATGGCATGCCATTTCCCAGGTGCAAATCCAATAACTACGATTCCGGAGCCCGGGTCCCTCTTGCCGTTCGCTGGGGCAAGGGAGTAAAAAATCCTGGCCGGGTGCTGGACGATTTTATCAGCACCACCGACCTGGCCCCCACCTTCCTGGAACTTGCCGGAGTAGAGGTTCCGGAAGTAATGACGGGGAATAGCTTTAGAAACATACTGGCCAGCAAAAAAGACGGACAGGTGGATCCTGATGGCAGGTCTTATGTGCTGCATGGAAAGGAAAGGCATGTACCCGGACAGGAAGAAGATATGGGAGGCTACCCCGTAAGAGCCATCCGCACTCACGACTACCTGTACATCAGGAATTTCAGGGAAGATCGCTGGCCGTCCGGAACACCCAATTACAAGGAAGCCGCCATCCCCTATTGCTGGCTGGGCGACTGCGATAATGGTGCCACAAAGACTTACATGGTGGACAATAGGGAGAAGGATGAAACTCATAGCAGACTTTACGATCTGGCCTTTGGGAAAAGGCCTGCCGAAGAATTGTACGATTGCCAAAAGGATCCTGACCAGCTAGTGAATCTGGCAGGGGATCCCTCCTATGCAGACATCAAAGAGGAATTGTCAGCCCGCCTCATGGAACAACTATTGGCCACAGGCGATCCCAGGGCTACCGGAGGCGGAGAAGAATTTGACGAGGTGCCCTACCTGGGACATGGGCCCAGGCATCCTAGCTACAAAGCTGAATAAGAAGGAAACTAATCCCCGAAACTGGTGGCCAGATTCCGGGCAGCAACAACCCAGGGGTGATCGAGGGGCACATAATTGATCTTCCCGACGACATCCTGCAGGGGAACAGCTTTGGTCTGCTCACCATCCACAGCCACCATGATTCCATACTGTTCGTCCCTTATTAAATCTACAGCTGAGGTTCCCAGCCTGGTTGCCAGCATCCGGTCAAGGGCTGAAGGGGTACCTCCCCTTTGCAGATGACCCAGGATCGTTACCCGGGTTTCGAGCCCGGTAATTTCCTCCAGCTCCTGTGCCATCTCCATGGTAGATCCCCGGTATTTCCGGTCGAGCTGCTTCAATTGCTTTTTCAGCTTTGAGCGTTCATCGCCCTCAGCTGCCTCAAGTTTTTTCTCAAGCGCTTTTATCTTGTTGGCTCCCTCCACCGTGATGGCACCCTCTGCGACTGCCACAATACTGAAGCGTTTTCCCCGGCTCACCCTTTCCAGGATGGAATCGGCCAGCTTGTCCATGGTATAAGGGATTTCAGGGATCAGAATGGCGTCGGCCCCTCCGGCCACACCTGCGCCCAGAGCAAGCCATCCCACCCGGTGCCCCATAATCTCTGCAATGATGATCCGGTGATGACTCGAGGCAGTGCTATGCAGACGGTCTATGGCATCTACGGCAATGCCCAGGGCCGTATCAAATCCGAAGGTCACATCGGTCCCCATGATATCGTTGTCAATGGTTTTGGGCAGGGTAATGATGTTACAACCTGCCTGACTCAGCCGATAAGCATTCTTCAGCGTACCCCCGCCTCCCAGGCAGACCAGTACATCCAGGTGGTTTTTATGGTAATTCTCCACGATAACATCGGTCATATCCACAAATTTGCCACCCATGGGCATTTTATGGGGTTTGTCCCTGCTGGTTCCCAGGATGGTACCTCCCAGGGTAAGGATCCCCGACAGCATTTTGTTATCAAGACGTACGGAACGGTTCTCCATCAAGCCCCTGAATCCATCCCTGAACCCAATGACCTGCATGCCTGCACCTCTGGTGGCTGTTTTTCCTATCCCCCTGATGGCTGCATTCAGGCCCGGTGTATCTCCCCCCGAAGTAAGAATGCCAATGTGTCCCGATCGAATTTGTTTTGCCATGATTTTCCTTTTTATACCCAACAAGTTAGGAAATTCCCCTTCTAAAGTCTAATCGGCCGGAACCGTCCGGCTGGATCTAAGTGAATAGACCTTCAGGATTTTGTGGGAAAAATGGGTTGGGGCTATTTTCTGCTTTCAAAAAAATGCATTCGCCTTACAAGATCCGCATTACATCGATAAGGCTTATCACCTGACCAGGTACGGTGGCAAGTTGGGCCTCACTGGTTCCAAACCTCAGATTCAGGGTATTACCTAGCTTGGAAAGTATCTGAAGGTCCACGAGTATGCTCTCCTCCCAGACCATATCCACCTCAAAACCTCCACGGGCCATCAAACCGCTAACCTGTCCATTCTCCCAGGCTTTCGGAAGTGCAGGAAGCAGGTCCAGATAACCTGCATGAGATTGAAGCAGCATTTCGGCAATGCCTGCTGTTCCCCCGAAATTACCATCAATCTGGAAAGGTGGATGGTTGTCAAAGAGATTGGGATGTGTGGACTTTTCCAGGAGTTTCTGAACATGATGATAAGCCTCTTTCCCGTCCTGAAGTCTGGCGTAAAAGTTGATTATCCATGCCCTGCTCCATCCGGTATGTCCGCCCCCGTGCTCCAGGCGGTGGGTGAGCACCTTCTTGGCAGCCGTCATGTATTCAGGAGTATCGGCCCAGTTGTATTGCGGTGAGGGATGAAGCCCGTAAAGATGGGATATGTGCCGGTGACCGGGTTCGGCCTCAGTTAGCCCTTCCTCCGACCACTCAAGGATCCTTCCATCCTCACCGATTTCAACCGGTGCAAGTTGCTCCAATTGAGTCTGTAGCAAGCTTGCAAATTCGTAATCCCAGCCCAGGACCCGAGCGGCATCAATTACGGAATTAAAAAGATGCCAGACGATTTGCAGGTCCATGGCAGGACCCATATTCATGGCTGCAGTTTCGCCTGAAGGTGTGATAAAGGTATTTTCAGGTGAGATGGAAGGACCGGTAACCAATTTGCCTGTCCTGGGATGCTCCACCAGAAAATCAGATAAAAACAGTGCTGCTTCGCGCATCACGCTATATCCATAATCCTTTAGGAAGGTAGTATCACCCGTAAACAAAAAGTGTTCCCAGATATGAGTGCTCGCCCAGGCCGCCCCCATGGGCCACATACCCCAGTTGGGTGAACCGAATAACTGGGTCTGATGCCAGACATCGGTGGTGTGATGGGCCACCCAACCCCGGCAATTATAGGTAGTACTGGCAGTCTTCTGGCCTGATTGACGCAAATCCCCAATGAATTCCAGGAAAGGCATATGACATTCGGAAAGGTTGGTGACTTCCGCTGGCCAGTAATTCATCTGCAGGTTGATGTTAATGTGGTAGTCCGAATTCCAGGGTGGTTCCATATGTTCATTCCATATGCCCTGCAGATTGGCAGGAAGGTTTCCTGGCCGCGAACTACTTATCAGAAGGTAACGTCCGTAATTAAAATACAGCTCCGCCAAACCGGGATCGCTTTTGCCCTTTTTTACTCTTTCGAGCCGCTCGTTGGTGGGGAGATCCTGTGTGCCTGATCTTCCCAGATCAATGTTTACCCGGTTGAAGTAAGCCTGGTATTCTTCAACGTGTTCTTCCAGAGCCCGCTTAAAATTGCATTCCAGCGATTGCCCCAGACAAGCCTCACAGTCGGCACAGGGCTCTTCGCCAAAATAATCGGTAGAGGAAACTATTCTCAACTCCATGCTACGAGCCCCATCCACTTCAAGACGGTCACCCCAGGAATGCACATGTCCGCCAATTATTATCAGCTTAACACCGGCAGCCAGCATAACTCCATCTCCCTCATCCACATATTGTTTCATGGTGATCATTTTGTCACCATACATAATCACAGCTCCTTTCTTGGGACGGCTGAGTTGAATATGACAATCGATTTTTCCTCCATCAAGAGCCTTTTCCCGAAACATGATTACATTCCTGTTTGCGGAACTAAAAACCTCTCGTTGGAATTTCTTATCGCTCTTTGTGTAATTTACCCTGACCAGAGCACTGTCAAGCCTCAGAGATCTTTTATAGTCAGACACAGCTGAGGAATCATCGTAGGTGATCCAGAGGTCGCCCAGGGTTTGGTAAGCATTGGTACCTGTGGGTAGCCTTTCCTGTAATAATTCTTTCACAGCCAGGTCCTGTGCCTCCTTATACTTTCCATCGAAGAGGAGCTCTCGTACCTCCGGGATTGCTTTGCTTCCGTCGCTATCCTCATAGCCACCCTGCCTGGTCCAAATGGACTCCTCGTTTAATTGTATCCGTTCTTTGCTGGTGCCACCAAAAATCATAGCCCCCAATCTGCCATTACCCAGAGGTAAAGCTTCTTCCCAAACGGAAGCCGGTTTACCATACCACAACTCAACTTCCGGACCTTCGGGAACAATGACTTTATCCTCTGGCTTACAAGCAGTAAAAAGGATGGTAAGCACCCATCCCACATATAGCAGACCTCTGATACGTGATTTTTTCATGTAAAGCTGGCTTAGCTGGGAGCAGCTGGTAATATAGGGCTCTTTTCCTTAAATTCCATATTCGCATGGCAGTTTCTGGCACCCAAAATTGCACGGATTGGCTGGAAACAATAAGCGTATTCTTTATCTAATTGCTTTGGAAGAGGCTGATTTCCAGACGGCAATAGAATAGTTAGTCCAGGTCCTTCTTTCAGGTGACTGGAATTAAGGATTAAATTCTCCCGTCGAAATCATTCCCGTATTCAGGTTTGAGGGGCCATTTCACCGGCAAACCATCCCGTGTGGACCGGTAAATTGCGGTAAAAATCTCAACAGTTACACGGCCATCTTCCCCGGTAATCATAGGCTCCCTGCCTTCCAGAATTGCCTGCAGAAAATCCTCGAGGTTGCGTTCGTGGAAGTAATCCATCTGATTGGGGAGCCTATTGAAAAACTCACTGTCTTCCTTTACCCACTGATGCAACATCTGCTCCTCACCCGGAACCGTCCAGAGGTCATTGACTGGCGGCTCCAGTATGGAAGTCATTCCGGCCACGAACATGGCCCCTCCGTCGGTCTGTACGCCCACAGAGGCACCATTCTCACCATGCACATGCACCTTGCCGTAAATACCCGGCTTCTGCGAATTGGAAACGATGATATTAGCCACTGCGCCGTTCTGAAATTTTAATATGGCATTGGCTGTATCCTCCACTTCAATGTAGGGATGGTTCAGATTGGACCACTGGCCGTAAAGCTCATCGATCTCTCCCATAAACCATTGAATCATATCCAACTGATGAGGAGCCTGATTCACCAGAACCCCTCCTCCTTCCCCTTTCCAGGTTCCCCGCCATGGATCGCTCTCGTAGTAGGCTTCATCACGCCACCCCAGCATATTAACTGTACCAAAAACCGGTTTACCTATTTTGCCTTCTTCAATGGCTTCTTTCACCCTCAAGGCAGGATGATACCAGCGGCGTTGACAAACCACGCCGATTTGCTTGTTGTGCTTTTTTGATGCCTCAATCATGGCATCGCAATCCTCCAGCGAAGAAGCCAGGGGTTTTTCAACCAATACATGGGCTCCTGCTTCCAGAGCCGCCAGGGTAGGAATTTTGTGGTTGGGATGGGGCGTACAGATGATCACCACATCAATCTTTTCACGGCTTACCATTTCAGCTACATCCATATGGGCTTTTATGCCATATTTGGCCGCATAATCCTGCGTCTTATCCCTGCTCCTGCCACATACTGCGGTAAAATGGGATTCCTTCAAATTCACCAGGGCACGTGCATGCATATCGGTCACCTTTCCCACGCCTACCAGGGCTGTCCGTAGTTGTTGAGTCATCTTTTTCAGGGTTTTAATACTACTTTGATCAGTCCGGCTTCCTTATTGTACAGTCGACGAAACCATTCGGCTCCTTCAGAAAGGGGTGCTTCTGCACTGAGAATAGCCTCCACATTGACCTCCTTTCGGGCTATCATATCCAGTACAGCAGGATATTCCCCACAAATGGCACAGGATCCCTGCAAGCGGATCTGCTGGGTCACCACAGCCTGCATGGGAAGTTCAACGGTGGGACTCAGGTTGCCCACCAGGGTAACCGTGGCTCCTTTGCGCACGCTGTTAATGGCCGTATTCAGGGTCTCACTGATCCCCACTACTTCAAAGGCCACATCGGCTCCCCTGTTGGCAGTCAGGGCAAGAACCTCTTTTTTAATATCGTCTTTGCCGGCATTCAAAGCCACATCGGCTCCCAATTCCCGGGCCAGTTTCAGTTTATCGTCCTCCAGGTCAATGGCTATGATCTTTCCGCAACCTTTGGCACGTAAAACCTGGATCACAAACAGGCCGATCATGCCACTTCCCACCACCACAGCTGTATCGTTCCAGGCAACAGGAGTCAGCTCCACTGCATGGGCTGCAACTGCCACTGGTTCCACCATGGAGGCCTGGGTAAAACTCACACCATCGGGGATCCTGTATAATATATGTTGAGGGATATTCACCAATTCTGCAAAAGCTCCATGTCTCTTCCAGTCTCCCGGACTTACCCCCAGTACCATTCGATCATCGCTTAGGTTATAGAGCCCTTTGCGGGTGTACCAGTCATCCAGTTTATATATGGTGGAATCAAAAGTTACACGGTCGCCCACACTCCAATCCTTAACATCTCTGCCCAATTCAGTTATGGTCCCGGCAGCTTCATGACCCATAACAAGGGGAGGAACCCTCCGACCGGTGCTGCCGTCCATGCCGTGCACATCCGAACCGCAAATTCCAACAGCCTCCACCCTGACCATAACTTCATTTTCGATCAGCTTTGGATCTGGAAAATCCTTATAAACAAGTTTGTTGTACTCTTCAAGAACCAGTGCTTTCATAAGATCCGCTTTGTCAATAAATATAGGGATTCGGTCTGAATTGTATCAGAATCCAAAGGCATTATTATTACTTAGTTTGTAATACTCTCATTAATGTATAATTTGCATTTGGTTTCCAACAATACTGATCCTATGAGAAAATTTGCTTTACTTTTAATTGCAAGCTTCCTTACTCTTCACAACGGTTTTTCACAGGCCCTGGATTTTACATCAGTCCAGGCAAAAGTTGATTTCTCCAGAACCCTTCAGGTATGGGATGGATTTGGATTCAACTACGTGGAAACTGCCCATAGCTCCGACATGAAAACTTTTAATCAGGAATATGGCGGTTTCAGTCTTCTGGATGAGGTCGAGAAACAAGAAATTATCAAGCTTGTATTCGGAGAAGACGGGCTGAAGGTAGGCTTGGTAAAAATGTTCCTGGGATCATTGCATCAGACAGAGCCCGGGGGTGAATTTAACCACAGGTATACCACAGAAAACATGAGGTATTTTGTAAGGGAAGGCCTCAAATTAACGCGAAGCAGTGGCCGGGATTTGCAAATTATCACCACACTCTATGGTCCTCCAGGCTACACCACCAAGCAAAAAGTACACCGCGGAAGAGACCTGGATCCTGCCTATACCGATGCAGTGGCAAATTATATGATTGACTGGATCAAATTTTTGAAAGAGGAGGAAAAATTTCCGGTAAAATACCTTTCGCTGCATAACGAAGGTGAGGATTGGCGGCGCTGGGATCAGAAAGGATTTACCGAAGACAAAGGGCACGATTATAACCTTTACTGGCCACCTGAGCAGGTAATAGAATTCGTCAAACTAATGCCTGAGAAGCTACAGGCTTCCGGTCTTGGCGACGTGGGCATCACACCCGGCGAAACAACCAACTGGTATCGTTTCAGCACCTGGGGATACACAGAGGCCTTGCTGCAGGATGAAGCTGCACTGGAGAGGCTGGGATTGATCACCAGTCACGGATTCTATAGCGGGAACTACGGACGTTGGTTCGGGGAACACAAAAGTACCGGCATCGACAGATTACGTAATGTAAGGCCAGATCTGCATGCATGGGTGACATCGACCAGCTGGAGCAAGATGGATGCTTTCAACATCAAGGAAATGCATGGAAACATCTATACTGCCAAGGTGAATGCCATCATTCCCTGGGCTGGTATTCAGCGTCCTCCGCATTGGGTGGGTGGTGATCCAAATCCCGGATCAGCATTTACGGTTTCTGAGGATGGAAGCTACAGAGTCCGGCCCGGTTATTACTTCTATAAACAGATTTCACGGGCAGGTCAGCCTGGCATGAAAGTAGCAGAAGCCAGTGCCATGGATTCGGAAACTGCAGTGATCGCTTTCGCATCAAATGGAACAGACAATCCTGATGCCTTTGTGGTGGTCAATATCAACAAGAAACCACAAAAAATCGCTGTTTCTGTACGGGGCAGCAAAAGCGGCAGCTTTGAGGCTTACAGAAGTACAAAAAATCCTGATTCAAAAGAGCTTGATCATATAGTTGAAAAGTATGCCCCACTGGGAGAATATCATCTCAAAGAGGGAATGCTGGTATTTAATGCACCAGCCGGTAGTGTAACCACATTTTATTCCAAATAGAATTATGAAAACTAGAAGAAATTTTATCAGCAAACTGGGTGGCATTGCCGCTTTACTTAGCCTGGGAGGCATTGCCCGTGCCAATGAGCATACGAATGAACCACAAGGCGAGTTTTTCCATGTGGTGTATTTCTGGCTAATTAACGATTCCAAAGAGGTGGGCGAAAAATTTGAACATGAACTCAGGAAATTCATCGATCAGGTGGATGTCATCAGGACCAGTCATATCGGCAAACCTGCACCCACCGATCGTGACGTGATCGATAATACCTGGACCTACAGCCTCATCCTTAGCTTCGACTCAAAAAAGGAACAGGACCACTACCAGGAACATCAGGCCCATCTGGACTTTATTGATAATGCATCATCCTTGTGGAAAAAGGTGCTGGTCTACGACTCAATTAAAATTTAAAACCCTTGATATGAAGAAACTAGTATTATTTTTAGCACTTGCATGCCTAATCCCATTAAGCAGTAAAATCATGGCACAAAGCGAATTTTCAAGTGGCCTGATAGGCGTAGGTGTGGTCACCAAAGACCTTCAAAAATCCCTCGATTTTTACTTGAATGTAATCGGAATGACCAAAGTGGGTGAGTTTGATGTGGATGCAGATTTTGGAAAGTCTTCCGGGCTTACAGACAAGATCGCCTTTCATGTGGACGTCCTGAAACTGCAGGACAGTCCCGATGCCAACCAGTGGAAACTCATGAGTTTTGGCAAGGACGGAACACATCCCATGCCGAAATACATTCATGACGACACTGGCATGCAATACATTACCATCAATGTGAGTAGCCTGGATCCCTTTCTGAAAAGAATAAAGAAGCACGGAGTAAAACTAATGGGTGATACTCCCATACCACTGGGCGAGACAGATCATTTTGTCCTTGTTCAGGATCCCGATGGTACTATTGTGGAGCTAATTGGTCCTTTGCACTGAGGAACAAAAGTCCATACATTACCAGAAACGGCTAATTCGAAATTGGATTATTTGCGATTTCGTTTCTTCTTTTTCGCAGGTTCCGCTTCGGCTTTCTTTTCCACATAGTAGCCTTCACGGCTTAAGAGGTGGTCAAGATTGGCCAGTCCGTAAACCAGTACGGCGGTAGCTGTAGCGGTTTGCTCCTGGTATTCGGGTATGCTTTTGTTGTAGGTATCCCTTTCGGTGTGCCAGATCTCCCCGTAGGAGAAATTGTATCCTTTGGGATCGCCCAGGTCAAAACCAATGGTGGGCACTCCCTTTACAGCAAAGGGGCCGCTGTCGGTACCCCAGGCCCTTTCAGGTTTGGGTCTGGGCGTGCGTTCCTTCAACTCCAGGGGGAAATCGGGATTGATGGTATTGATGACCTCAGCAATCTCTTTGAAATCCTCCATTTGCGCAGCCGATACGGTAAGTGAAACCGGTACGGTGGGCCCTCCGTCGCGATTCACCATGTTGCTTACCTTATCGAGATCTGCCTGGTAACGACTAACCCAACTTCGGGAACCCAGGAGTCCGAACTCTTCACCAGCCCAGAGGATCACCAGGATGGTCCGTTTTGGTTTTCCGCCAGCTTCCATGATGAGCCGGGCCGCTTCCATGGAAGGGGTGACTCCCGATCCATCGTCCACACCTCCGGTAGCCACGTCAAAGGCATCCAGGTGGCCTCCAACGATCACATATTCATCGGGATATTCCGTACCGGGTATGACTCCGATCACGTTGTGATACTTCACCGGTCCCATCTTAAAATGGTTGCGAATGTCAAACTCCAGCTGGAAGTAACGGCGCTCCTCGGCCATCTGGTGGATAGTCTTGTACTGGTGTTCATCCAGTTTGATGTCGGGAACCGTGGGAAGGGTTTCAAAAGTCATATCGGGAAGATTCTTCCGGTCATAGAGCACCCGTATGGGTGTGCTGGACGACTGGATAATGCCCAGGATTCCGGCTTCCACCATTTCTCTGTAGAAAAGTGCAGGTTCTTCAGTCATGGGCAGCAGCTCCTTCTCCGGCTTCCCGCTCCCGCGGTTGCTCCAATTCTCGCGGCGTATCAGGTTGTTGGATTTTTCTATTTCCGCATTGACCACTTTGATGGAATCCCTCAGCTTGTCAGCCGCGACAGAGATATCAATGGGCCAGCCATCATTCGTACCCCCGATCAGCACCCAGGCACCTTTAAGAGCTCCCTTCATGCGCTCGAACTCAGCTTCCGTTTTAGGCTCGATCAAGACATGTCCCCGCTGAACCCCTTTGGTTCCGGAAGTATAGGAAGGGGTGGCAAAGTGTAGCACCATTCCGTTTTCTGAAAGTAATTTCCCGAACCAGGGTCCCCGGTTAAATCCCACAGGCAATTCTCCCACCTCATCCATCACCACTTGCATGCCCCACTCTTCAAACTTGGAAGCAGCCCAGAGTGCTGCATTTTCATAGGCATCGGATCCGATGAGCCTTCCGCCAAAACGGTTGCATAATATATCCAGATGCTCCATGGAACGGTTATCGGCATTTCCGATTTCCACGATTTTTTGCATCACCGGATCGGATTGGGCAAAGCTATTCAGGTTTAGCAGGACGCTAAAAAGCAGTAGCGCAGATATTCTAACAGACATGTTGGAAAGAATTGGTTAAAATGAGGAGGTAAAAGTAGCAGATTATTTGAAACTGAGGGTGATATATATCTGGCAATTGAAGCAAAACCGGCTGAATCAAGTGGGTTTTTTATGGGCTAATTAGGCAAATCAGCCGCTTTTTGAGTAACTTATGGTGCTGATATTTGGAGAAATACGATGTCTCAGGCTTACAATAAGACCACGCTCCTGAAAATTTTTATCAGCGCAATCATCTTTGCGCTTGCGGCTGTACTGACCGTACAGTTGATCGTCCATGCAAGGCAAAACCAGAAACTAAAGACCGACCTGGCAGAAATCAACCATATACGATATGGCCTGCTGAATGTGGACGAGTGGACCGACCAGGTAACCACCATACTGAGTATTAAGATTGTGGAATACGAGTTAACCCCTGAAAGCAGGGAAAAACTTCTTCATAACCTGGAAAACATTCTTTACCGGATGATTGATGAAGTGGAACTTATGGTAATGGAAAGGTTAGCCGGCCAGTTCTCTGCCATGAAACGCCTGGCCATGAACATGGTATTTAATGTGGACCAGTTGCGTGACAGCGTCCCGTCTTATGCCGGCCAGCTCCTGCTGGAACTGAACAAACCCGATAACAAAGCCCTGCTTCAGGAGTTCCTTTCTGAAAGACTGGAGGATTTTAAAGCCAGTACATTCAGCCTGGATCAGATGGAAACTCTGGACCTTCTTCTGGAAAAATACGGATGTTCAAATAAGACGGATTGCCAGCAGGAACTGGAGAATGCCATCGAAGTTAAAAAGAACTACATAGGCTTCAGGGTGGTAGTGATCATCATCCTGCTCAGCATCCTCTTTCTCATAAACACCCTCTCCAAAGACGCACTCACCCCTGTGCAATCCATATTGCTGCTCCTGTCTTCTCTGTGTCTGTTAATGGGGGGGATCACCACCCCTATGATCGACCTGGAGGCCCGGATAGATCTGCTGCTATTCTACCTGATGGGTGAAGAGGTGAAATTTTTTGACAATATCATCTTCTTCCAGAGTAAAAGCATCACCGATGTGGTCCGCATCCTGATGGAAGAGGGCAGCCTGCCCATGATCTTTGTGGGCTGTCTGGTCTTTCTTTTCAGTATTGTATTCCCTGGCCTTAAACTCATCAGTTCTGTGCTCTATGTCTACAATGTGCGACATTTAAAGGAAAACAAAGTGGTCCGCTTTTTTGTAATTAAATCGGGAAAATGGTCCATGGCCGATGTGATTGTGGTAGCCATCTTTATGGCCTACATCGGATTCAACGGCATCATCGGCAGTCAGCTTGACATGCTCACCGAATCGGCAAAACCCGTAGAAATATTTTCAACCAACGGGACCCAGCTACTGGGCGGATTTTATCTTTTCCTTATGTTTTGTATATCCAGTCTGGCACTCTCGGAAATCCTTGTCAGAAGAAGCAGGGAGCAGCCTACCCCCGCCGGGGAAACGAAAGTATAGACCTTCCAAGCATGCCAACTCTCTATCTCCATAAGGAAACCTGTCTTAGCAACATCCAAAATATGTATAATAAGGCCCGGGATCATGGACTCTCCTTCAGACCTCACTGCAAAACCCATCAATCGGCCGAAATATCCTCCTGGTTTCGTGATTACCCGGTGGAGGGAATTACTGTCTCTTCTTTCCGGATGGCACGCTATTTTGCCAGTGCGGGATGGAAGGATATCCTGATAGCCTTCCCTTTTCATCCCGGTGAATTGGACGAGCTCAAAAACCTGGCTGATAGCTGTAAGCTCTCCATCTTGCTGGACACCCCCGCTGCTCTTCCTTTTTTAAATCAGCTCAGTCATCCGGTGGATTTCTACCTGGACATAGATACCGGATATGGTCGAACAGGGATAAGAAGCGGGAATGCAGATCTCATCCAGCAAATCCTCAAAAAATCGGATACAAATCCCCGGCTTACATTCAAAGGCTTCTATTGCCATGCAGGACATTCCTACAAGGCATCCGACCGGAAAGAGCAGGATTCCATACACCTGAAGGCGCTCCATGATCTGGGCACTTTGAAGGAACAATTTGCAGAATATGGTCCCAGGGTGCTCTTTGGAGACACACCCAATTGCAGCATCCAGGAAAACTTCTCGGGAATCGATGAGATCACCCCTGGAAACTTTGTGTTTTACGACCTGGTCCAGCACTCCCTGGGAGCCTGTTCCCCGGAGGATATTGCCGTGGCCCTGGAGTGCCCTGTGGCAGGGAAATACCACCATCGGATGCAGATACTGGTCCACGGCGGTGGCGTGCACTTCTCCAAAGAATTTCTGGTGAAAGACGGGCACTCCATTTATGGACGGATGGTGGATAGCAGCGCTGGTAGCTGGCTGCCAGGCAAAGCAGATTATTGGCTCAACGGTCTATCCCAGGAACACGGCATTCTGGATGCGGACGAAGATCTGTTCCATCGCCTGAATATCGGCGATAAATTACTCTTTTTGCCGGTCCACTCCTGCCTCACGGCCAACCTGGCCAGGGAGTACAGGACCCTCGATGGCCAAAGAATAGAGAACATTCATTCCAGCTAAAACCTGTCATGAAAAAAACCGGAGTTCTGCTTGCAATTCTGGGACTTGCCCTAAATGGTCTGTGCGCCCAGGACAAATTCCCTGTTCACCAACTAACTTTTGGTTGGGCCCAGAAAGGCTTTCCCACCTGGTCGCCCGATGGAAAATCCCTTATATACCAGCATTCCGACAGGTACGATAGCCTGGGATTAAACGGGCTCTGGCGGATCTTACCCGATGGAAGTGGAGCTGAGCAGATACTGAATGAACTGGCCGAGCACCCCAAATGGTCGCCCGATGGCAAGCTCCTGGTATTTGATGCCGACACCGGAAACAATATCAAGATGGTAGCTGCAGAAGGAGGACCCTCCCGATACTTTCTGCCGGATTCCATACAGATTCAACACGGAGGGCTCCCCTGCTGGTCACCGGATGGCTCACAAATCGCCTTTCTGGAAGCAGGCTCATTATCCCTGTGCACTTACCAAATGCAGGAGGGAAAGGTTCGTAAAATCTTCCGGGAGGAAGGCAAACTCCCCATGCCAGGTGCCTGGATACCCGATGGGAAAAGTGTATTGATTGCACTCATGGACAGGGAGACCAGGAAATCGACCTTGTGGAGCATTTCTGCCGATGGCCAGAAAAAAGAACAAATAATGGGGCATCATGCTTCGCTCTACCGCTATGCCGTGCCTTCACCGGACGGAAAATGGCTAGTATATGGAGTGTATGAAAATAATGCTTCGGGTCTATACATCATGCCTCTCAGGGGTGGAAAGAGCCTGCCGCTTATTGTCACTCCAAATGCACACAACGGAGGCCCCAGCTGGTCGCCCGACGGCAGAAAACTGGCCTTCATCAGTACCCGGTCAGAAGGTTTTAATATCTGGATTATGGATATGGACCTGGATATGCTGCACAAAGATTTCGCGAAATAAAGCCTAGGACCTGGGTTTGCCATAGACAAAATCTCCTATGCGCCGAACCCGTTCCATCTCCTCAGGACTGAGAGGGCCCATATCCAGGGTGTTCAGATTTTCCCGCATCATTTCCAGGTTGCGGGCCCCTGTCATGCACACATCCACCGCCGGATTGCTTAATACAAAGCGATAACAATCGGAAGCAGAAAGTGCCTTTTCACCCGGAGGCATCTTTGCCTCCTTCAGCAGTTGTCCCCAACGGGTGGCGGTAAAAGAAATTATTCCTGGGCGATTTTCTCCACCCACAAAAGGAAAGACATCTTTTTCGGCTCCACTATTGGCTGCATTGTAGCGAAGCTGGAAGATATCAATGGGACTTTCCATCAAATTGGGAAATAGCTTACGGCTGTGTCCCGAAAGTGCCAGATGCTTCACCACTCCCTTCTCCTTAAGTTTCAGACCCAGGTTCATAAGCTGTTTCCCGGGTTGGCGCGGATGATAGCCCAGCATGAAAACATCCACGTAATCGAGACCCATTTTTTTCAGTCCCCGATAAAAATGGCCCTTCCCGATCAGAGCTGTATGGGTGTACTCCATCAAACAGACCACCAGCTTTTCCCTCTGCCCCGAACGGCTGATGTTTTTAATGGCCTCTATCATCTGCCTGGACCGCCCTTTCATAAAACTGCCCATCACAAAATAATTGCAGCCTCTTTCAAAGGCTTCTTCGTAGGCCGATGCCGGGGCCCCATAACTGGAGGATATTCCCAGGCGTCCACATTGCAGACCGGTCCGGCCAAGGACCACTGCTTCGTTGAATGTATTCATAGGTCAGGATGCTTCTCCCATAAAGATAGTAAAGTAATTAAAGCATCAGCCAGTTGTACCCATGGCATTGGCGATGGCGTTCACCGAGCGTAACAGGTTCTGCAGTAGGATCTCCGCATTGGCCTTATCCCCTTTCTTGCCGGCCTTTCTCCAGGCCCGTAGCAGTTCCACCTGTTCCCTGTGAAGAGGCAGTAAGGCCTCAGCTCTCAGCTGGGTGGAAAGATGGTGATTTAAGCGCCGGGTGGATATGGGAGTTGCAAGCAGATCCAGCATCATCTTACGGGTCAAAGCCAATTCGTCCAGGAGCATACCCAGAATGTCATTCCTGACCTCGTCTTCTTCAACCAGTCCGGCATACATGCTCATGATGGTCTCATCGGTGGCAGCCAGGCTGGTATCTATATTGGTCAGTACATATCGAACAAAGTCATCGCTCCTGACCAGTTCCCGCAAATGCGCATATTTATCAGCCTCTTCCTTCTTCATTTTCACCAGGGTAGTCCCCACACCATACCAGCTGGATATATGCATCCTCGATTGAGTCCAGCTGAAGACCCAGGGAATGGCCCTCAGATCTTCCAGGCTGCGCTTGCCCCTTCTCCGGGAAGGCCGTGATCCGATCTTGCTCGATTCGATCACATCGATGGGCGTGGCCTGTTCGTAGAACCGGATGAAGGAGGGATGCAGGGTTAATTGCTTAAAGGCTGTGAAGCTTTCTTTCGCCATGTAGGAGAATAACAATTCACGGATGGGATCACTTACTGGCTTTTCCAGATGGTTTACCACAGCCTGGTGAGCCGTTCCGGCAAGCAGCAATTCCAGGTTGTAAGCTGCATTGCCCCTGTTGGCATATTTGCGTTCAATGGTCTCGCCCTGCTCGGTAACCCGGATCTGTCCGCTCAGGGTGGAGTCGGGCAAAGCCTTAAGGAACCAGTGTGTGGGTCCGGCTCCACGACTGATGGTTCCTCCCTTGCCATGAAAGAAGCGGATCGTCACCCCGTGTTTTTTACCCACAGCAGCCAGTTTCACCTGAGCATCGTATAAATGCCAGGTACTGGCAAGGATCCCTCCATCCTTATTGCTATCGCTATAACCTATCATTACATCCTGCACCGGACGGGTCCATTTTCTCTTTTCCCTGACATACTCCAGACTGTTCAGGATTACCTTATGGGAAAGAAACTCATCCAGGATGCGTGGACTTTCCTTGAGGTCCTCAATAGTTTCAAAGAGAGGCACCACCGGCATGGGACAAATCATCCCTTCAGAATCCCGCTTAGACAGGCCGGCTTCCCTGACGAATAGAAATACGGTGAATAAATCACGTGCAGAACGGGTCATACTTACAATCAGCGATCCCAGGGCTCGCTCAGAGTAATTGCGTGTATGTCTTCTCAGGGAGTGGAAGGTGTCAACCGCTTCCCGGGCCTGAGCCGAAGGGAGAAAATCTGTGCGACTTATGAAGGGCCTGTTGTTTCCCAGCTCTTCCAGGATGAAATCGGCCAGCGAATTTTCGCTTTCAACTATTTCCTCATATTTTTCGGGAATCCCGGTCCTTATGATCTCCTTCAGAGCCTCTTCATAAAACTGGCTGTTCTGCCGGACGTCCAGTCGGGCAAGGTGGAATCCAAAAATGTTAAGGTGCCTCACCACCTTCTGAACATCGTACTGGGCCAGGGAGGTGGCTCCATAAGCATTCAGGGTGGATTTTAGCAATTCCAGGTCCTGAATCAATTCGTCCGAATGCTTATAGCTATAGTGCCGGTCTACCAATTCCACGCCGCCACCCTGCCTTTCCGCCACAGGAAGCTTTTGTTTCAGCAGATTGATAAAATGTCGGAAGGGTTCGTTATGATGGGATGCAACATCTGCGTCCATTTCCGATTCGAGCACCTTCAACCTCTGGCTGAACGCTTTGGTCAGACATTCGCTTTCACAATAGATACTTACTTTATGGGACAAGTCATCCAGCTGATCCAGTGCCAGTTTTAACCCATGTATCCGGAACTCCTTCAGTGCCCGACTGGTTACCTCAGCTGTTACCAGGGGATGGCCGTCCCTGTCACCTCCCACCCAGTTTCCAAAGGTAATGGAGGGAAAACGTGTGGAATCCTCTACCATTGCAGGATCGTAACCTGCTTCTGCCCATGCCTGCCTCAGGCGATAATCCAGAAATGGCAGCACCTCCGGAAATACCTTGTAGAAGTAGTGTAATACGTTCTCCATCTCAGATTCCAGGGCCGGCTTTTCTATGAAAATTTCCCCGATGAACCATAATTTGTGAAGGATCCGCTTGATGTCGTGCTTGATCTCCTGCTGCTCAAAGCGGTTGTACATTGCATTCTCCCTTTTAACCATCAGCAGGTAGAGCTCGCGGTAGAGGGAAAGGACCACAGGTCGTTTTGCTTCTGTCGGATGCGCCGTAAGCACCGGCTCAGCCTCAACATGTTGCAGCTGCTCCATAATTTCCTCTCCGCTAACACCCCTTTCCTTTAGGTCGAAGAGCACCCTTCCCCACAATCCGTTTACACTTTCCAGTCCGGCTTTATCAATACTTTGCCTCCGTTTTTGAACCTCACCATTCACTTCTGAAAGATTCAGAAGCTGGAAGGAGATGGAATACAGTTTCAGGAGCTTGTTTTTGTTTTTAAGGGTGAAATCGGGAGCCCGATCTGAAATCCAGGGTATCTGGGCAGCCAGTTCGCTCTGCCCGTTTTCGTTCAATACTTCATAAAAACATTGCAGGAGAAACTCCAGATCCTGATAGGGCTTTCCAAGAAGGTTCTTTATTTCGCTAAATCGTGTACTTGTCTTATTCATGAAATTGACGTGCTAAGAGCCGGATAAGGGTATCAAAATACTAAAACAAACATGCTGCTTATTAGTTTGAAAGATTCATTATAAATTAGAAGGAGATGAGGGGCTAATACTCCTAAAAGGAAGCAGGAAAAGGAATTTCCTGTTAAATTCACACCCTTTAACCCCACAAAACAAGATCCATGAAAATAGCTTATCATTCCTTACTGCTACTTGCTTTCCTCTTCATTATTTCTCCATCCAGGGCACAGGATGCCAAACAAATGGGGCTGGATGCCATCAGCCAGCAGGCCGTTGAAGCCCAGTTGGAATTTCTTTCCTCAGACTGGACCGAAGGTCGTGCCACCGGAACCCCGGGTGCATATATGGCCGCAGATTATATTGCCAGTATGTTTAAGGTATACGGTCTTCAACCGGGTGGTGATTCCAAAATCATCTGGCCTTCGAGGGCGGAACGAATGGCAGGAAAACGTCCCACCACGGAGGACACTTACTTCCAGGCCTTCAACCTGATTGAATATAAGAATGGTGACCAGCACAAACTATCTCTAAGCGAAAAAACATCCGCCGGAACACAAAGCACAAATTTTGGCTACCAGGTCGATTTTGCGGTCAGAGCCTCCGATGTGGCTGTGGAACTGGATGCTCCGGTGGTATTTGTTGGATATGGCATCATTGATAAAGAAAGCGGCTATAACGACTACAAAGGAGTGGATGTGAAAGGGAAAATTGTACTGATGCTATCAGGCTATCCCGGAATGAGAGATGAGGACTCCAAGGCATATAAAACCTTTGAACCAATATACCGTGGTGGAGGCAGGCGCCTGTACCAGCACAAAAGCGAAAATGCCCGTGAACAGGGAGCGGTAGGTGTTATTGAAGTATCGCCCGATGGAGAAAGTCCGGAATCCTGGGCCTCCAACCTGCCCTTCCGCTATAACAGCGGGAACTATGAAGGAGAGGAACCCAGAGCTTCTTTCTACACAACGCGCATGCGACACCCTGGCAAGGAATTAAACAGCTCGCCGGTAAATATCTCCGTTTCCCAGAGGGTGGCCAACCAGTTGCTGGAAGGCAGTGGGGTGGATCTCCCTGGTTACGAGTCAGGTGTGAAGAATTCCATGAAACCCCAGGCTAAAGAACTGAGCGGTAAAAAACTCTCCTTAAAAACAAGTGTCGATTCCAAACTCATCAGAGCTCAGAATGTGGTAGGTGTCCTTCCGGGAAAAGATACGACCGAGATTATTGTCATTGGTGCCCACTACGATCACCTGGGTATTCATGACGGTTGGATCTGGAATGGTGCAGACGACAACGCATCAGGAACTGTTGGGGTTATGAGTATAGCCAAGGCCTGCATGGCCACCGGCGAGAAACCTGAAAAAACCATTGTGTTCTGTGCCTGGACCGGCGAAGAAAAGGGTCTGCTGGGATCGAGGTATTTTGCCGATCATCCCTACAAGGATGCAAAGATGATCCTGAACCTGAACTACGATATGATCTCCCGCGACAATACCAACGATACACTGGGAGTGAAATGCAGCATGAACTACACCAAGGCCTATCCCATATTAAAGGAACTGACCGAAAAGAATATTGACACCTACGATCTGAACCTGGAAGTGGGATTCCGTCCTTCTGCCAGGCCCAGGGGAGGAAGCGACCACTCTTCATTCTCGGCCAAAGATGTGCCCATCTTTTACTTCATGGCAGGTTTTCCACCGGAATACCATCAGCCCGATGACCATATTGAATTGGTGAATTTTCCCAAGATGACCGACATTATCAAGGTAGGATACCTGAATATCTGGGACCTGGCCAATTCGGAATGGGGACCGGAGGAATAGTGCCAACTATGCGTTAAAAAGTGCCATCAGCTTCCATAGAATATTGAAAACTGTATTTTTATGGAAGCATGGCTACTTCCATTCTTATACTCTTATTGTGTTTTGCTCCTCAGGGGCAGCAGGATTATCCATTGAAGAATGGAAGGCCGACCTCAAGGGGAATTGACCAATATGTGGAAGACAAGGCCGATACGCTGATCAGGGAATTTCAGGAATTTATCGGTGATACCCTGCACAATATTTACATCTACACCGATGACCTGACCGAAGACGGCTATTACGATCCCATGGAGCTGGGCAGGTACTATCCCAATGAGATCTTCATCACCAACACAGAGGTATTTATGGCCTATGAGCTCAGTCAGCTCACCCAGGAAGGCAGGGATACCGTTTTCGCCAGCAACCTTTTTGTAAAGGCAGCTGTGTTCCATGAACTGGCCCACGACTACATTCATCAGGTAAGCATGGAAATGTCTCAAATTGAAGACATTAATGTCGACAGGGCCTATCAGGCCTTTTTCAGGATATACAGGGATCCCACCGAAACGGGACCCAAATTTATTGAAGAGGGAATCTGTGAATACATTTGCGGGAAAATGGGTGAAATCATCCCTCCTGAAGAGCCCTTTATTCCTAAAACCCTGGAAGATCTAAGCAATCCTGAGCAAAGTTTTAATGTGTATTACAAATATTCGGCACACTACCTGACAAAATTTCTCGATACCATCGGGTTAAAAAGAGGTATCAGGATTTTATTGCATAATCCGCCTCCAACAAGCAAAGAGATACTTAATCCATTGCTCTATTTTACTCGACTCCAGAGCATCGACTAGCCCATAGGCCAAAGTTGGATTTCTCCTCTTTTCTCCTTAAACTGCAACGGCATTTATAAACCAACTCATACATTCAAAAAGAGAATCATGAAAAAATTGCTAATTGTTTTAGTTGTACTTGGGATTTCCCTGCAAGGCTATGCCGGAATCAAGGAAAAAGATGTGGTCGGCACCTGGACCTATAAAGTAGAAACTCCCGAAGGGGACATTACCGGAAAGCTTGTCTTTGAACTGAAAGACAAGAAGCTTGTCGGGGAAGTCCAAACCAGTGAAGGAGAATTCATCGATATCACCAACATCAAAATAAAGGAAAACGACGTACTTTACGCCGAGGTGGAAACTGGCTATGAAGTCCTGACAATAAACATGACCATCAAAGGCAAAAGCTATGAAGGGACTGTGGAAAGTGAACAGGGCGGAAGCATGATCATGAGCGGAGAAAAGGTAGAATAACTCTTTTTTTCGGTGAACATATTAACAGCCATTCTTTACAGGATGGCTGTTTTTTTTCCTGAGCTATTCTCTGGCCAGCACGGCCATTCTGGATGCAATACCCCCTGGATCCTTGCAGGTACAATTGGAAAAGACCGCCACAAAGACTTTTTCTTCGGGAAGATAAATGGAGGCTGTCAGGTAGCCATTGATCCCTCCCCCATGCGAAATGGATGGGCTACCTTCCAAATCACCCAGGGACCAACCATAACCATAGTTCGTTTCTTCACCGTCATTCAGTACAAATGGGGTGGTTGCTTGTTTCAGCTTATCCTTACTGATTACTTTGTGGTTCATCACAGCGCTGTACCATAGGTAGAGATCGTCCACCGTTGATAGCAGGGCTCCTGCCGCATGCGGCTGAGTCATACTCAAAAACTCGGCATTTACGGTTTGCTCCCCGGCCCTGGCATAACCATCTGCCCTGCCCTTAATGATTTTTGTAGTGGATCCGTAGTAAGAGTTCTCCATACCCAGCGGCTGAAAGATATTCTCTTCGAGATAGTGCGCATAGGAATCACCTGTAAGCAGCTCAATGATATAACCAAGTAAGAAATACCCGGAATTGTTGTACTTCCACTCCTCACCCGGTGCAAAGTCCATGGGCTTATCCTTGAAAAAGTCAACCAGTTCGGCGGGAGTGAAATCTTTCTTTCGAATCTCGGCATCCCACTCCTCCATATCTGTGTAGCTTTTTATGCCCGAAGTATGTGTAAGCAAATGTTCGATCGTAATGGTGTGTCCCCGGGTAGGATAGTCCTTTATGTACTTTGTGATATCGTCCTGCAAATCCAGTTTACCATCCTCTGCCAGTTTTAAAATGGCACAGGCAGTAAATTGTTTGGTAATGGATCCGATCCGGAATACGTGCCCGGGCGTCATTGGTACTCCCAATTCCAGATTTGCCATGCCCCTTGCTTTACGATAGAGCACCTTACCATCCCTGACTACCAGTGCGGCTCCCCCCGTACCCTCCTCTTCAAACAATTGCTGCATCAAGGAATCAAAATCGCCTTCATCCGCCTGGGTGCAGGCATGGGGAAGGGCCAGGAAAATAAGGACTAAAAGAAGTAGTAGTTTTTTCATGTTCAGGAACTTTATCGAATTACCAGCACCCAGTCCAATTCCGGATCGGAAGGTGGAGTTCCAAGAGACTGCCATCCTGTTCCCCTCACAGATTTTATGCTTCCCTCACCTAATTCCCCACCGGAACGTGGATTGAACCAACTAATATTCAAAGGTTCTGTCAAATCGGTCCGTAAACTTGCTTCACCAGCCCCGGCAGGCAGATACACAATATAGACCTCTGCGTCCTTTGCCAGGCAGTACGCTCCGTCCACGTTCACCAGTTCATCCCTGCTTTGCATTTCCTCCAGGGGGAAGGCATTAATAAATTGAGTAGCCAGTGTGGATTGTTTCCACCAGAGATCCCTGCTGCGAAAATCTTCCAATCCCAGATCGTTGTGTGCATAACGGTATCCAAAATACCATTCCACACCTGTTGCACCAGCCATGAGGCTGCCCCAGAGGCAGTGGTGACGAACGGTGTCGTGCGAAGGATCATCTTCATCGGGCATCACCCCCATCCAGTGAGGCCCGATCTCATCCAGATTTACGATCCATCTTCTGCCAGCCTTTTGGGAAGCATCGATCCAGTGCTTAACCCTCTCATGCACCCTTGAAGGCACGGCAATCTGCATGCTTGGGCCGTCCAGGTGCTCAAAGCCCAGCATGGGATTCAGGTATTCATCCTGATGCTCATCGTTGGAATGGGTATGCAGCACCACGTTACTTGGATAGGGATTTATGGTTTTGATATAAGTTGCCATATCCTTCTTCATGGGATCGGTCTGACCAATGGGTGACCAGTCGGTGGGCCCGTTCTCCTCCCCCAGATTCCAGGTAAGTGCCAGATGATGCCCAAAGCGCGCAATCAGTTCGCGCAGGTAGATCCT
>Ga0180435_10000774_pt1 | contig 33706 bp, 25 predicted proteins | sample SS_ome_3_FD_132467 | JGI IMG/M metagenome (GOLD analysis project Ga0180435, IMG submission 132467) | Hypersaline lake sediment archaeal communities from the Salton Sea, California, USA - SS_3_S_1 metaG | ecosystem: Environmental > Aquatic > Non-marine Saline and Alkaline > Hypersaline >... | reverse complement strand
GGTGCGGTTACCGCGGAAAACACGACGGACCCGGTCGATCTTCGCCTTAAGTGGGAAGTGGGCAAGCGCTACGTCATGCGGGTTGAAAACTCACAGGAGATGGCGATAACCGTGATGCCGGGGGCCGAACCGATGAAGCAGTCGGGACGGCATTCGTTCACCCTGGCCGTTGCCGTCCCGCGCGCGCTCCCCGAAGGCGGGCGTGAACTGGAAATGACCTATCTCGATGCCGCTTTCAGCATGAACATGGGCGGACGGAGCGTGTCTTTCGATTCGCGCTCGCAGGAACCCGCCGGCGCCGATAACCCGCTGGCGGCCGTGAGCAAAATGGTCGGCGCCAGGATAACCTGCCGTCTCGATAGCGAAGGACGCATACAAACGGTCGAAGGCCTGAAAGAATTCTCCGCCCGCATGACCGAAGATAATCCGCAGGTAGCACAGATGCTGGAGGGATTCCTCAATGCCGAAAGCTTCAAACGCAGCTTCGGCGGCTACTTCGGTCTGCACTGGCTGCCGCGCCGGGCCGTAAAGCTCGGAGAAAACTGGACCGTTGAGGATGAGGTGCCCGTGGGGGCTCTCGGAACCTTCGTCAGCCGGATCGACTACAAGTTCGAGGAATGGAAAAATGATCAGGCGGTCTTAACCTGCTCGGGAAGCCTGAGCAGCCGGCCGGCGGACCCGATCGAGCAGGGGGGAGTAACAATCGGCATCACGATCGAAAACGGGCGGATCGGCGGGCGCACCCTGTTCGATCCGCAACGCGGGGCCATCACCAGCTCGACACTCGAAACAGCCGCCGACCTGCGGGTAACCGTGAAGGGGCCGGACGGCGTAACCCGCAACATGGACCAGAAGCTCAATCAGAAATACTCGGCTGAACTGGTGAGGGTCGAAGACCTTGAACAGCCGGCCGACGACTGAAAAACGCGTCGACCACCGATTCGTACTGCCGCGTGCTCTGAGATCTCTGGACATCCCGCAGCATCGCGGGACCTTCGCTGAAGGACTGCGACAGGTAAAACCACAGCTCCTTCATCCTGCCCAACAGCGACCGCGGGCGTTGCAGGCGTTCCCTGTACGATCCGTACAATTCATCGTGAAAACATCGAATGGCGTCCGCGCACTTTTTCACGGGTTCACACCTGATCTCGGCGGCCAGAAAAGGGTCGGCGACAAGGCCGCGGCCGAGCATCCAGCCTCGAACGCCGGAAAACCTGCCGGAAAGAAGGCGGAAATCTTCACCTGTGCGGATATCGCCGTTGTAGATCACGTCATGCCGGGTCGCCTCCAGGCAGTCGGCAAAAGCATCCAGGTCGACGCTGCCTTGATACATCTGGCCGGCCGTGCGGGGATGGATAACGATCCCGCTCAGAGGGTAGCTGTCGAGAGCGGGCAGAATCCCGACAAGCTGGTCCGGTCTGTCCGTCCCAAGACGCGCCTTGATCGAGATCCGGCAACCGGCAAGCGGCACGATTCGATCCAGCACGGCGCAAATGTGGTCCGGGTGGGGCAGCAATCCGGAGCCGCGCCGCTTTCTGATCACGAAAGGCCAGGGGCAACCGAGGTTCCAGTTTACTTCGCCGTAGCCCAGATCGCGCAGCACCTCGCAGGCCGCAAGCAAACCTTCCGGCGTCTTGCCGATTAGCTGGGGAATCAGGGGAGGAGCACTGTTGTTCTCGGGCAGCACATCGGTAAAGACAGCTCGCTTCATCCGGGATATGCCGTCGGCGCTGATGAACGGGGCTAAGGCGACATCGACGCCGCCGAACCAGTCCGCGAAGAGATTCCGGTAGGGAGCCGTCGTGACCCCGCGCAACGGAGCCATGTAGAGGCGGACGTCAAGGTTTTCAGAGTTATTCATCTTCAGCATCCGTGCCCGAAACATAATCTTGGGCAAGAGAGCAGCAGACTGGTATATTTCCACATGCAGCCGTTGAATGCGAACATAAGAGAATACTGCGCGTACATATCCGTTCCGTCAAAAACCTGACGCGGCGCGACGGCAAGAGATTCTTCGCCCTGGCGCCGAAAATGCCGTTGTCGAGCGAAGTGCGGACTTTTCTGCTCGAGCAGGCCAACCAAGCGCTTGATGCGCTGCGCCGCGGCAAGCTGCGCGGCGCGGCCGTGCTGACCGTGGTATGACAAGAAATCTTGAACTCGTCGTAGCGCATTGCCGGGAGGACACGGCCTGGTTGAGACGCGTCCCCTCACCCTTCAGAGTATCGGTCTACGACAAGGGAGGGCAGGCGGGAAGCGTCACAGGCCTGCCCAATCTTGGCCGAGAAGCGCACACTTACCTGCATCATATCGTCCTGAACTACGAGAAACCCATGGATCTGACGGTCTTCAGCCAGGGCAAGCCCTTCGACCACGTGCCGGATTTCCACACGATCCTGCGGCAACTGTCAAGCGGCAGTCTGCGGGTAGTCGGATTTCGCTGGCTCGGCTTCATCATCGACCGCGACGACCGGTCCGGATCGCTGTTGTTCAAGCATTGGCGCGGAAACGCCGACGGACGGGCCCTGAACATGGAGGGCTTCTGCCGCGCGATCGGGCGTAAACCGATTCCTGAGAATTTCATCTTCTACCCCGGAGCGCACTTTGTTGTGACTTCGCAAGCCATCCGCCGGAGGCCGCTGTCGTTCTACAGGAAGGCTCTCGAAATCAGCGCGGCCTTCCCGGACGCCGCACATTGTTTCGAACGCTGCTGGGATTGGATCTTCGGCGCCGACGGCATTCCGCCTGCATTCAGAAACGCGAACATGCCGGTCTATTTGCGGCCCGTGCAGCGCCTCGGCCTGACATGGACAGACGTTGCCCGCAACCGGCGAATGGCGGAAGAAGATACGGCGTGACCATCGCGGACAACCTTTCTTGCCGGTGATCTCCCGCCCGCGGTATCCGACCTGAAAACTCCGGCCGCCTCAATCGGACTCGTCGCCGATGGGCTTGCGAAGGATTTCGCGGAAGGCCTGCCCGTCGGAACGATAGTGCACCATTTGCTTATTGTTGTTGTCCAGGTAGGAGAAGATAACCAGCAGGTCCGTGTGTTCCGCGCCCTTCTTGCTCATCAAAGCGGTGATCTTGTACTCCCCCTTCGGCCTGATCCCGCCGGCCTTGAAGAAGGCCTTCTTCAGGTCCTCGTCGCGCTTTTGCAGATAGATCGATATCTCGCTCTTCCCGTCCTCATACTCCTCGGCGACCGCCAGGTCCTCGAGCTTGTCCATGTTGAAGTCAGCCCGCACTACCCTGGTTTGAGCGACGACCGGGATTTCGTCTTCGGCCACTACGGTATTGGTGGCCGTGATAGTGTAAACCTCCGCTTCCTCCGGTTCGTCAGCAACCTGCTCCTTTTTCGAGCAGCCAGTTGCAGTGACAAGAAGGGGCAACAGGACGACAATCAACGTGCGAACAGGCAATCTCTTCATGGCGTGAACCTCCGCTGTTCTTCAGCCTGCCGGAATGCAGCACCCGTCTAAAAGGCAACGCAGCATAAGCGATATCGCAAGTTGTTACAAGGCCGAGTTGCGGAAATCCGTTCAGGCGCACGCGCATTCCAGGAACGCGCCGAACTCCGGAACAGGCATGATTCTCGCGCCGCGTACGCCTCCTTCGGACCGCAGGTCGCGGTCGTCGGTCACCAGAATGCGCGGCATCGCCGACATGTGGCGACAGCAATAGTCAAGGTATTCCACTATGGCTTTATCCGCGCGGTGCTCGGCGTCGCCCCCGCCCGAAAACGTCTCGCGCACGTTCGGCGCCCGCATCTGGGACGAGTGCGTCGGGCCGTCGAAGAAGACCTCCGCCCTGCATTTGTCGGCCGGGCCGAAGACGCGGCAGACGTTCTCGACCAGCTTCTCGCGGGCGTCCTTGCCAGGGACACCCTCCTGATACGCATCCTCGAAGAGAGCGGGGAGCAGATGGACGACATTATGGCCGTCCAGGATGATAATCAACGGCTGGTTCTCTTCGACCGCACGCTGCAGGTGCCAGGCCGGGTCGTCGCGCCTTTGCTCCCTGCGAACGACATTGGGAGTGTAAGCGGCGTAAAGCCTGGCCATACGGTCGTGGTAAGCCTTATACAGAGACTGGAGGCGCGCCGGAGGCAGCGCTTCGATTTCGTCAAGCCGGTCCAGGACATCCTTGAGCCGGTTGACGTCGTCTCCGGACCCCGCCGAATTTATGCGGCCCCGCATGCCGGCCACAAAGCCCGCATCGCCGTCATCGGACCGCCCCAGTACATCTTCCAGTCTCACCAATTCCGCCTGGAGACGCTTTTCGACCTGTTCGAGCTCGGCAAGAGGGTGCAGGGCTTCCGCTCTTGTGCCGGCAACCTTTTCGACCATTCCGCGCAATGCTTCGGCCCGGGATTTCAACACGGCGATATTGCCGCTGTGGCGGTCGAGCTCGGCCTGTTTTTCAAGCAGCCTTTCGGCGGCCGCCAGGGAATCGCTTTCCGCGCCGATCCGACGGACGGCCTCCGCCTCCTTTTCGACCGTGACCGGCCGGAGCAACCAGCGTTCCCGCAGCGAAGAAAGCTCATCGGCCACCCCCTGCGCCACCCGCCTTTCGAGCGATTGACGCAGCTCGTCCTCCCTCTCGCGCGTCGTGCGCAGATCCTCCCTGATATCGTCGTGCGCCTGTTTTCCCCTGGCGATTTCCTTCTGGGCCTCTTGGAGCGATTTTTCGAGCTTCTGCGTTTTCTGCTTCACCTGTTCGAGCTTCTTCCGTAAAGCTTTCTCGCTCTTCGCCCGGGTTTCGCGCGCTGCCAGTTTGTGTTCCAACTCGTCGACGCGCTGCCTGAGCCGCGCCGATTCCTTCCCCGCCGCCGGTGAAGCTTCCGCGGAGGGCGCTCCTTCCGGCGTGCCGGCGTCCTCGTAATTGATTCCCATCCAGCCCGCAATGCCTGCCAGCAGAGGCGCCGTGCATTCACGGATGTCCGACTTCGCTCCCTCCTCGGTCATATCCTGCAGCTCGACGTCGCCGTCCAATACGTCCATTGCCATCTCGCGCACTTCCGACCGGTAATCCACAAGGAGCGCCGCGAGGGCCGCGTTGCGGCCGTTCAACGCGGCAAGCGCATCCAGCGCGTCTTCGAGAACAACGCGCGATACTGAAGAAATGAAATCCGTTATTTCGGACCCCGACGCAAGCAAGGCCATGAACATGCAATCGAGGTCGTAGTCGGTGTCGAGGATGCCGGCGATGCGTTTGCGGACGACCCCGGCCGCGCGTTTGGCGCCGGGACGGAACCCGTCGAAGATCTCGGGGAGGTCGCGTACGTAGTCCAGGATCGCCCGGTCTTCGACCCCCGCAAGCATCTTCTTCATCTCCTCAACGATCTCGGGAGGAACCTCGTATCCGTCAATTCGAGCCATCGTTGATTCCCGGGTTGCCAGACTTCATCGGTTAAACAACAGGCCTTGATTCATTACTTCATAGACTACATCCGGTCGCCGGAGTTTGTCCAGAATCTCGTCAACAGCCATCGTAATAGAAAAAGTTGGCCTCCGGCCTCAACGCTTTCTATGCTGAACCCGTGGATCGGGTGTATTCCCCGGGATTGAGGAGATGGAATCCTCGTGATGCATTCCTTTCGAAAACTCGCACGCAGGTTTTGCGGCGCCGGACGGCTGCTGGAGGGCACGGAGCGTGTGTCGGGGCAAACTATTCGCGTCCTTTATTCGGGTCTTCAGGAACAAGGCAACTACATTGCGGGACTCGTTTTCGGCAACGAGCACCGCGAGACCGAAACCGGCCGGATCTGGATCTGGCGGGCCTTGAAGCACGCGCGAGAGACCGACGCGGACATCCTGATCGCCGAGGCCGACCGAATGTGCAGTCCGCTCCTCAAGGGTCGCGGGGGGGTATTCATCCCTTGCTGGGTCAAGGGTGAGGTCAATCTGAAGGAAGTCCTGCACAGGTTCGAGCACAGTGCGGATCTCAAGGGAGACCGCCGGAGGATTCGGAAAAACCGTCTGACTTTTGAAGTTGACGCAACGGGGCGCCACCTGAGGAGATTCTACGATGAAATGTACATGCCCTACGTCGGCCGGGCGCACGGGGAAACGGCGCTTTATCACTCCTGCGAAGGTTTGCGCCGGAAGATGGCGCACGGCGTATTGCTGCTGGTGAAACACGCGGGTGAATTCATCGCCGGAAGCCTGCTTGTCTTCAAAGGCCGGCGCGCATTCTGTTCCGCTCTTGGTGTCAGGAACGGCGATCGGCGGTACCTCCGGATAGGCGCGGTTGCCGCGTGTTATTACTTCGAAGCCGTGTATCTCTGCGAAAGGGGATTTGAGACGGAAGGCTACGGGTCCAGCAGGGCGTTTCTGTCCGACGGCGTGCTGGCTTACAAGCGGAAATGGGGCATGCGTATTACCGGAGCCGTTCCGGCAAGTTTCTGGATCCGACCGCTGAAGAACACGCCGGCAGTGAGGTCGTTTTTCGTCAACAATCCATTCGTGCACAGAAGCCGCGCCGGGCTTGCCGGAGCGGTCTTTTCGGATAACGACAATGTGAGGACGGAGTGTCCGGGCGACGTCTGCGCTCGCTACCGTCTGCCGGGAATGACGGAATTCGGCCTATATGCTTTCGGTGGGCGTCCGGAAGAGCTTTCCGCCGTATCGGTCAACGGGAAAGCGGTTACGGTAGACCGCGCCGACAGATTGTTCGGTCTGCCGTTCATGGCCGATAATCGACTTTACTGAACACGTCGAATAAGGTTTGCTTCGGCACAAGAAGAGGATCACGGCTCAGCCGTTGATGGAACGGCGGGAGGATAATGTCCGCGATACTGCTGGTCTGTTCGAAGTCGCAACCGCTCGAAATCAGCGACCGCGCATTGTCGATAATTTCCGAGCGTCTCGCCCCGGACAATATCACGCCGTCGCCTCCGCGCGCCGTGCGGCGCGACAGGCTGGTACTGGCCGTTTTCGATCCCCGCCCGGACAATGCTGTGCATGGCACGTCGGCCTGCGCGGGGCAGATGCTTTCGCCCCCCGGAGAATGGTGGCGCCCCGACGAACCTCTGCCGGACGGTTGTTATGCCTTGTTTCGCAGCGACGACCGCCTGGTTGAGCTGGCCGGCGACGCGGCCGGTTCGCGCACGGTGTGGTTTATCGAAACCCCCTCCGTGCTCGTCGCATCCACTTCGCAGAGGGCGATCGTCATGCTCGCCGGCGCCTTCGAACCCGAGCCGGCGGCCGTCCCGTGGATGCTCTCAACCGGCGTACAGGGACCGCAACATTCATGGGACCGAAGGATTCGGCGCCTGCCGCGCGGCGCCCGCTTCATCCTGAACCGTTCAACCTGGCACGGCAGCGTTGTTCGCCGGCCGGTTGTATTTCGGGCCGAAGGCCGGACCGCCCGCGAGCATCGCGAGACACTGCGCGCCGCGCTGGCCGATACGTTCAACCGTTTGCCTCTTGACTGCCGGCGTTGGGCCGTTCTGCTTTCAGGCGGAGTGGACAGCCGCGCGCTTCTGCTGCACCTGAAAGACAGGGGAACACCGCACTGCGTTACGTGGGGGCCGGCTTCTTCCGCGTCCACGAAAGGCAGCGATGCCGATATAGCACGCCGGCTGGCGGAATACTTCGGCTTGAGCCACAGCTTCCACCCTCTGGACGACGCCGACGAATCCGCGGCAACGCTGTTTGAGCGGTTTGTCAGAATAGGAGAAGGGCGGATCGACCACCTGAAGGGGTATATGGACGGCTTCGCCGTATGGAAACACCTGAGAGAACAGGGCTACAGCGGGGTGGTGCGCGGCGATGAAGCCTGCGGATGTCGTGCGGTGCGGGGGCGCCGGGACGTGTTGAGGAACATGGGCTTTGCTCTGCTGTCCGAATTCGATAATCTGTCTCTGCCCCGCAGTTTCCTGGAGCGTTTTCCACAGGAGCGGCCGCCTGAATTGGAGCAGCGGGGCGACGAAACTCTTGAAGACTGGCGCGACCGCCTGAATAGAGAGTACGAGATACCCGTGTTCTTTGCCGCCTTGACGCACCTCAAAACCGCGTTCCTGGAGGTCTGTAATCCTCTGCTTTCGGCTGCAATCCTTGACGCAGTCAGCCGTCTGCCGGCATGTCATCGCACCGACAAGGCACTCTTCAAGAAGGTCGTCGAAGATACGGGGCCGCCGATACCATATACGTCAAGACGCGCTGAAAAGGTGGATCCCCTGCGGTCAAAACCCGTCATGGACTTCGTCCGTGAGCAATTGGAATCTTCCTTCGCCGAGTCACTGTTTGGAGGGGATTTCGTAGACTATCTTCTGGCGCGGACCAAACCGGAAGTGCGGCTCGAAGCAGCCGTTGCGGATCCCATTCGGAGGGTCGCCCGGCGGCTTTCCCGACCGCAAATTCTCCGGCTGTCCCACGGCGCGCTGGCCATGCGGGCCTGCCTGATTTGTCTGACACACCGTCTGCTGCGGGAAGACTCGGCTGCAATATCGCCGCAGGACTCCATGAAAACAATCGACAGCGCCCCAGACTATTGAGTTGCGGCAAGTGGGTCGCGTTCGGTAGCCCCCGGTATGATGTCCGCCGTTTCTTGAGGCGGGAGCATTGGAGGTTGGATTGGAATCCGGGAGTGTTGGAGCAATGTGTCATGCGGTTCAGGCCGTTACACGGCAAGAAAACCTCCTCTTCTTCCATCACTTCAGTACTCCGTGACTCCAGGCCGCCGCACCAGCTTGTTGACCGGCCTGACTTAATGGCTATAATATATAGTGGGCACGGGACGTTTATTCATTGGAGGGCATAGTGCAGCAAGCCGCAATCAGGCTGGCCAGGATCCTGCTGTTGAATCCGGCTTCGCCGGGAGAAACTGTCGTCTCGGCGCTGGTGGCGGTTTTCGCTTTTGTAATGACCGTTAATGCCGTCGGTTCGGCCCTGAACATGGCGCTGGCCCGGAGCGGGCGTTCGCTGGCGGTGCTGGCGGTAGGCGGGCTCGTCATTGTAGGGGCGCTGGCGATCCTCGATTACAGGTTTTCAGCGCCCGGATGGGTATTGATCGCCGCGGGCGTCGGAATTACGCTGATGATGATAGTGCCGTGCATGCGTTTCCTTCTTGGGGGGACCTATCCGGCCGCTCTTGCATCCCTGGCGCTGGGCGTGGGCGGCATGGTTGCGGCTTTGCTCCTGGTACATGCCGTTTTCGGCGCGGTGAGCGGCGGAGCCGGGAGCGTGGGCAAGGGACTGAAGCACAAGCGTCTGGTGGAGACGGCCGTGGAGGGCGAGTGAACAACGGGACACGCTCGCTGACAAGCTGTTGAAAAGTAATCCTGCAAAACTGGCCTTGTGGCTTACGGCATGGCTGGCCTTCAGTCTCACCGCGCCGGGAACGGATTTCACGGCATGGCGGCACCGCATGGCGGTTACCTTTGCGCCCGGAACCGCGGGGCCGTTGAACGACTTCCCGGCCCTGATCGTCCTGAGCACCAATCTGCCGGGCCTTAACTACTCCCAGTTCGCGAGCGCGTCCGGCAACGATCTGCGCTTCTCGGACGCCGAAGACGGCAGTGAGTTCCCGTACGAAATCGAGTCGTGGGACACCAACGGCGAGTCAACCGTCTGGGTGCGCGTGCCGTCAATGGCCGAAGGGACCGTCCTGCTGGCGTTCTGGGGCAATGCCGCCGCAGATCCGCCCCCTTACACAACCGACGGTTCAACCTGGGACAGCGATTATCTCGGGATATGGCACCTGCACGAGAACCTTCTGGACGCCACGGGAAACGGCAACGACGGAACCGGTGTCAACAACGCCGACGGACAGGGCAAAATCGCGCACGGCGAGGATTTCAACGGCATTGACGCCTATGTGCGCCTCGAGGAGACGGTGTCGCCGCCGCCACTGGGGGCCTCACACGTCACGCTGAGCGCCTGGTTTCTGCGGCGCGGCGGCGGCGACGGCGTCAATACCGGCACCGGCGGTCTGTTCGGCGTCGAGCCCATTCTGACCAAAGGCCGCGCCGAGGCCGACGGCGACGCCCGAGATATGAACTATTTCCTCGGAATAAGGCCTTCCGATCGCGTCCTGACGGCCGATCTCGAGGAAGGGGCGGGCGGTTCGCGTCCCGGGCAGAACCATCCCATTATCGGTTCGACGGCGGCGTCCGACGGCCTGTGGCACCACGCCGCCGTCACGTACGACGGCACGTGGCGCCTGTACCTGAACGGCGCCCCCGACGGCGAGGTATACGTCGGCGAGCCGATGCGCGCCGACAGCATCGAGCCGGCGGCCATAGCCGCCACGCTCAACTCCCTGGGAACGCGGGACGGAGCTTTCAACGGGTTTATCGACGAGGCCAGAATCTCGCGTGTGGCGCGTTCGGCCGACTGGATACACGCCTGCTGGCTCAACGTGGTTTCGAACCGTTCATTCTGTGCCTACGGACCCGTCGAGACGATCGGGCCGGACGCCCCGCGCGTCCGTACCGATCCTGCAACGAACATCACCACTCAATCGGCCTGGCTGAACGGCTACCTGGTATCCACGGGTTCATCCGCCACGGCGGTAACATTCTTCTGGGGACAGACCGACGGCGGAACCAATGCGGCCGCCTGGGCCGAGTTCCGCGAACTCGGGCCGGTGGAAGAAGGCCCCTTCTCGGCGCTCGTAACGGGACTTACAGCCGGTGTAACGCACTACTTCCGCTGCATGGCCGCGAATGCCGACGCGGTCGCCTGGAGCACCGCATCGCGCAGCTTCATCCCCGCCGACTGGGTCGACCTCGTTGTCGTGGGCGATCCGAAACCGTACGGCTCGGCGTCGCCTTACGATTACGGCATCCATCATCTGAGGGCGCCGCTGACCGTAACAAATACGCTGTTCGGGTCGCCCGTAACGGATCCCACCGGCACGCGCTACGCGGCCGCGGGGTGGATCGGCTCGGGCAGCGTACCGCCGACCGGCGCCGGCAACGTCGTGACATTTACCATACTGACGAATTCCTCACTGACGTGGCTCTGGCAGCCGACGCACCAGTACTTGACGGTGAATGCCGGCCCGGGAGGAACAACGGATACGGGCAGCGGGTGGCACGCTCACAATTCCACGGTAACCGTCCTCGCTCTGCCCGACCCCGGATTTGTCTTCAACTCCTGGACCGGCGACCTGGAGCACGCCCAGATTATCTCCAATACCGTCGAGCTGCTGATGGACCAGCCTCGCAGCGTGACAGCGCACTTCCAGATGGAGGCAAACGCCGTGGGAGGAACGCTTGCGAGCGACACTACCTGGCAGCATGGCGCCACTCCCTACCTGGTGGCTGCCGATCTGATCGTCCCCGTGGGCATAACCCTGACCGTAGAGCCCGGAGTCGAAGTAAGAATCCTTTCCGGCAGGCAGATTCGAGTCTACGGCACGCTGACGGCGCAGGGCACTGAAGACCGTCCCGTTAGATTCAACAACCATCCGGCGCAACCGCGCGGCGGCTACATATCCTTTGAGGGAGGCGGCCTGGCCGTCATGGCGGCAACCGGCGTCTTTGAACGCTGCTCCTTCACCGCGCTGCAGGGGCCGATCGCGGTGCTCGACGCCGACGACGCGTGGTTGACCGTGGTATCGTGCTCGTTCAGCAACATGCCCGGCAAAGTAATGCGGCCGTCGGACTGCCGCGTAACGATGGTCGGCAACCGCATGCACGACACCGGCGAGGGCATCAACCTGCTGCGCTGCGCCGGGTTGTTGTCGTCGAACGTGATCTGGAACGTGCTGGGCGATGCCGACGCACTGGATGTCGATTACTCCTGGACCGGCCCCGGTAACGGCGAACTGGTTCTGGAATGGAACGATCTGACGAGCGGCGAGAACTCCAATGCGGACGGCATCGATGTGTCTTTTTCCGACGCCGTTATCCGCTACAACAGCATCAAAGGCTTCGCCGACAAGGCGGTCTCGCTCGGCCCGCAGGGCAGCGTTTTTCTCTACAACAACATGATTCTTGACTGCAACATAGGTATCGCGATCAAGGACAGCTCCGCGCCCTCCATCATCAACAACACCATTTACGGCTGTAGCTCTTACGGGATACACAGTTACGAGAAGGGCGAAGGCGGCGGGGGCCCAGGACGCGGATCCATGACCAATACCGTCGTGTGGGACTGTGGGCAAAGCATAGTACTCGACGACAACTCCACCCTGCAGGTGGGCTATTCGATTGTCAACAGCCCCGCGGTCTGGCCCGGCCCAGGCAATCTGAACGACGACCCGCTTTTCAACGACCCGGCAGCCGGCGACTTGCGCGTCACCGGCAACTCGCCCTGCATCAACTCCGGTCTCAACCTGGCATGGTTTTCCGCAACGTCGGACCTCGACGGCAATCCGAGGGTCCTCGACGGCACCGTGGATATCGGCGCCTACGAGTACGCACCGCTGCCGCCGCCGCGCATGCTGGCAATCTGGAACGATTCGCAATCGAGCGACGCAAACATCGTATTCTCGTGGCACAGCATGTCGAATCAGACCTACGCCATAGAATACAGCACGAATCTCCTTGGCGGTTGGGGGGTGCTGACGAACAATCTGACTTCTACGCCGCCGTCAAACGTTTATACGGACCATTCCGCCCGTCCGCCCCGCGTGTTCTATCGCATTCTTCTCGAAGAAAGTTTTTAGCCTGATCTATTCATCAACTTCGTCACGAAAATGCGTAGCTTGCGTCAGATGAAGGGCTTATTGGTGAATGCCGGGCGAGGGCGTGCCGGGGCACGTCGAGGTCGGCATTCGACAAGAAGTCTGCAGATGACGTGAGATACGCATTTGCAGTAGATTTTGATTAATAGATCAGGTTAGGGTTTGTGTCGCGGCGCCGGAGTCTGGCAGTATCGAAATTCATTATGAAACCGCTCAAGAGAATTCCGATCTTGGTAGCGGCCGCCGCATGCCTGCTTGCGCAAACTGTTGTGGCCGCGACAAACACCGCCGCTCCCTCCGCGCGAATGCTGGAGTCGCTCGTATCCGAATGGGTCAAGCTGCGCGCCGAGGCGGAGGCCGAAAAGCGCGAGACGAGAGAAAGCGAACTGCAGTGGAACGAAGAGATAAAACTGCTCGAAACGGAAAAGGCTGAACTGAACAAAGAGCTCGCCGATGCCGACGCCGTCCTGGCATCGAGCGTAGAGGAACGCGCCGCACTCCTCGAAGACAACCGGCGCATGGAGAATGCGCTCAGCCGCCTTGAGCCGGTGCTGGACCGTGCTGAAACCGAACTGCGCCGATGGAGAAGCCTCGTTCCGCCGTCGTTGAGCGCCGAAACTGAACCGCTTTTCGCTAAGCTGGGTCCGCCGCGGTCGCAGGCGGTCGCAGGCGTCGCGGAACGTCTGCAGGTCGTTATCGGTCTCTATACACAGATCGAGAACCTCCAGCACGGCATTCATGTCGGAAAGGAAATGCCGGCGATAGCCGGAAGTCCCCGGCGGGAGCTGGACGTCCTTTACCTCGGCCTAGCCGCGGGTTTCGGCGTATCGCCCGACAACAAGGCCGCGGCCGTCGGCATGTTGTCGGCGGAGGGTTGGACGTGGAAGGCGAGGGACGATCTCGCTCCGCAGGTGCGCCGCGCCCTCAACGTATTCAACCGTGAAACCGCTGTGCGGTTTGTGGCTTTGCCCCTGACGATTGAATCCGCCGATGGCGGGGAGGAGCCCTGAGCATGGCGCCTTCCGGTAAAACGCTGGTCTTGTCGGCATGCCTTGCGGCTGCAACCGCCGCGGCGGCCGGGAAAGAGCGGGCGGAAAACGCCGCGCTGCGCAACGCAATCGAGAAAACACGAGCCGACATCGAGCGCGCGGTAGAAGAACTGAACGCCCTGCGGGCGACGGCGCAGACCGAGCGGCGCCCGCTCGCCGGCCGGCTCGAGTCTTTGCGCGACGATGTGGCGGATATGCGCCGGCGGGCGGAGCGTTCCAGGCTGCTTCGCCGCCAGGGAGAGCAGGAATACCGGGCGCAGGCGGAGCGAAACGGCGCGCTCACCGAGACATGCCGCTTTGTGTCTTCGCTGCTTTCCGAATACAGGCGCTCGCTCGAAACGCGCGCCGGCAGAGCCGAAACCGTGTTGCTGAAAGACCGGCTGGCCGAGGTCGATTCCGTGCTCGGGCGGCATGATTCTTTCGAGAGCCTGCCCGACGCCGGCGCGCTTCTTCTGGAAACGGCCGAATTCTGGAACGGAAAAAAAGCCGGCGGCATGATTATCGGCGGGTCGGCGATTGACGGCGCCGGCGTCGAACATGCCGGGAAATTCGCCGTAGCCGGACCGGCCGTTTACTTCCATGCCGACGACGGCACGATCGCCGGACCGGTTGTGGCGCGGCTGGGCAGCGCCATGCCCGCGGTCTACGGAGGTTTCACCGACGAAGAGAAACGGCGCATAGCACTGCTGGTCGCAGGACGGGAACCGCTTGTGCCCGTCGACGTGACATCCGGCGACGCGTTGAAAGTAGCCCAGGCCAAACCTTCCCTTTCCGAACACGTCAGGAAGGGCGGATTCGTTATGATCCCTCTTCTTGCAACCGGCATCCTGGCGCTGTTCCTGGTGCTATGGAAGATCGTCGAGCTCGGCAGAGTCGGCGTCGGTCCGTCCGCCGACCTCGACGCCGTCATGCGCGCGCTCAAAGAGGGGGATGCCGCCCGCGCCGCCAACGAGGCCGGCAGGCTCAAGCAACCCCTGCGTTCAATCGTGCTGGAGGGCATCGAACATAGGGATGCGCCGATCGAACATATCGAGGAAATCATGGAAGAGCGCGTGCTGACCTGCGTGCCCGGCCTGGAAAGACACCTTGGACTGCTGGCCGTACTGGGCGGCGTGGCGCCGCTGCTGGGACTGCTGGGAACGGTAACCGGTATGATTCATACTTTCCAGCTCGTGACGGTCTTCGGGGCCGGCGATGCGCGGCTGCTTTCCAGCGGCATATCCGAGGCGCTCGTGACAACGGAGTTCGGCCTGGCGATCGCGATCCCGGTGCTGTTGGCGCATGCGCTGCTTTCAAGACGCGTGCGAACACTGGTAGAACGCCTGGAGACGACGGCTGCGCGTTTCACCGAAGATCTCAAGCCCGGGAAAGAGAAATGACCGCGTCGTGGTTTCAGCGTCTGTTGATTTACTGGGAGTCCGGAGGTCCCCTCCTTCTGCCGCTGGCGATGGTGTGCTTCGGTATCTGGGCTTTATACTTCGTAAGCCGGCGGCGCTGGCTCGGCGCCCTGATCCAGTCCGAACAGCTCGACGGGGCCTTCCAGCGCGGACTCGATCTCGATTGCCCGGCCCTTCTGCAGGCCGACAGCGGCATCCCTGCCGGCATTGCCGCAGCCGTGCGGGCGGTCCGGTCCGGCACCGGCGCGGCCATTGCGTTCGACCGCGAGGAGCGAAAGACCGTGTCGACGCTGAAGCGCGACATCGTCCTTCTGGGCGCCCTGACAACCGTGGCGCCTCTGATAGGGCTGCTGGGTACGGTCGCGGGCATGATCGAGACTTTCCAGGCCGTATCGGCAACCGGCGGCGAAACCGGAGCCCGCGTCGCGTCGGGAGTCAGTAAAGCTTTGATTACTACCCAGTTCGGGCTGGTAATCGCGATTCCCGGAGTGTTCGGTATGGCCCGTCTGAATCGTCTTGCCGCCCAGGTTCACGTGCGCTGGACCATGTTGCGCACAAGAACCATGCTGCTGCTCGAGGCCGCGGGAACCCCTGACGACGGGAGCGCACCGTGAAACGAAGAGCTTCATCCGCAATGGAGATCAAGGGGGTTCAGATCAACATGTCGCCCCTGATTGACTGCGTCTTTCTTCTGTTGATCTTTTTTGTCGTAACCACCGTATTCGTCGAAGAGACCGGCGTTGATGTGCAGAAGCCGCGTGCGGCTAGCGCGCGCGACATCGAGAAGCAGAGCTTGCAGGTTGCCCTGACGGAAGACGGCGGCATTGTGTACGGCGGACGCCGGATCGGCCTCAACAGTCTGCGCGGGATCGTAGCCCAGCAGCTCAGGGAAAAGATGGTTCCCGTGATCATAATCGCCGACGCCCGCGCCCGCACGGGGCCTTTGGTGGACGTTATCGACGAGTGCAAACTGGCGGGCGCCAGGCAGGTCAGCGTGGCCGCCCGGAGGGAATAGCATGCCCGGTCCGTCTTTCAGTCGTTCTTTCATGCCCCCGATTGCGCCGCGCCGGACGCTGCGCGCCCTCGCCGCCGCGGCGCTGCTGACCCTGACTACTTACCTGCTGCTACCTTGTATGGAAATTCTTTCCCGCAGGCCTTCCCGCGTCTTGCCGCTGCGCTCGATCGACCTAACCGATCCCCCTCCCGCCCCTCCGCCGCCGCCGAAGGAAATCCCGCTTGGCGAGAGCCGTCCGACCCAGGCTGCGTTGCCCAAACCGCGCCTGGCGGCGCCGCCCGCCAGACTGCCGGTCAGCCTGGCCATGAACCTGGACCTGGTATCGGGCATCAAGGACGGCGATTTCGACATGGATTTCGGAATCGCCCCCCCGGGGGCGCCGACGAGTATCGGCGAAGGTGTCTTCGAACTGTTCGAGCTTGACGAGCCTCCGCGGCCGCTCGTCAGAATCGAGCCCTTCTACCCGATCCAGGCACGCATGCACCGGATTGAAGGCGCTGTTGTGCTGGAGTTCGTCGTTGATGCCGCGGGAAAGCCCCGCGACATCCAGGTGGTCTCGGCCGCACCGGGTCGCGTCTTCGTCGAAGCGGCGGTGCGGGCGGTGAATCGCTGGCGTTTCGCGCCGGGCACCCGCGAAGGCAAGCCTGTCGCCGTCAGGGTCAGACAGAAGATCACTTTTGAGATGGAAGAGTAGAAGAATGTTTCTTTCGCGAATCTTAACGAGGTTGCGGATCTCAAATGGAGGCAATATCGCGCGCCGGCCGCAACGGTGGCGGCGGCCTGCGGCCGCGGCGACGGCCCTGCTTTGCTGCGCCGCGCTTTGTGCGGGGGCGCAGCAGGCCCCTGACGGCGAAGAACCGGTTGCCACGCGCAGGGAAGCCGAGCTTCTGGCGCGTGTCGCGTCCGTTGCGGCTACCAACTTGAACGCGGCAGCCGCGATGCTCACCGCCGAGGATGCTGCAAAGTCCGGCGCGGCCGTCGACTTTACACTGGGCAACCTCTATTTCCGGTTGGAGAAATTCGAACCCGCCGTCGAGGCCTATACGCGCGCGCTGGAAAAGATGCCGCGTTTCCGGAGGGCCCGCTTGAATCTCGGCCGCGCGTACCTGCTTCAAGACAAACCGGCCCAGGCAGTAGATACGCTGCTGTATCTGGCGCGTTTCGGCCAGCCTGACGCCGACGGTTACATCCTGCTCGGTCACGCGCTCGACCTTGAGCAGCACCCCGTCTCGGCGGAAAACGCTTATCGGCAGGCCTTGCTCCTGGATCCCGGCAATTCCGACGGGCTTCTCGGTCTGGCCCGGTCTCTGGTGAGACAGTCGCGCTATCGTGAAGCCGCCGGACTGCTGGAAGAATTGCTCGACCTGGAACCGGAACGGCGCGAGTTGTGGTCGCTGACGGCAAGTGTCCGGCTGGCCCTGGCGGAACACGACAAAGCAATAGCCTCCCTGGAGAGCGCCCGGCGACTTGGCACGGCGGATATCGATATGCTTGCGACTCTCGCCGATCTATACCTCAACGCCGGTCAGCCCGACGATGCAGCGTCGGCATTCAGAGACATTCCGCCGGACGGGCCGCTGCCCGCAGATCGGTTGCTGCGCGCGGGCCAAGCGTTCATACAGGCGGGAGAGTGGCAGCACGCGGCGGAGATCATCCGCCGCGTCGAAAGCTTGCGGGATTCCTCGCCCGAGGCGCTCGATCCGAAACAGGCCGCGGGTTTGCTTCGCTTAAAGGGCGATCTTGCCCGGATGCGGGGACAGAAGGAAACCGCCGCCGAAATCTACTCTGAGATTCTGCGGATCGATCCGCTGGACGCTCGGACCTTGCTCGTGCTCGGCGATCTGCATCGCGAAAGCGGCGCGCTGGAAGAAGCATTGATGAATTACGAGCGCGCGTCCAGAATCGCGGGCCACGAAGCGGACGCACTGGTGCGCCAGGCGCAGATCGAAGTGGAGCGTTCGCGCTACGGCAGGGCCGTCGAGCTATTGGAAGCGGCACAGGCTTTCGAGGATCGTCCGCACGTCGCACGATACCTGGAGCAGGTCCGGCGGCTCGTGCGCTGAGAACATTACTCCGGGAAACTTACACCAACCCGGTAGAATCCCGATTTGTTCCGTTGCGGGACGTTAGTAATGGTATTGACAGGAGGGGTGGCAGGCAGATTTGAAGCCACGCGTCCGAAATCGGCATGGAGATTCGTGACCGCATACAAACTGTAACGCCGCCCGTATATGCTCGGCCACTGTAAAGCCAGGGCCCCCTCAGCGGCATCGATCCGCGTAACTCTCAGGCAGGAAGCGCTGTTGGTGGGATCGGTGCCGGCGATATACTCCTGCCACGTCGGGAAAGAATCGCCATCCTGGTCTGCATCGGATTCCAGATCGAAGGTGTCGTTGGTGAGGCCGTAGGCAACCAACCAGGATTCGGGAACGCCTTGCGAGGTCCGATTCGGCACGAACTCTGCGTGTAGACGTCCGGTTCCCGCAAAAGAGATTCCTCGCCAGAAGAAGTTGGTATGCGCGAGCCCCTCGGGGACGGGCACCGCCCCGGAGTTGGTCGTGATGCTCGCGATGTGGTGATACGGTTCGGCGCTTATCACAAAACTCGTTGTATCGCCGAGCTCGAGGAATACCGGTCCGGGCGGCTCAATCGACCCGTTCCCGCTTACCGTCGGCACTATCAAGCGGCTGGTATTATGCAGCCCGACCGGAATCTCGAGATACGGCCGGACCGGATCGTTGCTGAGGAACCGAAGAACCGCTACCCGCGTGCCGGCCAGGCCGATGTTGTGGGTGCTCAGGCTCAGGGCTATTGAATCGCTTCGGCCGCTGCCGAGGGATCCGCCGGCCGGTGAAACGTCCAGCCAGGACCGGTGTTCTCCCCAGGGTTCGACGGCGAGGTCGTCCACGAACCAGCCCTCGCCGACAACGTACCCGTCGGACCCGAAACGGAGGCGCAGGCGCACGAACCGGCCGGCGTAATCTGCCAGGGGGAACGCCACGCGTTCCCATCCTCCCGTGCCGGCGAAGACAGGTGTGCCGTCGCTCCAGGCCGATTGCGAGTGGCCGTATATCACGTACGGATAGCCCCCCTCCGGCTCAATCTGCACGAACGAAACTCCGTCATTTGTGGATACCTCCACCATGCACCCGTCCCAGGCGTGTTCGGCGTCTTTCAGCGCTTCGGTACTCAGCCATTGCCTGAACGAAAAGAACGCGCCGGGGCCGAGATAAATCGGCGGCGAAAGCAGCCAGGCGTCGGCGCTGTCCGGGTACCTTCCGTTGCTCTCGTTGCCGAAGTACCAGCTATGAATGCCGGAGAATGCCCGCCGGGAAGATACATGCCAGACGTCCTGCCGGCCGCCGTGAGTCCAGCCGTTTGTTCCGGCTTCGACATTATCCCACATACCTCCGTCGTATACATCCAGGGCCCAGTCCAAAGCCGCGTGTCCGGCGTTGGAAACCGTAACGCCGATATCCACGGTCACATCCCGGGGAAGCGGTATGACTCCAAGCTCGGCCGGGTTGACCACGCCTATTGCATAGCGCACATCGAAAGCGTAAGCGCCGTTGACCGACATGAGTCCGGCGCGATCCCGCGCTACAATGCGGTAGCTGAATGTGTCGCCGCTCGCTCCGGGAGGCGGTATGGCGTTGGTGTAGACTGAAGCTTCGGCCCCCAGCGTCATGGCCAGGCTTTGCCACTGGCCGCCGTTGCGACTCCATTGCAGGAGTACTTCGTCGACCGCATCGTTATCGGTGACGGTGGCCGCCGCCGTCCACGGCGCCGGAACGCTCAGCGTCTGCCCCAGCGGCACGTGCGCTATGGCCGGCGGCTCCGGAATAGAGCCGGCGTTTCTCGGATCGCTCTTGTCCCGAAACTCCTTCAGGTTGGTGAACCCGTCGCCGTCCGCGTCCATGTTTGGCGGAGTATCGGTCGAACCGAAATGGAAAATCTCCCACCAATCGGGCATCGTGTCGTTGTCCGCGTCAAGCGCCTCCGGCAGGTACTTCGCCGTTGCCCGGGCCGGTCCGTTCATCAGGATGCCCTCGGCCGGATTGCCGGCGGGTGCGTCCGACGCCGGCAGGCGGCGGTTTTCCAGGTACCAGCCGGCGAAGGCGAAATTGGTTGCATTGATTTCGATTTCCCAAGGCGCCTCAATGGTTGCGGCGTCGGTCCCCGCACGCCACCACGTTGAAGTGGCGAACGCTTCTCCGACGGATGGGGCCTGGCTCAATTCGTAAGCCGTATCCCAACGCCATATCAGCAGCGTATCGCCGCCGAGCGTGAAGGTGACTTCGTTGCCGGCGCCCTGCGGCGGCGCGCTTCCGTAGGCCGTCCAGCCTGCGCAGATAGCGCGCGCGCCGGCGGCGGGAGGCCCGTAGGCGGGCGCCCGGGCCGTGATATGGATGCCCCGGGCAAGACGGTGGACGCCGTAGTCCGGTTCGGCCCCCGGCACCTTGTTCGGTAGTCCGGAAACGACCAGCAGGACCGCTTCCACCACGGAGAAGCGGACCACGGTCTCGGGCGCGTTCTCGGGGTAAGCGGCGGACAGGCCTTCAAACGTCGCTGCCGTAATGTAGTAAGAGATCTCCGTGCCCAGCGGCCGGCCGGGGATTTCCGCACGGTACAGGTCGTTGGTTACCAGGGTCATGGGGCTGGTCCCTGAGGCGTTAACCGCGCCCGAAGCGCTCCAGACAACCTGCAAGGCCGACGGGTCCAGATCGAACTCCGCGGTAATGCGCGCTTCAACTACATACGGCCCGGCGGAATTCGTCGTGTTGAGCAGTCCCTCATGTTCGATCTCGGGCGGAAGGGTCGAACCGGTGACCAGCAGCGCATAAGGCTGATCCGCGGTTGTCAGCGCGCCTTCAATCGTCACCTCGGCGCGGTAGATGCCGTCTTCTGCCGGTTCGGCAATCAGAACCTGTTCCACATTGTCGACGTTGTTGTCACCCGTGGCAGCCGGGTCGGCAGGCGCCTCGACGTTCAGAACAAAAGGGAAATACGTCGCGCCGCCCGGACTGATAACCCGCAGGTCAAGATCGTGCACCAGCAACGGGGTACGGTCGTCAAGCGTGTAGCGCTCCTGCCCCGGGGGATCGGTCCAGCACAGGGTCACCTTGATCGGTCCGGCCCGGCTCCAGGTAAACGAATAAAAGCGCGTTCGCCTTGCCGATGTCAGGGTATCTTCCACGAGCCGCCAGGAGTTCGTCCGGCCGTGATAGTGGGCCGACAGATGATCCGCCGCGGCCAGCGTGTTCATCAAGCCCCATCCGAACTTGAAATCCGGCCCGGGCTCTCCGAGGTCGTCGGCGGTGTGAATTATGAGGCCCTTCAGCGTACCGGCCCGCATGTTGCGTCCCGGGTAGAAGCGTGCGTAGCCGTCCACCAGTAGCGCTGCCGATCCGGCGGCGTTCGGCGCCGACATGCTGGTGCCGAACATCGTGATATAAGAAGTGTCGTAGCTTGCGCTGCAGGAAAGCAGATTCTGACCGTTGGCCACGATGTCCGGCTTGATGCGCCCGTCGTCCGTCGGACCCCAGGAACTGTACGCCGTCATCGTCGCGGCGGAGAGCGCCCGCGCGCCCTCCGCCACCGCGTCGTTGATCGAGCCCACGGTCATAATGTTCTTGGCTGTGGCATCGTAGGCAATCGTGTCGTACCCGCCCTGATCCCAGCCGTCGGCCAGGGGGTCGGTGTCCGGATCGTATGGTTTGGACTGCCAGCCGTTATCGTAGTACAGGAATTCGTTCCCCGCCGCCGGCGCCGCGTCATTGCGATCGTTGCCCGCCGCCTTGAATGGGAGGAGGTACGGCCTGCTGAAGCAGACCGAGTCCATGATGCGGGCGTATTCGTCGTACATGCCGAAGGCATCCGATTCCCTTGCGCCCCAGGTGCCGTACCACGTGCCGCCGACCCAGCCGGCCTTGAATCCATAGGAATGGTTGGAAAGTTGTATTTTGTCCGTCTGGCCTTCCACGCTCATGCCCGCGGAACTCATTTCGGAGTAGTCGTAGTTCCAATCGTAGGAATCCACCTGTGCGGCCGGAGCCATTCCGCCCGCGTCGACACGCACGCCCTCGGCGGCGATCGTACCCGCCACGTGGGTGGCGTGGGTTTGGGGGTCCGTGCCGTCTTTCGGGTTGACACGGCCGCCGAACTCCCGGTGCGTGGCGCGGACAGTTCCTTCGTCCCACACTCCGACCGTGACTGCGCCGCCGTCAAGATCGTGCGGAGGCGTGCGGCGCACCCGATCGGCGGCCGTACTGATGGCGGCGTTTCTGTTGAAGGTCATGCGCTCATAGACACGGCCGCCCTTTATGGCAAGGAGCGCGTCATGCGGCCGGCCCGGGTCCAGCTCGCCTTCCCATCCCTCGGCAGCCGCCCGGCGGCGCGCTGCCTGCCGGGAGCGTGTCTCGTGCTCGCGCAGCTTGTCACTCCAACCGTCCGGCCCGGCCCCAGCCGGAATGGGTGCGCCTGAGCCGGGCTGCGACGGTTTTCCGCGCTCCCCTCCGACCGGTCGCCCGCTCAAGCCATGCCCGGCCGCGGCCGAGCCCGGCGCGCGGCTCGGGTCCGTCGGCGGCGCCGCCCGCTCCGCTCCCCGCAAGGGCGGTTCCCACGCACGGCATTCCGGATCGGTTTGCCGATCCGCCTGCGGTGACTCGACGTGTTCCGGCAAGCGCCAAAGCCACGCGATAGTGGCCAGAACCACCGCCGCCGCAACAATCAACACCCGCCTGTGAGATTGCTTCATTCCGGTAAACCACGCCAAAAACATTCTGAGAACACGGAAATTTTCGCAGAACCGGAAGGACAAGTCAACGATCGGCCGGGCCGAGCCCTTACCGTCGTTGCGGGTCTTTACAGATCATGGTCTGCATGAACATGCCACGTTTCTATCATGATTCTAATACGTATGTGCGTGTGCCGGTATGGGAGTGTGTAAGTGTGGCCGTCGAGAACTGCGCCAAAGCGATGGGGTCAAACCCGGGTTACCTGCGGCTCACACACTCACACACATACAAGCAAGTCGCTGCGGTAATGCCTCGGTCCTGTCAGCGGCGAAGAGACAGGGGCCTGAACCGGCTGTGTTGTCGATGCGCGGGGCGGATAGGATCAGAAAACGATCGGTGCGAAGACTTCGTACGAAGGCAGTTTCTCGCGGCCTTTCAGAAAAGACAGTTCTACAAGAAAGTCTATCTCCACCAGCTCGCCGCCGGCGCGCTCGATCAGCTCGGCCGACGCCGCGGCCGTCCCGCCGGTCGCGAGCAGATCGTCGACCAGCAGAACGCGTTCGCCAGGCCTGAATGCGTCCTCGTGAACCGTCAGGGTGGCCGTGCCGTATTCCAGATCGTACGTTTTCTCGTACGTTCTGTAAGGCAACTTGCCCTTCTTGCGGATGGGGACGAGACCGACCTCAAGCCGGTCACAAATGGCGCCGGCAAAGAAGAATCCCCGGGCATCCACCGCCGCCACCTTGCTTATACCTGTTGCGCGGTGGCGTTCCACGAACAAATCGATGCACGCCCTGAATAACCCGGGGTCCGCCAGCACCGGGGTTATATCCTTGAACAGTATGCCGGGTTTCGGGAAATCCGGAATATCCCTGATCGCCGCCTTGATACTTTCAATATCCATACTTCGCTCCTCCAGGTCTGGCGCGCATTATTCATGAACCTTCGTCGCGAGAGTGCGGAGAGTGCCGTCAGTGTGGGCCGCGGAAGTGAATTGCCGATGACTCTGTGTCAACACTGTGAATTGGCGATTCGCTGACGCGGCCCGCAATAGCGGTGCTCTCCGTGCTCGTAGCAGATTGTTCATGAAATGTCGCTAGACCTTCTCAAGACGTCAGCGCGGCCTGAGCCGCTGCCAGCCGGGCAATCGGCACACGGTACGGGCTGCAGGAAACGTAGTTCAACCCCGTCCTGTGGCAAAACGCCACGGATTTCGGCTCGCCGCCGTGTTCGCCGCAAATGCCGAGCTTGATCTTCGGGCGCGTCCGCCGGCCGAGGTCGACGGCAGTTTCCATCAGGCGGCCGACGCCGCGCTGATCGAGCACCTGGAACGGGTCGTAGTCGTAGATGCCCGCGGCGACATACTCGTTCAGGAACTTGCCGGCGTCGTCGCGCGAGAAACCGCACCCCATCTGCGTCAGGTCGTTGGTGCCGAACGAAAAGAACTCGGCCTCCGCCGCTATCTCATCCGCCGTCACGGCGGCCCTGGGCACCTCTATCATCGTGCCGATCATGACTTTCAACTTCTTCTTGCGCTTCTTTTCAACCTCCCTGACGGTCCGCAGGATGATGGCCTTCTGGTTTTGCAGTTCCTTGACGTTGCCCACCAGCGGCACCATGATTTCCGGTTTCGAGTCCGGCACCCTGCACGCCGCCTCGCAAATCGCCCGCGTCTGCATTTCCGTGACCTCGGGATACGTCATGCCGAGGCGGCATCCGCGGTGGCCGAGCATCGGGTTAAACTCGTGCAGAGAGTCAACCAGCCGTCCTATCTCGTCCTTTGCCACGCCCATGGTCTCAGCCATTTCCTTCTGGCCTTCCTCGTCATGCGGCAGGAACTCGTGCAACGGCGGATCCAGCAGACGAATCGTGCAGGGCCGCCCCTTCAACGCCTTGAAAATGCCGACGAAATCGCTGCGCTGGAGGGGCAGCAGCTCCTTCAATGCCAGCTTGTACTGTTTCAGCGGCTCCCGCAATTCCTTCTCGAGCTGCTTCTTTTCGTCGCCATCGGCCGTTTCCAGCTTGCGCCGCAGGGTCTTGACGGTTTCCGCGACCAGGATCAGGCGGCGGAAGGCGATAATACGGTCGCCCTCGAAGAACATGTGCTCGGTGCGGCACAGGCCGATTCCTTCGGCCCCGAATTTCACGGCCACCGCCGCGTCGTGGGGCGTGTCGGCATTGGTGCGGACGCCCAGTTTGCGGTGCTTGTCGGCGAGTTTCATTATATCGCCGAACGGGCCCGAGAGTTTAGGTTCCACCGTGGAAACCTCTCCCGAGTACACAACGCCGGTAGTGCCGTTCAGGGAAATCCAATCGCCTTCCCGCACGACGTTGTCGCCGACCTTGAACCGCTTCCCGGCGTAGTCCATCTTGACGTCGCCGGCGCCGGCCACGCAGCACTTTCCCATACCGCGGGCAACAACGGCCGCGTGCGAAGTCATGCCTCCCCGCGAGGTCAGGATGCCCTTGGCCACCGCCATTCCGCCGATGTCTTCCGGGCTTGTCTCGGTACGGCAGAGAATTACACGCTTGCCCATTTCGGACCACAGCTCGGCATCTTCCGCCGAAAAGACCACGTGGCCGGTTGCGGCTCCCGGCGAAGCCGGCAGACCGGTCGTCAGCTTCAGGGCCTTGTCTTCCGACGCCTTAACGAAAACCGGGTGCAGAAGCTGGTCGAGAGAAGCCGGGTCCACCCTCAAGACGGCTTCTTTTTCGGTTATGAGCTTCTCCTTGATCATATCGCTTGCGATCCGCACCGCAGCCGCGGCCGTCCGCTTGCCGTTGCGGGTCTGCAGCATATAGAGCGTGCCGTCTTCGATAGTGAACTCCAGGTCCTGCATGTCGCGGTAGTGTTCTTCAAGAACGACGCGGAAACCGTCAAGCTGCTTGAAAACCGCCGGCATCGTTTCCTCCAGCGAGGCAAACTCCGATTTGCGCTTCTTCTCCGAGATTCGCTGCGATTTGGCCCACTCTCGGGAGCCCTGTAAAGTGATCTGCTGCGGAGTGCGGATTCCGGCAACCACGTCTTCTCCCTGCGCGTTGATCAGGTATTCGCCGTAAAAGTAACGGCTTTCTCCGGTTGACGGGTCGCGCGTGAACGCAACTCCCGTAGCGGAGTTGCCGCCCGAATTGCCGAAGACCATTGTCTGGACGTTGACCGCCGTCCCGAGCAGTCCCCGGATATCGTTGAGCTCGCGATACTTGATCGCGCGCGGGTTGTTCCATGAACCGAAGACGGCGTCTATGCCGCGATGAAGCTGCTCCATCGGATCGTCCGGGAAAGTCCGGCCGGTATCGCGCTTGACAACCGCCTTGTACCGCCGGATGACCTCCTTGAGGTCGTCGGTATCGAGCTGGGTGTCCAGTTCCACCCCCCGCTTTGCCTTTACCGCATCCAGTTCCTTTTCAAAATCGTGATGCGGAACGCCCATAACGACGTCTCCAAACATCTGGATGAAGCGGCGGTACGAATCCATCACGAAACGCTCGTTGCCCGAGATCTCGATCATGGCTTTCACGGTCTCGGGGTTGAGTCCGAGGTTCAGTACCGTGTCCATCATTCCCGGCATGGATACCGCCGCGCCGGACCGGACCGACAGCAGCAGCGGCCTGCGTCCTCTGCCGAACGTCTTGCCCGTTGCTTTCTCCAGTTTCTGCAGAGCCTCGCCGATCTGCGGTTTGACGAGACCGAAGAGCTTCTGCTTGCCCAGCTTGTAATACTCGTCGCACGCTTCCGTGCTGATGGTGAATCCCGGCGGAACCGGCAAACCCAATCCGGCCATTTCCGCCAGGTTGGCGCCTTTGCCGCCCAGCAGAGATTTCATCGCCGCTTTTCCCTCGGAGCGGCCCGCCCCGAAAAAGTAGACGTATTTTTTCCCCTTGTTTCGCGCCATTGCCTTTACTCCTTTGCTTTCTTAAAAAATTATTCCCCGATTATCAGCCAAGCGAACCGCCGACTCTACCGGTCACTGCCGCCCGTGTCAAGAAAGCCGGCAAGGTAGCAGCCGTCGCCGGCCGAAAGGCTGTGCCGCGAATACGGCTGGCCGGGGAAGCGATCGGCTCAGATCAGTTCCGTGTGCAGATCCAGAAGGACGTATCTGGGGTTCGAGCGTAGAACGGAGCTGAGTTTGGCCAGGCGCGATTGAACAATCGTGGAATCGGCCCCGACGGTCACGAAGGCAAGCCGGGAGAATTTCCACTGGTCCTGGTCGCCCACTTCCGCCACGCTGACGTTCATCTTGTTGACAATGCGGTCCTTAAGGCTCCGTATCACGGAGCGCTTGTCCTTCAGCGACCGGGCTTCGGGTATGCTGATTCGCGCTGTCAGCAGGCCTATGATCATGTTCGTGCCACTCCTGCTTTACACCATACGGCGTTGTCCGCGGCAAGTCGAGAACCCTCCGCCGTCCCAGCCGGGAGGAATTCTTGACTTGTCTCTCGCCGATGATACACTGGCAAAAATCTGGAATTCACGGAATGCGTCCGTTGCGCAACTCTGTGATATCAAAGGGAGGATGACACATGAAGGTAGTCAGAGTGCTGGGTATGGCGGCGATGATCGGGCTGTTGGCGTTTGTCATGAACGGCTGCAAGCCGGGCGAAGAGAAAGCTGCTGCGACGGCCGAGCCGGAAGCAGCGGTTGAGGAAGCTGGGTCCGCCGCCAAGGCCGCGGCCAAGGAGGATCCCGCTACCGACAAACCCAAGGATCATCCCGCTCACTGATTCAAGCGATTCCTGTTGTTTTTCGGCGGGTTGAAGTCTGCGCCCGTGAGGCACGGGAGCGCAGGGTTTGTGTGTCGCCGTCCGGAAGTACCGGCCGGAGCTTGGAGTTTGAATCGGCGGGTTCTGCGCGTTTTGCGTAGAAGTTCTGGCGCTGGACGGTGATCTGATGGGTAAGCCAGGCGCTGGACGTTAGGGAGGCGATTGGTTTGGCCAGTTCTGAACTAGCCTAACGCCTTTAGGTTGCGGCCGAAGGCCGCCTTGAATGACCCAACAAGGAGAGGATTAATGCCTGTACTTCGGAAGGAATTCCTGCGTTTTCTTGCGCCTGCTCGCATTTCGACTGCGATCATTTTGTGCGCCCTCGTGTGCGCCTGTGACGGTCAGGATCGGGAGGCGGCTTCCGATCCGGAAGAACCGTATGTGCCGACCATCGTTACCGGCGATATCCAGGCCGGTATCGAGAAACATATCGCCGAACAAGTCGAGCAGGGAGACGGTTACTTCAAGGTTCCGCTCGGGGACCGTGAATTGAAGCTCAAACTGGTGCGCGTCCACGTCGAGTACCTGGCATCGCTGGCGCCGCAACGCCATTTTGCCTGCGTCGATATGGTGAGTTCCGACGGTCAGTTCTACGACATAGATTTCTTTCTGCACGGCGACCCCGGCTCCATGACGGTTACCGAGACGACCGTACACAAACTGAACGGGCGGCCCTTCTACGTGTGGAAACAGAACGAAGACAAGACGTGGGTGCACGCACCGGTGGAGGATGCGTCGAAGGAGCTGCTGGGCGTCGTGACGGGCCGCGACGCGTTCGAGTTCCGCTATCAGGCCACGCTGCCCGAAATCAAGAGCCGGGCACGCTGCTGGCTGCCCGTAGCCGCCGGTGACGACTTCCAGGATGTTAAGATCAAATCCATGGATATTCCGGGTCGTCAGCGGATCTTGACGGACAGCGCTCACGGCAATCGCATTCTGTATCTGGAGCTTGACCCAGGGGACAGCGGGAAAACGCTGGAGATCGTGTACGACGTCGAGCGGCTTGAAAAAGGCTCCTACGCCGGGGATCCCGAGGATGCCAGGAAGTACCTGCGGCCCGAGCGCATGGTGCCGGAGAACGACGAGATCAGGGCCGCCGCCGAGAAGGCGGTGGAAGGTCTGCGGGAAGAATTGATGCGCGCCCGCGCTCTATACGATCATGTCATCGACCGGATGCGCTATATGAAGTTCGGCGAGGGTTGGGGCAAGGGCGACGCGGTCTACGCCTGTAACGCCCTCTACGGCAACTGCACCGACTATCACGCATACTTCATCGGCCTGGCGAGGTCGATCGGCATCCCGGCGCGTTTTGCGATCGGCGCCGCCATACCGTCAGAGCGCGACGACGGCGGCACCGACGGTTATCACTGCTGGGCGGAGTTCTATGCCGACGGAAAGTGGTGGCCGCTGGACATCAGCGAGGCCGACAAATTCAGCGCTCTTAGCATGTATTACTTCGGCCACCATCCGGCGAACCGTTTTGAGTTCAGCCGCGGCCGCGACCTCGTGGTTGACCCGGCGCCGGCTTCCGGACCGATCAACTTCCTTGCCTACCCGCTCCTGGAAATCGACGGCAAGCCGCAAAAGGTCAAAACCCTTTTCCTTTTTCGCCGGACGACCTGTGACGCCGGCGGGAGCGCTTCGTAGCGCGCTTCTTTTCCTGCTTGAACGCGCACGCCGCGGGGCGTAGCGTGTGGTTGTAGATTGTGAGAAAGGAAGATGATTTTCGGGAGAAACTTATGATCAAAAAGCAGTTCACGCTTTACCTGGAGAACAAGCCGGGGCGGTTGGCGCGTCTGACGCAGATGCTGGCGCGGGACAAGGTGAACATCGAAGGTATTTCGGTATCGGAAAGCACGGACGTGGGACTGGTCCAGATTGTTCCGAGCAGCGCCGCCAAGGCCAAGACGGCTTTGAAGAAGGCCAAGGTTCCCTTCACGCTGCAGGACGTGGCTCTGCTGCCGCTGAAAAACCGGCCGGGAGCGCTCTCCAGGGTGGTCACCCGCCTGGCGAAACTCGGCATCAACATCAACTACGTCTACGCGACGGCCTGCAGTTGTAAAGGCGAGGGTTGCGACTGCTACGCCATCATCAGCGCGCCGGATCTGAAGGCCGTGGAAAAGGCCTGGCAGTCCGCGGTCTGACGCAGCCATGGTTACAGCGGATGTCGAGATCAAGATCTGCGGCCTGACCAACCGCGACGACGCGGCGGCGGCGCTGGGTGCGGGCGCCGACTACCTGGGTTTTGTGCTGTACGCCGAATCTCCCCGCGGCATCCGCGCAACGCAACTGCGACGCATTCTCGACAAAGCAGGGGAAATCCGTAATGCTGTCGGGGTTTTCGTGAATCGGCCGCGTGCCGAGGTTTTGAAGATAGCGGAAGACTGCGGCCTGTGTGCCGTGCAGATTCACGGTGACGAAGCGGCGGAGGAATTTAAGGATATGCCCCTGCCCGTATGGCGGGCTTTACGCCTGAAAGGGGGCGAATGCATTCCGGAGCCGTCGGCATGGCCGGCGGAGCGCTATGTTGCCGACGCGTCCGCTCCCGGCCTGTACGGCGGAACAGGTTTGAAGACCGACTGGACGGCCGCAGCCGCGCTCGCGCGAAGCCGCAAGGTGATGCTTGCCGGGGGGCTGACTCCGGAGAATGTCGCGGACGCCGTCAGGACGGTGCGTCCGGCCGGCGTTGACGTCGCCGGCGGAGTGGAACAACTGCCGGGCAGGAAAGACCGCCGGAAGATAGAGGCATTTATCCGGGCGGCAAGGAGCGCGTGACAATATGAACGGGGTGGGTGAACCAAGGGGGCATTTCGGGGTCTACGGCGGGCGTTACGTCGGCGAAACGCTGATGCCGGCCTTGATCGCGCTCGAAAAGGCTTACGAAGAAGCGCGTCAGGATCCCGCGTTCCTGGCTGAATTCGAGATGCTGCTGCGCGACTACGTGGGACGTCCTTCGCCCCTCTATGCCGCCGAACGGCTGACCGCTGCCGGCGGCGGAGCAAGGATTTATCTCAAGCGCGAAGATCTCAACCACACCGGCGCGCATAAGATCAACAACACCATCGGCCAGGCCCTGCTGGCCAGGCGGATGGGCAAACGGCGCCTGATGGCCGAAACGGGCGCGGGGCAGCACGGTGTCGCCACGGCCACCGCGGCGGCGCTCTTCGGCATGGAATGCGTCGTCTACATGGGCGAGGAAGACATTCACCGCCAGGCTCCGAACGTCAAGCGCATGCAGCTCCTCGGCGCCGAAGTGGTAACCGTCACCAGCGGCACGCGGACCCTGAAGGACGCCATGAGCGAAGCGCTGCGCGCATGGGTCGCCGAAGTGGAAAATACTTTCTACGTCATCGGTTCCGTCGCGGGGCCGCATCCGTATCCGGTAATGGTGCGCGATTTCCAGAGCGTTATCGGCCGGGAGACCCGCGAACAGTGCCTGGCCGGAAACGGTCGTCTGCCCGACATGGTCGTTGCCTGCGTGGGCGGCGGCAGCAACGCGGCCGGCATCTTCGTCGCGTTTCTGGAAGATCGGGATGTCAGACTGGTCGGCGTCGAGGCAGCGGGTTTCGGCATCAATACCGGCAGGCATGCCGCCAGTATCCTCGCCGGACGGACGGGAATTCTGCACGGCAGCAAGACCTACGTTCTGCAGGACGACGAGGGCCAGATCCTCAACGCCCATTCGATCAGCGCCGGACTGGACTATCCAGGGGTCGGGCCTCAGCACGCGCTGTGGGCGGACAGCGGACGCGTGGAGTACTGCGCGATTACGGACGAGGAAGCCCTGAAGGCGTTTCACGATTTGACGCGGCTGGAGGGCATTCTGCCCGCCCTGGAATCCGCACACGCCGTGGCCGAGGCCGTCAAACGCGCCGCCGCCCTGGACAAGGACGCGATCGTCGTCGTCAATCTCTCCGGCCGCGGCGACAAGGATATGGAAAGCGTACTGAAGGTTTCGTCATGAACCGGATTGCCGCCAGATTCGAAGAACTGAAGAAGCAGGGCAGGAAAGGGCTGGTCGGCTACCTGACCGCGGGCGACCCCGATGTCGAGACTTCGGAGCGCGATATCCGGGCGGCGATCTCGGGGGGGGTGGACGTGCTGGAGCTGGGTGTTCCATTCTCGGATCCGACGTCCGACGGCCCGACCATCCAGGCGGCGGCTCATCGCGCGCTGGCGGCGGGTATGACTCTGGACAAGGTCTTTGCCATGGTGCGCAGGCTGAGGAGCGACACCGATGTGCCGATCGTGCTTTTCGGTTACGCCAATCCGTTTTTCCGCCGCGGGTACGAGCGCACCTGCCGGGACGCTGCCGCAGCGGGGGTCGACGGCATGCTGGTGGTGGACCTGCCTTTTGAAGAGGCCGAAGAGCTGCGCGCCCATATGCAGCCTTGCGGTCTCTGTTTCATTCCACTGATAGCCCCGACGACTTCGGAAGACCGCGCGGCGGCGATCCTGGGCCGCGCCGAGGGTTTCGTGTATTACATAATGGTGACCGGAGTGACCGGCGCCCGCAAGGACACGGCGCCGGATATCGCCGAACACGTGGCGCCTTTGCGACGCTATACGAACCTGCCGATCGCCGTGGGGTTCGGCGTCGGCAGCGGCGCCCAGGCCCGCTTGGCAGCCGCCTCCGCGGACGCGGTAGTGGTGGGCAGCGCCCTGGTCGGCGCGGCCCGGGAGGGCCGTCTTCAGGATCTGGTGCTGGAGCTGCGATCCGCCCTGGACGATCCGAAATAGGGCCGCGCCGGCTTCGACGTGACCTGCCCCTCCGGCGGCAAAGCCGTGCGGTCGAGTTTGAGTTGCTTCAACACTTCATCCGTCGTCTTGAAGTGGCACTTCGCGGCTTCGATCAGGACTTCCGGACCGTTCTTTCCGGCCAGCTCGACCGCCCATTCCCTGACGCCCGCCGACGCCCCCTTGGGCAGTTCCATGCCGTATTTCTCGCGCAGGTCCTTGAGCGAATAAAGGTAACTCTCCCGGGCCAGGATCGAAGCGGCGGCGACGGCCAGGTCGGATTCCGCCTGCGTCTTCTGCTCCAGCTCTATCGACCGCCCCTTTTTCATGAGCGCTCTCTTGAGCTGTTCCTCGTTGCCGAACTTGTCGGAAATTGCGCGCGGGCAGTCGGGAACCACGTCCAGCAGGTTTTCGATGGCGCGCGCGTGGGCCCAACTCAGCAAGGTGTTGACGTTGCGCATCTTGGAATACAGGCGGTTATAAGCCTGAGGCCCGATCTTCACTATGCTGAAGCGTTTGCCCAGCAGCTTGCGGAGCTCGCGTCCCAGGTCCAGCGCTTTCCCGTCGCTTGTGATGCGTTTGCTGTCCTTTACGTCCAACTCGCGCATCGCCTCGGCCAGGGCGGGGTCGACGTAGGCGGCGGCCGCGACGATCGGCCCGAAGAAATCCCCTTTACCGCTTTCATCGACTCCCATGTGGGGCTGCACGGCCTCCGGATGCAGAACGTCTTCATAGCCCAGCTCCGCGCTCTGCAGCACCAGAGGCTCCAGCACGAAAGTCACAAAATCGGCCGCGCCGCGCCCCTGTACCAGGCACTTCCCGCTCTTGTAGAGCGCGATGCTGCATTTGTCAGACCTGGCCGCGACAATAGTGTGCTCGACCCGGACCGGTACGTAGTTGCCGCTTTTCAGAATTCCTGCCAGCGTATTCTGCTGTTCCCGCGACAGTTTATAGGTAAAACTTGTGCGCTCGACCATGCCCGTGACTATACCCCTTTGCCCCAGCCGGACGCAAGCCGGGCATTTGCAGACCGCTCAAGCCGATCAGACATTGCCGCCGCTTCGAACCTCTTGCGGCTCTGTCACAGAGATGGTGGGTGAATCCGGTGATCTCACGCCGAACACGCGGGACGGGAAATGCAGCCCCGTCTTCTTGCGGATGTTGTAACCGATTATCTGAAAAGCCGCCAGGGAGCGGTTGAAGCGATCACGTTGAATGGGGATTATCGCGTCAAGCTCGGGCGCCTTGCCCGATCACTCGGCGAACGCGAGATTCACGCCATCACAACCGCACAGCTTGAGCAGTGGCTCAATGATAACGAATATCGGGACACCACCCGCATGGCTTATCGGACCCGCTTCGTCATGCTGTGGG
>Ga0180435_10000773_pt1 | contig 33737 bp, 37 predicted proteins | sample SS_ome_3_FD_132467 | JGI IMG/M metagenome (GOLD analysis project Ga0180435, IMG submission 132467) | Hypersaline lake sediment archaeal communities from the Salton Sea, California, USA - SS_3_S_1 metaG | ecosystem: Environmental > Aquatic > Non-marine Saline and Alkaline > Hypersaline >... | reverse complement strand
TTTACGACTGCTGATTTGCACGTTGCGACGACCCTCCCGTGGCTTCAAGTGCAGGCTAGCGCTACGAGAACGGAACGACCAATGCCTGGAGGAGGCAAGCGAGACTTCGGACAGGAGGCTCGATCAACTGCGACGACGCTGTAGCAGAACCGCCTCGACCCCGGCAATCTGGTCGACCGAGTTGATCCCCAGGCCCTCTTCCGGTTCACCGATGAAGGCGGAGGCCCGGAACCCTTCGTCGACCAGAATTCCGACGGCATCGGTGAGGTAGTACTCGGCCTGGGCGTTGTTTCGATCGATCTGCTGCAGCGCCCGGGGAAGGTGCTCGGCAGCAAACAGGTAGACCGACGCATTGACTTCGGTGATGTCCAGTTGCTCGGGAGTAGCGTCCTTCACCTCGACGATCCCAACCACATCACCGTCGGCCCGAATCACCCTGCCGTACGCCCTCGGCTCATCGAGTTCGACAGTGAGCAGCGTGACTGCAGCCGCTGAGTCGATGTGCAGAGCCAGCATCTCCCGCAGCGTTGCGGCGCTCACCAGGGGCATGTCGCCCGGCATCACCAGGATGTCGTCCGAGGCGTCGAGATCGAGTGCGCTGAGACCGGTAGCTGCAGCGTGACCTGTGCCGAGCTGCTCCACCTGGTGCGCCGAGCGGACTCCGTCCGGAAGTATCGAGCGGACATCGTCTGCCTGGTGCCCGACAACTACCGCAGTGTCGTTGATTCCTGCTTCGGCTATGGCATCGAGTACCCAGAGCAGCATGGGCCGGTCGGCCACGGGGTGCAGGACCTTGGCCAGATCCGAGTTCATCCGGGTACCCTTGCCGGCGGCGAGGACTATCGCTTTTACGGCCACTTGTGAAACACCATTCGTCGGGAGTAGCTGGGGGACCAGGACTCGAACCCGGACTGCGTGGACCAAAACCACGTGTGCTGCCGATTACACCATCCCCCAGAGTACGGGGACCCCAATTGAGGGGCGGATAGGGATTGTAGAGGCCTAGGTGTCTTCAGTGAATCGCCACCCCCGGGGCACGAGCTCGCAGGCTTCGGCGAAACGGGTCCCAATCGGAGCCGCCGCGGCCGCACCGTTGGCTTCATCGCAATCGACAAAGAACCCATACAACGACGGACCGCTGCCCGAAAGCATCACCGGCCGACCCCAGGCTCGCTCCAGTTCCCCTCGCCAGTCATCGAGCTCCGGGGCCAGGGCGACGGAGGCGGGATACAGGTCGTTGTACAGATCGCCTTGACTGCGCAGCGCGGGGGGCAGCATCGACAGGCTCATCCGCAACCCGGCCGGTTCCCCGAGTTCGTCCCACTTGCGGAATGCAGCCGGAGTTGCGATTTCGACCGGGGGTACCGCAATGGCGAGGCTGAATCCGCTGAGTGGATCGAGCGGTTCGACAAGGTCTCCCCGTCCGGTGACTCGCGCAGTGCCACCGCGCAGGCAGAATGGCACATCCGAGCCGAGCTCAGCCGCGAGTCCCACCAGGAGGGTGTCGTCGACACCGAAGAATCTCCCGGCCAGCGCCAGCCCTGCTGCAGCATCAGCGCTGCCTCCACCTAGTCCGGCCGCCGCCGGAATCGACTTCTCCAGTGTGATGGCGAGCGGCTGCCGGCTAGCTACCCGCTTGCGAACCGCGGCTGCGGCCCGGAATGCGAGGTTGTCCATGCCGTCGATCACCGGGGAACCTGATGGAGAGGTCACGGTGTCTTGTTCTGCCGCAGCGAGGACCAGCCGATCAGCGATCCGGACGGACTGGAAGACTCCCTCGATTGGATGAAACCCGTCGTCGCTACGCGACCCCACCCTCAAGCCGAGATTGACCTTGGCGAAGGCCTCGGCGCCGATCATGCGATGGTCTCCGCAAGTCGTACGAAAGCCGCGGGGGGTAGATCCTCCGGCCGTGCCGTGGGATCAACCCCGGCTGCGGCCAGAACCGCGCGCGGATCGTCGAGGGCAGCGGCCAGCGAACGCCGCAGCATCTTGCGCCGCTGCCGAAACGCCACGCCGGCGAGATCAATGGCCCGCTCAACGCCGGCAGGTGGATTGATTCTGGTCAAGACGATCACCGCTGAGTCGACCTCCGGCATCGGATAGAAGACCGACGGCGGCACTGTTATTACCTGTTCAGTGTCGGCGTGCAGCGCAGCAACGATGGAAGGGACTCCATAGGAACGAGTTCCCGGACCGGCGACCAAGCGCTCAGCCACTTCTTGCTGGACCATGACTACCAACCTGGTGATCTCAGGCACGTGCCGCAGTACATCGAGAACGAGGGGGGTGCCGACGTTGTAGGGAAGGTTGGCCACCATCGTCCACGGCCCCGCGCCGAGGGCGGCGCTCAGATCCACCCGGGTAGCGTCGTCGAGCCGCAGGTCGACTTCCGTTCCGGCCAGCACATCCTCGAGGAGGCGCACCAACCCGCGGTCTACCTCATAGGCCACCACCCGGGCGCCGGTGGCGGCGAGGGCTTTAGTCAGCGTTCCGGTACCCGCGCCGACTTCGACGACACGATCACCCGGCCCGACGCCGGCGATTCGCACGATGCGGTCGACGAGATTGGGGTCGGCGAGGAAGTTCTGACCCAGGCTGCGCTGGGGTTTGAGCCCATGAGCACCGAGCAGCGACTTGATCTCCGCCCGACCCTGACCGGTCATGATCTCGGATCGCCAAACACGCGGGAGGCCGTAGCCGCCGTCATTGCGGCGACCTCCGCAATCGGCATGGCCCACACTTCTGCCAGTTGCTCGCCGACCAGCGGGACATAGGCGGGCTCGTTGGGAAGATCCCGACGCTGCTGTGGCGGCAGATAAGGAGTGTCGGTCTCCACCATGCACCGCTCCCGCGGAACCACTGCGGCGGCACGACGTACAGTGTCCGCCGTCGGATACGTCACCATTCCGGCAAACGAGAAGGTTGCTCCCAATTCGTTGAATCGTCTCGTCCACTTCGGCCCGCCGGTCCAGCTATGGAGAATGACCTTCTCCCCGTGATCGGCCGCCGCAACGTCTTCGTAGACATCCCGAAACGAGTCTCGAGTGTGGACGATGATCGGCTTGTCCAGCTCTGTCGCGAGGCGCAGCTGTTCACGAAAGACCTCCCGCTGGATGGGTCGTGGTGATAGGTCTCGGTAGTAATCCAGGCCGCATTCACCGATTGCATCTGCCCTGGCAATCAGTGCGGTCAGCCTTGCCCCCTCGTCGCCCCACCGGGCGGCATCGTGAGGGTGCATCCCGGCTGCCCAGAGGACCTGACCAGGGTACGAGACCGCAAGGCGATGAGCCTGTAGCGATGTCTCCAGGTCGATGCCGGGACACATCAACCAGTCCACTCCGGCCGCACCAGCGCGCTCCAGCAGCGCTTCAGGAGCATCGGCGGATGCGAAGAGATGACAGTGGCTGTCCACCCACATGGTCAGTTGGTATCGGCAGGCAAATCGACTTTCGAGAACAGCGGGACCGCCGGCCCGAGCACCGTCCCTTCCGGTACCGCTGCCCGCTGCCAGGCCGGCTGCCGGACCGATACATCGAGCCCGAGTGTTTCCCGGACCCTTTGCGAAGTCGCGGGGAGGAATGGGGCAAAACCTGCCGCCAGCCCGGCGATGGCCTGCAGCGCGGTGTGCAGGGTCGTTCCGGTACGGTCCATGTCGATCTTGGCGGTCTTCCACGGTTCGAGCTCGGAGAGGTACTGATTGGTCGCTTGTGCTCCCGCAAGCAACGTGGCCAGCGCGGCACGTAAGCGGACCCCCTCGAGATGAGATGCCGCTTCATCAAGAGCGCCGTCCACCGACCGCAGGACTTCCAAGTCGGCCCACTCCGGCTCTCCCGCTACTGGCACGACACCGTCGAAATACCGATGAGTCATCGACACAACCCGGTTGACCAGGTTGCCCCAAGTCGCCACCAGCTCTTCGTTGATGCGCCGCACCAGTTCGCCCTCAGTGATATCGACATCGGAGGTCTCCGGCAGATTCGCCGCTAGGGCATACCGCAACGCGTCGGGCTCGTACCTCTCCAAGGCAGCGCCAATCGTGAGACCGACCCCGCGGCTGGCCGACGCCTTACCGCCTTTGAAGGTGACGTACTGGTTCGCCGGTACATCGGTGGGCAGATGGAGGTCGCCGTAGCCGAGCAGGATCGCCGGCCAGATGATCGTGTGGAAGGGGACGTTGTCCTTGCCGATGAAGTAGAAGTGGTCGGCATCGTCGTTTTGCCACCAGCGCTTCCAAGCATCGGGGTCACCCCGGCGGGCAGCCCACTCCTTGCTGGCCGATAGGTAGCCGATGACGGCATCAAACCAAACGTAGATGCGTTTGCCTTCGCCGAGGCCCCCGACCGGGATCTCGACCCCCCATTCGATATCGCGGGTAATGGCGCGGTCGTGCAAACCCTCCTCGATCCAGCCGAGGGAGAAGTTGAGGACGTGCTTGCGCCACCCCTCTCGGGAACTCAGCCACTCCTTCAGTTCATCGGCGAAGTCCGACAGGCGCAGGTAGAAGTGCTCCGTCGACCTCCTCTCCGGTGATGTGCCGGTAAGACTGGAGCGGGGATTCACCAGATCGATGGGATCGAGGGTGCGTCCGCAGTTGTCACATTGGTCGCCACGGGCACCGTCGTAGCCGCAGTGCGGACATGTTCCCTCCACATACCGGTCGGGCAGGAACCGAGAGACCTCGGGGTCATAGAACTGCTCCGATGACCTCCTATCGATATGGCCGCGCTCATAAAGCCGCCGGAACACATCCTGCGTCACCGAATGGTGATTCTCCGTTCCGGTGGTGGTGAAGAGGTCCCAGTCAAAACCAAGCTCACTCCACTGCCCGACAAACTCGCTGTGGTAGCGATCGACGATCTCCTGCGGGGAGACGCCTTCCGTCTCCGCCCTGACCGTGATAGGGGTCCCGTGCACGTCCGAGCCCGAGACCATCAAGACATCGTTGCCGCGGGCCCGGTGGTACCGGGCAAAGATATCCGCAGGCAGATAGGCCCCGGCAAGGTGGCCGAGATGACGGGAGCCGCTGGCGTATGGCCACGCCACAGCGACAAGAATCTTGCGAGCGCTATTTGAAGTATCCACGGGCGCCGGATGGTACCAGCCGACCAGCACACGACCCGAAAGGCCCCGCGGAAAGTGCATTAAGTGCGATTCCGGGCTACCACAACGCGCCTCCCAGATTTGCTCAGACAGGGGTACACTCGATCCGGACAGACGAGACCAGGCGGCGCAAGAGGCGCTGCTGCAACTGGAGGTTCGATCTCTTGAACACCGCAATGGTTCGCAAGATCGACGACCTCGGCAGGATTGTCATCCCGGCCGAGACTCGACGACTCTTCAATATCCGCGAGGGGGACGAACTCGCCATTTCGGTGGACGGCGACTCAATAGTCATTCGCAAACTCGACGCAACTTGCGTTTTCTGCGGATCGACTGAAGATGTTGGCGAATTCAAGGGACGTGGAGTCTGCGCATCTTGCCGCTCCACCTTGGCGGGATAGGTAGGGGACGACCCAGATCGACAAGAGTCCCGGAGAATCAGCGGAGTTGTTTGAGGACGGCTTCGTAGAGTTCCCGACGACTGACCCCTGATTCCGAGGCGATACGTCGTACCGCGTCGGCCATCGACTCCCCCGACTCGATCGCATCGATTGCATTCGCGACGGTGCGGTCGAAGTCGGCGAGTTCCTTGTTCGCTCCGGCAATCACGATCGTGAACTCGCCGCGCAGTTCGCGATCCGCCCAACGCTGAACGGCGTCATCGAGCGTCCCTCGCCAGACTTCTTCGTACACCTTGGTCAACTCACGGGCGACTGCGACCCGACGCTCGCCGCCGAGAGCTTCCGCAAGATCCCTGAGATCGGGGACAACGTGCGCCTTGCCGGAGAACAGCACAATCGTGCGCTCCTCCTCCGCTAGCCGGTTCAGCCGAATCCTGCGGTCCTTGCTGCGACGGGGGAGGAACGCCTCGAACACAAACCGATCGGCCGGGAGTCCAGAAACCGCCAGTGCCGCCGTGACTGCACTAGGTCCTGGAACCACCGTCACCGTGGCGCCAACTCCGATGGCTGCGTTCACGGCAGTGAACCCCGGATCGGCGATGGACGGCATCCCGGCATCGCTGATCAGCGCTACGACGTCGCCGGCCCGCAGCCGTTCCGCGAGCTCGCGGGAGCGCTGATCCTCATTGCCCACGAAGTAGGAGCGGACCTCGGCCCTGATATCAAGGGCACGCAGCAGTGTGGCCGCCCGCCGGGTGTCTTCGGCATAAACCAGATCGGCATCCCCGAGCGCACTGCGCAGCCGATCGGGAGCATCACCAAGGTTACCGATCGGTGTTCCGCAGATAATCAGCTTGCCGCTCACAGCGGCGAGCATAGATGTCAAGCCGCTCGCCTATCTCCGGGTGGGGATCGTCGATCGGGAGTTCGAGTACCCAAACGACCCCGGGAATCCTGAGCAAACGTCGAGGATCGAGGATCTGCTGCTCCTGCACCGTGCCGTGGCGGTCGATGCCGACTACTCGCAGTGATTGGGCCACCCCAACGCTGTGTACGCAGCATGTCTGCAGAAGCACCCGCGGTACTGAAGTCAGGACACCGCGACGTCGGTCTTTGCAGCTCTCAGCAAGCAAAACGTCGGTTGCAGCCCAGCCTCCGTCCTGTGAAGCGACGGTGACGAAACGACGCGACCGTGCTACGCTCTCCCGCCTTATGGCTAAGGCAAAACGACGCAAGCTGCGCGCCCGCCGCAGTAAGGCAAACCACGGGCGCCGTCCCAACGCCGGTCGCGGCTGATCCGCCGCGTGCTTTCGCTTCTGTGATTCGGTGTCTTTATGTCGCGCCCGCAGCACGACTCGACACTACGAAGATCACTCCCGGTTGAGAACCCGTTCAGGGTATCCGCATCTGATCGGCCGCCGCCGCTCCCGCCGCTGCATTTGTCGACAGCACGAAGACAAAGCCGTCGCCGATCCGGTCGAGGTGGGCGTAGCGGCCGTCCTCGGGTTGGAACGTGATGCCACCGCCATCGCCAAAGCCCTCGCCCATGGCCAGGGTCTCCCCGGCATACGTGATCAGAGCATCGGCCAACTCGAAGGCATCTTCCTCGGTATCGCCCTTGTAGGAGAGAGCGAACACGACATCGTCGCTGTCGTAGAGGACTTGATATGCATCACCGCCCCAGCCGTTGGCTGCTTGAGCGGAAACCCCGGGAGCGGCCGATCCGTCGAGTAGTACCCGGAAACCCCATTCCCCATAGGAAGATGTCTCGTGGATTTCATACCCGTCGAGTTCGATCTCGAGCGGCGGCACTGGGAGAACACCCTCGCCGGCGGCATAGCGCGACGGATGCATGATCACCTCGGTGGAGATCGGTCGGTCTGTGTACGCCTGATCGACCGCCGCTATCCCCCCAGAGGAGACGAGGGACTCGACAAAGACCTGACCCGATTCGTAGGGGAAAGAAAGATCGTTGAGGATCCAATCAGGCACTGAGTCCGTAGACGAGTCTTCATAGAGCTGGAGTGCCTCGGTAGCGAGCGCCAACTGCTCGGCAAGCGGCAGCTCCTGCATGTAGATGAACTGAAAGTACGTTGCATCGCCCTCGATCAAGGCCTGGAAAGCCGAGGCTTCCTCGTAGCGCTCGTCGTCCCACATCGCCTCATAGTCATCATTGAATAGGAAGTGCTGATCGGTAAGCGCATGAACGAGCTCGTGGACAACGACGCTCTTGGTATAGGGCGTCAGCTCGCTCGCTTCGCCACCCACGACCATCTCCTGCGTATCCCCGTCGTAGAAGCCCGCTACCTGCTCCCCGTAGAGGTCGATGAGCATCGTCTCGAGATCGTCGCCGGGCTCGAGCAGGCCCATGAGTTTCAGCAAGCGAGAGTCCACTGCTAGCGACTCCGAATCGATCTCCTCGGCGATGTCGGCTCGCACCCGGGCTTCGAGTTCTTCCGGGGAGAGAATCGCCACGACCGGTTGCGCCAGGAAGGGAAGGCCGCGCACTTGCTCGGTGACATTCACCAAATCGGCAATTTGCACGGACAGCTGTTCGACGACCTCATCCGGCACGCCGGGACCGGCTGTGACGATCGGCCCGGAATCTTCTTCTTCCGGCTGGGTGGTTGTGGTCGTGGTCGTCTCGACCGGCGTTGTGCTCTCGCTGCTGATGACCACGCTGGTCTCGGTGGCGCCACCGGTGTCGCAGGCGGCGGCAAGCAGAGCCAGCGCAAGCAGCGCAGGAAACAGCAGTTGAAATCTCCTGGTCTTCATCAGGCGGTGAGCGTACCCCATGGCGGGAGTTGTATCGGCGGTCGCCGCCCGATGCTGTAGGTCGGTACGGCGCCAAGGACCGGGGCAGACGGACGGACCGCCACTCCCCTATTCTCGACACATCGACACCCCAACCGACCGGGCAACTCCCTGGACAGCGCTGATTGCGGTCGCGGTGACCGTGATGATGGCGTTTGGTGTCATCCTTTACGGCTTCTCGATCTTCATCACCGATACCGCTGCCGGAGCAAGATTCTCTAAGACGACCCTCTCTCTTGCCTACGGCGGATCCGTCGTGGTAGGCGGGGTTCTTGCCTTACCCATCGGTGCCTGGGCGGACCGGCGGGGGGTGCGGTCGATACTGGTTACCGGCGGGGTTTGTGCTGCTGCGGGCATGATCGGGTTTGGCGCGGCGCAGGATCCCTGGCAGGTCATCGGGGCCTGGTGGCTACTGATCGGGCCGGCTTCGGCGATGCTGTTCTACGAAGTGGCCTTCATCGCCCTCGATCAGTGGTGCAGGCCGCAGGATCGTCCCCGGGCGCTCGGTTTGGTCACCCTGATTGGCGGCCTCGCCGGGATCCTTTTCATCCCCGGTACCGAGTGGCTGGTCGCCATGATCGATTGGCGGTGGACCGCCGTCCTCCTTGGATCGCTCGTTCTGGCGACGGCGCTGGCTACCTCACTCGGCCCGTTGCACCGAACCGCTCCCCCGCCGGCTCTGCGACCGAGACGGCCACAGCGACTACATCGGCGACTGCTCGGCGATAGCAGGTTCACCATCCACACCGCCGCCATGGTCCTGGTGTTCTTCTCGGTGCAAGGCTTGTTCGCCCATAGGGTTGCAGTCTTCGAGGAGAGCGGTTTCGACCTACGCGTTGTAGCAACATGGGCGGCGCTCGCATCAGCCCTGAGCCTCCCGGGCCGATGGCTTGCTCCCCTAATGGCGAAACGACTTGGCGCGCCCAACCTCCAGGCAACCACCACCGCGATACTTTCGATCGCCACCGTCGTGATGCTGGGCGCCGCCGCGCCATGGCAGATGGCCGGGCACTTCGTTCTCTTCGGGCTCGCTTTTGGTGCATTCCTACCGCTGCGAGCCATGACCATGTCCGAATGGTTCTCAGGATCGAGCTACGGAGCGACGATGGGGTCGCAGTGGACAGTTGTCACCATCCTCGGCGCTTTGGGACCGGTGGCAACCGGACTGCTGCGTGACGCCACGGGCAGCTACTCCACCGCAATGCTCGCGCTGGGAACGGCGCTGGCAGTAGCAGTCGCCCTGCTGCTGGTTGTGTCGCGCCTCGACCGCCCCCGCTACGACTGATCAGCCCAGATCGCCCGATTGATCTCGTTTTCCAGCAGCTCCTGACGGCCGGAGACCGGCACCGGATCGATCCCTTCGTCCAGCACCTTATCGGCGATGGACTCGAGCGAAGCCTCATCGGACATGATGTAGGTGCCGAGGTCACCCTTCCAACCCGCATAACGGTCGGCTCTTGCCTTGGTGAGGGTCTCCCTCTCCAGCAGATCCATCGCAACGAGGAACGACTTGGCCAGGGTGTCGATGCCACCGATATGGCCGTGGAAGAGGTCGGTGCGATCCATACTCTGCCGGCGCAGCTTGGTATCGAAGTTGAAGCCGCCACTGTCGAAACCACCCGCGCCAAAGATCTCGTGGAGAGCGAGGGTCATCTCTTCGACCGAATTGGGGAACTGATCGGTATCCCAGCCGTTCTGCGGATCGCCCCGGTTGGCGTCGACACTGCCGAAGATCCCGTTCTCCACTGCGTACTTCACCTCATGGTGGAAACTGTGCCCGGCCAGGGTGGCGTGATTGACCTCGATATTGACAAAGTACTCACCGAGCAGGTCGTAACGCTCGAGGAAGCCGTGGACCGTTGCACTGTCGTAGTCGTACTGGTGCTTGGTCGGCTCTTGCGGCTTGGGCTCGATGAAGAGCTGCCCGCTGAAGCCGATCTTGCGCTTGTGCTCGGCAACGAAGTGGAGGAAGCGCGCCAACTGGTCGGCCTCCTGCTTCATCAGCGTGTTGAGCAGGGTGTCGTAGCCCTCGCGACCGCCCCACAGCACATAGCTGCTACCGCCGAGTCGGTGGGTGGCTTCGAGGGCATGGCGCACCTGCGCGGCGGCAAAGGCGAACGTGTCGGGGTCGGGATTCGTGGCGGCTCCGGCGGCAAAGCGAGGGTGGCTGAACAGATTGGCGGTGCCCCAGAGCAACTTGACTCCGGTCTCTTCCATCTTCTTGGCGGCGTAGTCGACCATGGCATGGAGGTTGCCCACGGTCTTCCGGTAGTCGCCTCCGTCGGGGGCGATGTCGCGATCGTGAAAGCAGAAGTAGGGAGTCCCCAGCTTGCTGAAGAACTCGAAGGCTGCATCCATCTTGTAACGGGCGGCGGCCATCGGATCGGCAACCGTTGCCAGCCAGGGGCGGTCCATCGTGCCATCCCCGAAGATGTCGCTTCCCGGCCAGTTGAAAGAATGCCAGTAGCAGACTGCGATCCTGAGGTGATCCTCCATGCGCTTGCCGGCGACAACCCGTTCGGGATCGTAAACCCGAAAGGCCAGCGGGTTGGCGGTGCCCGGCCCTTCGTAGCGAATGGGCTCGGTCACCTCGGTGAAGAACTCGGTCATGCTTGCACCTCTCTTGGCACGGGAAGATCACCTCTATTGAAGCAAAGGCAGACGACTTCGCCACTTCGTTCTTTGGCGGGCAGACTCCACGATGGGTGCGGTGCCTACCATTTGGCGTCATGGACATCATTGAAACGATCAGCAACCACCGCAGCATTCGGAAGTTCAAGAAGGACCCGGTGACAGAGGAGCTGCTGACCCAGATCCTCGGGGCGGGCATCCGCGCTGCGTCGTACGGCAACATGAACCCGTACTCCATCGTTGTCTCGAGAGAGCGGGCGACCAGGGAGCGCCTGTTCGAGCCGCTCAAGAACCAGCAGATGGTGCTGGATGCCCCCGTGCTGCTGACCCTATGCGCCGACTTCCGCAAGATGCGCAAGTGGCTGAAGATGAACGAAGCCCCGGACAATTTCGGCGACTTCTCTGCGTTCATGATCGCGGCAATCGACGTTGCTCTCGTTGCCCAGAACGTTGCCCTGGCTGCCGAGGGATACGGTCTCGGGATCTGCTACATCGGAGCGACTCTCACCAACACTCACCTTGTCGGCGAAGTGTTGGAACTGCCACCCGGTGTAGTGGCGATCACCAGCATCGTGATGGGATGGCCCGACGAGGATCCCCCGCTCCGCGACCGGTTGCCGCTGTCTGGCCTCGTTCACCGTGAGCGGTACGAGGACCGCACAGATGAAGAGGTGAAGCGGATCTACCGAGAGCGCGACAGTGTGGGCTGGGATCGCTACATGAGCAACGATCGACTGCGGGAGATGGTTGAAGCGTCGGACGTGAAGAACCTGGCTCAGCTGTACACAACGTTGAAGTACACCCCGGACGCACACGATCGGCAGTCGGCGTCACTGCTTGAATACCTGCGCGAGCAGGGGTTCCTGGACTGAGACTGTTCGGCGAGAATCGGCGCACCACGACGCCCGATCGGGCTCGGGATGGGAAGAAAGGCGCTAGAGCAGCTGATCGACGGGGTGGGAAGCTAGCGAGCCCAGTCCCAAGGTGGACCATGGCCCGGCCTGATCAGGGCGAACGTGCCAGATTCGTTGATGGTTTCCAGCGAGAACCCCGTCTGGTGAATCGCAACGTGATGATGGAACCAGCAGAGTGTGGCCAGGTTGTCCGGATCGTGATCACCCTCGCGGGCTCGGTGTTTGATGTGGTGGGGTTGGAGCCGATAGCGGCTGGAGCAGCCGGCGACTGTGCAGCCACTGTCCCGCCACGCAACGAAGCTGCGCACCGCCGCCGGGATAGCCGAGGCCGACTGCGAAGTGACGATCGGTTTGCCGTTCTCGAGCCCGACGATCTGTACGGAACCGCCGCAGAGGATTTCGTGGAGCACATTCGGTCCCACTCTCGGCCCGTACTGGAGTTCTCCACCAAGTTCGCCACCGGTACCGCGAGCCTGGTCGAGGTCAATGAAGACCGTGGCATCTGCGCCAGGGCCACCCGTGGCCGTCTCGGCGCCCAGCGAGTCTTGAGAGATCATCACCAGGGCATCGGCCTGCAGTTGATTGCGGGTGAAGTAGTCGCCACCCGGCTGCCTACGCAGCTCGTCAGCCCGCTCGGTGATGGCACGGTCGACGATCCGGCCCTCAACCGCGGGAAGCTCGAAATGGCCCGACCATCGGGATTCATCGAGGGACGGCTGGATGGTGAAGTAGCGGTCCGAGAAGATCTGTTCTTCGTCCTTGCGGGAGATGCGGCGGTACTGCTGGGTCAGCCGGTTCACAGCCGTGAGGTCGAGATCGAAGCTCTTGTCAACGACAGACTCGGGGGCTCCGGTACCCGCGAGGCGCATCGCAGCAACTGCTCGATCGAACGTGATGTTGCCCGACTCGAGTTCCTCGAATAGATATGGATCCTCTCGATACATCCGATTCGCCGCGTCGACGAGACGCTTTGCGCTCGCATGCGCAATGTCCAAAGCGGTGGCCGTCCAATCGACCATGGAACGTGACCCGGTGTCCTCGGCCACCCCGGCACGCTGCAACTGGTTGATGATGACCAGCAATCGAGCATGCTGCCGGGACATCGTGCGTCGGATCTCAGCAAGCTCTGCCTTGAAGTCGGCAACCACTTCGGGGTCGGTGAACAACATGCCGACAACCTATCAACCAAGTGTGACAAGAAAACCGGCGAGGGACACCTATCTGGTGCGGCGAAATAGGTAGGCAGAAGGGGACTTTGTGTAGGCGATGCTTCGGCCAGTTTTGTGCAGCAGCTCCTTGGTGATCACCCTCTCCCGCTTCGGAATCAGGTATGTGTCGATTGCCCGATCGCTCAATCGATAGGTCCCGCTCCTGGACTGCACGACACCGGCAAGCTCGTAGCTGGGATCGATCGAGGCCATCGCCACATCTCCATGACTCGGATTGACCAGCAGGTACCCGCCTCGCCTCAAGAAGCGGGTGCAGTGCTCCGACACGAACCCGGCATACAGCGAAATCAGCAAGTCGAAACCCTCGTCCGGAAGGGCAAGTGGTGTCGTGTAGTCGGCGCCGATGAAACTCCAAGTTGCTGGTGTCTGCACCGCCCGATGCTCAGCGATGATCTCACCTACCCCGTCGCTGTCGGCGAAGAATCGCGCGGCGCGGTGATCGACGTCCACATAGGTCACTTGGTCGAATACGAACGAGGCTGCAACATCCACAAACGAGCCGGGATAGAGAGCAGTCGATACATCCGGCAGCGATTCACCGACTGCGGTGAAGAGCCGCAGCCGGTCATCGGGATGGCGGTTCTGCAGATCCCACAGCTTCCTCGTCCGTTCCTCCATGGGCGCACTCTACGGGTGCCCGCGGCGACGCCAGGGAAACGCCGCAGATCAATCTGGTTTCGTTGAGTGTTGCGGAAGCGATCGGAAAACCCGGCCGATCCAGAGATCGAGCCGGGTCTTGTGGAGGTGACGGGATTTGAACCCGTGACTTCTACGTTGCGAACGTAGCGCTCTGCCGAACTGAGCTACACCCCCGGGCGAGGTGCAAGTGTAGCCAGGCTCAGCGGTCTTCGAGTTGCCGCCGCAGCCGCTCCTGAACGATGGTTGTCGTCAGGTCGGCGCGACTTCGCTCGATGAGCGAACGGGCAACATCAGTCGTGCGGCGCAACTGTGAGGTCATCCCGTCGGGATAGTCGAGTGCGGCAAGCAGGCTGTGAATCACTTCCATGTCCGCAAAAGTCGCCTCGGCCTCAGCTAGATCGCCTTTGCGCAGCTGATCGAGCAGGCGACGCCGCAGCTCCCCGACGGCCTCCCCCAGGCCTTTGAGATACGGGACGGCATGAAGACCGAGCGCGGACGGCAACGGCAGCGGATGCTTGCGGACCAGCGCCTTGGTCAACTCGGCTTCGGCATACTCCTTCACTGCGTCGTAAAAGAACCCGGCGTGATAGATGTCGCGATGTTCGGCAAGCGGCGCTTCTGCCTCATCGATGAGCGCCCGGCCCTGCGCCAGCAACTCGTCGGCGTCGGCCAAGTCGCCACGGTGCAACGCCCGGATGGCCTTCGAGGATGCCTGGATGATCTTGCGGCAGTTCTTGAGCGCGAGCTCGCGGGCCGCGAATTTCTCGTCGAGCTCGGCACGCACCTCAGCTTCGAGCTGATCGAGATTGAGCGCCTCGGACACCAGCTATCAGGCCCCGACGATGCGGATAGAAGGAGTGGACCCGATCTCGGTGCCGTCTCTTTGCTCGGTCAGGTCGATCGACACCACGGGCGCTACCTTCTCGAAGCGATCCGCCTTTATCTGCAGCAGTGCAGTGACGAAACCGGCCAGCAGGATGTCGAAGGCAATAGTTACCCCGAGCCACACCGTGCTGCCGGTCAAGACTGCGGCACCAAGCGAGCCGAGGGCTCCCGTGCCGAGCACAGCCACCGTTCGTCTCCTGCGCCGCCGAGCCCTGCCGGCAGCTCTCACCTCTTCGGCAGTGTGCATGGCAACAGAGGCGAGAAGGTCGTTGTGGCGCGCAAAATTCCGGGTCGACCTCATCGAGGCACTCCGTTGACCCTCGAAGAAAGAGGGCAGCAAAAACACTGCCCACACGCCTCCGATGATTAGGAAGGCCAATATCTCCATCTGTTCCTTACTCCGTCCGCCACCGAGCGTAGGCACGGTGCCATGCGCAACCAAGCATTTTGGCCCGCCGTCCCAACGGGTATCACATATTGTGGTCGCTTTGACCCGCTATGAGCAATTCGACACCATGCCGAAGAGCAGGGCCTACAACGTCCATCGATTCCTCAACAGCCTTGACCGAACCGGGCAGGTTGACAATCAACGTAGCCCCGGCAATCCCGGCGACACCGCGCGACAGCATCCCGTGCGGGAAACGGCCGAAAGTATCGGCCCGAATCGCCTCAGCCAGGCCCGGCGCTTCCCGGTCGATCACACGCCTAGTGGCCTCCGGTGTGAGGTCCCGCGGGGTGAAACCGGTTCCGCCGGTCGTGACGATCAAGTCGTACTCAGCCACCAGGTCGTTGAGAATCGTCTCCACCGACTCGACTCCATCGGGGACCACTCGCAGGTCGGCATTGGGGAACCCGTACTCGGAGAGTTTGGTCACAACCGCCGGCCCGGAGAGATCATCGGCCACGCCCTGCGATACCCGATCGCTCACGGTGACAACGGCTGCCTTCATCGATTCCACTCTCCCGACTTCCCACCGCTCTTGTGCAGCAGGCGCACCGGTCCGATCTCCGCTGCCCGATCGAGACCCTTGACCATGTCATACAGAGTAAGTGCCCCAACAGACGCCGCGGTCATTGCCTCCATCTCAATACCCGTCTTGGCGGTGGTCCGAGCGGTGACTTCGACCCGGGCACCATCCTCCGTTTCGTGAATGACAGCATCGACACCGTCGATCGGGATGGGATGGCAAAGTGGGATCAGCGAAGCGGCTTGCTTGGCGGCCATGATGGCCGCAATCCGGGCAACGCCCAGCGCATCGCCTTTGGGCAGGTCTCCCGAGAAGAGCCGGCTCCGGACCTCCTCATCAACCCTCAGGTCTGCAGCCGCGATTGCCACTCGAGAAGTGATGTTCTTGGCACCAACATCGACCATGCGGGCATCGCCGTCTTCGTTCAGGTGAGTGAACCCATCAGTCAACTTGCACCCCCTCCCAGGAACGGCTCTCGGGCATTCGCATCATCTCCAGGTCAACCAGCGATCCGGCGGCGACCTCCGCCACCCCGACCGGGATCACCGCATAGGCATCGGCAGCGGCCAACGCGCTGAGAATGTTCGAGCCCTGCCCGCCACTCAACCTGGCTCGCAACAAACCGTCTCCGCCCGGGGTCGTGGCGACTCGGAGAAACACGATCTTCTGCGGATCAGTCTTCACATCCTGTTCGAGGACCGCCTTGACCCGGGGACGAAACAGCAGTACGGCCCCCATCATGTGGAGCAGGGCGGGGCGGAGGAATTGCTCGAACGCAACCGCTACCGATACCGGGTTGCCCGGTAGCCCAAAGAAGGGCTTCCCGGCAATACGACCGAAGGCAAATGGCTTGGCCGGCTTCATCGCCACTTTCCAGAATTCAACCGAGCCGAGTTCGGCAAGCAGATGCTTGACCAGGTCATACTCGCCCATGGAAACGCCGCCGCTCGACACAACAACATCGGCAGCCTCGGCCGCCGCAGCAAATCGATTCCGCAGTTCTGCCGCATCGTCACCGACGATCCCGAAGTCGATGACCTCGGCTCCTACCTCCTCCAGCACTCCCCGCAACGTGAACCGGTTGGCGTCGCGGATCTTGCCCGGCGCTAGTGCGACCGTCTCCGGCGGGACGATCTCGTCACCGGTGGACAGGATGGCCACCCGCGGCCGGCGACGCACCATAGGCCGGGCATAGCCGAGTGACGAGCAAACACCGAGCTTCACCGGAGTGAGCCGCTCCCCTACCTCGAGTACAACGGTGCCGGCAGCGACATCATCACCGGCGGGGCGTACGGACTCGCCGACCGGCACCCCGGACAGAATGCGGACCTGTCCGTCACCGGGCTCGGTGTTCTCGACCGCAACAACGGCGTCGGCCCCGTCGGGCATCGGAGCACCGGTCATGATCTTGATTGCGGTTCCCGAGGTCACCGCCTGGGTCGGAACGCTCCCGGCAGCAACGTCCTCGAGAACCGGGAGGATTACGGGTGCATCGGCCACATCGGCCGCGATGACGGCATAGCCGTCCATGGCCGAGTTGGCGAAAGGGGGAAGGTCGTGACGGGCAACGACGGGTTCGGCCAGAACGAGTCCGGCGGCTGCAGCGAGCTCGACTTGCTGCTCCGGCAGGCGGTCGACTAGTTCGAGCACATCACGTTGGGCGTCTAGTAGGGGTCTCATTGTGTTTCCACCGTCTGTTCACGGCCCTTGACGAGCCTCCGGATATTGGCCGAATGGCGGACGATCACCACCGTCGTGGTCAGACCGGCTGCTACCAGCGGCCAGCCCCGCTGACCAAACAGGGCATAACCCGGCACGTAGAGGACCATCGCCCCGAGCGATGCGATCGAAGCTGTCTTGGTGAGAGCGACTGTTGCGGCCCAGCCAACAGCGAGGATCAAGCCCCACCACGGCTCGAGGAACAGCACAGCACCGATCGCAGTCGCGACGCCACGCCCGCCCTTGAACTTGTGCCACACAGGGAATACGTGGCCGACAACAGCAGCCAGGGCGCACCAGAAGCCGAGCGGCTCGCTCACCCAAGCGCCGATCCCAGCGGCTAGGGCACCTTTGGCGGCGTCGCCCACCATCACGGCAGCGCCGGCCTTCTTCCCGATCGTGCGCATCACATTCGAGGCACCGGGGTTACCGCTGCCGTGCGCGTAGATGTCGACACCCATCAGGCGGGGCACGATCACCCCGGCATCGATGCTGCCGAGCAGATAGGCGATGACAATTCGGATAGCTGTATCCACTGTTTCCCGAGTCTAGGAGAGACCTCATGGCCGATTCGGGCGCCGCTGCAACGTACGACCCAATTAAGTCATTGGCTACGCAGAGCGCGCAGGATAGACTTGACTGCGGACGCAGAAACGCGCCCGGAATCACAATCGAGGAGGGAAATCAACGAGCCCATCATGCAAGGTGATTCCAGCCAGCTTCGCTTAGACCCGGGCACTATCTACTGTGAGCCAGAGTTCATCAGGTTCCCTCCCCGTGCGCCGAACGTAAGTCCCCCACCATTCCCCCTGCTTGCGTGAGGCTCCCTCCCTCTTTGAGGGAGGGACACGGGGAGGGTCTTCTATCTGGGCGAGTTTCTCGATACGTTCATGCCGTGTTCTGGCTCCGCCAACCTCCGTACCTGCGCTGGATCATCGCTGCGGCCGTTCTTGCAGTTGGGCTCTTTCTCGACACCCGTCCCGCCCCGTCTGTTGACTATCCGTATGCCAGAAACGACATCCACGCCGGGCAGTCTGTTGCTGATCAGGTCGAATGGCTTCGCGTGCCATCTCGGTTGCTACCCGGCTGGGAGAAAGAGGTTGTCGGATACGCGGTAGTCGACGTGCCAGGAGGAACACCGCTGCTCCCGAGCATGGTCGGTGCCGCTTCGTTACCCCATGGTTGGTGGTCGGTGTCGATCAGGCTCCCCCACGCGATCGGCCCCGGAACCCCGATCCGCGTTGCGACAGGTGACAGCGTTGTGACCGGAATCCTGAGCGGAGAGGTCGTAGACACGGGCTACGAATTGCTGGGTCCGGTTGCCTTCCCTGCAGACGACGCAGCACGGGTAGCCGCCGCCGCGGCCAATGGTGCAGTAGAGGTCATGATCGGTTCGCCAGGCTCGATGTCAACGCCCGCCGGTTAACCTGCGCCCAATGCTTGAAGCCGCATTCTGGGGTCTCATCCAGGGCCTCACCGAGTTCCTCCCTATATCGTCCAGTGGCCATCTCGTGCTGGTACCGGCGCTGCTCGGCCAGGATCCCCCCGACCTGGCGACGTCGGCGATGCTTCATCTCGGCACACTGCTGGCGGTGCTGGCCTACTTCCGTCGGGAAGTGGTCGAGGTGTTCACCTTTACCGACAAGGGAAAACGGCTGCTTCTTCTGGTTCTGATCGGGACTATTCCCGCTGGGGTGCTCGGCCTCACCCTGGAGAGCCAGTTCGACTGGCTGAACGAGCGACCCACGGCGGTTGCGCTTGCGCTGTTCCTTACCGGCATCGTGTTGTTTTCGACCCGCTGGCTGCATCGGGGAGACAAGGTGGTTGCCGATGCCTCGATTCGGGACACGGTCATCATGGGTCTGGGTCAGGCAGTGGCGCTGATCCCGGGCGTATCGAGGTCGGGCGCAACCATCAGCACCGGGCTCCTCCGGGGATTCACCCACGCCGAGGCCGCCCGCTACTCCTTCTTGCTGGGCATCCCCGCCATCGCCGGAGCGGGGCTCCTGAAAGGGATGGACCTGGTCGACTCCGGGGCCGGGATCAGCGGTGACATCCTCGTTGGGGTCGCCGTGGCCGCCGTCACCGGGTATGCCGCGATAGCTTTCCTACTGCGACTCATCGGCCGCACCGGATTGGCGCCGTTCGGCATCTACTGCATGGTGGCCGGAGTCGTCGCATTGCTGGTCGTGTAGGCCTATGTTCCGGGAATAGTCGACAGCGCTGCTGGTTGATTACACCGGCACGAAGAAGGATCGATGGCGATTTTCTCACGCAAACCAAAGGCATATCGGCTTCAGTCGCTCAACGAGCTCGACCCGATGCTCAAGTCGGGCAAACCGGTGCTGCTCGACTTCATGCAGGTGGGGTGTAGCCCGTGTAAGGTCATGGACGGCATCGTCAATGAGCTGGCCAATGAGTACGGCGAGACGGCCCATATCGTCAAGGTCGATGTGGGCAAGGTGCCAGGTGCGGCACAAGCATTCAACGTGCGGTCGACGCCGACATTCGTTCTGCTTGGCCGGGCCCCGGCCAAGCAATCAAAGAAAGCCCGGCAACGGGCGGCCAAGCAGGGCCGCGTACCCCGGGCCAAGAGCGGGAAGATCACACCACGCTGGCGCACCACCGGGTTGGTCAAGAAGGATGCGCTGCGCAAGGTGCTCGAGAGCAACGGGGCGCGGGCTGGGAGCTAACAGTCAGGGCTACATGTGTCCCGGCGGATTCTTGATTGCAGCCAGAGCCTGTCGCCGATTCTCGACTATCTCGTAAGCGATCTGATCGAGACTGTCCATCAGCCACAGGTAGGCGGCCTTGCCGGGACGGAAGTCGGCTTCAGCCATGCCCTGGATACGGCCCTGCTCCTGAAGCTGCTTGACCTGCTTGTGGTTGTTACGGGGCTCCAGGTTGTACACACCCAGTGTCTTGCCGCCCGCCTTGTTCAGGATGGAGAACATCGGAACATCGCTTGGACCATCGGCTATGTAGACCATGTTGCGCAGTGGCACCCGGCGCTGCGACTCGGACATCCGGGCGTTGACATCCACCGTCGGGTTGACGTTGACGCCCTTGTTGATCTCGAACAGTGCCCTGGTCTTCGAGGTGTGGCCGATGTAGTCGGACAGGTACTTGATCTCTTTGCCGCTGCCGACCACGGGGAGTTGGTCGAGGAAACCCGGTGGGGCGGTTTGCTCGATGAAGCTGTTCGCCCAGATGCCGTCCACGTACGGGGCGATCGCCGAGCCCTCGATCATCGGGCGGATCCCGGTGGAGACAACGAAGTGCTCAACACTGATGTCTTCCTTGACGAACTCCTCGGTCTCGGCAACATGACGTCGCGATTCCTCGAAGAAGTCCGGAATCCCGGGACAGAACTCCAGCTTGCCGCCGAGCTCACGTAGCTTGGCGTTGCTCAAGCCTTTGAAGACGCCTTGCTCAACATAGGTGAGTATGTGAATTAGGTAGGCGAGGCTACGACCCATCGTCTCACCCAGTGCACGGTGATACTCGACGAGGCCGTCGACCTCGCGCCAGAACGTAGCCTCATCGACCCCATATTCTTGGAAGATGGGCCACTGCATATTGTCCGGGATCAGGGTTCGGTCGAAGTCCCAGATGAATGCAATGACGGTTTGGGTGTGAAGTGGAACTGGCATCAGTCCCTACAGGGTACAGCCTTGTCCGCAGGTCCCTATTGCTAGGGGCGCTCGTAGGGCCCAAAATTGATGCCGGTGTCGTCTTCCCACCAGGACTGAAGACGGCACGGCACGCCGCGCAGAGATGTGTGCGCTTCCCCCATGCGGGCGGCGGGCACGACCACATCGGCCTGCCATCCCTGCTCGGCGAGCGACCAAATCGCCACCGACACCTGCGCACACAACACAGTCTCGTCGACCATGATCTCTGCTATGCGACTATCCCCCATCGCTACGACGGGAAGGCGGGCAACGTCGACAGCGATCTCCCTGTCGACCATGTCACCCAGCGACACCTCGATAGCCCTTTCGAGATGTGCGCGATGGATTGCCAGCGCCCGATCCACCACCCGATCGGTCCCTATCAAACTGACCTGCACCGCCATAGCCATACCGGCTGCCCCTAACTCCTGGTCCTGAGTTACATGTCTGTAATTCGGGAAGTTACACAAGTGTAGTTCACCTGAGATGGGGCGTAAACAGGTCGCTCGACCTAGATCTTCGGCCGGCGCTTCCGGCCCTCTCCCAGTTCCATTGCATGGAACTCGAACCTGCCTCGGCAGGCGGCGTTTGCATCGCCCCCCTACCCCCGCCTTTCGGTGCCTTCGGCTCCCCGAGTTGCATTGCATGCAACTCGAAGGCCATTGCATCAGCCGCGGACTGACATGGGGCATTGCCTGTAGTCTGCGGTCATGACCTCGGAGACCCAGCACGCGGCGGCGATACCGCAGGGTCTGAGCTCGGCCGAAGTGGCCGAGCGGGTCGCCGCAGGCCGGGTCAACATCGTCACCGAGACAACCAGCCGCACCACTCGGGAGATCGTCCGGGCCAATGTCGTAACCCGCTTCAACATATTGCTCGGCATCCTGTTGGTGATAATCCTCGTCATCGTGCGTGAACCCAGGGATGGGCTATTCGGAATCGTTCTGGTTTCCAACGCCGCTATCGGCATCATCCAGGAGCTGCGGGCCAAACGCACGTTGGATCGGCTAGCGCTCCTCACCGCTCCTATGGCCAGCGTCATCAGGGATGGCCAGCAGGCGCAAATCCCGGTCGATCAAATCGTTCAAGATGACATTGTCGCCCTCGCCAGCGGTGATCAGGTCCCCGTCGACGGGCCGGTATTGCGAGCGCGGGGGCTGGAAATCGACGAGTCACTGCTCACGGGCGAATCCGACCCCGTCGCCAAGGAAACCGATGACATGTGCCTTTCGGGGTCGTTCGTAGTCGCCGGCAGCGGTTGGTTCCGAGCCGAACGGGTCGGCGAGGAGGCCTATGCAGCAGCGCTGGCCCGGGAGGCCAAGCAATTCACACTGGTCAACTCAGAACTGCGGGACGGCGTCGATTGGATAATCGGTGGCGTGTCTTGGATCGTCGGACCAATGATCGCGCTGCTGCTATGGAGCCAGATGGATCTAGGTGCCGGGTGGATAGACGCGCTCAGTTCGGCTGTGGCCGGCGCCGTCGGGATGATCCCGCAGGGCCTGGTGCTGCTGACATCCCTTGCTTTTGCCGTAGGCGTGGTGCGGCTCGGCCGGCGCAATGTGCTGGTGCAGGAACTGCCCGCCATCGAGGGTCTGGCCCGGGTAGACACCGTGTGCTTCGACAAGACGGGCACCCTCACCGAGGGAACGCTGGCCGTACGCGACATCATCACCCTGGGCGAGGTCGACCCCGAGCCGGCTCTTGCCGGAATGGTGGCAGCCGAGCCTGAACCGAATGCCACCCTACGGGCAATTGCCGTCCGGTTCAGCACGGAAAACCCGTGGCAAGCCGACAGCGCAGTCCCTTTCTCCTCGGCGCGCAAGTGGAGCGCAGCAGCATTCGGTCCCCGGGGCACCTGGGTGCTCGGAGCCCCTGAAATCGTCCTGCCTCGCAATGCCAAAGTCGCAGCACAGGCCGAAACTCTGGCCGAGGAAGGCCACCGCGTTGTTCTTCTTGCGTCAACCGATTACCCACTCAGCGGAGACAGCTTGCCCCGGCAACTGCGGCCGGCCGCTCTGATCACACTCGGCGATCGAATCCGGGAGGATGCAGCGGCGACCCTGCGCTTCTTCGCTGCGCAGGGCGTGCGAGCCAAGGTCATCTCGGGCGATCATCCCGAGACGGTTGCGGCTATCGCCCGCGAGGTAGGGGTGCCCGGGTCGGCAACGGCGGTCGATGCCCGCGCCCTCCCCCGCGACCCGGAAGCCTTTGCCGATGTGGTCGAGCAGGCGACCGTGTTCGGGAGAGTCACCCCCCATCAGAAGCGGGCGATGGTGCAGGCGCTGCAGTCTCGAGGACATGTGGTGGCAATGACGGGTGACGGGGTCAACGACGTGCTTGCCCTCAAGGATGCCGACATCGGCGTCGCCATCGGTGGCGGTTCTGCAGCATCGCGGGCAGTAGCTCAACTGGTTCTCATCGATGGCGAGTTCAACACGCTCCCGAATGTCGTGGCCGAGGGCCGTAAGGTCATCTCCAACATCGAACGGGTAGCCAATCTGTTCGTGACCAAGACGGTTTACGCCGTGTTCATCGCCCTGGCGATCGGCCTCGTCGGTCGACCGTTCCCCTTCCTTCCTCGCCACCTGACTTTGGTGGGAAGCATCACGATCGGACTCCCCGCTTTCTTCCTTGCGCTCGCTCCCACCGCCGAGCGAGCGCAAACCGGCTTCGTGCGACGGGTGCTCAGCTTCTCGCTGCCCACCGGCCTGGCCGCCGGGCTGGCCACGTTCGGCGCCTACGAGATGGCCCTTGCGGAAAACGTGTCGACGCAGGAGGCGAGGACAACGGCGACGCTGGTACTGGCCGCCATCGGCCTGTTTGCACTCGCCATCGTGAGCCGACCGCTCCTGCCGTGGAAGAAGATCTTGATCGGCTCGATGATTGGTTTCCTTGTTCTATTGCTCCTCTCGGGTGCTTCGCAGGACTTCTTCGAGCTTGATCTGCCGCGCGCCGTCGTTCTAGTCGCCGCCATCGGGGTCGTCGCCATCACGGGCACCGTCATGATGACGACCCTGCGCGCCGTCGGCTGGGCAAAACAGGTTCCGCTCTATCTGCGCGACTATCCCGCAAACGTCAGCACTACCTGGAGCGATCTCAAGAGTCGCATCAACTACACGATGGGCGGGGATGAAACCGACGCGGACACCGGGATCATGGAGCGCTATCGCTCCTGGCAGTCGGATCGCGTTGACCCCGATGCAGAAGAAGAAGAAGAAGAAGAAGAAGAAGAGAAGGAGGAAGCTGCTCCTGAACCTCCCCCACCCGAAGATTTTGACACGCTCGAATGGTTCAACGTCGACGACGTTCTCAAAGACGACACCGACGACTTGCTCGAAGACAAGTAGCTGCGATCAGCGCAGAATCCTCCATCACACGTAGTGGATGAACTCGAAGTGGAACTTCTGTCCCTTGTCGTTCTTGACCTTTACCGTGAATACCTTCTCGGCTGGTGCCTCCGGGAAGTAGACCTTGACCTCCCAGTCGCCCTCAGCGTTGGCCATAGTGCTGCCACTGCCGTATGCCGATTCAACATAGATGGGAGTCCCCGGCGGGGCGGTCCCCCAGTAGACGTCGAAGGGCGGGGTCTCCTCGCACGACCCATGGACGTTGTATGCGGTGAACTCGATCTCCTTGGGTGCCTTGGTGGTCGTGGTCGTCGTCGGCGGGGGTGGGTCATAGTGCACGGTGACTCGAGCCTCGGCCTGGTTGCCGGCAGCATCGGTGGCAACAAAGCGAGCGCCGTTGGCGCCGGGTGACAGGACAAGAACTATCGACCAGTTGCCGTTGCCGTCGACGTCGGCCGCGTACTGACCGGCGAACACGCTGGCACCCGGTTCGGTGATGCCGCGGAACTCAATCATGTCGACCTCGAAGCGCTCTTCGTTCTTCGGTGCGGTTATCTCGAGGTGTGGTGGAGTTGTGTCCGCTTCGGTGGTTGTCGTGACCGGAGCCGCTGTCGTTGTGGTCACGACGGTTGTCGTGGTTTCCGGAGCCTCGGTCGTGTCCGGAACGATCGGCACCACAACCTCGGGGGCGGGTTGCGGCACCGTCGGCTCGACAATCGTTGTCGGGGTATCGGCAACCTCAGGCGTGGGAGACGGGGTGATGGCAATCCCCGCCACAACAACGGCCAGGGCGGCGGCGGCTCCGGCGAACCCAGCCCGGAGTGTCCGCCACCGCTGCTGTCTCACCACCACAACGTTAAAACTGGCGGCCGGCGTGAACTCGGCAACACCGGCGTGGATGGCGTGGGCTGCGCTGCGGGCACGTGCGTCGAGAGTCGTCATGACGCATCACCCACTTCTAGACCGAGACGGTCGGCCAGCTTCTGGCGGCCCTTGTGCAGATGTACCTTCACGGTACCTTCGGCGCATTCGAGGACTTCGGCGACCTCAGCCACCGAGTAGTCCTCCAGGTAGTACAGGGCAATCGCTTGCGATTGCCGCTTGGGAAGACTGCGCACCGTCTTCCAGAACTCATCGTCCTCGGCAGGAATACGAGGCAGATAGCTCGACTCCGGCTTCATCCGGGCGATGGCCTTCGCCTCGCGCATTTTGCGGCGGAACATCGAGACGGACTTGTTGGCAACGACACGGCGAACCCAGGCCTCAGGCTTCTCATACTGGGAAACCCTGTCCCAGGCGTTGTGGGCGGCGAGGAACGCCTCCTGCGCCAAGTCCTCGGATGCGGACCGGCTACCGGAGAGCGCATATGCCAGGCCAATCACGGGTTTCAACTCCCGTCGGTAGAACTGCTCAAAAGGGACAACGGCCCGGATCGGGGCAGGCTCGGCTTGATCCGAGGGCTGTTGCCCGGCCGGATCAGCGCGTCGTGCGGATCGGGATATCGCAGTCACTTTCTACCCAGTAACTCGCCAACAGGGGTGTTGAGGTTTACTCGGGTTTATCGATCCGATCGCGGCAGGTGTTGAGGAAGTTGGGAATAGAAGCCTGTCGGGCTAAGTCGGTGACATGCCGGCGGCCTGGCGAGCGGCAGCCTCGACGCGGGCACGATGCTCAGCCCAACTGGCTTCGTCACGAGGCGGGAGGTTCTCGTTGCCGGGGAGATAGCCGACGGAGCCGTCGATCATCTCGCGAAGGATGTCGGCATGGCCGGCGTGCCGGGCCAAGTCGACGAGGAGGTGGACTGCCACCGTGTGCAGAGTGGGGTGACGCCTGTCCTCGGGCCACCACGGCACCTCGCCGACCGCGTCGAGCTCGAGAGCGGTAAGGGTGCCATCGGCATGCTCCGCGGAGCGTCGGTAGAGATCCATGATCTGCTCACGTGGCTCGTTGGCAGGAACCCAGAGATCGGCGTCGGGGTCATCGTTGTCCTCGTCCCAGGGTGTCGGAATCTCAGAGGGTCGACCGAAGCAATCGCCGAGATAACCGAGCTGCACATATGCAACGTGCTTGACGATTCCGAGCAGGTTCGTGCCGGTCGGAACGTGCGGGCGCCGCACGTCGTACTCGCTGACTCCATCGAGCTTGGCGGCCAGGGCGTCACGTTGGACTCGGAGATAGCGTTGCAGGGTTTCCTTCTCGGTCATCCTGATCATTCTGGCAGCGCTTGACGCTGGGCCGTGACAACGCAGTGCTCGTCGCTCACGTTGGGTCGCTCCGGAAAAGCCGTGGTCGTCGCTGCGAATTCACTCTGTCCGGTCCGGCGCCAGAAGCAACCGGCCCGATAAGTAGCAAACGGTGTCGCCACCGATTGTGACCATTCGAAAGATCAGTGCGGTGAGAAGCAGAGTGCTCTCAGGGGCAACCCCGTCCAGGAGCAACAGTAGTGAGGCCTCGCGGGTGCCGAGCCCGCCGGGAGAGCCCGGGGTCAGGAACCCAACAAGCCAGGCGAGAGTAGCTGCAGGAATGACTGTGCTCAGAGAGCTGGAGCCAAACAGGGACAGGGTCATCGATAGATTCAGTCCCAGCAGGCCCATGAACAGGCAAGCAATCAGCACTGCGAGACCGACGGTGCGCGCCCCGGCGGACCATTGAAGCCCGGAAGGCAGGACCAGTGCGACAAGAACTGTCACCAGCCCGAGAAGCAAGACCACGAATGGCGCGGGGCCATTGAAGAGTTCGGCAAACCGAGTTGCAGCGCGTGTCGGCCAGACAGCCATGAAGAAGGATGCAGTCAACACGGCCGCTACCGGCAAAGAAATCAACTCCAGTAGGACGGCCAGGCCGAGTTCCTTGTCACCAACGCCGCGATTACGAAGGCGGATGTGCCTGCCAACGAGGTGAGCAATGTTGCCAGGGATGTACTTGGCTATCTGAGTATCGGTGTAGGAATAGAGCGTGAGGCGATGTGGCAAGGCCACGTCGCTCACCGCATCTACCATCATTCGCCAGTTGAATGCCAGGAGATAGAGGGATGCGCCGTAGAGAAGGCTCTGGCCGCCTGTCTGGAGGACATCGCCTGCAGAAGGTTGCCATTCGGAGAGCGCATCCCATTGCTGGACGATTTCCCACGCGACGAACCCGATCGCACCAATGGTCAGGGCTCTGCCGAACAGGTTCGCCACTCGGTGGCTCCGTCCGCCCGAATCTCCGTAGTCCTTCGCGCTAGTCAATGCTCTTGCAGCAGGGTGGTCTTGTCGGGATATGGCAGCGACGGCGTCAGCCCGGAATGGGCCGATTCCTTCATGCCACTCGACTTGATTGCTTGGTCATAGCGATCCCGTCGGGAGTTATCAAACACAATGAGTCCCCCGGCCGCAAGATGCGGCCGCGCATGACGGAGGCAGGCGGCTCGAACCCGGCCGTCGATAACAATGAGATCGAACTTATCGTCGGTCGCATCGATGGCTTCGGCATACGCCTGGAAGCTGTGACCGACTTGACCCTCCTTCAAGGACAGGTACACAGGATCCTGTGCAGGGATCTGGTCCGTTGTGATCAGACGGAGGTCGACGTTGTCTAGCCCTGCGGTTCTCTCGGCAACAATCGGATACCAGTCCGCATCGTGCTCGATGCTTGTCACCGAGGCGGCTCGCTTGGCCAACCAGAGGGTGCTGGCCCCACTCCCAAACTCGAACACTGTTGCCCCCCGTCGGGACCCAAGGAATGCATCAACCTGGTCGATAGCACGATAGGTCCACCACGGTACATCTAATGCCACCAACTGATCGATGTCGTAGATAGCAAATAGCGATCGGAGCCAATGAGCCCACCGGGCATCGGAGCGCTTCTCGAGCCAAGCCAATCCACCTAAGCGCCCGATTGCTTGGCCCGTGGCGTGCATGAACGTCACATAGAGAGACTTCAGCCGTTTGAGAAGACGTTTGATCTCACAACCCTCCAGAACCGAGCCTGCACATCAAGCACCGCTAGGAAGGCGAGCCCGCGATCGCGTTAACCGGCTGCTCCGGTTTCCTTCGCGGAGCTCCCATTCCTCCTGGCGAGACTACTGCGGTTGGCTATGGCGACGAAGCATTGGCGAGGACTCGGCGGGAGTTACCGAAGGACGGTCGACACGATGGCTTAGGTTCAGGAACTTGCCTACCTCACAGCCCTTCGGGGTCGCATTCTGCCGCCCCGACCAGGTTGAGCCACCTGGAGTTAAGCTACCCGACGCTGCCCTCGTAGCTCAGGGGATAGAGCACCGGTTTCCTAAACCGTTTTGGGGGTTCTCGCCTACCAGGGCAATAGGGCAGAAACGCAATGTTTGCGGGCTCTTTTGCCTTTCATCGTCTTTCATCATTTCTCATGTTTTCACTCCCGTTGCGGCCCAGGTGCGGCCCAAGCCCACAGTTCCGCGTTCAACGCCGGCGGTGACGGCTGCCCCATCGAGGAGCCTCAACGCGTATGGCGGCGAAGCCGGTGCGGGGCATGAGCCGCCGGCCCCCGGCGATAAACTTCGCTGCAAGCTGCCGTCGCTCCGCCGAGGCTGGTGCAGGTTATTGCATACACGTGATGGCTATGTGTGCACAACAACCTGCGTAGCAAACGGAACTCTCCGAACGATCAGGGGCCCATCACCGTCATTGCTCGAGACCGATCTCGCTCACCGTTCGAATTGCGTCGTCGGACGAGTGTGTGACGCGTCTTTGCGGGCTAGAGCGTCCCACCGCCACCAGAGCAGGCCCGGCCAGATCGTCGGTTCGGACCTCAGCGATCGAGTTCCTGGATGCGCCAGACGTTGTAGGTAGCGTCGAAGTGTTCAATCCGGCACGACTGGACTTCTCCGAAGTCGTCCGTTGAGTCGTAGGTCGTACTCCAACCGTTCTCGGATTGCTCAAACTTGAAGCCGGCAATCTGCTTGTCCTCGACACAAACCCTGAAACGGCCGGCCGCTTCGTCTACCTCGGCTTGACTAACCACACCATCTGCGAAAGCCGGTTGCTGGGCGAACGGCAAAGCGTATCCGTGTTCACGGGCCAGATCGATGGCAGGCGATGCCCCTACGTCGCCACCGTTTGAACCACCAACCATGACACCAATGGCGAATGAGATGAGGGCAGCCACCCCAATGGCAATGTACCGGCCTCGCCAGAATCCACGCTGACCCGCGTCGTGACCAGTCGGCTGTTCGTCGGCCACGTCCCTGGTCATGGCCAAAACCCTAGATCATCTCGGTTCCTGCTTTGCGCCGGCAGGATCGTTCTCCGTCTTCGCTTGGGTGGCCGGTGACTTCTACGGGATGGTTGTGTAGTCATGTCGTTGCGGTATTTGCCGTGGGCCGGGATCGGGTTCATTCGACGGGCCTGACCGCGAGGCCGGTTGGCGTTCAAGCGGAGTGTCTGCTTTGGCTGCCGGTCAGATTCGGTTACACAGGCCACTGGTCGACAAGAGTCGAGCCCGAGGTGAATGGAACGCCGGCGAGCTCTGCGCCGCGTGAGCAACGTCCTTCGTCAGTTCGGACGTGAACTCATGATTGTGTCGTGTACAACACCCTTATGACGGTGGATCGAGTCCTCGCTGGCTTGGTTGTGGTCCGTCCTTGGCAGCGGAAAGGGTGTGGTGCCGTTGAAGCGGGCCGGCAACGGCGGATCGTCTTTTGTGTGGTGGGCTTAGTCTTATCGGTGGACTTGGGTGAACCCGCACCAATCTCGTCCGACACTTCGCGGATAGAGACACCACCGCCGGCCAGCACAGACTTGGGTACCTTGGAGATCGGCCCTCTGAGCACCACCGCACCCGACTTGCTTCCCCCCGACCGGAATCGATCCGAATGGGAGGTGACGGTGTCCGATGGGCAATGGAGCCTCCGGTCGGTTGCATCCCAGGACTTGATTGTTGCTGATCGTCTGGGCAATGACGTTACCGTCCACGACCTACCCGATGATGGGGCAGAGTGGACGGTCCAAAGTGTGTTCATCGACGACGGGCGAATGGTGCTGTCCGAACACGGGCACATACACGGCGGTTATCGGGTCTGGGTTCACGAGTTGGATAGCGGTGAGGGCCGAGCGTTTCGAGCCGGTCTGCGTTGCCGCTCCAGAGCCGATGCCGATGGGTGCTCAAATGGGCTTGGGATGGTCAGCCCTGCCATTGTGAGCGACCGCTTGGCGGTTCTAGTTGATGGCTAGCTATCGGCCGGGCCAATGGTCGTCACTTCGAGCGGCTCGTGTCTGATTTGGCTGAGGATCGTTCCTGCCGGGATTCCGAATTCCCGGTCCTCCTCGAGTAGCACTGTGGTGTTTGCGATCAGCTCAGAGGATTCCAGGTCGAGTTCGACCGTGCGACTGACCGGGAACGCGTCTTCGTATTCCATTGCAACAACGATTCGAGCGTCATCGCGGTCAACAAGATCGAGACCCCGAACCGACCCGAGCACCTGGATGGCGGCAGCACGGACCTCTCGGGACGTTTGGGGGTCACCAACCAGAGAAGCGACCTCGAGGAAGAGTTGCACGTCTTCAGGGAGATCACTTCCACCCAGCCGAAGCTGTGTCCTCAGGGCCTCTTCGAGCTCATCTGGATCGGTTGGCGGATCGAATAGGAGCGGTTGGCCTTGCTGGCGAACAGTCAGCGTCACGCCAATTCCGTCAAACTCGGCCATCCCATCAGCTTCATAGGCGGCAGCCGCCTCGTCGGAAAAGAACTGCACCTCAGTAGGCGTACTCGATATCTCGACGATACCGTCAGCACCCACCCACGTTTCGCGTGCCTCGACTATGACATAGGCAAGCTCTTCAACGTCGAGGCTCGGCAGCAGCGATCCCTCAACGATTGCCAGCTGGATCAGTTCAGAGCGTTGCAAAACAAACTCGCCCTCCGCAGGCTGCAGTGGTTCTGTTTCCAAAATGACCTCTGCATACTCCGCCAAGGCAGCCACCAACGGCGCCGGCCGGGCCCACAACACCGCCCCAGCGACAAACATGGCAACTATCGCCATCCCTGCCGCCACCGCCAACCGGCCGCGGTAATGGCGTCGCTTCGGCTGATCGGCCACGATCGCGACGTCAAGCCTTGCCCGCGCCGCAGCAAGTTCATCGGCGGACGGCACCGGGTCGCTAGCCGCCATGGCACGCAGCGCTGCGTCGACGTGTTCGTTGTCTCGTGGCCTACTCACAACAATCCTTCATCGTCCGGTATTTGCTGCGACTCGCCGAGTAGTTCACCCGCCTGTGATCTGGCGCGATGAAGCCGGGACCTGACCGTCCCTACCGGAACCTGAAGAGCGTCACTGATCTCCTGATACGAAAGCTGTTCGACGGCGAACAGAATCAACACCGCTCGGTCCCTTGATTTGAGAGCAGCCAGGGCACGCTCCAGCGCCGGCCAAGCCCGCGTGGCGTCGGCTCGCCTCACCGCAACGTCATCGACCGGCTCGGACAAGACCACGTCCGATCGCATCCCAATCCGCTTTCTCCGTTTCTGTTTACGGAGGTACTCACCAATCACATTGGTAGCAATACCGATAAGCCACGGCAGCGCTTCCGCCCGGTCCCAGTCGTACTTGCGCCTAATCCGGAACGCCCGAACAAAGACATCTCCAACCAGGTCGGCCGCGTCCTCACGAGGCACCCGCCGCACCACGTAGCCAAACACGCGGCGACTGTACCGATCGAACATCTCACCGAAACGATCAGGATCGTCCAGGGATGCAGCAATCACATCAGAATCAGACAACAAGACCGCCACGATAGAGCCACCCCCGACCACAACACCTATCCAGGTGATCGCCGTGAACCCGATCCGCCGCCGTATCAAACACTCACATGACATGACCAACAACCCGCCTGGCACGGCTCCAGTGCTCTTGTGGTGACGGCAACCGTTACCGGCTCCCCGCCACGCGGCGGGGCCGGTAGCCCGCCGGCCAATACCAGGCGACATAGCCGCAACGAAGGAGACCCGTGCACAAGACAAACAGGGCAGCGCTTCTTGCGGTAGTCGGGATACTCGTCGGAAGCTGCAGCACAACCACTCCCCCGGCCACCACCACATCACCATCCCACGCTCCGGGTCCAGCGAATGTCGATGCCGTCACGGACACCATGGCCACCACCACGACATCCTCGCCGCCACCGACTCCCACAACAACGGCCAGCCCGACAACAACCGCCGACACGGCAACAACAACTGCCGATGTCCCTACGTCAGGTCCATTCGTTGTTGTCTGGGAGGACTTGACGCTGGCCCCGCCGAGTCCCCTGGCCGGCAGCGAAGGAGCATCAGGTTCAGGATGTGAACCGGGAGGAGACGACCTTCCCGACGGAATATGGTTTGGCTACCTGCTCGCCGAAGACCCTTCCAATGCGACTATTAGGTTCGACCTGGCATGTCTCTACTTCGGCGAGGTCGCCTGGACAAAAGCGGCAGAGGAAGGCGAAGAAGCCAACAACGACCTGTGGATAGTGAACCAGTCCGACAAGATCCGCACACTCGAGTACCCGGCCAAAGCCACCGTATGGACAATCACCGGCGATCCAACCGAAGGCCATTTCCCACGGCTCCTCATCACCGAATGGCCAGAAGCATCCGCCTACCTCGACTGCCCAGGCGAAAACTGTGGCGTGTGGCTCTACATCAACGACGGCAGCTTCAACGACATCGTCGAGCAATACGTTCCATGAGGGAGCAACCTCTCCGACGTCCGCAACGACCGCGCCTCCCAGCGGCACCGCGACAGACACAATCCAACCTCAGCCGTACCGATTTAGACACTGGTCACCTGGAATTGCCGAAAGGAGATAAGACGCATGGAAATCGTGGTGCTGGTAGCACTCACCGCAATCACGGCCTGGATGATCGGACGATGGTTAATGGAGCGGCGAAGGCCATGAACGGACACTGGCTCCTTACACGTTCGCCGCCACCCGGCAAACGTGTTGGTGCCCAATCTCGAATGGAGCAGTAGTGGAAGGTCAGACCTCCCCGTTCAAGATCGTTGCCGCTTTCGCGATTGGAGCGATCGTAGGTGGTGTCCTGTATGGACTCGCCGGAGCGCTGGTGGGTGTGGGCCTCGTGCTTGCCTACATTGCCACACGCCTTGCTGCGAGATGGTTCGCGGGAGGGCCCAGCGGCGATTGACCGCAAGCCTGTCCGCACCATGTGGGGAGTTCAAGGAGTCCGCAGCCCTGATGCCGATAGCCCCCAGGCCGATCAGTAGCACTCGACGTCGCCCACCAAGCCAAGCCGCACCGGCCAAAGCAAGAGCCGTGGCGCCCGGTTTCGTGCGCCACTATCACTCACGGGCCAGCGCGTCATCGCGCACCCGCAAGCGTCCTCGATTCCCAGATAAATGTGTCGGCAGGGCGACGATCGCCACCGGCAGTGTTCGAGTCCCCGAGCGCAGCAGTCAG
>Ga0180435_10000772_pt1 | contig 33754 bp, 29 predicted proteins | sample SS_ome_3_FD_132467 | JGI IMG/M metagenome (GOLD analysis project Ga0180435, IMG submission 132467) | Hypersaline lake sediment archaeal communities from the Salton Sea, California, USA - SS_3_S_1 metaG | ecosystem: Environmental > Aquatic > Non-marine Saline and Alkaline > Hypersaline >... | reverse complement strand
GAATCACCCAGCAGCGCCCCGATACTGGCCGCTATCCAGATCGGCGTCATTTCAAGCACGCCCAGGCCGATCAGCGCCCCGATACCGAACAGGATCAGCATTCCGGGCAGCAGGATTCCGATCAGGACCAGCGACTCGAAAAACGCGACGAGCAGAACGATCATGGAGCCCCAGGCCGGGTTGGCCTGGAGCCAGTTGAGCAGATCGTGTGTCCAGCCGTTATCCACGGAACCGCAGCGTCAGCTTGTCAGCCGCTGCTGTCGCCTGCTGAACGAACCAGCGCGAAAGCCTCGCGCGCGGCGTCCACCGTCTGCCCGATATGCTCCTGGGTGTGCGCGGACGACACGAAACCGGCCTCGAATGCCGACGGCGCCAGGTAAACACCGCGATCCAGCATCGCATGAAAGAAGGTTTTGAACGCTTCGACGTCACAATTGCCGGACTGGTCGAAATTCACGATACGCTCCGCATCGGTGAAAAACAGCCCGAACATGCCGCCTACCTGCGTCGTCTTGAAGGGCACCCCGGCAGCGGCCGCGGCAGCGGCTATGCCGCTGACCAGCGACGTCGTCCGCTCGGTCAGCTTGGCAAAGAATCCCGGTTGGGAAATGAGCTCCAGGTTGGCCAGCCCGGCCGCCATGGCCACCGGGTTTCCGGACAGCGTACCGGCCTGGTAGACCGGGCCGCTGGGCGCGACCTGCTCCATGAACTCCCGCTTTCCGCCGAAGGCGCCGACCGGCATGCCGCCGCCGATGACCTTGCCGAAGGTCGAAAGGTCCGGGGTGATGCCGTACAGTCCCTGGGCGCCGCCCAGCGCCACGCGAAAACCGGTCATGACCTCGTCGAACACGAGCAGGCTGCCGTGCTCGTCACACAGTTTCCGCAGGCCTTCGAGGTAACCCGGAAGCGGCGGAATGCAGTTCATGTTTCCGGTCACCGGTTCGACGATGATCGCGGCAACATCCGCACCATGGGTCTGCAGGCACCCGGCCACGGCATCCAGATCGTTGAAAGGCAATGTCAGCGTCAGGTCAGCCAGCGCCGCCGGCACGCCGGGCGATGTAGGCACCCCGAGGGTCAGCGCACCGCTACCCGCCTTGACCAGGAAGCTGTCGGCATGACCGTGGTAACAACCCTCGAACTTGATGATCTTGTTGCGCCCGGTGGCGGCGCGCGCCACCCGGATCGCGCTCATCGTGGCTTCCGTTCCGGAATTGACCATGCGCACCTGGTCCAGCCCGGGCACCAGCGCGCAGATCTTTTCAGCCATTTCGACCTCGGCCGGGCAGGGAGCGCCGAAACTCAGCCCGCGCCCCGCGGCTCCCTTTACGGCGGCAACGATTTCGGGGTGCGCATGGCCCGTGATCATCGGCCCCCAGGATCCCACGTAATCGATGTATGCACGGCCATCCACGTCGTAGAGGCAGGCACCCTCGGCCCGTTCAAAGAATACCGGGTCGCCGCCAACTCCGTTGAAGGCGCGAACCGGGGAGTTGACGCCACCCGGAATATGAATTCGCGCACGGTTGATGAGGTCTGTACTGGTATTCATGGTTCGAATGCTTCCTCTTTTTTGCCGGGATTGAAGAGGAGTATTGTAGCGGTTTATCGCGAGGGAAAGGCATGGCAAACTACGCACCCTTCGCACAGCAGGACTTGAAAAATGAGCGACAACGGTTACAAGAAATGGGTTTGCATCATCTGCGCCTGGGTCTACGACGAAGAGGCCGGGGCGCCGGATGAAGGTATCGCGCCCGGCACGCGCTGGGAAGACGTGCCCGAGTACTGGGTCTGCCCCGATTGCGGCGCGGGCAAGGACGATTTCGAGATGGTGGAGATCTAGGCCGCCTCTTCTCGCAGCAGACCGGTCCCGATGCCGCCATCGGGTTGGAGCACCAGCCAGCGGCAGGCCGGCCCAGCGGCGTCCGGCGTGAATCTCTCCCGGCCCGGCTCACTGTTCACCGCGGTGGACGGCGCGCCCAGCCAGAGCACGTCGCCGGTTTTTCGCTCGAATGCCTGGTGTACGTGTCCCCAGGCGACACCCCTGGAGCGGCCCTCATCCTGCACGAACCGCTGAAACGAATCACCGTCCTGCAGCGCGTAGCGGTCGATCCAGCGTGACCCCATCGCCATCGGCTGATGGTGCAATGCGAACAGGACGTACCGTGCATTGCTGTCCGCCAGGCCCGCGGCCAGGGCATCCATCTCCGCCTCATCCAGTTCGCCGCTGATGCCGCCGGGTATCGTCGAGTCGAGAAGAGCGATCAGCCAGTCGCCGATGCGCTCGAAGTACGGCCCGCCCCAGGGACCCGATGAGAAATGCCGGCGCATTTCCTCAGGCTCGTCATGGTTGCCGGGCAGGGCCAGGAGCGGGATGTCGAGCTCGCGGAGCAGTTCATGTATACGGCAGTACGAGGCCGTACTGCCGTCTTCGCTGATATCACCGGTCAGGACCAGCGCGTCGGGACCGAAGGCCCGGATCTGGGGCAGCAGTCTTTTCAGGCCGCTGAACGGATCGAAGCCCCGGTAAAGAGTACCCGGCACGGAGGAAACGTGGCAGTCACTGACCTGGACCAGCCGAACCGGTCCGTCAAAGCCCGGGTTCACTCCGTTGCCGGGTTCAGGGCAAATACCCTATTCCTCTTCTGCGACTGCCCCGTCCGCGGCGTTCTTGGCCACGGACTTCATGCCGTTGCGGCAACCGCTGTCGGATTTGTACATCTGGCTGCGGCCGACCTCCTGGCCGTTGCTCGCCTTGAGCACGAAGTACGCCCGGCCGTCTTTGGCGGCGCGGACCTCGAAGCGGTCAGCGTCCTGGGCGTTCTTGCGGACGGACTCGATTCCGTTCATGCAGGATTTGCGTGAAGCATAGCCCTGGCTGTTGAAGATGACTTCGCCGTTTCCTGCTTTCAGACGAAAGTAGTGCTTGCCATCCTTTCCGGTAAATACGACAAATTTGCCGGCCATTTTTCTCTCCTTTGTTTCTGAGTGGTTTTTCAAGCAGGCCGCCGGAACATTGGGCGGCCCCAACGGAGATTAGCAGGAAATTGCTACAGATACATTCATGCCCCGGGATTCAAACGATCCCGGCTCAATCGATACGCAGTTCGAGCAGGTCCCCGGGTTGCGTGCCCAGTTCCGCGGCCTTGCCCGCATTCAGTTCCAACACGTACTTTGCCGGGCGGTCGCTCAGGTACGGCGGGCAGCTGCGGGTCTTGCAGGGTCGTGCGTTCTGCACGACGTTGACGAGTTCCAGGTTGGCGTCGAAATAGAAAATGTCCAGCGGAATGCGCGTATTCTTCATCCAGAAGCTGCGCATGCGCTCGACAGGAAAAATAAACAGCATGCCGTGGCCTTCAGCGAGTTCTTCGCGGAACATCAGGCCCAGCGCCTGTGTCTCCGCGGTTGTCGCCAGGTCAACGGTAAACCGCTGACCGTTCAGAATGACGTGGGGTTCCTGCGCCATGCAGGAGCTGCAGATCAGGGCGGCCAGCGCCAGGAAGACATTTCGCATGAGCGCAAGTCTGTACCCGGCGCGCCCTTTTTTCAACGGGTGGCCCGGCCGTTCAGCCCCCTGCCGCAACGGCGGCGGGTTTCGATGCCTCGGCGACTTCGACTTCGTCGACGCCATCGACATCCAGCGCGACCATCACGTCGCCGAAGCGCTCCGGTTCGATTTCGCCCATCAGGTTCACGATCACGGCTTCCGACCGGTTGTCCATCACCATCACCGTCATACCGAGGATGTGCTGACCGTCCGTGCGCAACAGCATGAAGGCCGTCTCGCTCTCCTCCCGGATCAGCATGACCGGCTCCCAGCCATCCGCCTGGAGTTTCGTATTCATCCTTTCCATGCGCCCGGCCACGCGCGAAGCGTCGCCATCGACCTCGTAGATGCGGATGCGAATACCGTCCAGCGCACGCAGCAGATCACGGACCTCCGGCTCGTCGTCATCGATGTGACTCGCCGCGAAGCGCAGCACCGTCGGGCCCAGGGACAGGCTCATGACGCGGTCCGTGTCAGCCATGCCCAGCGAATCGAGGTCGGCGAACCCCGCGCTGCTGCGGGGTGCGGTCAGGCCGCAACCCGCCAGCAGCAGGAGAAAACCGGCTGTTGCGATCAGCCGTGCCGACTTATTCGTCAATATCGACATCGAAATTGTCCATCACTTTTTCGAGTTCGTCCGGTTTCAGGTTGCCGATCACGTTGATGAAGGCAGCCTCGGTTTCGTCGACAGCCATCACCGTGATGCCGTGGACCGTGTCGTTGTCGATCTTCATGAAGATTCGCACCTGTTCCGTGCCGTCGTTAACCGTCACCACGGACTCCCAGCCCATGCCGAGCAACTTGCTGGATACATCTTTCACGAAGTCGATGCCCTCGGGCGATACCTCGATACCCTCGAACACGTTGATGCGCACGCCATTGAGGCGCTTGAACAGTTCCGCGGCCTCGGGATCTTCCTGGGCGCTCAGGCTTCCCACCAGGCCCAGCAGGGACTCACCCACGGATACCTGCACGGTCGGTTCACCGAAAATGTCACCCAGTGAACCGAAGTCGACGTAGCCGGGGTAGTCCTTGAGCGCGTCTTCCTGCGCCATCGCCGGCAGCGCCATCAGCGCCGCGAGCAGGGCAACAACAGCCTTTCGAATGAGGTTGGATTTCATGATGTCTTCTCCTTGAGGGATTGTTCCGTGAAGGGCATGTGCTCAGAAAGCGGCTGCTTGACGGTTTTGCGGAGTTCGCTGCCCAGGATCTCCTGGATCTCGTTACCGGTTCGCAGGCCCGCCTTGTCCAGGTAGGCAAAGGCGATAGCGAGATCCTTGCGGGCCTGCTCCACCTCGGCGGCGGACGGTCCGGGGTCCTGCACCATGAACACGGCCAGGACGGCCACCGCAACCGCGGCAAAAGCCGGGGCTGCCAGCCAGCGGGAAGGGGTGAACCCGAACTGCGGCCAGCGCCACCCTCTCCGGCTCTCCTGCTCGGGGATGCGGCTCAGGCGACTGGTCAGGCTTGCCGGCGCCGACTCGATTTCAAGTCCGGCCAGAAGTTTGTCCAGCTGTTCTTCGGTCAGTTCGTTCCGTCTCTTTTCAGTCATGGTCTCAACTCCGCGAGTTCCTCTCGCAACTGCTTCCTCGCCCGGTGCAGGTACACTTTCACCTGCGTCAGGCTCAGTTCCAGCACACTTGCCACTTCGTCGTAACTGTGCTGATGGACGTCGCGAAGCACCACCAGGGATCGGTAGGGCTCGCTCAGCCCGTTAATGGAATGTTTCAGGCGTTCGGCCAGCTGTTCCCGGGCCAACCCCTGGGCGGGGCCGTGATCGTCGTCCGGCGATTGCCACTCTTCCCATTCCTGGGTCGGTTTGCGGCGCCGCAGTCGATCGAGGCATTGGTTACGTGTTACCCGCATCAACCAGGGCCGGATCTTTTCCGGATCGACCTTGTCGCGGTTGTGCCAGAGCTTGACGAACGCCTCCTGGCACGCGTCCTCCGCCTCGGCAGGATCTTTCAGAAGGTAGCGGGCCAGGGTCCATGCCTGGTCCTGGTAATCCGTCACCCACTGTCTGAACTGCCTGCTCATTCCACTAGCTTAAACGCAGTGCGCGGGGAAAAGTTACAAAGCTTTTGTGGGAGCCCGCCATGCGGGCGAATTGAGGTGTGGTCGCGCCTAAATGCTTCTCTTGTAGGAGCCCGCCATGCGGGCGATCGAAGGGCAACCCACGCAACCAATATTCGCCCGCATGGCGGGCTCCCACAGCCTAGTCCGCGAACATTTCCTTCAGCCGCTCCAGGTGAACGGCCGCGCGCTCCTTCGTGCGCTGGTAATCTTTTTCCTCGTCCTGGCCTTTCCACTCCAGCAGTTCGGGCGGCAGTTCTTCGAGGAAGCGGCTCGGCTCGCAGCTGATCTGTTCGCCGAAGCGCCGGCGTTGCTGCGCATAGCTCAGGGTCAGCGAGCGCTGCGCGCGGGTGATGCCGACGTACATCAAGCGCCGCTCCTCTTCCTCGCCGCCCTCGTCCAGGCTGTTGCGGTGCGGCAGCAATTCTTCCTCCACGCCGGCCATGAAAACATGCGGAAATTCCAGGCCCTTGGAGCTGTGCAGTGTCATCAGCCGGACTTGCTGGTCCGGCTCCTTCTCGGTGTCCAGACTGGTCAGCAGCGACAGCCGACCGATGAGATCCGTCAGTGTCTGCCCCGGCGTTTCCCGGTCCAGGCGGGCAATCCAGTCGACGAGTTCGCGTACGTTTTCCAGGCGGCGTTCCAGCAGGGGCGGTTTGTCGGTCTGTTCGCGCAGCCACGACGCGTAGCCGATGGCGTCGACCAGGTCACGCACGGCCTCAACCGGGTCCGAGCGGTTGCCGCGATCGCCGGTTTCAACGAGCAGGTCACAGAATTCACCGAGGCTGCGGGCACTGCGCGGCGGTATGCCCGATCGGCACTCGGGCCTCAGAGCGGCTTCGAACAGGCTGAGACGATGCGCGCCCGCGAAAGCGGCGATCCGTGCGCGGGAGCTGACACCGATATCGCGCCGCGGTGTGTTCACGACACGCAGGAACGCCGTGTTGTCGTCCGGGTTCACCGCCAGGCGCAGGTAACACATCAGGTCCTTCACCTCGGTGCGTTCAAAGAACGAGGTTCCTCCCGACAGGTGATAGGGGATGCGCTGTTCCCGCAGGGCCTGTTCGAGCACGCGTGACTGGTGGTTGCCGCGGTACAGCACCGCGAAATCGCCGAAACGGGCCCTGGCCGCGTGTTTTCGGTGCAGAATTTCACCCGCGACCATGGCCGCTTCCTCGCGCTCGTCCGCGCAGGGCACCACCCGGATTGCCTCACCCTCGCCCAGCGCGCTCCAGAGCCGCTTTTCGATCGCGTGCGGATTGTTGGCGATCAGCGCGTTGGCCGCGCGCAGCACGATCGCGGTGGAGCGGTAATTCTGCTCCAGCTTGACCACTTTCAAAGCCGGGTAATCCTGCGCCAGCTGCTGCAGGTTTTCGGGCTGCGCGCCCCGCCAGCCGTAGATGGACTGATCGTCGTCGCCCACTGCGGTCAGCCGGCCCCGGTCGCCGGCCAGGGCCCGCAGCATGCGGTACTGGGTTTCGTTGGTGTCCTGGTATTCGTCCACCAGCAGGTAGCGAATCCGGTTCTGCCAGGTGAGACGGGTGGATTCGTCACCGAGCGCTTCGAGGGACCGCAGGATCAGGTCGTCGAAGTCCACCGCGTTGAGGTCGCGCAGGTGTTCCTCGTAGCGTGAATACAGCCGCCACACGGACCGTTCGCCCTCGCTTGCAAAGCTGGCGGACGGATCACCGCACGCCAGCGCCCGGTTTTTCCAGCGCGACACCTGGGCCCGCGCCAACCGCACCATTTCCGGCGCGGCGCCCTCGGGCAGCAGGTCGCGTACGACGGTCTGGCTGTCGGTTTCGTCCAGGATGCTGATGCCGGGGCGGTAACCCAGCTGCTCGCAGTGTTCGCGCAGGATGCGCCAGCCCAGCGAGTGGAAGGTGGACACGATGACCTCGGAGGCGGCAGCGGCACCGATGCGCCTGGAGAGACGCTCCTTCATCTCGCGCGCCGCCTTGTTGGTGAAGGTGATGGCCGCGATCTTTTGCGCCGGCAGCCCCTTGCTGACCAGGTGCACGACTTTTTCGATGATGACCCGCGTCTTGCCGCTGCCCGCGCCGGCCAGTACCAGCAGGGGGCCCTCGGTGTAGCGCACGGCCTCGCGCTGCGGGTCGTTGAGTTGGATTCTGCCGGATGCCATGAAGAGGCGGATTCTACACTGAGCGCATCGCGACCAGGTTATTTTTAATCGCTCCGTTTACCGCACAAGGCCGAAACCCTGCCGAAGGGCAACCGTAATGCCGGTCAATCGGCCGTCTATTCGTTCTCCAGAAGCCGGCGCATCTCGTCGAAACGCGCACGCTCCGCGTCGCCGACCTCGGGATAACGCAGGCCCATGCTTTCGAGCGTCTCCACGACAATGCGCGCGACGGTCAGGCGCATGAGCGGCTTGTCGTCGGCCGGAATGGCGAACCAGGGCGCCCACGGCTTGCTGGTGTGGCGCAGGGCGTCCTCGTAGGCGGCCATGTAAGCCGGCCAGTGATTACGTTCGGCAACGTCCCCCGCGTTGAACTTCCAGTTCTTCTCGGGGACGTCGAGCCGGCGCAGGAATCGCCGCTTCTGTTCCCCGCGGGAAACGTTCAGCCAGAACTTGAGGACGACCGTGCCATTGCGCGCCAGGTGCCGCTCGTGTTCGACGATCGACCGGTAACGCTGCGTCCACAGTTCGTCCAGGTCGCCGGGCACGGCATCCGGCGGCAGCTTCTGCGCGCCGAGATATTCCGGGTGGACGCGAACCACGAGGACTTCCTCGTAGTAGCTGCGGTTGAACACACCGATGCGACCGCGCTGGGGCAGGGCACGGGTCGTGCGCCAGAGAAAATCCTGGTCCAGTTCGTTGGCGCTCGGCTTTTTGAAAGACGTAACCTGGAAGGCCGCCGGGTTGACCCCGCTGAACACGGCGCGAATCGTGCTGTCCTTGCCGGCGGCGTCCATGGCCTGGAAAATCATCAGCACGGAGTGGCGGTCGTCCGCATAGAGCCGACGCTGCAGGTCGTCAAGCCGCTTCACCTGCTTTTTTAAAGCCTTGCGCGCGGCCTTGCCGCCGGGTGCCTCATCAGGCGGTGCACAGCGGGCCTGTTCGAGGCGGAAACTCCCGTCTGCAGGTACGGTCCAGGGGGTTTGCGGGGGAGTGATCATGGCGCGCTCCTCGTTCGGTAGTCTGCACGATAAACCAGCCGGCCGAACGGTGACAACGGCCCGACGGCAACTTGAGATCTGATTATCAGCCTCGCAGGGTCGAGAAAAAACGGCGACAAGCGGGCCCTGCAATGGACAGGGATTCCATGCTTGCCGAAATCACCTCATTCGTGGTTTATTCGTGTTAACCACCAGAAAGGGAATCCCCATGCGCGCCGTTTTCGTTTTTACCTGCCTCATTGTGAGCATCAGTGCACAGACAGCTTTTTCCGATACGGCATCGAACCGCGATGTGCTTCGCCGGGTTTCCGGCGACTACGTGCAAAGCCATCGCGGCGGTGAAGGACGGGCCAGCCGCAACGACTGGTCGGCCGCAACCTTCCTGGACGAGATACGCGCCAAGAAAAAGCAGCTGTCCCTGCTGGAATCCATAAACCCCGGCGGATTCACGCTGGAAGAAGACATCGACCGGCGCCTGCTGATCGGACTGCTCCGCTCCGATATCCGGATGGCGAACACGCTGCGCCACTGGGAAAACGACCCGCGCATCTACCTGCCCGGAGCCCGGCTCGGCGATCTGCTTGAAGGAGGTAACGCCACGCGGCAGGACCAGCTGAATGCACTGCTGGCCGCGCTGCCCAAGCGTTTGGCGCAGGGGCGGGCCAACCTGAAACGACCGCCGGAACGCTTCACCCAGGCCGCCATCTTTCAAGCCCGCAACAGCCTGGAGTCGATGCAGGCAGCCCTGGAGAAGATGCCGGAAGAGGGCCGGGAAAACGCCATCGAGGCGCGCGATGCGCTGGCCGGATGGCTGGCTTTCCTGGAAAACGATCTTCTGCCCCGTTCCGACGGCAACTGGATGCTGGGACGCGAAACCTACGATTTCGTTCTGCGCGAACGCTGGCACATGGAAGACGACGCCGACAGCATTTACCGCCGCGGCATGAGCGCCTTTGAAGAAACCGAGGCCCAGGCCATCGCGGTCGCCGCCCGGATGCAGCCCGGCAAGCACTGGACCGAGGTATACGAGACCCTCAAAGACGACCATCCGCCCGCCGACGGACTCAAGCAGGCCTACCAGGAACAGATGGACCGGGCACAGGAATTCGTCAGGCAGAACGGCATCCTCACCCTGCCCGACGGCGAGCACGTCATTACCCTGGACACGCCGCCGGCCATGCGGCGCGCCAGCCCCTTCGGCACGTTTGAAATGGTCGACCCGTTTGACGACGGTCTCGAAGGCCGCCTGTTCCTGACCCCGGTCGAGGACTGGATGACCGCGGAGCAGAAAGCGCAGCGGCTGCGCTCGCACCACAACGCCTGGATCCCGGTCATCGCGGTGCACGAGGCCTACCCCGGCCACCACGCCCACGGCATCAAGCTGAAGGAAAATCCGAACCTGCTGCGCCGCGTGGTCAGCGAATCCATTTTCACCGAGGGCTGGGGGCTGTTTACCGAGGAACTGATGTTCGAGCAGGGTTTCCTCCAGGGCGACGCCGTGCGCCTCACCGTGCTGCGCAACCGGCTGTGGCGGGCGGCGCGGGTGATCCTGGATTCCGGGCTGCACACCGGCAAGATGTCCTTTGACGAAGCGGTCGCGTTTCTCGTCGACCGGGTGCGCTTCGACGCCTACGCGGCGGAGCTGGAAGTCGGCATGTACATAAGGGAACCGACCTACGTTCTGGGCTACCTGATCGGCATGCAGGAAATGGAAACCATCCGCGCCGAGTACATCGCCAGGTACGGTGAGCCCGATCCGCCCAGCCGGCTTTACGATCGCCTGCTGGAAATCGGCGCCATCCCGCCGGCCCTAGCCCGCGAGGCCTTATTCGTGACCGATACGCCCTGAAAATCAGCACATGCAGGTCCCGGCTCGCCGCGCCGGGACTTTTTATTGCCGGATAATACGGCCGGATTCCTCTTCCAGCCTTGAAATGAAATTCCAACACCCCCAAATGCCGAGACAGGCTGCGTTGGTGTTGTATCGCTGCGCGCAGACTTTCTAACAGGGCGGTTCGGCAAATGCCGGCCGTCGCGGGAAACTACAGACGATATCTATCTAGGAGATTCTGAAATGAAACTTCGTCCTTTGCATGACCGCGTGATCGTAAAGCGCGTCGAGGAAGAAAAACTGACCGCGGGCGGGATCGTGATCCCCGACAACGCGGCTGAGAAGCCCATTCGCGGCGAAGTACTGGCCGTGGGCAATGGCAAGGTGAACGACAACGGCGAACAGCGCGCGTTGGACGTCAAGGCCGGCGACAAAGTGCTGTTCGGCAAGTACGCCGGCACCGAGGTCAAGGTTGACGGTGAAGACCTTCTCGTGATGCGTGAAGACGACATCATGGCCATCATCGAAGGCTGAACACCCGGTCATACGAATTCTGAATTGGAGTAACGAAAATGAGTGCAAAAGACGTACGATTTGGTGAAGACGCCCGCGGCAAGATGATCAAGGGCGTCAACATCCTGGCCGACGCGGTCAAGGTGACCCTGGGCCCGAAGGGCCGCAACGTGGTGCTTGACAAGGCCTTCGGCGCCCCTACCGTGACCAAGGACGGCGTGTCCGTGGCCAAGGAAATCGAGCTCGAGAACAAGTTCGAGAACATGGGCGCGCAGATGGTCAAGGAAGTCGCTTCCAAGACCTCCGACGTCGCCGGTGACGGCACGACCACCGCGACGGTGCTGGCCCAGGCCATGCTGCGCGAGGGCATGAAAGCCGTCGCCGCCGGCATGAACCCGATGGACCTCAAGCGCGGCATCGACAAGGCCGTGATCGCGGCCGTCGAAGCGCTGAAGAGCCAGTCCACCCCCTGCTCGACCACCGAGGCGATCGCCCAGGTCGGCTCCATCTCGGCCAATTCCGACACCGAGGTCGGCAACATCATCGCCGAGGCCATGGAGAAAGTGGGCAAGGAAGGCGTCATAACGGTCGAAGACGCCCAGGGCCTGTCCAACGAACTGGACGTGGTCGAAGGCATGCAGTTCGACCGCGGCTACCTGAGCCCCTACTTCATCAACGACCAGCAGACCATGAGCGTCGAGTTGGAAGACCCCTACATCCTGCTGCACGACAAGAAGATCTCCAACGTGCGCGACCTGCTGCCCGTGCTGGAAGGCGTGGCCAAGTCCGGCAAGCCGCTGCTGATCATCGCTGAGGACGTCGAGGGCGAAGCCCTGGCCACCTTGGTGGTCAACACCATCCGCGGCATCGTCAAGGTCGCGGCTGTCAAGGCCCCGGGCTTCGGCGACCGCCGCAAAGCCATGCTGGAAGACATCGCCATCCTGACCGGCGGCACCGTGATTTCCGAGGAAGTCGGCCTGAGCCTGGAGAAAGCCACCCTGAACGAGCTGGGTTCGGCCAAGAAGATTTCCATCACCAAGGAAAACACCACCATCGTCGACGGCGCCGGTGATTCCGAGCAGATCGAAGGCCGCGTGACCCAGATCCGCGCCCAGATCGAGGAAAGCACCTCCGACTACGATCGCGAGAAGCTGCAGGAACGCGTGGCCAAGCTGGCCGGCGGTGTGGCCGTGATCAAGGTCGGCGCCGCCACCGAGGTCGAGATGAAAGAAAAGAAAGCCCGTGTCGAGGATGCACTGCACGCCACCCGCGCCGCCGTAGAGGAAGGCGTGGTTCCGGGCGGCGGTGTCGCCCTGGTGCGCTCGCTGGCCGCGGTCGACAAGGTCGAAGGCGACAACGAAGACCAGAAGGTCGGCGTCAGCATCGCTTCCCGCGCCATGCAGGAGCCGCTGCGCCAGATCGTCACCAACGCCGGTGAGGAAGCCAGCGTGATCCTCAACAACGTTCGCGATGGCGAGGGCAACTACGGCTACGACGCCGCCAAGGGCGAGTACACCGACATGATCGAAGCCGGTATCCTGGACCCGACCAAGGTCGTGCGCTCCGCGCTGCAGAACGCCGCTTCCGTGGCCGGCCTGATGATCACCACCGAGGCCATGGTGGCCGAACTGCCCAAGGACGAGCCCGCGATGCCGGGTGGCGATATGGGCGGTATGGGCGGTATGGGCGGCATGATGTAAGGCAGCCCAGCCCGGAAAGATCGGGGTCAGATTAAGCCCCTTAATCTAACCCCAGTTATACGGAACCCCGCCCCCGTGGCGGGGTTTCTTTTTGTCTCGACCGATTTGCGTGCGAGCCTTTTTCACAACCAATCGCGCCAGCACGCTGCAGACAAAGAAATTGAGCCGCCGAACCGTGAACGAATCGCCCGTTTCGTTCAATACCGATGCTCGCACAACCTCCGATAACCATGGCCCCGGCGCACCACCGCAACCGGCCGCAACAGGTTCTTGCAGAAATTCATGGGAAAGACCGCTGGCATTCGCCAGCGGCACGGGATTTGGTTAAAAATGGACGGGTACGGTTGACCAAAGCAGGTAAGAGAATTGGAAACATACACGGTATTGAGATGGGGTGTGGCGCTGGTTGGCGCCGTGTTGCTTTTCGAAGCGATGCGAGCCTTGCTTTCCGGTTACACCCACGGGTACTACCGCTCCCACGTGTACGACAGACGCGAAAACGCCGGCAGATATTTTTTGTGGGTTTTCGGCCGGATAGGCCTGGGCGCCCTGGCCATTGCGGCCGCCCTGTGGCTGGGTTGAAGCCTCCCGGGGTCGGGCCAACGTAACACCCTGATTTAACTGCAATCCCACTCGCAGGTTGGCCGTTTTTCTTCCTTAGAACCGAGGTTCGCGCCGCAAAATGTGGATCAAGAGAATCCATCATGCCTCGAACCAAGCGCCATTACGCGCCCGGGTGCGTTTGGCACCTGACCCATCATTGCCACAACCGGGAGTTCCTCCTGCGTTTCGAACGGGACCACGGCCATTGGCGCCGCGTGATCGACATGCGCGCTATGCAAACTGACGGCGTTAGCCCTGGAGACAACTTTCTGTCGCACGTACCCGTATTGAGTTGAAGAAGAACTGGCGCATGGTCCGACCCCAACGCATCTACAGGATGAGGATAAAATAGCGGCGCGACCAACGAACCCGTGCAGCCTCGGGGTGTTAATGCTGATCCGATGAAAACCGAATTACTCAATGCATGGGACCCCGCGCAACTGCGCCGCGCGGGCGAGCTGCTGAAAGCCGGTGAACTGGTCGCCATTCCCACGGAAACGGTGTACGGCCTGGCGGCCGATGCCACCAACCCCGAGGCGGTCAGCGGTATTTTCACCGCCAAGCAGCGACCGCGCGCGCACCCCCTGATTGTCCACCTGGCATCGGCAGACCAGTTACCCCGCTGGGCCCGTCCCGTTCCGGACTGGGTGCACAAGCTGGTGGAACGTTTCTGGCCTGGCCCCCTGACCCTGCTGCTCGACAAACACCCTCGGGTGTCCAGCATCGTGACCGGGGGTTTGTCCACGATCGGGCTGCGCGTTCCCAACCAACCGGTGGTGCTGGAACTGCTCGAGCAATTCGACCTGGCCGTCGCGGCGCCTTCGGCCAACCCGTACCAGAAACTCAGTCCCACCACGGCGGGCCAGGTGCTGGCGACGCTGGACGGGAAGATCGCGGCCGTTCTGGATGATGGTCCGTGCGCCGTGGGGACCGAGTCCACCATCCTGCGCGTTCATCGGGAAACAGCTGAGATCCTGCGCAGCGGACCCATAAGTGCTGACGACCTGGCGCCGTTTCTGCCGTTCCCGGTACACACCCCTGCAAGCCACGGCCTGGCCGTTTCGGGCAACCGTAAAGTACATTACCGGCCCAACGCGGGCTTGTTCATCCGGTCGGCAGGGGAGCTTCTGCCCCTGTTGGAAAGCCCGCCAGAAGGGGCAGGCTTCCTGGTGTATTCACCCGGACTGGCGCACTTCGCCGCCGACCGGGTCATCGTGATGCCGCCCGAACATCGGGGCTACCGCAAAGTCCTGTACGCCAGCCTCCACGAACTGGATCAGCAGGTGCGGCAAATCTGGGTGGAAAGCCCGCCGGACGAGCCGGAATGGCTGGATATTCGCGACCGCCTGGGCCGCGCAGCCAGCGATTGAGCATACGTCATTGGAATACGCCGTAACGGCCTGAACTCTATTCAACTGAAAATCGCAACGCTGCCCGGCACCAGGGAGCGTTTACCAAACGGGCCCGAATTCCCGAGTACTGTTTTAACGGTTCCCGTACCCGGCCTTGAACGATTTCTCTATTCCGTCCATGACGGGTGTCCGCTGGTGCATTACTCTTAATCCACTTGAGTTTGTTGGCTAGCCTTTCATGATTGATGACCACGCAGAAACTGGCGATATCGAAGCCGCACTCGCCGCGATCGGTGAGGGCCTGGATCGTTACCTGACCTTTGAGCACTCTGACGCCTACGCGGCGCGTGACAGGTGGCTGACTCATCTGCAACAGCCGCTGCCTGTTGCCGGCGAGGGCCTGCAGGCGGTGATCGATGATCTGAATCACTGGGTGATTCCCCATGGCTCGCCGGTCCCCCGGCCGGGTTTTACGTCCTACATCACGACCGGCGCGACGACGGCTTCATTACTGGCCACGGTCGCCGCCAACATTGCCTCGCCGCAGCGCTACCTCATCACCAGTTTCAATTACCTGGAAGAACTGTCACTCGAATGGCTTGCCGAGATGCATCAGATCGGCCACCTGCAGGGGCTCTACAGCAGCGGCGGCTCGGTGGCCAACCTGATTGCCCTGGGCGGCGCCCGGCAATCCGCCTTTGAAGCCGTCGGCCACGACCCGGCGGCCGAAGGCGTCAACCGGGCCTGCGCGATCTATGCCAGCAGCGAGTGTCACCACACCATCCAGCGCTCGGCCGGTGTCCTGGGATTGGGCCGCCGCTGTGTCCGAAGTATTCCCTGCAATGCCGTGGGCCAGATGGAAGTCGAGGCTTTACAGGCTGCTATAGCATTGGATAGACAAAACGGAGTGCTGCCGGTCGCGATCGTGGCCAATGCCGGCACGACCAACACCGGTGCGATCGATCCGATCCTGGCCATGGGCGAGATCGCCCGGCAGGAGAACATCTGGTTTCACGTGGACGGCGCCTATGGCTTGCCGGGCATATTGGATGAACGCCTGCAACCACGTTACGCGGGGCTCAAGCTGGCGGACTCGGTAATCACCGACCCGCACAAGTGGCTGGGCGCCTCTGTCGGCATTGCCGCGACCTTCGTTCGTGACCGGAATATCCTGATGCGCGCCTTCACCCAGGAGCCGGCCGATTACCTGGAAGGCTCCATCGATCAGTCGTCCGAACCCCAGGCCTCGTTAGAACATTCGCTGGACGACTTCGGCATCCCCTATTTTGAATACGGCGTCGAATTGAGTGCGCCCTGTCGCGGCGTTGTCGTCTGGGCCATGCTCAAGGAGATCGGTGTCGAAGGCATGCGTGAGCGCATTGTTCGCCATAACGACATGGCGCGGCATGTTGCCGAGCGGGCGCGCGAACACGAAAACCTGGAGTTGTTGCTGGAGCCGGAATTGTCCATCTGCTGCTTTCGCTATCGCACGGACCGTGTAAGCGACCTGGACCGTTTGAACCAACGGCTGCATCGACGGCTGGTGCGGGGCAACGTGCACATGCCCAGCACGACCCGGGTGGCGGGCAAGCTGGCGATCCGCCCCTGCTTCGTCGGCGCCAGGACGACCCTGCGCGAGGCCGATGGGCTGGTGGATGCCGTGTTGGAGCTCGGCCGGGAACTGAGTGAGGAAATGGCGGCCGATTGATCGGCTTTTTCGTCCGGCAGGCCTCGGTGCGCGCCAGTCGATCAGTTCGCTGCCGTTTCATGGTCTTGAAATTTGATTACGCCGGAACGTGTTGGTGCTATCATTTTTCAGTATCCAGCCCGCTTTCAACAGTGGGGTTTGCCATGAACGAAAACCGTTTTCCGCTATCAGCGCCCGTGACGTTTCCACACGGGAATCGTTGACCCCATGAACAACTCAACCGAACAGAAAGACGCCGCCGAGCGAGCGCTGTTGCTGAGCTCCAGTGCGCCCGAAACCCCCCTGCCGGCAGAAACCGTCAGCCTGGCCAACGTGGCCGCAGATCTCGAACGCGACCTGGACGAGCGGCTCGAAGCCTACGAAGACATCATCGATTCCGAAGTCGGCGACACCGACATCTTTCGGGCACGGAATACCGAGCGCGAGGATGGCCTGAGGCAGATCTTCATGAAGTTCGAGGGTTCCAATCCGTCCGGGACACAGAAGGACCGCATTGCCTTTGCCCAAGCGCAGGACGCGCTGCGGCGCGGCTTCGACACGCTGACGGTGGCCACCTGCGGTAACTACGGCGCAGCGGTCGCCCAGGCCGCAGCCTTGGCGGGTCTGCGTTGCGTGATCTTCATACCCGCGGGTTACAGGACACGCCGCGAGACCGAGATGCGGGAACGGGGGGCTGTCATCGAGCGCGTTTCCGGCGACTACGAAAACGCGGTCGAAGTCTCCCGCAACGAGGCAGAGCGGCGCGAGTATTACGATGCGAATCCCGGCGGCGCCAACCTCGACCTGCAGTTGCGCGCCTACGGTGCGATTGCCTCCGAGATTTACGACGATCTGCGCGACGCACCCGCCGCCGTGGCCGTACCCGTCAGCAACGGCACTACGCTGGCCGGGATCTACCGCGGTTTCAAGAGCCTGTACCGGCGGGGCAAGACGTCGCGTATTCCCCGCATGGTGGCCGGCTCTTCGTACGGCAAGAATCCGATCGTGGCAGCCTGGCTCAAGGGTTTGGATACCTGCGAGGACCTGCTGCCCGGGCATATCCGCGAGACCTCGGTTAACGAACCCCTGATCAACTGGCACTCGATCGACGGCGACCTCGCCATCGACGCGATCCGCGAATCCGGCGGCTGGGCGACCTACGCCAGCGACAAGGCATTGATGGCGCGGGCGCGGGCCATGCGGGAACAACAGGGCCTCAACGTGCTGCCTGCATCCACCGCCGGATTGCATGCCTTGCTCAGCCGTCACCAGAAAGAAACGCTTCCCAACGACCGTTACGTCGTTATTCTGACCGGACGAAAATGAAATGACCGTGACCTTTCCCGAAGGGCGCGCCGTCGTGTACTGCGAGGGCGCGTTCAACACGACCTACGGCAAAACCGCCCACGGACTGGTACGCCGCACCCGGCGCTACGAACTCGCCTCGATCATCGATTCGCGTTACGCCGGCAGCGATGCCGGCATGCTCCTGGACGGCCAACCCGCCTCGATCCCCGTGGTCGCCTCGCTCAAGGAGGCACTGGAACGAGCGGCGCAGGATGGTCGGCCGGCCACGCATTTCGTGATCGGGCTCGCCACCGACGGCGGCCGCCTGCCGGGCCCCGCGAGAGCCGTGGTCGAACAGGCCATCCGTGCCGGCCTGCATGTCGATTGCGGCCTGCACGACTTCCTTACGGAGGACCGGGAATTCTCTGAGCTGGCGCAACAATACGGCGTGAGAATCCGTGATGTGAGGCGACCGCCGGACCGGTCACAATTGCATTTCTTTTCAGGGGAGATCGATAATGTCGGCGCCCTGCGTGTCGCGCTGCTGGGTACGGACTCCGCGGTCGGCAAGCGCACCACCGGTTGGAAAATCGTTGAGGGGCTGGAAGCGCGCGGCCGCACGGTGGAAATGATCGGCACCGGGCAGACCGCCTGGATGCAGGGTGTGCGGTTTGGCATCGTGCTCGACTCGCTGGTCAATGATTTTGTCTCCGGCGAAATCGAGCATGCGGTCTGTCGTGCCTGGAACGAGGCCCGGCCGGACTTTATTTTGCTCGAAGGCCAGGGGTCGCTGATGAACCCGGCTTACCCGGGCGGGTTCGAACTGCTCGCGGCAGGGCGGCCCCACGCCGTCATCATGCAGCATGCCCCCACGCGCCGCGAGTACGACGGCTTTCCCGGTTATCCGATCCAGCCATTGCCGGAACAGATCCGCGCGGTGGAGCTCATTTCGGGCCGTCCGGTGGTCGCGCTGACGCTGAACCACGAGGGCCTGGCAGCACACGAGATTCCGGCAGCCTGCGAAGCCATGCACGCCGAGACCGGCCTGCCCGTGGCCGACCCCCTTCACGGTGACCTCGGCCCCATCCTCGACCTGCTCGAGGAACTGGAAGGAAAGGAGCGCGCGTGATGACCGAACCGCCGGCCGCACACCAAAGGCCGAAGCCGGATCCGCTGCAGGTCCTCGAATGCATCGACAGGCTCACCGTGGGCCCGGTGCGGCTCGAACCGCGCCGCCTCGTGATGCCCTACGTCGTCGAACAGGGCGGCCAGAGCACCGAACACCAGCTGATCTATCGCTACGAGCACGACGTTTTCGATCCCTCGAACCCGGCCGACCGGAACCTGGCGGGACTGGTCGGCGTGCAGGTCGCCCTGAACTACGGGCTGTTCTGCAGCGAAATGGTTTTTGCCGGCGACTGGGACCGGCACGACCGCCGCTTTATCGAGGAATACGCCGCACACACCGCGCGCGAGATCTTCGCGGTTAAATTCGTCGAGTCCAACCCCTTCCTTTCCAGGAAAGTGAACAACCTGCCCACGGACCGCCGCTCCACCTGGCTGCGCGCACGGCTGCGTTTCGAGGGGGAACGGCTCCCGGTATCCCGGACCGCATGGCCCGAAATGGACAGGGCGAAACACGCGGTGCTCTCCAGCGGCGGCAAGGACAGCCTGCTGAGCTATGGCCTGCTGAATGAGACCGGGCGCGACGTGCACCCGGTCTACGTGAACGAGTCCGGCCGTCACTGGTTCACTGCCCTCAACGCCTACCGACATTTCGTGGAACACCAGCCCAACACCGCGCGGGTCTGGACGAACGCCGACCGGCTGTTCAGCGCCATGCTCAAACACCTGCCGTTCGTGCGCAGCGACTGGCACAGCATCAGGGCCGATATCTACCCGGTGCGGCTGTGGACCGTCGCCGTATTTCTGTTCGGAGCCCTTCCGGTGCTGCGCAGCCGCGGAATCGGAAACATCCACGTCGGCAGCGAATTCGATACGTCGGAACGCGCCCGCCGCGGCGGGGTGACGCACTACAGCGGCCTCTACGACCAGAGCCGCTGGTTCGACGAGGCGCTCACCCGCTGGTTCCGGCGCAAGGGCTGGGGCCTGTGGCAGTACTCGCTGCTGCGCCCCCTGTCGGAATTGCTGATCCTGAAAGTGCTGGCCGGGCGTTATCCTGAGCTGCAGGCGCAGCAGGTTTCCTGCCACGCCGCCCACAAAGACGGCGAGCGGGTGCGCCCCTGCGGACGTTGCGAGAAATGCCGCCGCGTGGTCTCGATGCTGGTGGGGATCGGCGCAGACCCGCACAACTGCGGCTATGACGATGCGCAGATCGAGCACTGCCTGTCCGAGTTGCGCGCGCGCGGCCTGCACCAGGAATCGGAAGCCGCGGAGCACCTGGAATACCTGTTGGTCCAGGCGGGCAGGCTTTCGGACGACAGCCAGGCCCGGCCGCGCCCGGAAGTCCTCAAGGTACGCATCGATCCCCGGCGTTCGCCGGCCAACACGATACCGCGGGACCTGCGTCGCGCGCTGTTCGCCATATTCGCCGAGCACGCGGACGGCGCCGTGAGGCGTGAAGGACCGAAATGGGTCGAGGTGGACCTGGACTCCGGAGCGCTTTTCGACCCGCCCTACTTCCTGGAAGACACGGCGGCGCAGCCACGCCAGGCGGGGACAGCCAAAACCTCGGTGATGTGGGGCCACATGACCTGGCCCGTCGCGAAGGAGCGGCTGGGTCATGTCAAGGTGGCGCTGCTGCCGGTCGGTGCGATCGAGCAACACGGGCCTCACCTGCCGCTGGACGTGGATGCTTACGACGCCGAGCGCCTGGCCCGTGAGGTAGCCGAAGCCTGCAGCCATCCACGCCCCCTGGTGCTGCCGCTGATCGCCTACGGCGTCAGCTACCACCACGACGACTTTGCCGGCACCATCAGCATCGGCCCGGATATTCTTTCCCAGCTCGTGTACCAGGTCGGCATGGCGGTCTCCCGGCAGGGCATCGACAAGCTGGTGATCGTCAACGGCCACGGCGGAAACGATCCGGCGCTCCATTTCGCGGCGCAGATGATCAACCGCGACGCCGGCATTTTCACCTGCGTGGATACCGGCGAGACCTCGGACATCGATATCGACGGCATGGCGGTGACGCCCAACGACGTGCACGCTGGCGAGATCGAGACCAGCACCACGCTGGCCCTGCGACCGGAAGTGGTAAGGAAAGACCTGATTTCCGCGGCCGTGCCGCGTTTCTCCAGCCACTACCTGGATTTCTCATCGAAACGCGGGGTCGGCTGGTACGGCCACACGCTGAAAATCAGTTCGACCGGCGTGATGGGCGACCCCACCCGCGCCAGCGCCGAGAAAGGACGGCGCATGTGGGCCATCATCGTGCGCAACCTGGTGGAGATGATCGAAGATATCAAGGCGCTGAGCCTCGAGGAAATCCACCAGCGGAGGTACTGAAATGCGCATTACCGGCCTGGAAACCTGGGCGCACACGATGAAACTGGCGGAGCCCTACAGCATCGCGAACGAATCCTTCGACCGGGCGGAAAACGTGTTCCTGCGCATCCTCACGGACACCGGGCCCGCGGGCCTGGGCTGTGCGGCGCCGGATTTCGGCGTCACCGGCGAAAACGCGCAAACCGTGCTGGCTGCCATCGACGGCGCGGTGCGCGAGCACCTGCCGGGCATGAACCCCCTGCGCACGCTGCAGGTGCTCGATGCGATCGAGGCGGACCTCGCCGACCAGCCGTCCGCGCTGGCGGCCGTGGACATGGCGCTGTACGACCTGCTCGCGCGCGTGGCCGGGTTGCCGCTCTGGGTACTGCTCGGCGGCTACCGCGACCATATCGTGACCTCCGTGACCATCGGGATTCTGCCGGCCGCGGAAACCGTCGAGCGCGCCCGGGACCTGGCCGCGCAGGGGTTCCGCGCCCTCAAGCTCAAAGGCGGTCGCGACGTTGACGACGACATCGAGCGCGTGCTGCGTGTGCGCGAGGCCGTCGGCGCCGGAATGGAACTGCGTTTCGACGCAAACCAGGGATACGACTCGGCGACGGCGCTGCGCTTCATCGACCGCACGCGTGCCGCGCGACTGGAACTGGTTGAGCAACCAACCCCCGTCAGCCGCCCGGACGCTCTCGGCCGGGTCAGTTCCGGAAGCCACCTGGCGGTCATGGCCGACGAGGGACTGCAGACGCTGCGCGACGCTTTCCGCATCGCGGCCGGCGAGCAGGCGGACATGGTCAACATCAAACTGATGAAAGTCGGCGGCATCGCCGCCGCCACGCGCATCAACGCCGTGGCCCGCGCGGCCCGACTGGAGGCCATGGTGGGCTGCATGGACGAGTCCGCGCTGGCCATCGCGGGTGGTCTGCATTTCGCGCTGGCGCACAAGAACGTGATGTACGCGGACCTCGACGGCCACTTTGACCTGCTGGACGACCCCGCCGCCGGAGCGGTGCTCCTCGAAGACGGCGTGCTGCGGCCGACGGGACGGGCAGGCCTGGGCTTCGACTTCTGAACCCGGGCTGCGGGTCGACGGCAGCCGAATAAATCGGCCTGTCACTTCCATCGCAAGGGCGAACGGATCATTCCGGCCCTTGCCGCAGGCTCGGCGTCGTTACCCGGCGTTGAGGTTGTATTTCATGATGCGGCCGTGGCGGCCCGTTCGGTCCCGCTCGAGATCGAAGACGTCCCCGGGCGGCACGGCCATCTCGCCGCGCAGCGCTTCGATTTCCCGCCGGTCCCGCGCGCTGAGCCGAAAGCGGAACGGCTCGGCATGACGTTCCAGGTGTCTGGTGTTGCGGGCGCCGATGATCACGGCCGCCACTTGCGGCTGCTCCAGCACCCAGCGCGAGGCGACCGAGGCTATGCTCACGCCGTGCCGCCCGGCGATCGCCGCGAGCGCTTCGAGCAACGACTGGAACAGCTCCCAGCCGCCGGTTTCCTCGATAATCAGCCGGTACTTGGTCAGCGAGCGGTTTTCCAGCGTCGACGATTCCGCCAGCGGGTCCGTCGCTCCCAGCCAGCGGTCACTGAGAAAGCCGCCGGCCAGCGTGCCGTAGCAGAGCAGGTGCATGCCGTGCGCGGCGCACAGGTCGGCCAGGCTTTTTTCAGGCCGCGAATCGAGCAGTGAATACTGCACCTGGGTCGTGGCCAGGGGTATGCCGGCTGCAAGAATTTCCCGGGTGCTCCGCGTGTTGAAATTGGTCAGGGACAGGCGGTCGATCTTGCCGGCCTGCTGCAGTTCCCGCAGCCAGCCCGCCGCTTCCAGGTAACCGGGCACCTCGGTGTTCCACCAGTGAAACTGCACCATGTCGAGGCGCTCGAGGCCCAGGCGCCGCAGGGAGCGGTCGACGATGCGCTCGACGTCCTCGCGCCTGAGCCTCGCCAGCGCGTCGTCATCGGGAACGCACTTGGTGTGCACCTTTACGGCGACAGGGCGGTCAGCAGCACGGTTGCGGGCGATGAACTCACCGATCAGGGCCTCCACGCCGGTGTAAATATCGGCGCAGTCAAACGTGTCGATGCCGCGCCGGGCGAAGGCCAGCATGTCGCCGACCGGGTCTGGCGAGACGCCTTCGCTGTGTCCGGCCGAGAGCTGCCAGCCGCCCTTGATGATGCGCGAGACCCGGTAGCCCCCGCCGAGATCGAAATGTTCGATCACTCCGCCCACGGGTTGCGTCCGGGCAGCGGCTCCACGGTCGTGTCGGCGCGCCTGACCACCCGCTTGCCGATACGGCTGATGCGGAACCGGGCGCCGCAGTGCGGGTCCGGGCAGGCGATCACGTGGTCCGTGGCCATCCAGTCGTGCCCGTTGAGCGGCCGCTGTTTCGCCGGCAGCAGGGGCAGCAGCGCCGCCAGGGCGTACATGGAAAACGGCTTGTCCGGCTCAAAATGCAGGTTCTCGCCGCGCACCTCGAAGGCGCTGCCCGCCTCGTGGCTGCAGACGAAAGGACGGTCACCCTCGATGGTCTCGACGCGGAGGTCGTAAATGATAAACTGCGGATCGTTCATCTCGTTCATAGCCTGTCTGTGGTGCCTTTGATTATGACCCGTATCCCCTCACCGTTCACCCGGTGCCGCCCGGCGAACACGTTCCGGCCGGGTCCTTGAAGTCGCCCCTCGCCCTGTTCCGGGAACTGGTCGGGCCCACCGCCGTCATGGCGGCCGGCACCATGGGCGCGGGCGCCATCGCTTCCTTCCTGCTGGCCGGCGCCTGGTTCCGCTACGACCTGCTCTGGGTGATCGTGCTGATGCTGCCGGTATTCGTCGTATCCGCCGACAGCGCGTCGCGGATCGGCGCCCTGAATCCCGATCGCGGCATGTTCTCGCTGGTTCGCGAACGCATCAGCCCGCTGCTGGCCTGGTTCATCCTGCTCGTCGTCGTGCCCGTGCACTTCCTGGTAACGATGGGACAGCTTTCGGTGATGGTCTCCGCTTTCAAGGCGCTCATGGCCTGGGCGCCCTCACCGGGGGCCGCGGCCGGACCGTCACCGCTGCTGCTGGACATCGGGTTGAGCCTGGGCCTCGCCGCGGCGACGCTGTGGCTGCTGTTTTCACGCGGTTACGCGCGGCTGGAACGGATCATGACGTTCCTTATGGTGCTGATGCTGCTGTGTTTTCTCGTCGTCGGTCTGCGCGGGCTCATCGAATGGCGCGCCATTCTCGCGGGCTTCGTTCCCTCACTGCCGCCGGACCTGCCGATACCCGACGGGAGCGGTGTGCGCGTGGCGACGGGCTCGATCATCGCCATGGTGGGGGCCGCCATTGCACCGGCGGCCCTGCTGGGCCTGCCTTACCTGTGCGCCGATGCCGGCGGCAGCCGCAGCGAACTGGACCGCGCCTTTCGCAAGGCCGTGATCAACCTCGGCGTCATCTTCGGCGCCTACGCCACGCTGGTGGTGGTGGCCGGGGGCTTCGCGCTGTTCCCGCTGGCCAACAGCGCCGGTCTCGCCGACGTGCGCGAGGCCTCTGGCGTGCTGCGCGGCGCGTTGCCGGGATCCTTCGCGGCGCTCGGGCCCGTGGTGTTCACCGTCGGGCTGTTCACCGCCGCGATGACCACGCTGGTCGTCGCCGCCCAGGTGACGGTGTATTTCATCCTCGACATGCTGGGATCGGACTGGCGTTTTACCGCCGGCAACCGCCGCTACCACCTGCTGCTGGCCATATTCGTGCTGGCGGCGGCGGCGCTGGCGCCGCTGTGGGATTTCCCGGCGCTGCTCAAGGTCATCCTGCTGATGGGTATCAACGTGCTGGTGATTCCCGTCGTTTACGTGATCGTCATCGCGCTGAGCAACAGCCGGGACGTGATGCGCCAGATGACGGCGGAGCCGTGGCGCAACGCCGTCCTCGTCCTGGGCCTGCTGGCCTCCCTTCTGCTCGCCGTGAACAAGGCGCCGTCTTACCTGCGGTTGCTGTTCGAATAAGACGTCCGGTATGCCCGGCAGATTGCGCTTTGCAGGCCAACCCGAACAAAAAAACCGGGGTGGTTGCCCACCCCGGTCGTCCGATCATGAATATCGGGTAGTGTTTACCTGAAAGTATCCGCTGAATCGACGATCGTCACCTTCCTGACGTTGAGCGGGTAGACCGCGACGGCCTCGTCCTCGGCCAGCACGTCTTCCGGCAGGCCCGAACGGACCAGCTCGGAATAGCTCATCGGCGACGCCAGGTTGCCGATCAGGCTGGCCGCCAGCGGCTGGGCCTCGCTCCGGTCGGTAACGATGGTGACGAACATGTTTTTGGTCTGCCAGTGCTTGCGCAAGGCCGCGTTGACCTGCTCCAGCGTGACGTCCGCCAGCAGCTTGTCCAGCTCGGCCAGGTAATTGGCGCGGCCGTAGAACTTCGAATCCATCAGCCAGCCGAGCTGCTCGCCCGGGCTCTGTGCATAAAGCCGGGTGTAACTGCGCAGAAAGGTCCGGGTGGCTTCGAAGTCTTCTGCGGACATGCCGTTCTCGATCATCAGGTCGAATTCCCGGATCGCCATGCGCAAGGCGAAATGCGCATGCCCGACCGTAACGTCCGACAGTTCCTCGTACTGCGCCTTCAGCTGTGAAGCGATCTGCACCGGGCGGATCCAGATGGACCAGTAATTCGATGCCCGCGGCACGCCTGAGGGCGGCAGCTGGAAGCGCCCGCCATTGTCGTACCACTCGATGTAGCTGTAATCGCCGTAATTCATGGAGCGGGTTTCGCGGATTTTCTGGTACAGGCGCGAGTAGGACTTGCGGTGCTCGCCCATCCAGGAATTGGCGACCATCAATGCTGCAAATTCGTCATCGGCGCGGGTGATGCCCAGCGGCGCCCCGGTGAAGATGGCCGACCCGAACGCCCCGTCCTTGGCGATGATTTCGACCTCGATGCCCTCCGGCATGCGGGCTTTGGAAGGCTGCGGCGCCTCGAAATCCGCCTTCGGCAGCTTTGCCAGGTCGGACTTGAGCTTGCGCAGCAGGCCGTTCTCGTAATTTCCCGCGATGCCCAGCGACACGTTGTTGCGCGTAAAAGCGTTCGCGTAATGCGCCTTCACGTCATCCAGCGTGATGCCTTCGACGGAGGCGGAGTTGCCCTGCACCATGTGCGCCATGTTGCCGCCGCGGAACAGCAGGTGTTCGAGCGCCATCTTGCTGTAATCCTCGTCCGAGGACGCGCGGATCACCTGGTCGACGTAGTTCTGCTGGTTCTTCTTGACCCGCTCGAAATCCTTCGCATCGAAGCCGGGCTCGAGCAGCACGGCTTTCATCACCGGGTAGAAATCCCCGGCAACATCGGCCGGCACCTGGAAAGTGAAGGTCGTGACCTGCTTGTCGACCTTGACGCCGTAGGATGCGGCCCAGGGATACAGGGTGTCCTGGATTTCGGAGTAGCTCATGCCGCCGGCTCCGCCGTTGGCCATCAGGGCCGCGGTGGCGTAGGTCAGTCCCTCCTTGCCGGCGGGATCGGCGATGGAACCGTTGACGAACCGGACCTTGAACACGACCTTGCTCGAATTCTCGAGCTTGAGTTCGGTCACTTCCATGGCGAAGGCCTGGAGCGTGAACACGCCGGCGAAAAGGGCGAAAATCAGTCTGCTGGCCGCTTTCATTTCAGTGCTCCTTGCTCGTCGTCCGAGATCGTGGCGATGGTCAGGCGCTGCGCTTGCAGGTATTTCGCGGCAACGGCCTTGACGTCATCCACGGTGACCTTGTCATACAAGGCGTAAAGCCGGTTAACCGATTCCGGATCGCCGGTCAGCCAGATGTAGTAGCTGAGCGACTCGGCGATGTTGGTCGGCGTATCCATCTGCATCGCGAAACGGTACTTCAGATGGGACCGGGTGCGCTCGAGTTGTTCGGCATCCACGCCTTCTTTCTGGACCTTTTCGATGGCTTTTTCGATTTCTCCCATGACGTAACCCATGTCGTTCTTGTCGACCAGGGAGGCCTGGATGCTGAACAGGTGGGGGTCGACCGTGTCGAACGCGCCGCCAGACAGGTAGCGGACTTTCTGTTCTTCAAGCACCAGCTTTTTGTACAGCTCGGAAGTATCGGAAAAAACGATGGAGGCCAGAACGTCCAGGGCCGGCATGTCGATGCGCTCGTCACTGAAGGCCGGGCCCTTGTAGCTCATGTTGAGATACGGCGGAATGGTGCCGTTCTGCAGGTGGGTATAACGCGTCTCGGTCTGCTCCGGCTCCACCGGCACTTCGGAGACGTAATCACCGCGCTCCCAGTCGCCGAAGTATTTCTCGGCCAGGGCGTTCACTTTTTCCGGCGTGACATCGCCCACGACGAGCACCGTGTTGTATTCCGGCCGGTAGAAGCGATCGAAGAATTTCATCGAGTACTCGTACTGGTTCGGCATGTCGACGATGTCTTCGAAGTAACCCATCGTGGTATGTCCGTAGGTATGCGTCGTGAAGGCCGTTTCGGCCAGCTTCTCGCGCAACTGGCTGTAGGGGCTCGCGAAGTTCTTGGTGTACTCGCCCTTCACGGCGCCCGCCTCGGTCTTGAAGTCGTGTTCCGAGTAAGCCAGGTTCATGAACCGATCCGATTCCAGCTCGAACATCAGCTCGAGCTCATCGGCGTTACCGGTCATGTGGTAGACCGTGCGGTCCAGCCAGGTATTGGCGTTCGCGGCCGCACCGGTCGACTTCAGCGCCGCGGCGTATTCCGCCTTGGAATATTTTTCCGTGCCGCGGAACATCATGTGCTCAAAGAAATGGGCAAAGCCGGTCACGCCCTCTTCAACCTCGTTGCGCGAGCCAACCCGCGTGATGATGTAGAAAGCGGCCAGCCCGGGCGCGTCGAAGGGAACGGTAACGACATTCAGCCCGTTGTCCATGCGATGCTGGTGGATGGTGTTCGGAAGAATTTTCTCTTCCTTGGCCTGCAATGGCGCCGCCAGCAAGACCGTGACGCCCACCAGCAGGGCGGTAATGCTTGATTTGACGTTCATGTGAACAGAACTCCTGGGTTCAAAGAAGAAATCAGCCGTGGATTATCTCATTTTTGATCGTCTCGTGACGGTATGCTTCCTTCACGACTTCTTTACGTCCCCGCCACGTCGGCTTCACTCCGCGAGCGCCAGGATGCGATTCCGGTGTTACGCTCCGGATCAAACAACGAACAGGTACCACATGAAGCACTTGCACGAAGTCATCGAAGTCCCCGCCAGCCTCGAGGAGGCCTTCCGCTTTACCTCCGATTTCAGCCGGATCGCCCAGTGGGACCCGGGCGTAACGGAATCCGGGAAACTGACACCGGGCCCGATCGGTGAAGGCAGCCGTTTCAGGGTCGTGGTGAAAGCCGGCCTCGGCACCTCGGAAATGAACTACACCATCCTGCGCTACGAACCGCCGCAGCGCGTGGTTCTCGAAGGCGTCGGCGACACGGTGCACGCGCTGGACGACATCCGCTTCAGTAAAACCGATGAGGGCACGCAGATTGACTACAGCGCCCAAATTTCCCTGGACGGCCTGGCCGGAAAGGCCGGGTTCCTGCTGGACCGCGCCCTGGAGCGCATGGGCAGTCGCGCGATGGACGGTCTGCGTAAAGCCCTGACCCCGGGCACGAGGGCGCCATCCGAATCGCAGTGCCGCAACCTGGCGGACCGGCTCGTGCTGCCCGGCGCACTGGGCTTCACCCGCTTCGGCTTCGCACATCGAAAGAAAAGCTGGCGACCGATCAGCGAGCGCCTCGAGGGCCGCACGGCGGTTGTAACCGGCGCCACCTCGGGCCTGGGTCGCGTTGTCGCTTCGCAGCTGGCCGCGCTCGGCGCGCGGGTCATCCTGGTCGGCCGCAGCCGCGAGAAACTGGACCGGGCCCTGGCGGAGATAAGCGAGGAAAGCGGCAACAACAACGTGGCCGCCGAGCAGGCCGACCTGAGCCTGATGTCCGAGGTTCGCAAATTGGCCGCGCGATTGCTGGAGCAGGAAAAAGAACTCCATGTCCTGGTCAACAACGCCGCCGTGCTCCCGGCCGAAAAAACGATGACCGCGGAGGGCCTGGAAACGGCATTCGCCACCAACCTGCTGTCCCCCTGGTTGCTGACCCGGCTGCTGGTGCCCCGGCTCGAGGCCTCGGCCCCTGCGCGCATCGTCAACGTGTCGTCTGGCGGCATGTACCTGAGCGGCGTCGACGTGGAAAAACTGCTGGATCCCTCCGGCCCGTACGACGGCAGCCGCAGCTATGCGCGCGCCAAACGCGGACTGATGATCCTGACCGAGACCTGGGCCGAGGAACTCGCCGGCTCGGGCGTGGTGGTCAACGCCATGCACCCGGGCTGGGCGGATACGCCTGGAGTGCAGGACTCCCTGCCGGCTTTTCATCGGCTGACCCGCCCCGTGCTGAGAACAGCGGAGCAGGGCGCCGACACCATCGTCTGGCTGGCCGCCGCCACGGAAGCCGGACAGGTCAGCGGAAAATTCTGGCTGGACCGTGAACCGCACCTTGCCGCCATTTTTCCCGGTACAGCGGGCAGCGAAGCGGAGCGACAGCGCTTGATTGATGAACTCACACGGCTGGCGGCCTGATATGATCCGTATGCGAACGTTTTTTCTAACGATCCTTGCCGCGGCTATCGGCCTTACAGTCGCCACCGCGGATGAGGGTGTCTATGAATACGGCAAGGCGTCACGGGACGGCATCGGCAAGTTCTACATGGGACGCGAGATCTCTCACGTCATGGGCCACCTCGGCGCGGCCTGGCTGGAACGCCCCACGCGGGAGCGCGAAGAACGCACCGACCGCCTGATCAATCGCCTGCCGCTCAAACCCGACAGCGTGGTCGCCGATATCGGGGCCGGAACGGGCTACTTCTCTTTTCCCATGGCTGAACGCGTTCCTGACGGACGCGTCCTGGCGGTCGATATCCAGCAGGAGATGCTCGATATGATCGCGGCGCGAATGGCGGCGGAGGGCGTCGACAACATCCAGACCGTGCTGGGTTCGGAGCGCGATCCCGGCCTGGAACCGTCGTCCGTCGACGTCGTCCTGCTGGTCGACGCCTACCACGAGTTTTCCTGGCCCCGCGAGATGGGCGAAGCCATGGTGCGGGCGCTCAGGCCTGAAGGCCGCCTGGTGCTGATCGAGTACCGGGCCGAAGACCCTTCCGTTCCGATCAAGCCCCTGCACAAGATGTCGGTCAAACAGGCGCGACGGGAAATGGCGGCCATAGGCCTGGAACTGGAACGCAACGGAAAATTCCTGCCCCAGCAGCATTTCATGGTGTTTCGAAAAATAGAGCCCTGACGGCCGCTATGGGCCCGCGACGGCGACATTCCGGCACAACGGTCGCAACCTTTGAAACAAGCATCGCCAGCGGCTCGTCAAAATAGGTTCAGGCATCCCTTTCCGGGTCAACAACTGATACATATCGTGGTAACACCCGGGTGCTGGCGTAAAATGCAGCTCATTGCCTGCGGCACCAGGGCGGCCAAATGATCGGGCCGCCCCGCTGCGAAATTCGAAAGGGAGCCTTACGCCATGCAACGCATCTGCGCCACGATACTGGTCCTGGCCGTCAGCCTGATCAGTTCTCACCAGAACCTTTCGGCCTGCACCAATCTTTTGGTCACGCCCGGCGCCAGCGCTGACGGTTCGACCTACATCACCTACGCCGTCGACTCGCACGAATTCTATGGCGAGCTGATTCCGACCCCGGCGCGCATCCATCGCGAAGGGGCCATGCGCGAGATCTGGGAGTGGGACACGGGCGAGTTTCTCGGGCGTATCCCGCAACCAAAAGAGACTTACTCGGTCATTGGCCACATGAACGAGCACCAGGTCGCCATCGGCGAGACGACCTTCGGCGGCCGCGAGGAGTTGGAAAAGGGCAACGGCATCATCGACTACGGCAGCCTGATGTTCATCGCCCTGGAGCGGGCCAGGACCGCGCGCGAGGCGATCCGGGTGATGACCGACCTGGTCGCGGAGTTCGGCTACGCCTCCAGCGGCGAATCGTTTTCCATCTCCGATCCCGAAGAGGCCTGGATTCTCGAGATGATCTCAAAGGGACCGGAAAAACTCGGCGCCGTGTGGGTCGCCCGCAAGGTTCCGGACGGCTACATCTCCGGCCACGCCAACCAGGCCCGTATTCAGCAGTTTCCGCTGTACCAGCCGAAGACCACGCTGTATTCGCCGGACGTCATCGATTTTGCCCGCGAGATGGGCTGGTACGAGGGTGACGACCGGGATTTCAGCTTTGCCGACACCTACGCACCGCTCGACTTCGGCGCGCTGCGCTTCTGCGAAGCCCGGGTCTGGAGCCTGTTCCGGCGCGCCGCGCCCTCGGCCGAGCTGCCGTTTGAGCTGATCCAGGGCGAGATCATCGAAAAGCGCCTGCCGTTATGGATCAAGCCGGATGAAAAACTGACCACCGCCCATGTCTTCGCCCTGATGCGTGACCACTACGAGGATACACCGCTCGACATGCGCAACGACGTCGGTGCGGGCCCCTTTGCCTGCCCTTACCGCTGGCGGCCGATGACCTGGGAACTGGGCGAGGAGACCTACGTGCACGAACGCGCCATCTCCACCCAGCAGACCGGGCATTCCTTTGTCGCCCAGTCGCGCGACTGGCTGCCCGACCCCGTCGGCGGGGTATTGTGGTTCGGCATGGACGATACCTTCTTCACCGTCTACACGCCCATGTACTGCGGTATCACCGACGTTCCGCCATCTTTCGGCCCGGGCGTCGCTTCGCTGTGGGAATTTTCCTGGGATTCGGCTTTCTGGGTGTTCAACTGGGTTTCCAACTACGCCTATTCGCGCTACTCGGACATGGTGGTGGACGTGCAGCGGGTGCAGAATGAACTGGAGGGCGCGTTCCTGCAGCGCCAGGCCGAGGTCGAGGCCACCGCTTCGGAGTTGTACAAAAAGGACCCCGGCATGGCCCGCCAGCACCTGACCGAATACTCGGTGGCCGCGGGCGAGCACGTCACCCGGCGCTGGCGCCGCCTCGGAGAGCAACTGCTGGTCAAGTACCTCGACGGCAACGTCAAGAACGAAAAACGCGAGGCCACCCATCCGCGCTACCCGGACGACTGGTACCAGCGCATCGTCGACGAACGCGGCGACGAGCTGCGCCAGCCGAAAAAACAGGAGGAAGCGAAAGAAACACCTTAAGCCGCGATCGCTTATCTCCTTGTTCGAGATGGTTTATGCTGCGCGGCTAATCAACCGTTTCAGCCTCGAGCAGGGCCGGAACTCAAAAAAAACGAATAAGGAGAGCGCTTCATGGTGACAGCAACCCCGCAGTGGACTTCCCGCTTCGCCTTCCTGATGGCTGCCATCGGATCGGCCGTGGGGCTCGGCAACCTCTGGCGGTTTCCGTTCCAGACAGGCCAGAACGGCGGTGCGGCATTCGTTTTCGTTTACCTGGTCTGCGTGGCGCTCGTCGCTTACCCGATCCTGATGGCGGAATTTGCGGTCGGGCGTCACCAGGGGCTGTCGGCTGTCGGCTCGATCAGGCAACTGGCCATCGACAGCAAGCGGTCTCCAAACTGGTCGGTGGCGGGCTGGATCGGCGCGCTCGCCGCGCTGATCGTGCTGACCACCTACAGCGTGATCGCGGGCCAGGTGCTGGCCTATTCCTTCATGTCGTTTGGCGGCGAGTTCTCCGAACACGTTGCAGGGCAGGCGCTGTCCCTGTACTCCGGTTCGGCCCACGCCGTCGCCTGGCATACCGTGTTCATGCTGATTACCGTCATCGTTGTCTCGCTGGGATTGCACGGCGGAATCGAGCGCGTGGTGACCACGCTGATGCCCCTGTTTTTCCTGATGCTTGCCGCCCTGTCCATCTACGCGATGGTTACGGGCGATGCGGCACAGGCCCTGTCCTACCTGTTTGCGCCGGATTTCTCGGCGATAACGCCCATCGTCGTTCTGGCCGCCATGGGCCAGGCTTTCTTTTCCGTCGGCGTGGGCGGAGCCATCATGATCACCTACGGTTCCTTTTTGTCCCGGGATGTGAATATCGGCAATAACGCCGCGATTATTGCCGCGGCCGACACGCTTGTCGCCATCGTCGCCGGGCTGATGATTTTTCCGATCATTTTTGCCTTCAACCTCGACCCGGCGGCAGGCTCGGGGCTGATTTTCGATGCGCTGCCGGCCGTGTTCTCGGGCATGCCGGGCGGCACCTTCATCGGCGGACTGTTTTTCTTTCTCGCATTTATCGCGGCCCTGACATCTTCCATATCGCTGCTGATCACCGCCACCGAAATCGGGTTCGAGCAGTTCGGATTGAGCCGTGTTGCCGCGGCGGTGATCCTGGGCGCCGTGGTGTGGCTTGTCGGTATCGCGGCCATCGTCGTTTCCGGCCTCGGCGGATGGCTCGATTTTCTCAGCGGCGGCGTCTTGCTCACGCTGGGCGGTTTTCTGATTGCAACCTTCGTAGGCTGGGCAGTGCCGCTGGCGATCATGCGCGAGGAACTCAGAAACACGAACGACACACTGTTTGCTTTCTGGCACTTCTTCTGCCGCTACGTGGCGCCGGTTGCCGTGGCGATCACGCTGCTCCTGGGCATTG
>Ga0180435_10000770_pt1 | contig 33788 bp, 21 predicted proteins | sample SS_ome_3_FD_132467 | JGI IMG/M metagenome (GOLD analysis project Ga0180435, IMG submission 132467) | Hypersaline lake sediment archaeal communities from the Salton Sea, California, USA - SS_3_S_1 metaG | ecosystem: Environmental > Aquatic > Non-marine Saline and Alkaline > Hypersaline >... | reverse complement strand
TCTGGTACGCCTGGCTGGATTTGAACCAGCGACCTACGGATTAGAAGTCCGTTGCTCTATCCAGGCTGAGCTACAGGCGCGCCCTGGTCGGGGCGAGAGGATTTGAACCTCCGACTTCCTGCTCCCAAAGCAGGCGCGCTAACCGGGCTGCGCCACGCCCCGTGACTGTCTCGGACGAACCACTATGATATTCAGCGACGGACTCCAAGTCAAGTCTGGGACGCTCTCCAGCGCTTCCGTCGGGGTTTCCGGAGCGCGGCGTCACCGGGCGGGTCGCGCCGACCGGGGACTACGTGGAGAGGCGAGCTCTCGCGGGTCGCTCTCCCCGCACGCACACCCCCACAATGTAGCGTGGCCGCGGCCCAATGGGAGGCTCGCGGCCACGTGGGAGACCCAGCTTTCGTAAGAAAGCCGAGTCGGCCAATCGGTGTCCTCAGGGGATCACATCAGAGTCACTCAAGAGCATTCTAGCACGGCCCTGGCGGCCGGGCAAGCCGGAAGGGGATTCGTGGCACGAATCCCCATAACTCCTTGTTCATGAATGGATTACGAATGCCGGAGGAGAGCCCGCCGATCGGTGCTTCCCGCCTCATTGGGACGGTTCGGGGCTCCTCAGCCGTCAGGCGGCCCGCATCCGCCAGGATCGCGGCCGCACAGCGCCTCTACGAGCCCTTGGGCACTCTTAATCGCCTTGCCACGGTGACTTACAGCGTTCTTCTCGTCCGCGGACATCTCGGCGTAGGTCCGGTCGTGACCATCCGGCAGGAAGAGCGGGTCGTAGCCGAACCCGGCGCCTCCGCGCGGCCTCTCGAGGATGGCCCCCCGCGTCTCTCCCACCACGACCGCGGGCTTTTCGCCCGGAACGGCCAAGGCCACGACGCACCTGAAGGCGGCTCCGCGCCTCTCACCGGGCACGCCGCTCAGTTCCAACAGCAGCTTCTCGTTGTTGCTCTCCGCGTTCGCCCCCGGTCCCGAGTAGCGAGCCGACCGCACGCCGGGTTCGCCCCCGAGCGCGTCGACCTCGAGACCCGTGTCGTCCGCGAGCGACGGCAGCCCGGTGTGCGCGGCAACCTCTACGGCCTTCTTGACCGCGTTCTCCTCCAACGTCTCGCCGTCCTCGACAACATCGGGCATGTCGTGGAAATCCGCGAACGACAGCACCTCGACCGGCAGTCCGGCGAGCATTGCAGTCAGTTCTTCCACCTTGTGTGGGTTCCGCGTCGCGAGAACGAGAGAGACCATGCAGTCACGCCCCCGAGCACGTCGTCTCATCGACCGTGACGACTTCGACGTCGGGCAGCGGCGCACCCAGAAAACGCTCCGCCTGTTCCCGGAAGCGATGCGGGACGTCGCTCACGAAGAACCTGTGATCGGGCGGCGGACCTCCGTCGCGAAGCAGCCCCATGCTGCCCAGTCGCTCCGCGACCTCCTTCGCCGTCTCCTCCGCCGAATCGATCAGCCTGACGGTCGGACCGAACACCTTCGCGATCGTGCTCTTGAGAATGGGGTAGTGAGTGCAGCCGAGGACCACGACGTCGACTCCGGCATCGCGCAGCGGTGTGAGGTACTCGTGCGCTATCACGAGTGTGACCTCGCGGTCCGTCCATCCCTCCTCGGCGAGCGGCACGAACAGAGGGCAACTGGTCTCGACCACTTCTATGTCCCGGTCCAGCTTCGTGATGGCGCGTCGGTAGGCTCCGCTGGCGATGGTCCCCTCAGTGCCTATCACGCCCACCTTGCCGGTCAGCGTGGTCGACACGGCCGCCAGCGCGCCCGGCTCTATGACGCCGATGACGGGCACGTCGAACGCTTCGCCCAGAACGTCCACCGCTATGGACGAAGCGGTGTTGCACGCGACCACGACGCTCTTGACCCCGTGTTCCAGCAGGAACCCGGCGTCCTGCAGCGCGAACTGCGTCACCGTCTCGTTGGACTTCGGACCGTACGGCAGGCGCGCTGTGTCCCCGAAGTAAACGATCGCCTCGTTGGGCAGATGCCTCATGATCTCGGCGACGACGGTGAGGCCGCCGATGCCCGAGTCGAACACGCCTATCGGACTGGAGGTGGCATCGCTCAATTGTCGTTCTCCTGTAGGCTGTAGGCTGGAGGCCGCGCCCGTTCGCGGACGCGAAGCGCCCTACTTGTACTGTTCGACCGGGAACGGCTCGGTCGCGTCTATGTGCCCGGCTATCGTCTCGATCTCCCTCCCCTCCACCAGGATCGACACTCGCTCGACGTCCGGGAAGTTGATGGCCAGGGTCCTCACGATGGACCTGATGGTGAACAGCTCACCCGAGGAACCCCCCGGGTGGTTGTCGGTGAACTCACGACTGAAGTCTACGAACGCGCCGCCCGTTCCGTCGAAGAAGACCGAGTTGACCTTCGTCCCGGGAGGGATCGTCCCGTCCGCGTCGTCCCTGACGGGTCCGGCCGCGAGCTCCTCGATGACCCGGCGCGCGCGGCTCGCCTGGTCGGCCATCACAACGATCTCCCTGCGTTCCTCGATCATCCGCCAGGCCCCGCGGCTCGCGAACGCGAGCAGCACGGACTGGACCCCGTCGCCGAGTTCCTCGACGGCCTGGCCCTCTTCCGGCGGACCCTTGTCGGGCGAGCGAACACACATGGCCACGACCAGGACTACGGCGACCAACGCCACCGCCAGGGCGATCACTCTGGCTCGCATTGAGCTCACCTGTTCCTCCCCCCGACCGATCTGTCGTATTCGGCCACCCCCCGGGCTATGGCCTGGCCGACGTCCTCTCGAAAGCCGTGGTCGCCCAGAAGCTCCGCGTCCGACGAGTTGGTGATGAAGGCCGCCTCCACAAGCACGGCGGGCATGGCACATCCTGCCAGAACTGCAACGTCGGCGCTACCCACTCCCCGGTCGGGGTTCGGTAGCGAGGATGTCATGTTCCGGCTGATAGCGCGGGCGAGCGACCTGCTGCGGTCCGTCATGTCCTCCTGCATCTCGCCCCAGAGAAGCTCCCCGACCTCACCGCGGCGCGCGCCCTGGTTGCCCCTCTTGAGTCCCCGGCCACCGGCCCGGTTCATGTCTACCAGGTAGTCCTCTGTCGGCGCGTAGTACGTCACGCGGAAGCCTCTCGCCCCGCCAGAGTGCCACGAGCCGCAGTGTACGCTGACGAAGATGTCGGCTCCGGCGAGGTTCGCGATCTCTGCGCGACGCTTGACCGACACGTAGGAGTCCGAGCTGCGCGTCATGAACACGTAGTAGCCTTCACGACGCAGATGGCGGGCCGCCTCCTCCGCTACCTCCAGATTGATGTCCTTCTCCAGCAGTCCGCCCCTGCCGACCTGCCCCCCGTCCAACCCGCCGCGTCCCGGGTCGATCATCACGGTCGTTACGCCCCTGCGGGCGGCCTCGAGCGGGCTGTTGCCGGTACCCAGCAGGCTCTTCGTTCCCTTGAGAGGAGGGGCCGGAACCGACTCGGTGCGCTCCGATGCAAGGACGACCTCGAGCCGAGGGGGATTCGTGTGCACCTGCGCGTCGTAAGAAGTCGCCGACGGCGTGACGCGTATGACCGCGTTGACCCCCGACTCGCTGCGTCTCGCCGTTACAGACGTCACGAGCCCGACGCCCTCGAGCGCGTAGGTCGTGTCCGTCATGGTCGCGCCCGGAAGGAAGAGGTCGACACGACCTCGGTCGCGACTGCTCACGGCGAACTGCGCCCGATCGTTGAGATGCAGTATCGCCGCCGTTCCCTCGGAGCGCTCCTCGACCTCGAGCGCCGTTACCATTGCTCCGAGCTTCGAAACTACGATCGTCGAACCCACGTCGCTGACGGACACGTCCGAGTTGACGGCCAGAGCGAGCGCGGTGGACATGAAACGCTTGGGAACCCAGTACTCGCCGTCGCGGACCAGGACCGGGCTCCCCACGTTCATAGCGTCTCCGTCCAGCGTCACGAAGGGACTGTCTGAGGTCATCGACAACCGGTGTATGCCTATCGCCAGAGACATCTTCGAGGTGCGAGGGTTCCAGTGCCGCGATGCTCCGAAGGCCCGCGCCACGTCGGCGAGCCTGAAGTAGGTGACCCTGTCGAAGCGCTCCGACGGGATGGTGTCGGAACGTCCTCCGTCGAACTGAACGGAGAAGGTGCCGGCTCCGGCCACGCCGAGCGCCAGGGCGAAGAGCGCCGCACACATCGCGAAGACCGCGAACGTACGCCTGGCCTGCGACATCAGCGGTCCTCCCCGTCTCGCCCGCGCCTCTTCAGGGCGCGCTCGACGTCGCGTGCCGCGTCCCGGTCCTGAAGCGTGCGCCGCTTGTCGAATGTCTTCTTGCCTCGACAGATGCCCACCTCGATCTTCACTCGCCCACGTCGGAGGTAGACCGACAGCGGCACGAGAGCCATGCCCTTCTCCTGCACTTGACGGTACAGCCTGCGGATCTCCGACTTGTGCGCAAGGAGCTTACGACGGCGCCTCGGTTCCACGTTGAAACGGTTGCCCTGCTCGTAGGGACTGATGTGGGCGCCGTGGAGATAGAGCTCGCCGTCCTCGATGCGCACGAAGCTGTCGACCAGCTGCACCTTGCCAAGACGCACCGACTTGACCTCGGTGCCCTTCAGCGCGACACCGACCTCGATCGAGTCGACCACATGATAGTCGTGCCGGGCTCGCTTGTTCTTCGCGAGGATCTTGACATCGCCGCTCACTGGCGCCGCTCCCGTCTGGCGCCCGGCGAGCCGGGCGTGTCCCTTAGCGTGTGGCCTGATGAGGAGTTACGGCGCGCGACGAAAGCTCCGTCAGACGCCGGGAACGCCCGCTTGGGACGTCCCAACGACGGGCGGCGGCAAGCCGGACCCCCGACCCAAGTGGATGCTAGCAGAGCGCCGGCTCAGCGGGCAAGCCGATTCCCGGCGCGTAGGACGAGCGTCCCTCGCGGGAGTGCGGTGAAGCTCGGGCGCTGATTCGAGGGAGTACGTGGCGAAGGGCGGGGATCGTCCCCACCCTTACCCCCGCTCGGTGCAGTCCGGCCCAGGTGGGTCATCGCGACGCCGTGGACCGTTCCCGAGAGAATGAGAGCAGGCCGGCAACGTCGCGGGAGGTCTCAGAGCCAACGCGGCTGTGACAACGGGATGTCGGAGCTCTTTTTCCGTTGGCTGTCGGTTGCCCTCCCGGCACCGGACGTCAGCCGGCCATTCCGGGTCGGCCGGTGCGGGCCGTTCGCGCGATTCGAGCGTGCACATCGGTCGCGCTTCAACTCTCACTACTGATTCTAACACAGTATTTGCAGTCTGTCAATAATGGCTCGCACCGGCTGTCATCGGGAGGAGCACGACGCAGACCGGGCCGCGGAGCTCCGCGGCCCGGTTCTCTTCGGGCCCTTATCTTCGGGTGGGGTTCCTGAGGCGAGCGAGGGGCCGACCTTGCGCTCTAGAAGTAGAAGCGCGCGCCGATGCCGGCGCTGAGGTCGAACTCGGTCTCGGGCACCATGTCGAAGATCGGCGCCACCTCTATGAATACGTCGAAGCGGCCGTCATCGAGCAGGTAGTCGAGGCCGATGGGAATCCGCACGCCGAACCTGGAGTCGCCGTCCTCCTGGGCCAGGATCCGGCACCCTACTCCGTAGTAGAGTGGCACGCTGCCTCCCAACTGCTCGTCCTCGATGATGCGGTGCCACAGGTAGTCCGCGTGAGCGTAGAACTCTCCCTCGTCGAGCGACCACCCCGTCACCGCGTCCACGGCGGTGCTCTCGTCCAGCCACCACTTCGCCGAGAATCCCGACGGCTCGCCCGCGAAGACGCCAACGCCAACGCGGGCGTGGGCCGCAGTTCCTACCACGATGACAAGTGCAACCGCGATGACAGCGGACATCCTCGCTACGCGCATGAGACCCTCCGTTTGAAGTGGACGCCGGCCCGGCCGGCGCTATCTGATCCTTCTTCTCATTACGATCCGCGCCTTCGACGGGCGGGCGACCTCTCTGAATCCCGCTGCCTCGAACACGGCCGGCACACCCATGAAGCTCGAGACCGAGTCGAGCCGAAGGCCCCGCGGGTCGGTCGGGTAGGCCTCCACGACCTTCCCTCCCCTCTTACGGACGTAGTCGACCGCTCCTCTTACGACCTCCACGGTCAGTCCCTCGCCGCGCCTGTCCCTCGCGATGAAGAGGCAGACGAGCGACCACACGGGGGTGTCGTCCAGTGGTCTCAGAACGCGCGACCGGTTGAGCGACTCGTAGTTCTCGCGTGGCGCTACGGAGCACCACGCCACGGGCTCGCCGCCGTCGTAGGCGATTATCCCCGGCACCTCTCCGCTCTCGACGATGCGCTTCATCGCGCGCTTGTTGGCCGCGCCGTGATTGGCATCGAACTCGCGCCGCGTCTGGCGCCACCACATGCACCAGCACCCGCCGCAGGCGCCGTTCTTCCCGAACAGCTTCTCGAAGTCCGCCCATGTCCTCGGCGTCAGCGGACGGAAACTCAGGGTCTTCGACGGGCGCGACCCGTGTGGCATTCGAGCCTCCACTCCCGGCGCCGCTCGCGAACCGCACGAGTCGCCGGCGCAGTGCCGTCGCTCCCTTAGGCACCGCAGCTTCGCCGCCCGGCTACTCCACCCTCACGAGCTTCAGCGGCATGCTGAACAACCCCACACCCGGGTCCCGCACACCGTCACGCGAGACCGTGTCGGTCATCTCCATCCAGAGCGTGTCCGCCGTGACGCGGTAGTTGTAGACCGCCGATCCGCCGATGAACTCCGGCGTCTTCGCCACGCTCGGAACGGTCGTCACAGTCGAATCCGTCCAGGTGTAAACGCCGGAGTTGACGATGATCGAACCGAACGCCGCCGCCTTCTCCTCCTCCGTGGGCTTCCAGAGCTCCTCGAAGTCGGAAGGGACCTCGGTCAAAGGCATCCACACCATGCTGTAGTGGGTCTCACCGAAGATGAAGAGCCCCGGCGCGGGGTCCGGGTACACGTTCTCACCACGCGCCGACACGACCCGGATCTCCGCCATCTCCCAGGCCCCCAGCAGGGGACTCTCTTCCTGCGCGTAGCCGGCGACCGGCGCCAGACAACAGGCCGCCGCCAGGATCCAGAACAGCGCCACAGACGTTCGCATTTCGTCCTCCGTCGTTCCGTCCGTTCATCCGCCGTTCCCTGCGGTCCTCCGCAGTTCCGGCAGTTCCTCCGCCGTTCCCTGCGGTCCTCCGCAGTTCCGGCAGCTCCTCCGTCGCGCCCTGCGATACTGCATCGCGCCGCCCGGTCCTGGCGCTAGAGGCCCTGTTCGCCGAACAGGGTCAGCGCCCTCCTCAGCAGAGCCTCGGCGTGGTCTGTCTGCGTGAAGGCGAGCGGGAATCCAACGTAGCACACGTTCCCGCGATCGTCCCCCGAGAGGTAGATGACCGCGCTGGGCTCTCCGTCGAAGTTGTAGTTGAGGAACGCGTCCGTCGCAAGCAACTCGACCGCCTGCGCCTGGTATGCCTCGAGCTTCTCCACCTGGATCCCGCAGTGCCACAGCCCCGGGTACGGCGGGGGCGGGTCGCAGTAGTACGGCCACCTGCCGACCTCGCCGGAGCAGTCTCCCGAGTCGATGTAGACCGGTTCGAAGCCGAGCACCTCGCCGCCCGCCGTGGGCACCGCTCCGTGCATGCAGAAGCCGTAGTAGTAAGGAGCGTTCGGATTGAGACCGCTGCCGCTGTAGTCCGCGTAGCCCACTCGCAGGACGTCCCGCACGAACTCCGTGGCGAACCCCTCGTCGCCGGGCGACGAGACCACGGGATACACGTCGCCGACTATCTGGCCGAGGACCTGCGAGCCGCACAGGAAGAGGTTGCCCCCTGCCCGCACGTAGCCGGACAGCACGTCGTAGATGCTGTACGGGTAGAAAACGTCGTCTATCACCGACCACTCGGTGTAGATGTCGCAGTACCACACGACGGTGGACGCCGACGCGAGGTCCTCCACGCCCGGAGGGACGGGCGAGCCGTTGACCTCGTGCTCGGCCGGGTCCCACTGGTAGCGTTCACCGAAGGGCGCCACGATGGCGTCGTAGAACGCATCCCGCTCCGCGTCGCTCATCCAGCCGGAGTTGGACTCCCTCCACGTGTAGTCGTCGACCAGCAGTATGTGCTCGTCGAGCGAGGCCTCGACTCCCTCCAGGCGCGCGTGCACGTGGCAGATGTAACCGCTCGCGTTCCGGCACGCCACGTGGATCTCGTGAAGCCCCGGCGTGACCGTGAGCTCGAAGTGGGTATTCGTCTCCGACCAGGCGGCCCAGTTGGTCGTGTCTCCGTAGGCGTATCGAAACTCGACACCCTGCTCGTCGTGGCTCCAGTCGAACGTCACGTGCTCGCCGGCGAAGACATCCACGGGCACTGGTTCCCAAACGTCGGGATAGGGTCGCCACCAGCGAGCCTCGTCGGTGTCCGCCAGCACGTTGGACCTTATGTGGAACCCGTGGCCGGGGTCGCCTCCGTTCCACACGAAGAAAGTGCGCTCGGCGGGAGTGGGGTCCGCCACTCCCTGCCCGTCGATGCTCCAGACTTCGAAGCGGAAGAAACCGTAGAGCGGTCCTAGTTCGATCGCCGTGACGGTGCCGGGCAGAGTGCCGGCCTCGAACTCGATCTCGGAACCCACCTCTATCATTACTAGCCGGTAGCCGTACCCGGCAATCTCACCCTCCGGGTCGCTCCCCGCCCACTGGAAGGTGACGAAGGGATCGGCGACGTCCATGGGACCCGAGAGTATCTCCGTCTCCGGCGAGAAGTTCTCCGCGGTGAACGCGACCCCGTCTGGTGTCGGATCCTCGTCGCCGCAGTCGTCGACCGCCTTGACCTCGAACGTGTGGTACTGCTGGAAGTGCTCCCTCGGCGCGGTCGAGTCGCCGACGGGGACCACGAACGTGCTCTCGGTCACCGAGGTCCTCGTCCAGACGAGGGAGTCCCATCGCGTCATGTAGTGGTCGACGTCGCCGTCGGGGTCCCAGCCGAACCAGTTCATGCGCACCACGTAGCTCACCGTGTCGCCCTGCCCGGGGGCGAACGAGAGGTGTGTCTCCGGGGGGACGTTGCTGACGGGGTTCGTGGGGTCGTTCTTGCTGCACCCGCTCGCCGCGAGCGTAAGAACGAGAGCCGCCAGAAGCAGCGCCGGTGCCTTCGCAGGCCGTCTCATGCGAGGCCTCCTGGGGGTGTCCGGTGGGGTCCGTGTCACCTGGACGCCGTGCCGCTCAGAGGCGTCCGGCTGCTTCGGGGGACCACGGTCCTCAGTGGGGGCCCGTCCTCATCGCTCTAGAAGGGCCTTCCCTGCCGCTCCCACTCTTCTCTGCTGATGAAGCCGCGTGGAGAGACAGCCCGCTCGACCGCGAGAACCCCGTCGAGGTGGTCGATCTCGTGCTGCAGAAGCGACGAGAGCTCGCCGTCGGCCTCGATGGTCTGGCGGTTCCCCGCCTCGTCCACGTAGTCGACTCGTACACGGCTCGCTCGGCTCACGCGTGCGAGCAGCCGCGGAAAGCAGAAGCAGCCGTCCCACATCTCGTACCGCTCGGGGCTCGTGTAGGTGATCTCAGGGTTGATGAGCGCCCCCTTGAACCCGTCCGGCTCCATCGAGAGGAAGATGACGCGCTTGAGGACGCCGATCTGGGGAGCGGCGATGCCCTGCCCGAATCCCTGCTCGGCGCGGAAGGAGTTCAGCGTGTCCTGAAGGTCGTTGACGAGAGAGACGATCGGGGCGGACGAGGGTTCCTCCACCTCTGAGCAGTGCTCCCAGAGGTATGAGTTGCCCAGCTGGATGATCTCCTGAACCGGCATGGCGCAGCCTCCGCCCGCGCGGCGCCCGCGGCGCCGCGGACCAGAGAGGGTATTCAGGTTCATCATACCGCCGGAATCGAGCTGGTTCAAGGGCAGGCAGCGGCATTGCTGGCCGACCGGGCTGAGGGCTTTCAGGTTGACTTGGCCCCCTGCAGGGGCTAGAATCCGGTGGTACAGAGCATGCCGAAGTGGTGGAACTGGTAGACGCGCTGCGTTCAGGGCGCAGTGGGGCTTGTCCCTGTGGGGGTTCGAATCCCCCCTTCGGCACCAGGAAGTGAGCGGGGCGGCGGGCCGGACAGGCAGGCCGCCCCGTTGCTCAGACGGACGCCAGCGGAGGCCGCAAGGGCGGCGTGACAGCGGAGGATGACCGATGTCGAAGTCGAAGGTCGCGGTCCTGAGAACCAATCCCGAGAACGTGCTCGACGACTACGTGCGGCTGTGCGAACTGGCCGGCATCAAGGACGCCCTGGACCCTTCGGCGACCACCATCCTCAAGGACAACATCAGCTGGCACCTGATGTATCCGAGCTCGAACACGACGCCGTGGCAGCTCGAGGGTACCATCCAGGCGCTTCGGGGCGCTGGATTCGAGGATCTGGTCGATGTCCACAACAAGACGGTCGTCACCATCTGCGACCTCGGCGACCGCTACAACAAGTTCGGCCCGGTCCTCGAGAAGTACGGCATCCCCAAGAAGTACAACTTCGAGCCGGCGGACATGTCGTGGGTCGAGTACAAGCCGAAGGCGAAGATGGAAGTGCTCTACAACGTCTTCCCCGACGGCATCTACCTGCCGGACTACTTCTTCGAGAAGAACATAGTTCACCTTCCCACGGTCAAGACGCACAGCTACACGGTCACGACGGGCGCGCTCAAGAACGCCTTCGGCGGACTCCTTAACGTCAACCGCCACATGACCCACACGTGGATCCACGACACGATCGTCGACCTCCTGGCCATCCAGAAGGAGATCCACACGGGCGTCTTCTGCACGATGGACGGGACCACCGCGGGCAGCGGGCCGGGCCCCAGGACGCTCATCCCCCACCAGAAGGACGTCATCCTGGCTTCGGCCGACCAGGTCGCCATCGACGCGGTCTCCGCTCAGATGATGGGGTTCGACCCGATGGGCATCGACTACATCGCGCACGCGACCGAGCGCGGGCTCGGAACGGGCAAGGCAGACGAGATAGAGGTCGTCGGCATGCCTGAGGTCGCGGACGAGCGCTGGGGGTTCAAGGTGGGCGTCAACCTAGGGACCGGGACCGGCATGCTGCTCTGGCGCTCTCCTTTGAAGATCTTTCAGAAGCTCTTCTTCCAGACGCCTATCGTCAAGATGTTCATCTGGGCGAGCGAGACCTACCACGACAAGTTCTGGTACCCGAAGAACGGCGTGCCGGTCGTCGAGGAGTGGAAGCGTACAAGCCCCTGGGGAAAGCTGTTCGAGCAGTACCCCGAGGAGGGCGGCGACGTCGACCCTTCGTGCAGGGTGGAACCGTTCGAGTAGAAGAGAGATGCGATGCGGAGGCCGGCCGGTGAGGCGCGGCCTGCACGAAGTGAAGAACCGACAACGAAGACGGGCGAGGCCGTGATGGCCCCGCCCGTTCTTACTGCTAGCCACGTCCGCGATCCCCTGAGGCACGCGCCCGCAGCACACCACTTGTAGGCGCGGCGGACGCTACTGCCCGCAGGTGTCGAACTCGTCCGCGGCCCTGATGGTAGACTCGACGGTCAGGAAGAACGCGTCGATGCGCTCGTCTCCCCGCTGCGACGAGTTGTACCCGCGGATGGCGGCGGCGAGCTTCTCTGCCGTCTGTTCGCGGAGGACCGCCTGGAGCGCCGTGTTGTAGCCGGGCCAGACGTCGGTGCCCTCCCTGGGCTCACCGCAGCTCAGCCGGCCGGTCACCTGCGCCCAGTGCGTGAAGCTGGTGATGCCGCACTCGTCGAGGATCTCGCGGACGTCCCTGTGCATACCCACGTAGTATGTCATGAAGACCATCTTCATGCTTCCACCCCCCGTCTCTCACGCCGCCCCTCGAAGATGCCGTACATCACCGGCACGAGCACGAGCGTGATGATCGTCGAAACAAGCAGACCGCCGATCATGGCGACTCCCAGAGGGTTCCATCCCTCCGCGCCCTCGCCACGCGACAGCGCCAGCGGGAGCATTCCGAACATCGTCGTCGCCGCCGTCATCAGCACGGGGCGCAGCCTCCGCTCGCCGGCTATCACGAGAGCGTCTTGCACGCTCTTCCCGCGCCGGCGCATGATGTTCGTGTAGTCGACAAGCACGATCGCGTTGTTCACGACGATGCCCATAAGCATGACCATTCCCATGAACGAGACGATGTTCAGAGTCGTCCCTGTCACCAGGAACGCCCAGAAGACGCCGACGAAGGCGAACGGGATCGAGAACATGATGATGAACGGGCCCCTGAAAGACTCGAACTGCGCCGCCATCACGATGTAGACGAGCGCGATGGCGAGCACGAGCAGGAGCGTCAGGTCCTGGAACGACTCAGCCTGTTCCTCGATGTCGCCGCCGAAGGCGACGTCGATGCTCGGCGGAAGGTTCAACTCCGCGACCTTCTCCTCGATGAGCGGCTTCACGACGTTCAGCCGGACGCCGTGAAGGTCGGACAGCACCGTCACTATGCGCTGCTGGTTCAGGCGATTGATGACCGTCGGCCCGGTGCCCGGGACCAGGTCGGCCACGGCCGAGAGAGTGACGGTCTGTCCTGTCATGGTCGTGATCGGCAGCGCAAGGATGTCCTCGCTGCTGTCGCGCCCCTCCTCGGTCGCGCGCAGGTAGATGTCCCACTCCTCGCCCTCACCGCTGAACCGGGTCGCTTCGAGGCCGTAGACCTGTGAGCGGAGCGCGGACGCGACGATGGCGGTGTTCAGGCCGACCGACGACGCCTTCTCCCGGTCGACGACAACGTGGAGTTCCTCGAGCGGCTCGCCGCGGTCCAGGCGGACGTCGCGCGTACCCTCGATCGTACGCACGGCGTCGCGGATGTCCTCCGCGGCCTTGTTGAGCTCGGCCAGGTCATCGCCGTAGACCTCGATCTCGACGGCCGCGGCGCCCATGAACGCGCTGCCCATTGGGTCCTGCCCCGTAACCTCGAGACTCAACACTCCGGGGATCGTATTGAGGTACTGGCGGAACTCCTCCGCCATCTCGTGGCTCGAGCGGTCCCGTTGCGCCTTCTTGACCAGCTTGACGCCGACCTCGGCGACGTTCGAACCCTCCTTCTCCCCCATCAGCGCAGCGAAGCCGCTCTCGGTCTGGCCGGCTCGGAAGAAGTAGTGCTCCCGCTCCGGCATGTTCTCCTCGACGAACTCAGACACTCCGTCCATGACCTCGACCGTTCGCTCAAGCCTCGTGCCCGGCGCCAGCTCGATGATGGCGCTGACGTAGCCGCCATCCTCGCTGGGGTAGAACTCGGTCCCTAGCGAGCCCGTCAGCATCATGGTGCCGACGAAGACGAGCACCGAGATGAGAACGACGCGGCCCTTGCGCGCCAGGGCGCCCTCGAGACGTCGAGAGTACCAACCCTCAAGGGCCTTGAACACCTTCTCGCCGCGCGCGAAGAAGCCCTTGCTGACACTGCCCTGGCCGTCGAAGGCGCGCCGCATGAACGTCGACGTGAGAGCCGGAGTCAGCGTCAGCGCGACCAGCAGCGACGCGGCGATCGTCACCACGATGATGAGCGCCAGCTGGTTGAACATGATGCCGACAATACCCCCGACGAAGATCATGGGTATGAACACCGCGATAGTCGTCAGCGCCGACGCCATGAGGGCCTGCTGCACCTCGGCGGGCGCGTAGATCGAGGCCTCGCTCACACGTTCTCCCGCCTCGATGTGGCGCGTGATGTTCTCGAGCACAACGACCGAAGCGTCAACCACCATTCCGATAGCGACCGCCAGACTCATGAGGCTGATGCTGTTGAACGAGTACCCCATCCCATACATGAAGATAATGACGACAAGGAACGAGACGGGGATGGTGATGCCCACTACGAACGTGCTCCTGATGCGCCTGAGGAAGACGAGCACCACCACGAGGACTGCCAGGAAGCCGTACCCCACGGCCGTGATGAGCGTCCTCAGCGAGTTCGTGATGGACTCGGACGAGTCCATGGGCAGTTGGATCTCGACGTCGGGCGGCAGGGTCGGCCTGATGCGTGCGAGCTCTGTCTTGATCGCCGTCGCGACCTCGACGCTGTTCGCCCCAGACTGCTTCTGCATGTACACGACCACGCCCGGACGGTTGTTCGACCGTGCCTGCATCGTCTGGTCGGCGAAGTCGTCCACGACGTCGCCGACGTCACCGAGGTGAACGAGCGCCCCGTTGGACTCGCCCACGACGATCCTCTCGAGCTGCCCGAGTTCGTCGATCTCTGCCGGCACGCGGATCGAGAGCTCCGAGTCGCCTATGTCGACCGTGCCTACAGGGAAGTCGAGGTTCTCGGCCTCGAGAACGTCCGCGATCTGCTCGAGCGAGAGGCCGTAGGCCTGCAGCCGCTGCGGATCGATGCGAACCTCGATCTGCCTCTCGGGCCCTCCCATCGCGCTGACCATCGCGACGCCGGGCACCCGCCGGAGCCTGTCTCCGATCTCGTTCTCGACGAGGTAGTTCAGGCTTTCGTAGCTCTCGTTGGCGCTGATCGCCAGCACCACCACGGGCGCCATGCTGGCGCTCAACTTGAGCAGCCGCGGGGTCTCCGCGCCGTCGGGCAGGTCGTCCCGCGCCAGCTCGACGGCGGAACGGATGTCGTTCGAGACCTCGTCGAGGTTCGTTCCCCACTCGAACTGGGCCATGACGACCGACATGTTGCTCTGCGAGACCGAGGAGATCTGGTCGATGCCGCTGACGGTCGCCACCGCGTCCTCGAGCGGCTTCGTCACGCCGTTCTCGACATCCTCGGAGCCCGCCCCCGGATAAAGCGTGATGACCGCGACGTTCGGGAACTCCATGTCCGGGTAGAGGTCGATCGGCGTCCTCGTGATCGCAAGCAGCCCGAAGAGCGCGATCGCCAGATACACCATGAAGATGGTGACCGGACGACGTACTGCTAGCTGCGGGAGGTTCATCGCTCACCCTCCCCCCTCGCGACCTCCTCCTGTGCGACGGAGACCCTCGCGCCGTCTTCCAGGCGGTAGCGACCGGTGGTTATGACGCGCTGGCCGGCTTCGAGCCCTCCGACCACCTCATGGAACCCGTTGATCGTGCTGCCCAGGACCACATCGACGCGCCTGGCGACCCCGTCGTCGTAGAGCATCGAGAAGTAGCGTCCGGTGCCCTCCTGCTGGAGGACTCCGTCGTGGGTCACGAGAAGGACGTCGCGCGGAGCGAGATCGAGCGTCAGGTTCGCGAACATGCCCGGTCTGAGAAGCTCACCCGCGTTCGGGATGGTGACCTCGGCCTTCGCTGTGCGCGTCATCGAACTGACGACGGGCTCCACGAGAGTGACGGTGCCCTCGAACTCCCTGTCCGGGTATGTCGCGACCCTTATCTTAGCCTTGAGCCCCTTCCGGACCTCCGGCAGATCGCGCTCTGAGACCGCGATCTCGACCTTGACCCTGTCCATCTGAACGACCTCGACTATCGCCGGAGACGACGTGCTGCCCGGCATGAGGACGAACACCTCGCCCTCCTCCAGATAGGTCGCCGCTACCACACCGTCGAACGGCGCGCGGATCATCGTGCTCTCTCTGAAGAGGTCGTAGCCTGCCTTGGCGGCCTGATAGCCCGCGTCGACCTGGTCGAAGGCCTGCTGGGTGACCGCCCCCGCTTCGAGCAGCCGCGTCATCCGCTCCCAGTCCTTCTGTGTGGCCACGAACTGCGCCTCGGCCTGCGTCAGCTGCTCGCCGGCCATCTCGACCATCAGGTCGCCCTTGCTCAGGCGGTCGCCCGGTTCCACGTGGATGCGTCTCACCTGCGCGCTCATCATCGCGCCGACCGACGCCTCGCGGGCCGGCATGATGCTGCCCGAGAACTCCAGGGCCGGAGTGACGTTGGACACCTCCACGGTCGCCACGCTGACCGGACGTACCCGCTCCTCTACCTGCTGCTCCTCCCCACCCGGCCGTCCGCAACCCGCGGCTGTCAGCGCCGCAAAGAAGGCGACGAGGAGACCTGCGCGCATTGTTCCTTTGCTGCGTATCTTCATCTTCTTCCCCCTCATTCGCCGACGCAGCCGGTAGCCAGGTCGAGCCCGGCCTCGGCCATTCGGAGCCGCGCAAGAGCGGCGACCATGTCCAGTTCTGCCGACCTGAGCGCCGTGTTGGCGTCCAGAACGTCGCTGTTCGAAGCCATCCCGCTCTTGAAGCTCTCCTCCGTCACCCGGTAGCTCTCGCGAGCCTGCATGACGCCTCTGGCCGCGATGTCCACGGCCTCGAGCGCCGCGTCGTGCTCGGACCAGCCCGCCTCGACCTCGAGACGGACGGCATCTTCCATCATAGCGAGCCCGCGTTCGGCCTGGAGGCGGTTCGCCCTGGCCTCCCGGACCCTGTTCCAGCGGCCACCCCAGTCGAAGACGTTCATAGAGGCGGACAACGTCACACTCCAGTTATCGTAGAACTCGGGTTCGTACTCGCGATTGGGCCTGTCCCAGTTGTAGCTCCCGACCGCCACGACGGAGGGCAGGAACTCGGCCCTGGCCACCCCGACCATGTTGTCCGCCGCGCCCACGCTCTCCCGCATCGCCAGAAGGTCGGGCCGCCCAGTGAGCGCGCGGTCGACGAGACCATCCAGGGGTCTCGAGAAACCGGACACGCCGTCGAGGTCGTCCGCCGCCTCGATACTCGTGCCGGGGGTCAGCCCCAGCTGGAACGCGAGCCCGGCCTCCGCAAGGCTCACCGCGTTTCTCACCGAGCTCCGGTCCAGTTCGACCGAGGACATCTGAACCCGCGCCTGCATGATGTCGCGCTCGAGGACCATACCCTCTTCGTACATCGCCTCGAGGTCGTCGAGATGACTGCGCATCTGCTCTACCGCGCCGTCCATCACCTCGAGCGCCGCCGCGGCCTGCACCAGCATCACGTACGCCTCGGTGGCGTTGTAGCGGGTCTGGTGTTCTGCACGATCGGTGTTGTACTCGGCCGCGCGCATCCCGTGCCCCACCGCGTCCTTCGCGCTCCACAGCGCGCCGCCCATGAAGATGGGCTGCGTGACCGTTACGCCCACCGAGTAGATGTCGTCGTCACCCATGTAGATCTTGTCCGAGCCCCCGCTCCCCGACAGACCCTCGAGCGTAGACGGGTCGAGGTAACCCTGCTCGACCAGATACTCGAACGGCACCATGAGCGGCGCGAACATGTTCCCGAACTGCGAGCCGTCCATGTAGGGAATCTCGTCCAGCTTCGTGTAAGAGGCGCTCGCGCTGACGGCAGGCAGGAACGCCGAGCGCGCCTGCCAAAACTGAGCCCTGGCCGCGTCCTCGGCCGCGCGAGTCAGGCCGAGTTCGTGCCCATGCTCCAGCGCGATGGCGACGGCCTCGTCGAGCGTCAGGGAAAGGGTCTCCGCCGCCGCGGGGCCTGTCAGGACCGCGGCCACGACCAGCACGGCCAGGACCCAGAACACGACACACACGATGCCCCCGCGTTCGTTCAGTCGTCTCATGCTGCTTCCTCCCGACGCTTCAGTCCTTCCCACACGATCTCAGTCAGTCTATCCATGACCGCCGGTAGGCGCTCCTGCAACTGGCCCGTCACGGTCGTCATGAAGGTGCCCTTGAACGCGAGCAGCAGGCTCCAGGACGTCATCTCGATGTCCGACACGATGATCTCCCGGGCCTTCACACCCTCCTCCAGTATCCACGTGTAGAGCTTGATGGTCTCCGCGGCCATGTTCTCGGTGTTCTTGTGTGTTCTGCCTATCACATCGGTGAAGGCCTCCATCGTCATTCGGAACACGTTGACCTTCTCCCGAAGCGCGGAACTCTGCGCCGTCACCGCCGCGCGCAGCCGGTCGTAGGTGTTCGTCTGCTCCTCCACCGCCGCCCGGACCGTTCCCAGTATGTCCTCCATCTCGCGGTCGATCACCGCCTGGAAGACCTCCTCTTTCGTCGCGTAGTACTTGTAGACCGTCGCTCTCGCCACGCCGGACTCACGCACGATGTCCGCCAGCGTAGTCTTGCGGAAGCCGTACTGCCCGAACGCCCGCCCCGCGCCGTCAAGGATCTGGTTCCTCTTCGCTTCGTCGCCAGACACAACATCCTCCTTCCCCTGAGGTCCACGCATCCGGCCTCAGGTCCACCGCAGGCGGCCGGATTCAACCCGACCTGCGGTAGACGATTACATACATCTTGTCTATTATGTACATCCATGTTGTGAATGTCAAGTCAGATTCGTGTGAGCGGCCGCTCGCCTTGCGGCACCGGCGCCCCGGGTTGCGCTCGCAGGCACGCTCGGATAGACTCCGGGTCGGCGGACGCCCGAAGCCCGGGCGTCCTTGGGGCTCCTAGAGGGAGTAACTCCAGTGGAGGCAGCGCTCGGCGCCGTGGTCGTGGCGCTCGTGATCATTGCGGCAGTCAGCACCGTGCTCCGGGCCCTGCGCCCCGGGCCGCCGAGAGCCATTCCGGCGACGCCGCGCGTCCGGAGCGGACTGATGGCCGTCCTCGCCGTCGTAGCTGCCGTCATCGTCCTCCCGGGGCTCATTCCGACGCTGCGGAAGGGCGTCTTTGCCTTCTGCGGGGTGTGCCCGATCGGCACGGTGGCGGCCGGCGGCCCGGCGTCCCTCGCCGAGTTCACCAGGAACTTCTTCCTCGCAACCTGGTACTACACGGCGACGGTTCTGCCGGTCTTCATCCTCGCCAGTCTCTTTTCGGGGCTCCTCATCGCCAGGTCCTCGCGATTCAGCGTGCGGGGAGTGATACCGTCCTTTCTCCTCGCTGCCGTCCTCCCGGTCTGTTCCTGCGGCGTCATGCCCATAGGAAAGACCATGATAGACAAAGGAGGCAGCAGCGCGAGAGACGGCCTGGTGTTCATCGCCACCGCACCGCTGCTCAGTCCCATCATCATCTCGATGGGTTTCACGCTGCTCGGCGGCCACTACCTGCTTGTTCGCGTGGCCGCGAGTCTTGTCCTGGCGCTGTCGGTGGCCCTTCTTGTGCGACCGCTCCTCCGCGCGGCCGAAGGCGGGGGCTCGAACGGCGCGTCCGGCAGTGCTGCGGGCGGCGATCAAGCGGGCGCCGCCTGCTCCGGTCGCTCGCGTCTATCCGCGGGAACGCACGGAGGGTCCGTTCTTCTGGCCGCATGGGACATGCTCACCGGGCTCATCAGATACGTGATGTTCGGCCTCGTGCTCGGCTCGCTCTTCGCCGTTGCCGTTCCTCCTGATTACGTGGGGGCGATTCTCGAGTCGGGGATCGCTTCGATGGCGACCGTCGTGGTGGTCGGTGTCCCGATAAACATGTGCGCCGGTGAGGAGATACTGCTGAGCGCGCCACTTGCGGGTATGGGACTCACCATGGGGCACGCCGTGGCGTTCGCCCTTGCAAGCACTGGGATCTGCGTCAGCTCGATCCCCCTGCTGGTGAACGTGCTCGGCCGGCGCCCCGCGCTCGTGATGATAGGCATATACCTCGTGATCCCGTTTCTGCTCGGGATCTTGATCAACGCCCTACCGTTCCTGGAGACGCTCGGGCCGGCCCCGTTCTAGGTCCGGCTTCGCACATCGGAGGACCAGTGAGACACATACCGAGTGGCGTGCCGGTGTTTCTGACCACCCTGGCGGCTCTGGCCGTTCTTACGCCCGCGTGTGGGGCGAATGTCATTCCCATGGTGATGAACGTGGCGACCGAGTCGTCCGGGGACACGATGCGCATCACCTACGACGTCGAGGACCCCGACGGGGACGAGATGACCGTACTGCTGCGCTTCGCGGGCGCGGAGGGCGGCGTGGACGGACCGGGGCGGGGGATCACCGGAGACATCGGACCGGGCGTGACGTCCGGAGAGAGACTGACGATCGCTATAGACACGGCGAACACGGACTACGACCTCCCCGCCCACCTCGTTCCCAGGCTGCTCGCGCACGACGGCAAGGGTCTCGGCGGAGAGGTCGTGTTCGTCGAGTCGAGCGGAGGACCCGATTTCTACGTAGACCGCTACGAGACGACGAACGAGCAGTTCGCCGCCTTCGTGCTTTCGGACGGATACGAGTTCAGGGAGTACTGGCTGGTCGACGACGGCTCTATCGAGATAGTCGAGACGGGGTGGAACTACGCGGGTAAGTTCCGGTGGCACGAGCCCAGGTTCTGGGACATCTCGGCGAGCCCGCCGTGGTCGTCGGACCCCAACTCCCCGCTGGCCTCGACGCCCGTGCTCGGAGTCAGCTGGTTCGAGGCGTACGCCTACTGCAAGTGGGCCGGAAGACGGCTCCCCTCTTCCGGGGAGTGGCTGGAGGCCGCGGGCCTCGTGGGAAGCCCGTACACCTGGGGCGACGAGCGCACCGGCGGAGACTCTCCGCCCGAGTTCGACCTGGCCAACCTCAAGCTCGGCTACGAGTCCTACCGCTTCGAGGGATTCGAGCGGGACGGTGCGGAGCACACCGCACCCGTCGGAACCTACAGCCCGGCCGGCGACAGCCCGTTCGGGATCGCCGACGTCATGGGTAACGTCTGGGAATGGTGCAGCGACGTAGTGGCGATCGTCGATTACGCGACCTTCTCGTGCGCCACAAGGCCGCTCCGGGGCGGCAGCTGGGCCACTCCCGTGACGGAACTCGACGACCCCGTCAAGGACCTCTGTCCGCTCTACCGCACCGACACGGCCGGTTTCAGGTGCTTCAGGTAGCCTCCACCTCCTCAGTAACGTCCGCGCCGCTCCGGCGTACGGCCGCTAGACGAATCGCCAGCAGCCGGGCGCTTTCAGCGACTCCCTCGAACTGCATCATAGACAAACAGCGTCAAATGTGGTAAAATACGACAGGTAGACAGGATACGTCCGGGCCGCGCGGCAGCGGCGGCTCGGGCGCTCGGCCATCGGTCCGGAGAGAGGCAGGGCTCCTCGGGGCTCCGCTCGTCTGTGTCCCGGACCGTTCAGGTATTGACGGGCGCCTCACCTGCGCCGCGTCGAACCGGGCACGAAGGCACTCAAGATGCTTATGGAGAGGGCGTCAACCGCAATCCTCGGAGGGGGGATCTGATGCACCGGAAGCTCTCGTGTACACCGCGCGCCGCACGTCCGGCCGCGCTCCTCGCGCTCCTCTGCGCGACACTCGTCGTGGCGTCGGCCGCACACGCGGCCCCGCCTACCGCCGCTTCCCCGGCGGCATGGTCGGAGCTCGAGTTTCGGGTCCTGGAGTCGGACGACAGCCACACGTTGGTGGAGGTCGTGTTCCCGATGCACACCAGGCGGACCGTCGAGATCCAGGGACAGAAGTTCGACGTAGTCGGCGTCCCGGGCGCCAGCCCGCTGGGCCGCCCCGGCAAGCCGATGATGTCGGTCGCCGGCACGCTCATCGCCGTCCCGCCTGCGGCGGGCATCGAGCTGCGCGTCCTCGAGGCCGGCTACGACGTCCTGACGGACATCAACCCTCTGCCGTACCTCGGTGACGACTGGACCCCCGGCGAGATGCCGGAGATGGACGCTGCCGCCTACTCGCGAGCCGGTTTCTCCCACGCTCACGCCGAGGTCGGTGAGCCCGCGATCATGAGAGACTTCAGGGTCGTGCCGCTTCGCGTTTTCCCGCTCTCGTACGACGCGAGCACGGGGGAGCTCAGGGTGACCAGACGGCTCCTCGTCGAGCTAGACTACTCGTCTGCCGGCCGCGTCAACATCAAGACGACCGACCGGCCGCTCTCGAGGGCGTTCCGTAAGATGTATGAGAGTTCCATCGCGAACTACGACTTCCTGGACACGCGGTACGAGAGCGACAGCGCCGGCAGGTACCTCATCATCACGCACGACAACTTCTACGACAACATCCTCGAGTTCGCCGAGTGGAAGCACAAGCGCGGCATGGAGGTCGAGATCGCGAAGACTTCGGTCATCGGAAGCTCCGCCTCGCAGATCAAGAGCTACATCCAGACGGCCTACGACACTTGGGCGGTCCCGCCTGAGTTCATCCTGATAGTCGGAGACACCGAGTACATCCCGACGTCCGCCTACGACAACTACTACGCGCAGCTAGAGGGCGGCGACGACCTCGTAGACGTTCACCTCGGCCGATTCTCTTGCGACAACGACACCGAGTGCGACCTGTTCGTGGCGAAGACGCTCGGGTACAGCCGGACGCCGCACATGAGCGACCTCGAGTGGTTCCGCAGCGGCTGCCTCATCATCCGCGAGGACTACGACTCGGGCGACGCCATCTACTTCGACGACGTGTGGTTCGCCTACGGGCTGATGGATCGCGAGGGCTTCACTCAGATCGACACGCTTTTCCGCAGGAACGGCTCGGACAAGAACGACGTCCACGCCGCCGTCACAGACGGCCGCTCGTTCGTCACATACCGGGGCCAGGGAGTCTCGAACTGGTGGTCGCCGTTCGACTGCAATCCGAGCTTGACGAACAACGGCTACAAGCTTCCTGTCCTCATGTCGGCCACCTGCGGCAGCGGGCACTTCGACGGCGACGGCTATCCATGCGAGACCTGGACGAAGGCCGGCACGGTCGCGGCTCCGAAGGGCGCGGTAGCTTTCTCGGCGACGGCGATCGTCGACTCACACGTCTCCGAGTTCAGGAGCGCGGTCTACAAGGGCTTCTTCAACGCGCTCTTCAACATGAAGATCTACACGGTCGGAGAGGCCACGACGTACGGCAAGCTCAATCTGCTGACGCTCTACCCCGAAGAGGACTACGAGTACGAGGGTTGGAACGTCGTGGGCGACCCGGAGCTGGACATGTGGACCATGATTCCCGACTACGCGACTGTCACGCATCCACCATCGGTCCCGAACAGCACGAGCCAGCTCGACGTCAACGTCGAGATCGGCAGCCTGCCGGTCCAGGAGGCACTCGTCTGCGCCTACGCGCCGGGTGAGGTCTACGACTACGCCTACACCGACGTGAACGGCGACGTGTCGTTCAGTATCAACCCGGCGACGTCTGACACCGTGTGGATCACGGTTACGTATCACAACATGCACCCGTACGAGGGCTACGCGGTCGTGACGGCGACCGGTCCCTACCTGGCCTACGCCAGCCATCTCGCCGATGACTCCAACACGGGCAACGACGACGGCGTCATCACACCCGGCGAGACCATCGAGCTGACCGTCTCCCTCGAGAACACCGGTCCCGAGGGCGCCACCGGCGTCACGGGCGAGCTCGAGACGGGCGCCTACGCGACAACAGACGACAGCACGGCCAGCTACGGGAACATCCCGAGCGGGAACACCGTGCCGAACGCCACGCCGTACACCTTCACCGTCGTGCCCGACTGCCCGAACGGCCAGGAGCTCGACCTGACGGTCACCGCTACCGACGCCGCCCGCGCCTACTGGAACGTGGAAGTCCCGGGCGTGACGGTCTCGGCGGCCGACCTGGGGCTGGACACCTCCGTGGTCAACGACGTGGCCCCGGGCGGTGATGGCGACAGCGTCCTGGAGCCCGGCGAGACGGCCTGGCTGAACCTCACCGTCGAGAACACGGGCCCCATCTCGCTCGAGGGCGTGACGGGCGTGCTCTCGACCACCGACGACTACGTAGTGGTCACGGACTCCGAAGGCGAGTTCGGCGACGTAGCAGGCAGCGGCGGGACCGGCTCGGACGCGACCAACTCGTTCCGCGTCAGCGTGAGCCCGCAGGCGCCTCCTGGACACGAGGCCTCTCTCACGCTCACCCTGTCGGGCGACGGCGACACCTACACGCACACCGAGGACGTGGGTGTCTCGGTCTCCATCGGAGGAACGGCGACCACTGGCCCGTGCGGCCCCGACGCCTACGGGTATTACGCCTACGACACGGGAGACGAGTGGACCGGTCAGGCCCCGACCTACGAATGGGCCGAGATCACGGGTGTCGGCAACGAGCTGACAGTGATAGACGACGACGCGGCAACAACGACGATCTCGCTGCCGTTCACGTTCCGCTACTACGGGGTGGACTACACGACCATCTCGATCTGCTCGAACGGGTTCCTCGCGCTTGGCGACGAGGACTACCGCTTCGGCGACAACTCCGGCATCCCTGACGAGCACGGGCCGGAGGCCATGGTCGCGCCGTTCTGGATGGACCTCGACCCGTCAGCGGGCGGCGCCATCTACGAGTACTACGACAGCGCCAACAACCGCTGGATCTGCCAGTTCGACGCGGTCGCGCACTACGGCGGCGGTAACGCCGAGACGTTCGAGGTCATCCTCTACGACCCGATCTACTACCCGTCCGCCGGCGGCAACGGTGACATCGTCATGCAGTACCAGACGGTGCCCTTCCCGTACCAGTGCACGGTCGGCATAGAGAACCAGGCCGAGACGACGGGCATCCAGTACGTCTACAGCTCGAACTACGATCCCGCGGCTGCACCCATAGCGGCCGGGCAGGCGATCCGGTTCACGACGCTGGGTCCGGAAGACCCGCCGAAGTGGCTGGTCGTAGACGGTATGGCCGTAAACGACGGCGGCGGCGGCGACGGCGACGGAGTCGCGGAGCCCAACGAGCTGGTCATGCTCGTAGTGACCCTCGAGAACCTCGGCAGCCAGACGGCGAACAGCATAACGGGCACGATCACGACCTCCGACCCGGACGTCACCATAGACGTCGGCACGGCCGGCTTCGGAAGCATCGGTTCGGGCGGCACGGGCGACAACACACTCAACCCGTTCCGCGTGACCATCGGGGCGGCCCCGTCGGACAACGTAGTGGAGTTCGACCTCCACGTGTCGAGTCCCGACAGCCGTTACGACGCTTACGACATCGTAACGCTGGAGCTTGATCTGACGCAGACCGGCGTCGACGACGCGATCCCGGCGACGTTCGCGCTGCGGCAGAACAGCCCGAACCCGTTCAGGAACGACACGTCGATGGCGTTCAGTCTGCCGACCCCCGAGCGCGTGGAGATCGGCGTCTACAATGTCGCCGGTCGCAAGATCGCGACGGTGTGCGATAGCGAGTTCTCGGAGGGAGAGCACAACGTGGTGTGGAACGGCCGCGACACCTCCGGAAGACCCGTCGCCGCCGGCATCTACTTCTACCGCATCGACGCCGGGACTCACACGAGCACGAAGAAGATGCTCGTGCTGAGGTAGAGCGGAGCCGCGGTCGGAGGGACTCGACGTCCCGGGCGACACGAGACCGCGCTGACGACAGACAACACGCGGTGGTACAGAAGGGCCGCCCGCTTCGCGCGGGCGGCCCTTGCCGTTATTGGTCTGATGGTCGTCTGTCCTACGACCGACGTCGAAACGCTCTCGGTAGCGCGGGTCCGCTCGCAGGTGAGCTAGCGCAGGAGGAGCATCTTACCCGAGAGCTCCTGATTACCCGCCTTCAGCACGAAGAAGTAGACGCCAGTCGGGGCGGGGTCGCCGTCGCCGGTCCTGCCGTCCCACCGAACCGTGTGCCTTCCCGCGCCGTAGGTCCTCTCCTCCGCCAGTGTCCGGACGAGCCTTCCGTCAACGGAGTAGACCCGGGCCGTCACCAGAGTGGTGCGCGGCACCGAGAAAGCGATGCGCGTCGTGGGGCGGAAGGGGTTGGGATAGTTGCCGTAGGACACAGCTTCCGATGGGACCCTGTCGTCGGCGCCGGTGGAACCGACGGTGAGCGTCACCGGCACCACCACCGGGTCGCCTCCGTTGCTCACTACCACGATGTCGGCGAAGTACTCGCCCTCGGGCACTCCGGCGGCGTCTACGTCGACCTCGACGTCGATGCGTTCGCCCGCCAGGACCGTGCCCTCCGTCGGCGATACGGAAAGCCAATCGACAGGCTGGTAGATGGAGAAGGAACCGTCACTCGTGTCGTAGACCTCGGGGTCCACGCTCAGGGCAACTCGCACGAGACAGTTGTCCGACGCGTGAGCGTCGACGTTCCACTCGTAGCTCCCGTCGTCCTCCGTGTTCTCGACTATCGTGGTCCAGTCGCCTCCGTCGATCCTGACATCGAGGTCGACGAGTAGCGGCGCCCCCGAGGGGGTCCACGTGATGGTGTGCTCCTCGCCTATCCCCCAGGACTCGCTGCCGTTCGGAGAGAGAAGCGTGTGGAGAACTTCCGCCCCGCAGTCGATCGTGAGCGCTCCGCTCATGGCGTGCGGGGCGTCACCGTGACCGTCCCCGTCTATGCCGTAGAGAACGCTGACGTTGCCGTCGAAGCCGGGATCGACCGTCACGTTGACGGTCGCAGTGGCCGCCTCGCCCGGGCGCAGCACGTTCCACCAGCTGCCGTCCCAACCGACCGTGGCCCCGTTCCCAACCGTCCCGTCCCAGATCAGCGCTCTGTCCGCGACGGAGAAGTCTGTCGCGGAGTTGACGTTCACGCCCGCCGGGAAGCTCAGACTCGCGGCGTTGACCCACTCCCCGTCCGAGCAGTCGTTCGCGATCGTGAACACCAGGTCCAGCGTGGCGCCCGGGTCGCACTCGTCGGGCTCCACGGAGATCCCTGAGAGGTCGTCGCCCCTGGCCATCCCCGCCCCGGTGACGTCAATGTCGTAGTAGAGGACCGACAGCGGTTCGCCCTCGTTGCGTATCGACAATGTGTCGGTCTTCGCCTCGCCGGGCTCCAGGTCGACGTTGTAGAAGGACGGGTCCACGTCGACGATGGCCGCGTACGCCTCGCTCACGTCGACGCTCCCGAAGTAGGGAATCGCGTTGAAGGCGGTCACGGTCAACGTGACTGACTCGGTCGCCGGAAGCACGCCCTCGATGTCGATGACCGCGTCGCCCGAAGCGTCGGTCATCCCCGAGCCGTAGAACTCCCCGTCCCGGTAGAATGAGCAGAGCGCTCCCTCGACTCCGTCTACGCGCACGTCGAACGTGGTATCGGAGGGCGACACGACAGGGTCGTGCTCTACGGAGATAGCTGCCGGCGTCGCCGTCCGGACTCGAAGCGACGGATCACCGAATATGTGCCAAGCGAGGAAGTCGTCGTGGCCTGCGGCGCCGTATTCGTCGAGCATGTGACAGACGCCGTTCATGCTCAGGGCGCCGTACGTCCGCTTCGCGCCCGCCACCAGGAGGTCGACCATCTCGTCCTGGGCGTCCATGGGCTCGTCCCAGTCCTGGCTGATCGACGACATCAGCGCCGCGATGGCGCCGGTCGGCTCCAGTCCGTTGGTGGCCCTCAGCCACGCTTCCGCGAAGCAGGGGGCGTACGCATAGGCGAAGTTGCCGTTGGAGCACGCGACCGACCAGATGAACGGCAGCGCGTTGTCGTTCGTCAGCGCGTTGACGTCCGAGTTCGCGAAGTCCGACGAGCCCCATCCCAGACACGACCCGTGGCCGGTGTAGTTGATGATGCCCCGCCCTTCGTTCAGCGCGTTCGCCACCATCGTCGGGTTCGCGCCCGGGTCGTAGATCTGATCGACCGAGGTGTAGGTGAACGCCAAGAGGTCGTCCCGCAGGTTGTCGACGTGCTCGTTGTCGTACTCGCCGTCGTCCCCCGGTCCCTGGTTCGACGCGATGCCAGTGCCCATGTGATACCAGTCGGCGCCGGACTGAGGTTCCTTCTCGTACTCGATAGAGCGCTGTACCTGAGTCTGAACCTGCACCGCGTTCTCCGCCGAGAACCTGCCGACGAATATGTCGGGGTAGTAGTCGTCCCCCGCCACAAGAGAGAAGGACGGGTCGGACGTGCCGCCGTTCGCCGTGAGGGTAGGGATCTGGTCCGCGTCTCCCACGAGCAGTACGAAGGTCACTCCGTGAGAGTCGTAGTACTCCTGTATGTAGTCGCGGATGCCAGGCGCCGTGACGCCGGCGGTCACCAGGTCCACCATCTCACAGGGCACGCCGAGCTGGTTCTTCCACTCCACGAACGGCTCCATCGCCGACATGAAGCTGCCGTACGAGATGACCAGCATGCTGCCCGCCTCGCCGAGGGACGTGTACCGGGACCCTCGTCGGGCGGCTCCCACACCGTGCAGCTCTCGGTCGTAGTTCAGGAAGTGCCTCTCGTAGAGCTTCTCGAAGTCGCGCACGCGTCCGGAGGGCGGGCGGCTCGACAGAACGTTGACCTCGGCCGGCCCGTCGGGTACGACCTCCACGGTCACGCGGTCGTATACGCGGAGGATTCGCGTATCGGGGTCGTACTGGAACGGATTGACGACGACAACGACTCCCCGAACGTCGCGTAGTATGTAGGGACTCCTGATCGACGCGATGTCAGCCGGGTACCACCCGCCTGACTCGTAGAAGGCGTCGAACTCGTACGGCACCGCCCTCGGATCGACGCTGCGCTCGATCTCCCCCTTCGACGCAGCAACGTCGATGCCGGGGAAGTCGACGTAGTGAGAATAGAGAACGCGGACCGACACCCGACGGTCGTCCGGTATCACCACGCTCCTGCTGACGTTCGGCAGGGCCGGCATGCCCCTCTTGAGCGGCACGCTCTCGTCGCCGAGGAGGACGCGCTGGTATTCCCGCCCGTCTATGCTGACTGCGTCGAGAGTGAACGAGCCGAGCTCGTAGTCGATGACGGTCGAGCCGGAACGCGACCCGGCCGCATGCACAGAGAGCGCAGCCGCGCCTTCGGTGAGCGTGACAACCTCCGAGGAGCCCGCCGTGGCGAGCAACAGTACCAGGCCCAATGTCGCTATGGTTCTGGACAAGCGGTACCTCCAGTGAACAGACGGTGCGTCGGGGGCGGAGCGTGCCGGTCGCGCGGGGACGGCTGCACGCCTGTGCTGCTCGCAGTATACACCCTCTCTTTGGGATGCGAGAGCCGGCGGAACAGTTCCTCCAGAGCCGTTGCACGTATTATACCATACTTAAGTGGGCGAGGCATGGGGGAAGCGACCGCCCCCAACACCTTCTTCCTACGCCCGGGCGTCACAGCAACGCGCACAACGAACGCGCGGCGCTCCGGCGCCGTGTACGAACCGAGGGCCCGAACCGAAGTCCGGGCCCTCCTGTGTCTCACCAGGGGGGCGCGCACGCCCCCTTCCCCAGTGGGGACACTACTTCATGAGTACCATCTTGGCAGCGTCGCCGTGGCCGTCCGCCTCCATAAGACAGAAGTAGACGCCGCTCCCGACCTCGCGCCCGCGCTCGTCGCGCCCGTCCCAGACGACCGTCCTGTCGCCCGCCGCGACGTGTTCGTCGACCAGCGTTCTCACCAGCCGTCCCCTGACGTCGTAGACAGCTAGCCGCACGTCCGCGTCCCGGGGCAGCCCGTAGGCTATCGTGGTCACGGGATTGAACGGGTTCGGGCTGACGCCGCGGATGACGAACGCCTCCGGCTCACCGAGCTCGTCGACACCCGTCGCGGAGACGTGCATGACGACCGGGACCACCACCGGGTCGCCACCGTTGCTCGTGACGACGATGTCGGCGTAGTAGTCGCCGTTGGTCAGACCGACCGAGTCGAACATCACCAGCAGGCTTGCCCGGCTTCCAACGCTCACGTCGCCGCTCATCGGCGAGATCGACAGCCAGTCGACCACCTCGTAGATCGAGAAGGCCCAGTCGCTGCTGTCGTTGACCACAGGGTCGGAGCTCTTGCTGACGCGCACGAGGCAGTTGTCCGAGTACGGAGCGTCCACGGTCCACTCGAAGACGCCGTCGTCCGGCGTGCCCGCGACTATGTCCGTCCAGGCAGAGCCGCCGTCGGTCGAGTACTCGAGTCTGACCCAGGTGACCGCGCCGCCGGAGTTCCAGGTGATGTTGTGGACCGTCCCCGCCTCGATGGACTCGCCGCCGTTGGGGCTCGTCAGCGTCACCCACGCCCTGTCTCCACCGTCGAGCGGGACGGCGGTCAGATGTCCCTTGTCGTTCGCGAGTCGCGTCCTCTCCGCTCGGGCGCGCGAGCCGGAGGGCAGTATCTCGATGTCGTAGTGCAGGCTGGAAAGCGGGTCGCCGACGTTGTCGATCTTAAGCGTGTCGACGGTAGTCTCGTCAGGCGCGATCGAAACGTCGAAGGAGAGCGGGTCGACAGAGATCATCGGGACGTACGCGCCGCCGCTGAAGACACTGCCGGTGTAGGTCAAAGCATTGAACGAAGTGACGGTCACCGTGACGTCGGTGTTCTCGGGGAGCGGAGCTAGGACGTCGATCGTCGCTACCCCGCTGGGACCGGCGAGCGCCGAGCCGTACAGAACGCCGTCGTGATAGAGAGCGGCCAGGGCGCCCTCCTCGCCCGTATCGACGTCGAACGTCGACGCGAAGGCGTCGACCGTGCCCGCGTGTGAGACCGAGAGGGCAGCCGGCGTGTCTGTGCGCACCCGCAGCGACGGGTCGCCGAAGACGTGCCAGGTGTAGAACATGTCCTCACCGTCGCTGCCGTACACGTCCATCATGTGGCTGCTACCGTTGTAGCAAAGCCCTCCGAACGTCCGCCTGGCGCCGGTCCCTGCGGTCCCGCACAGCAGGTCGGCGATCTCGTCCTGCGCGTCCATCGGCGGGTTCCACGACTGGTTGATCGACGAAGCATACATACCGACCGCGCCGGTGGGCTCAGTGCCGTTGGTGGCGCGCAACCAGGCCTCGGCGAAGCAGGTCGAGTAGGCGAACTGCCCGTTGACGCACGCGACGCTGATGATGAACGGCAGCATGTTGTCGTTCGTCAGCGCGTTCACGTGGGAGTTCGAGAAGCCCGTCGAACCCCACGACGTCGTCGAGCCGTGGCCGGTGTAGTTGATAACGCTGCGCCCGTCGTTCAGGCCGTTCGTCACGTCGCTTGCAGTGCCCGAGTAGTCGTAGATCTGGTCCACGAGCGTGTAGGTGAACGCCAGGAGGTCGGTCCTGATGTTGTCTATGTGCTCGTCGTCGTCCTCACCGTCGTCGCCTGGACCCTGGTTCGAGGCGACTCCCATGCCCTTGTGGTACCAGGCCGCGCCCGCCTGCGGCGTCCTTTCGTACTCTATGGTGCGAAGCACCTGCGTCTGGACCTGGGCGACCGTAGCAGCCGAGAACCTGCCCACGAAGACGTCGGGGTAGTCGTCGGCCGTGATAGTGGAGTAGGTCGGGTCGGACGCTCCACCCTGAGACGTAAACGACGGAAGCTGCTCGATGTCGCCTACCAGCAGCACGAAGGCCAGGTCGTTCTCGTTGTAGTACTGCGTGATGTAGCTCTTGATGTTGGCGGCGGTGCCGCCGGCCGTGGTCGTCGTAACCATCTCGCACGGCACGCCCATCTGGTTCTTCCAGTCGACAAGAGGCTGCATCGCCGACAGGAAGCCGGCGTCGTCGTAGCAGATGACCAGCATACCGCCCACGTCGTCGACGGCCGGGTAGCGCGTGCCGGTGCCGGCGTCGAAGTTGACGAAGTGCCGCTCGTAGATCTTCCTGAACTCGGAGTTGAGTTCGCGTGGATGATGCGTCAGCGCGTTCTTGCCGGCCGGTCCCGACTCCGTCACCTCGACCGTCACTCTGTCATAGACACGGAGCGTGCGGGTTGCCGGGTTGTACTGGAACGGGTTGACGACAACGACCATCCCTCGGACGTCGCGCATGATGTAGGGCTCACGCCCGTAGGCCAGTCGCTCGGGATACCAGTCGTCACCGCCGTACGCGGCGTCAAACGTGTACGCGACCGTAGCGGGGTCGATGTTGCGCGTGAGAACGCCCTTCGACGGCGCGACCGGAACGTCGTGGTAGTCTACGTAGTGCGACGAAACGACCCTGACCGCCATCTCGGCGGCGTCGGGGATCACCACGCTTCGACTCATGCTCGGCAGTTCGGGCATCCCGCGACGCAGGATGAGACCCTCGCCCGGAAGACCGACGGCGTGGAACATCTCCCCGCCTATGTCGACCGGGGACTTCGAGAAGCCGCCGACGCGGTACTCGAGCACGGTCGTGGATACGTCGGAATCCAGGACCCGGACCGAGGACAGCTCGACCGCATCGTCGATGCGTACGATCTCGGCGGCTCCCGCCGCCGTCATGAGGATCAGGATCGCCGCCGTGGCGATGACCGCTCTCAGCACAACTCACCTCCAGATATTGGCAACCGGCCGTGGGGGTGGCGCTCCAGCGCCCCCGGCCTCCGCCGGGCCTGTGGGCGGCAAGGGGACCCCGGACACTCCCGGGATCCCCCACCGAGTCAAGTCGTCTTCGCGCATCCTGCGCGCCTCAGTACTTATGATGCACCAACGGCCCGCCGGTCGTCGATCCGGCCACCCGGCTGACGTTTACTTCAGAAGCACCATCTTCGTCGAGGCGTCGAAAGCACCGGCCTCCATGCGGCAGAAGTAGACGCCGCTCGCCACCTCTACCCCGTTCTCGTCGCGTCCGTCCCAGACCACCGAATGGTAGCCAGGATCCACCGACCCGTCGACCAGCGTACGGACGAGTCGTCCAGCGACGCTGTAGACCGCGAGCTTGACGTCGGCCTTGACCGGGGAGCCGTAGCTGACGGCGGTCACCGGGTTGAACGGGTTCGGACTGACGCCCCGGAGAACGAACGTCGACGGAGTGCCCAGCTCGTCGTCGATACCGGTCGACGAGCCGCCGATCGCCTTGACACACCAGGAATTGACGGTGCCGAGGTCGGCGCCCGCATTGTCGCTCACCCACAGCGTCCACTCGCCGGACGAGTTCTCCCCAATGAAGTCGGAGAGCGCGCCGGGGCCGTCGACGGTGAGGTCGGTGTCGTACCAGCCGATGATGTTCTCGCTCGTCCCGCCGCTCCTGTTGTGCAGACGGACCGTCGTTCCCTCGGGCGAGGTGACCTCGACGATCAGGTCGCCTATGTAGGTGTGCGTGATGTCGATGTAGACCTCGAGCTCGGAGATCTCAAGCCCGTCGACCATCTCGAGGTAGTCGTATACACCGGCCGTCGTGTTGTCGGGAATCGACAGGGCCGGGGTGCCGCAGACCTCGCGCGAAGTGACGGGGAACAGCATGTTGTTGACGCCGACCGTCATGCCGCTGCCCACCGTGACGCCATCGTTGACCGCCGTCGACCAGCCGTCCTTCGACGAGGTCACCGCGTAAGTTCCGCTGTAGAGGTCGTAGATCTCGTAGTGCCCGGTCGCGTTGGTGTAGGCCGAACCCGTGCCAGGCGACACCGTCACGAGAATGCCGCTGTGGTCACCCATTCCCTCGAGACAGACCTGACCGGAGATCGCGCCCTCGGGCGGCGCCTCCTCGGCCATGAGGTAGGTCACTGTGTTCTCGAGCAGATCGACGATACCCGTGTCACCCTCGAGGTAGTCGAACTGGAAGAACACGATCTGGCCGCTGCTCGGGTCGGGCGTGTTGTCGTATACGATGACGCTGGCGTCTGTCGGATACGACGACCAGCTGCAGACACCCATGGCGTCCGCTGTAGGAACGCTGGCGTCCGCGTCGCCGTAGTTCGAGTAACCCATCGTGATCGTCCCGATCGTGTTCGGGAACGACGTCACCGGGTGCGTCGGATCCGCAACGGTGATGTTGCCGCTCGAGTCCGCGTTCCAATCCGAGCTGTGGAGCACGTTCGCCGCGAACGTCGGATAGCCGGGATACGAGACCGCGTCGTACGCGATCTCGCCACCCTCGATGATCAGCTTCCCGCCCGCGGCCACGTAGGCCTCGAGCGCGTCGCGGTGGGTCTCGCTCTCGACCGGCGAGGTGTTGTCGCCGGCCGACCACACTATGAAGTCGTAGTTCGTGAGCCAGGTCGCCGGGTCGGTCGAGGTCGACGTCTCCTCGGTCACGTCGTAACCCAGAGCGATCAGGTCGGTCGAGATCTGAGCCGCCGAGCGGGCGTCGTCGAAGTCCCCACTCCAGACGTCGATGACGTTGCCGGCCTTGTCGACCTTGAACGTCTCTTCACCGCGTACTCCGTCCGAGATCACGAGGATGTTGGCGAGCGTGACGTCGAGCACGAAGTCCTCGGTCATCGCCGGCGTGCTCACCGATATGCCCCTGTTCTCAGGGATGTGGTGATACGCCCGAACGTTCATCTGGTAGTTGAAGTACGGAAGGGTC
>Ga0180435_10000768_pt1 | contig 33863 bp, 30 predicted proteins | sample SS_ome_3_FD_132467 | JGI IMG/M metagenome (GOLD analysis project Ga0180435, IMG submission 132467) | Hypersaline lake sediment archaeal communities from the Salton Sea, California, USA - SS_3_S_1 metaG | ecosystem: Environmental > Aquatic > Non-marine Saline and Alkaline > Hypersaline >... | reverse complement strand
TTTGGGACTATAACCAAACGGGCAATTTCTGTATGAAGGCGCTTATCGACAGCCGCGTTGAAATCGATGTCGACACGACCTGGGGTTGGGCACCTTTCAACGTAAATTGTGACGCCTCCTCCGAGCTTGTCGCTGATAACTGGACCTGGACCTTCGGTGACAGCAAAGGTGCATCCGGTTCTTCATCAACCAGCCACACCTATACCGAAGCAGGTGTCTATGATGTCTCAGTCACAATGCAATCGAGTGACAGCAGTTTCACTGCCGTTGAACGCAACTGCATCGCCGTACTAGCGGATACTCTGTGGACCGACACCGTGAGCATCGTCGAGCCCAGCACCTTTGCGCTAACCATTTACGGTAACAACACTCTGCCGCTGCATCGTCTCAAGATCCCGGTTCAGTTCACGGGTGATTTGTCGCTGTCGATCGACTCAGCCTCGAAAGTGGGCTGTCGTACCGAGCATCTCGATGTTCTCGATATGGTTCAATATGACCCGAACGGTTATGCGACCTTCATGCTCAACTGGGAGGCAGCTCCGGGATCGCGATACCTGGAGCCGGGAAGCGGTCCGCTGCTCAAAGTCTATTTCACATGTGCCGGAAATACACCGGCCGCCAACGAAATCAGCCTGGCTGGATTCGGATTCTTCCAGCCGCGTTTCTCGAGCGACCGGGCAGTTTACTACCCCGGTTCCAAGCCGGGCATGATTGAGTTCGTCGATTGCTGCCAGGGATTCCGGGGCAATTTCAACTTCGATCCTGACGACAGCATCGACATCTCCGATCTGGTCTCCATGGTCGCCTACATGTTCCAGGGCGGTACCCCGCCGGTATGTTGGACCGAGGCCAACGTAACCGGCGATATCATGGGTGACATAATGCACACCGTCGATATCGAAGACCTGGTCTATTTGGTGGATTACATGTTCAACGCCGGACCAGAGCCGGCAATGTGTCCGTAGAAGCTACTCTCCGACACCCGGAAAGACAGTTTGACGGCTCGGCGTTACGCTGAGTCGTTCACCGGTCTCTTTCTTGACCGGTTCGCCTACCAGTTCCTCGCCCAGGATCGCTCTGGCACAGCTGTCCATTGCCTCTCCCAGCTCCCCCTGCTTGAAGGTTTGGACCCAGAGAGTATGACGAGCCTTTAGCACGTCGGCAAACGATCCCATGTAGGATTGCTCCAGGTGTTCCTGGATTTGCCGTTCCTGCTCTTTCCAGCCCATGTGACAAGTGAGGATATACGTCTCGCGCGAGGTTGGATCGAGGCATTCCATCAGTGAGACTACGTAACGCCCGGTCTTGGTGTAGAGTAGCAGTGACAGCCGGATCTTGAGTCCCTCGTCGAGCTTCTCATCCCCTTTCGCGGCGGGATAAGTCTGAATGCAGTCATCCCAGCAACCCTTTCCGGGGTAGTTGGGGAACTTGACCTGCGCCAGCCAATCAAGCAATTCGCCTTTGGTCTTTTCCAGGTCCATCAGCGGAAGACTTCGTTGATGCTGGTCGACTATTGCCGCTTTTATGAGTTCCTTGTCTACTGCCATGTACGCATACCCGACCGTTACGGTCCGAGAACTGTCCGTTCTGTTTATCGGTAGATTTGGACGTCTTTTTCACCTCTTGGGAGGCTAAATCTAAGTCAGGCCTTGACAAACGAGCCCTCAAACCTATGCTTGAGAGAGCAAATACCGGACAGATGTCGGCTTCAAGACCCGGTGCAAGAGGCTTTCATTCGTCGCGTTTCAAATCAATTTCCGCAAGGAGAAACCATGCGCACTCTTGTCACGCTCCTCAGCCTCGGGCTCTTACTGGCCACCTTTGCAGGCTGTTCCAACACCGAAGACGCCTCTGCCGGAATCGGCGATACTGTCAAGGTCAAGTATGTCGGACGCCTGGCCGAAAACGGTGATGTCTTCGACAGCTCGGCCACCGGCGAACCGCTGGAGTTCAAGCTTGGCCAGGGAGAGATGATTCCGGGATTCGAGGCCGGCGTCATGGGAATGAAGGTTGGCGATACCAAGACAATCACCATTCCGTCGGATTCTGCCTACGGGCCTCGTAGTGAGCAGTTGGTAACGAGAGTCCCCAAGGATCAAATCCCGGAGAACGTCACGCTCGAAGTCGGTCGTGTCCTGAGATTCAACCCTCCCGGCGGCCGACCGATGCAGATGAGGATTCTCGAGATCGATGATACCTCGATTGTGGTCGATGCCAACTCCCCGTTGGCCGGCAAAGACCTGATGTTTGACCTTGAGATGATGGAGATCATTCCCGGAGAATAAGTCGGAGTCAATGTGAGCAATTCCCATTCAGCAGCAATCGCGCGCGAGTTCGAGTTCGATCCGCGGCAGGTTAACTCGACGATCGCCCTTCTGGACGATGACGCCACGGTGCCATTCATTGCCCGCTACCGCAAGGAAGCGACGGGTGGCCTCGACGAAGTGGCAATCACCAACATTCGCGATCGAATCCTTCAACTCCGCGAACTCGACAAGCGCCGCGCCGCAATCCTCAAATCACTCGAGGAACGAGAGCTGCTGACCGACGAACTCCGTGAGAAGATTGAAGCGGCCCCGACCCTGGCCGAACTGGAAGACATCTACCTCCCCTTCCGACCAAAGCGCCGCACTCGCGCTGCTATTGCCCGCGAGAGAGGCCTCGAACCCCTGGCGGAAATGTTGTTCGAACAGGAGGAGTTTGATGTCTTCGAGATTGCCGCCGAGTTTGTCGACTCCGAAAAGGAGGTAGCCGACGAGGAATCCGCCCTGGCAGGAGCAAGGGACATAATTGCCGAGTGGATCAACGAGGATGCCGATGTCAGATCGCGGATGCGGCAGCTCTACGCCGACACAGCCTGCTACATCTCCAGCGTGCTCAAGAACAAGGAAGTCGAAGGGGCCAAGTTCTCCGACTACTTCGACTGGCAAGAGCCGGTCAGATCGACGCCTTCACACCGAATCCTGGCCATGCGACGAGGTGAGGCCGAGGGAATCCTTTCGCTGAAAGTTGCTCCCGAAGAAGCCGATGCGCTGGCGATTCTGGAGAAGGCCTTCGTCATCGCGCGAAACCAGGCCGCCGATCAGGTTTCACAGGCGGCAGCTGATTGCTTCAAGCGGCTGATGGGTCCGGCTATGGAGACCGAAATCCGGGCCGAATCAAAGACCATCGCCGACAACGAATCGATCCGCGTCTTCTGCGAAAACCTCCGAGAATTGCTCATGTCTCCCCCGCTCGGACGTCGCAACATCCTGGCGGTTGATCCCGGATTTAGAACCGGTTGCAAAGTCGTCTGTCTTGACCGGCAAGGTAAACTGCTGCACAACACGGCCATTTTCCCTCACGGTTCGGAGAAGCAGCGCGACGAAGCCACCCGGGAAGTCAGAGGCCTCGTCGATCGATTCAAGACCAATCACATTGCGGTCGGAAACGGAACCGCCAGTCGGGAAACGATAGCTTTTCTCAAGGAAGCCGACCTCCCGTCACATGTCACGGTCGAGACGGTCAACGAATCGGGAGCCTCGGTTTACTCCGCTTCCGATGTCGCCCGCGACGAGTTCCCCGACCACGACGTGACGGTCCGAGGCGCCGTCTCCATTGGTCGCCGTTTAATGGATCCCCTGGCTGAACTGGTCAAAATCGATCCCAAGTCCATCGGTGTCGGACAGTATCAGCACGACGTTGACCAACCTTCGTTGCGCCAGGGGCTCGACGATACCGTCATGAGTTGCGTCAACTCGGTCGGTGTCGAAGTCAACACGGCCTCCAAGCAGCTCCTCACGTATGTCTCCGGACTGGGACCGGCTCTGGCTCAAAACATCGTAACCTTCCGTGACGAGAACGGACCATTCAAATCCCGGGCTGCCCTCAAGAAGGTCCCCCGATTGGGACCTAAGGCATTCGAGCTGGCTGCTGGTTTTCTCAGGGTGCGCGAAGCCTCCAATCCCTTGGACTCGAGCGCGGTTCACCCGGAGAGCTATCCGATCGTCAAGAAAATGACCGCCGATTTGGGCTGTACCGTAGACCAACTGATGGCCTCCGAGGAGTTGCGCAGCAAGATTCGCCTCGAAGACTACATCACCGACACAGTCGGTATTCCTACCCTGGTCGATATCATGGACGAGTTGGCCAAGCCGGGCCGTGATCCGCGGCCTGCCTATGAGCCTTTCGCATTCGAGGACACCGTCTCCACGATGGAAGATCTCAAGGCGGGCATGCAACTTCCCGGGATCGTCACCAACGTCACCAACTTCGGCGCCTTTGTCGACATCGGGGTTCATCAGGACGGCTTGGTGCACATCAGTGAGATGGCCGATCGCTTTGTCGAGGATCCCACCGAGATCGTCAAAGTTCACCAGAAGGTCAACGTGACAGTGCTCGACGTGGATCTCGACCGCAAGCGTATCTCGCTCTCAATGCGAACGCAGGACTGATTTTTTATCTGTCCTGAATCCAAATCCCACCTATATTGTATTATAATTGAACCAAGCGATGTAATCAGCACCACATCGAATGTGAGAGGGATCTGTTGTGGCGCGTCTATTCTACAAAGTTCTGGGACTATGCCTGGCTTCGTTAGGTTTCGGTTGCGATGACAAAGGGAACAACTCCGTAGAGTATGGTCCTCAGCCGGAGTATGGTGTCTTCGTAGCAACCGCAACGTACCATATCACCGGCAAAGTAGTAAAAGCCTCAGATCAAACACCAATTGAAGGCATCAGAGTCGAATGGAAGTATTTCGAGCGCATCTCAAACGATGAGGGCGCATTTGGCTTCAGTCTAGTCCATCCACCTCTGTGTGGGTTCGACTTGCTTCCTCCCTGTTCCTTGATAGTGACCGATGTCGACGGCTCCGCCAATGGTGGCCATTATGTGGCCAAAGCGATCGAGTTGTCACTTACTCAGACCGATCCCGGCGACGGCGGCCTGGATCTGGGTACTTATCGGCAGCAGAACATCACAATCGAGTTGGACGAGGAGCCCTAAGTTCTGCTTGACGATAACGGCGGTTGGCCGTCATAATACTGTGTGAGAGGGTTACCCGGCAATAGGAGGAGTTCATGTCAAAGAGAATCTACGCCGGAATGGCCGCACTGCTGGCGTTTCTTGGCTTCGGGTGTGGCGACAAGGGTGTTGGCCCGCCTAACGGCGGTGGTGATACTCTCGACGATACGCTGATCATCGTTGAATACGGTCCTATCCCGTTGTACGGCGTCTGGCCCATCTGCCAGCCCCCCACGGAACAGCCGGATGAGATCGAGATGGAAGAGCCGGAATCTCCCGACGAGAATACCATCGTCTAGCGCATGAGCCTGTACTCGTTCTTCAATCGCAAGCTCTTCCCCGTCTATCGCAAGTCGGTATCCAAAGTACACGAGTTGCGCTATATCTTCTTTGAGCTTACCCACCGCTGTAACCTGTCCTGCCTGCACTGCGGGTCCGACTGCATCAAAGACACTCGCACCCCCGACCTCAAATCCGAAGACATTCTCCGTGTACTCAGCGAGATCAAGACCAGTCACGACCCCTCCAAAGTCATGGTCGCGCTTTCAGGAGGAGAACCGCTGTGCTATCCGGACCTGTGGCATCTTGGCAAGGAGATTCGTAGGCTAGGGTTCTCATGGGGGATGGTTACCAACGGTTTCAACTGGAACGAAGACACCTACGCCAAGGCAATCGAAGCCGGCATGGGATCAGTCACAATCAGTGTCGATGGATTCGAGGAAGACCACAACTGGTTGCGCGGGCATCCCCAGTCATTCGAGAGAGCAATGCGGGCTCTTGATGACCTGGTGAAAAACGACTTCCCCGGAGCCTTCGATGTGGTCACTTGCGCTAACGCCAGAAGTCTACCCAAGCTTGAGGAGTTTCATGACTTCCTGGTCGACCGTGGTCTCAAGATGTGGAGACTGTTTATCATTTCGCCGATTGGCCGCGCCAGGAAGTTCCCCGAATTGATTCTAAGCGGCGAGCAACTGCGAACCCTGCTGAAGAAGATCGAGACCCTTCGAGACAGCAGCCCCATGCGTGTAACGTACTCGGAGTCAGGCTATTTGGGCGTCGAGTTCGAGCAAAAGGTTAGGCACGACCGCTTCCTCTGCCTGGCCGGTATCAATGTCTCGGGGGTGATGGTCAACGGCGACATTCTGGCCTGCCCCAATATCGACCGTCGCTTCAAACAGGGCAATATCCACAAGGACTCGTTTCTGGATGTCTGGGAGAATCGATACGACCAGTTCCGCAATCGCCAGTGGATGAAGGTCGGCGAATGCGAACATTGCGAGCAATGGCCCCTCTGTCAGGGAAACAGTTTCCATCTCTGGGATCTGGACAAATGTTCAACCCGCTACTGTCACCACAAATTGCTCTACGATCCCGATAATCAGAATTAATAGAAACAGGGACCACCCTGGCCGCGGTCCCTGATTCAAGTTTGTTCGCCGTCTCACAAGGTCCCAAGACGATCGGCTGAATAGATGGGACTTAGTTGGAGGTGGATCGGCGGGTGTTGTTCAACTTCGATGTGATCAGTAGGTAGTTACCTCTCAAAATCTTTCCCACAACGTTGCTGAACTTAGACGGCGTCAGCATTTGAAGTCCATATGAGTGCCAACAATCCTTCTCACCCAACCGCGCGAACGTCTGTTCTTCTTTCCTCTTCGGCATACGCATCTCCTATAGCTGTTTCCCCCTCAAGGTTAACGAAGCTGTTCCCTAACGTTAGCATTAGCGGTGAGGAAGCAGAGATGCTTTCTTGTAAGGTATCACCTCCTTCGGCCCTAGGTGCTACGCTCCCAGGCTTGATCCAATTAGTGGGGTCCGAATAGACCCCTTCCTATATAATACCATCTTGACATACACCTAGAAGACGATAACTTTTTGTAACTTCTTGATGGCGCGATGTTTATAAATATTCACAACTTGTTGGGTAATCCCCAGAATAGCCGCAATCTCTCGTTCCTTCTTCCCCGAGAGATATAGGTGAATTACCTCGTTTTGGCGTTTGGAGAGGGAGTTGTTGATGTGCCAGATCAGCTTCTTGCGGAACTTCGCGAGCCGGTCACTAAGTGACGGCGCCGTTGACATTGAGTGGTAGGCGGATTCTTCGTTGGCGAAGGCTTCCAGGAAAAGCTTGTCGACAAGAACCTCTGTGTAGTCGCTCCGCCGGGCACTCATAACGCGCTATTGTTTAGTAGCTTAAACCACCTTGTTGACGTATTTCATGAAGTTGGTTGAGGCTGATTTCGCACTCCTCGGCAGTCTTTAATCGAATCTCAGCCAGGGCCACCCTGCGTTCGTAGGCACTCAAGTCCTTTGGCAGCTCCTCATATAAGCCGAGATAGTGGTCCAGGACGTCAGCCCGGAAGCGCATCTGCTCAGGAGTCAACTCGGGCACAACCTCCACCGGCTTCTCTTCCGATGAAGCCGATGTGTCGGCAAGTGAACTCTCCTCGGTAGAGTCGAGCAACACCAGCAGCGAATCTATCTCAAGTTTGTACCGCATTTCTTTGCTGTACATCGCCTTAGCATGCTCGGTCTCTTGTAGCTTAACCAGTTCTTTGAGAGAGTCCACCATGATCTGGTACGACCATAGTTGCTCAACTCGCCGGATACTGTCGGCCTTGGCCTCTGAGTCTGAATGACCCACGGCGCGCTGGGTCTTGACGTAACTTATGGCCGCAATTACGACCACCAATACCAGTGCTATAACAATCTTTTTGAACATATTTAGCCTCGTTGAAAGCTAAATACCGGGGATGTTGTTAGGTGTCAAGTTTGAACTAGGGAGCAGAAAACCGCGCCCAATGTGCGGAAAGAGCCTGTTCGGGTTGCCACTATCGCTTGATTCGGAGTATCAAAAACACCCAGGGACGAATCATCGACCACCAGCCCGTGAACGGCTTGATCTTGGAGTAGTTCTTGCCCTCTTCGGGGTAGACCATCGAAACCGGCACTTCCTTGAGACGGTAGCCCAGTTTCACGACCTTGTAGTGGATGTAGTATTCCATCTCGTATCGGCCAAGCCACTCCTGGGTGATGTCGACCTGAGGATGATCCATGATATCCAAACGGTAGGCTCTAAAACCGCATGTTATATCGGTGCCTCGCACACCGATTGCGAGGTTCACGAACAGGGTAAACAGCTTGATCATGACACGGCGAAACAGCGGCAGATTGGGCGACTCGCCTCCCTCGAGATTGCGCGATCCCTGAATATAGTCAGCCTCGCCGGCCAAAAGGGGCTGAGTCAAACGGGGGATTTCCTCGGGGAGCATCTTACCGTTGGCAGCCATGATGACCACGAACTCATACCCTTGTGGCTTAGCCCAGTCGACGACCGACCTTATCCCGGCGCCGACACCGAGATTCTCCCCATGGTTGATGACGCCGTACCCCTGAGCATCTAAAAAATCGCCGGTACCGTCGGTGGAGCCGTCATCGACAAAAACCAGGTCGTAATCGGGACTTTCCGGGAAACGCTGTAGCAGTCTTTTGAGCTTCTCCCGCTCGTTGAATGCCAGAACGGCCACCACGACTCTCTTGGGGGAATCGCTCATTCTTCTCCGATCAGCTTGAGAACACCCTCTTCGAGACAGTACCGACGGCCGCACTGACAATCGATACAGGTTAGATCCGAGATATCCAGTCGCTCGGCACACCGGCACACATATCCCGCCTGATGAGCCGGGTTTCCGAACCAGAGAGTGTTGTCTGGAACATCCTTTGTCACCACGGCTCCGGCGCCGATGAAGGCGTAGGCGCCAACGGTGTGTCCTGCCACAATCACGGCATTGGCCCCAATTGTGGCGCTCTTTTTGATCAGAGTCTTCACGGGCTCATCGTGATAAACTCGCGAGCGAGGATAGACGTCGTTGGTGAACACCGCGTTTGGTCCGACAAAGACATCGTCCTCGAGCACAACACCTTCCCAAACCGATACGCCGTTCTTAACCGTAACCCGATCGCCGATCACAGCCCCGCCCTCCACGAAGCAATGATCGCAGATATTACAGTCCTCGCCTATCTGCGCTCCTTCAAGAACATTGCAGAAGGCCCATATCCGGGTGCGGGCGCCAATCTTGTCTGAGGCAACCAGAGCGTGAGGATGCTTGAAGACTTCGTCAGACATGTCAGTCCAGCTCCACAACTTGACCGTTGTTTCGAATCGAATGGTTGGCTGCTTCGAGTATTTTGACCACCCGAAGGCCGGCATGGCCGTCGGTGCGTGGCGCTCTTCCCTCGCTGACGGCGTCGTAGAACTCCTGGCTAATCTTGTTGAGCGCCTCTGTGAGATCCAGCCGTGGTGCTAACATATCACCGGTGCGATACTGAATCAGCAGGTCATAGATTTGGTCCTTGGAGTGGACCACATCGACACCCTTGTCGTAGATTTTGACTTTTTCGGAGGGCTCGGTGTCATCGTAGATGATCATCTTCTTGGAGCCGGAGATCAGGGTCTTGCGTACCTTGACCGGAGCTAGCCAGTTGACGTGAATATGGCCGAGAAGGTTGTTGTCGTAGTACGTCGAAATGTAAGCGATGTTCTCTATATCACTGTCAAAGTGAGCCACGCCCGTGGCCGATATGGCCCGGGGCTTCTGGGAAATGAGATGATCCATGATCGAGACATCGTGGGGTGCCAAATCCCAGATCACATTTACATCGTGTTGGAACAACCCGAGGTTGACACGCACCGAGTCGAAATAGAAAATCTCCCCAAGGTGGCCTTCATCAACGAACTTCTTGATGATCTCGACCGCTCCGGTGTAGACAAACGTATGGTCGACCATGATCTGGAGATTCTTCTGTTGGGCCAGTTCGATCATCCGCTCAGCTTGCTCGACGGTGGCCGTGAACGGCTTTTCGACGAACAAGTGCTTGCCGTTGGACAAAGCCTCCATTCCCAGTGGAAAGTGCGCCGAAACCGGCGTGGCGATCACGATGGCATCGATATCGGGCGACTTCAGTAGTTCGTCAGAGTCGGTGGTCAGTAGCTTCGTACCGGGATAGCGGCGAGAAACAGCTTTGAGACGATCCTCGCTCTGGTCGCAGACAGCGACCACGTCGGCGTCGTCAAGACCGTTGAAGTTTCGAACCAGATTGGGGCCCCAATAACCGTAGCCTATTACACCTATTTTCATGCCAGCTTTCCGTTTCTAGTATACTTCGTAGCGACCGTCAGGCGTGACTCGGATCAAGAAGATGTTGAGTCTTCCCTCGATCCGCCCGTCCTGAATCTTCTCTTCTACTCTCTCTTGAGACAAATCTTCTTCTGGATCAATATAATACGAGATTGTTGAATCGGAGGCAAATTCGACGGGGATTCTGATTCTGGCATCGCCCCGATGTACAAACCGTTCGATTGACGCACGGTCTCCCTCCGGATTGGGGATGTAGTGGGGGCCCGCGTCCCGGTACCGTGATCCCCCGATTGCAAGATACTGGTCATCTGAGTTGACGAAACCAGTCACCGAAACTTCGATATCCAGATACCCAACGGAATCGACTTGCCTCATCAGTTTCTCTCTGGCAATAGGAACCAGATTATACTGCCTGAACTGCTGCGGTTCCTTCTGCAAGAAGCGTGCATAACTGGTATAGACGGGCTTCTTAGCGAAGAAAAACGGCTCCGTGGAGTTCACCATTGTGGTGAAGGGATCCTGACGGTTTCGCAAATGCAGCTCATAGATTGTCGCCGTTGTGGAAGCATCGATAGCGATAAAGTAGCTATCCTCCTGGTCGAATCCGATTCTGGAGGCATCGACTCTGATTCCTGCGACCTGATCAGGTTGATTCAGCTCGACCTCGAACTCTGCCCCGGCACGGCGGGAGATGTTCTGCGACCAACCAACACTGCCAACGAGAATGATGATCGCGACAGTCGCTGCAATACGGGCAATTCGATTGATCGCTGTGCCTCGGGTTACGATCCAGAAGATGCTCGCCCCTGCCAGCGCTCCAACCAGCACCGAAATCCAGGCTCCACCCAGGCCAGGTAATAATCCGAACAGGTTGATCAACAGGATCGCAAACAAAGCGGCGAGTATGGGAGCAGCATTCTTGCTTCCCGTCTTGATGGCAGTCCAGATCTGAATCAGTCCATACCCAGAGCAAACCATCACCAGGGGTAGAGCGTTGAAGCTGTAACGATTGATCGAATGGAAGATCAAGTGAATCCCCAGATAATACAAGACTATCAAGAGTGGCCAGGCCGCACGATGTGGGAATCGCAAGAGCAGCAGCATCAATCCCACCAGGCCGCCAAAGACCACGACGAAGTGGATGGTCTTCTGAACAAGGTCCGGTTGCAGCAGGTTGCGATCAAAGTCGTTGTAGGGCTTGCTCCACAAACGCTCGAACTTTTTGGCAAACAGTCCCAGGTACTCCAGGGGCCGCTCGGCGACATCGCCGTAGGGATCTCGCTCCCAAAACTTGTCATCGACAAGATCGAGGTCATAACCTTCGTATAGCAACGAAGAGGACTGCCGGATATTGGCGCCGGCGTAGCTGGGGTCGCGCAGTGTGACCTGGCCGTACTTCATCGAGGCCGCCGCGAGCCAACCGCCGAATACCATTAGCAGCGGCACACACCACATAGCGGCGTTTACGGCCAGTTGCCTTGGCTTCCATTCCTTTCTGGCATAGAAGAAGAGCCCAACAAGCACCGGGCCGCCAATCAGCATGGCGGTTGGTTTGTTGAGTATCAATAGACCGCAAGCCAGACCGGAGAGAAGGAGGTAAATCCGCCCGGCCTTCTCCGTCGCTTTGATTGCCCAGAACACAGCCGCCAGGATCAAGAGCGAAGTGGAAGTCTCCAGCAGCAGCAATGTCGATGTCAATGCAAACGGCAGATAGACAGCGTACAAGACTCCCGCCACTATCGCCGGCTTCTCCCCCACCAGTCGTCGAGCTATCTGCACCATCAACCACAGCGCCATCAAGTCGAATAGGATTCCAAAGATTCGCGCCACGGTGAAATCTGCTACCGGCGAGATGAAAAACACTCCTGCCAGAAACGTCGGATATAAGGGACCGCTGAAGTAGATATCGTCTCGGGCCTGAGTAAGTGAATGGGGCTGATAAAACAGCCAGTCGATTTTCTCTCCCTGGATATACTTGTCCTGCATGTGAAGGAGCAGCATTCGATCGCGGGCAACATTGCGTTCGTCCGGCTGGTAGTCATTGTCGACGTAAGAAAGAACGCCCAGGGCGGCCGAGGCATACCGGCGGGCATCCCACATCACCGGCAGAGTCTCCCCGGTAACCAGAACAAGCACACGTAGGAGTGCGGCGAGTATCAAAACTGCGAGAATGGATTGTTTGAATCGACGATCGGACATCGGTGGCGTTACCTCCCGAGTCGCGAGCTAAGCATCTTCGGCTACCTCTTCCAGGCGCTTTAGGGACAGATGTTCCTTCGACATATAGATAAGACCCATACCGGTAACGACGATATACTGGGCGGCGTGCAGCACCAACGCACACGAGAGTGCGCTCTCAAGTCCTACACCGTACTTGCCGAGGGCCCAAACGGCGGCCGCGTGATAAACACCTACAAAACCCGGAGCGGCGGGGATCAGTATCGAGAGTGAGACTGCCACCAGGACCATAAAGGATGCCTCGAGCGGCAGATCAAAGCCAAAGGCCCAGAACACAAACACATTCGACAACCCCATCAGGATCCAGATAGCCAGAGTTTGAACTGCAATCGAAAACACCGCCCGAGCGTTGCCCAGGAAGTCCAGCCCGGTCGCGAACTTGGAAATGATCCCGTCGATACTGTCCTTCCATTTGTCTGGCAGAAAGGACAGGTACTTTGATACCAATCTGCGGGCCTTCTCCGGGCGGCGGGCCATTATCAGGACGAAAATGACTCCCGCCAGGGCAATGCCAACTGCGATCGCCAAGCCCATGCGCATTCTTTCACCGTCAGCATCCTCACTCATGAAAGTGATGTCGGAAGTCACCAGGACGGCGACGAATATCGCCAGAAGAGCCACCAGATCGAAGACCATCCGTTCGGTGAAGATAGTTGCCAACGAAGCGGATTTGGTGATTTTGGGATGTTGGCTCGACAACGAATAGGCGCGTACAAACTCGCCCAGCCTGAAAGGCAAGACATTGTTGGCCATGAAGCCGATCCAGGTCGCCGCCAGAAGTTTGCGGAAGGGTACCTCTCCCAGGGGAGCAACCATGTACTTCCATCGATAGGCTCGCTGGTACATGGTAAAGAAAATGATCAGTACATTGGGTATCAGCCACCAGTAGTTGGCGCCGCTAAGAGCTGCTTTCAACTCTGCGAAATCTACATTCTCGAACAGCAGATAAATCAGCAGAGCCGAAATGGCCAGCCCGACGAAGAGATAGATGCGTTGCTTCGTCTTTGGCGTCATCAGCTGTCTTCCTTCAGAGAAATAAGATGCCGCTCGAACTCCTTCGCCGCTCGGTCCCAGTTGAACCTTTCGGCCCATTGCAGACCGCCTTGCTCCAGTCTTTGGCGAAGAGGCTCATCGGTCAAGATCATCTTAATCTTCTCGGACAGTTCTTTCACGTTACCGTACTTAAAGAGAAAGCCGGTCTCGTTGTCTCGGACCGAATCCCGCAGACCCGGAACATTGGACGCGATCACGGCCGTGCCCACTGAGTTGGACTCAATGTTCGTTAACCCCCAACCCTCCTTGAGCGAAGGCAAGACGGCCACATGCGCCCGACGCATCCGTTCCACCTTGTTCTCCCAAGAAACAAAGCCAGGGAACTCTACGGAATCTACCAAATCAAGTTCTCGTGTCAACGACTTGAGGGCATCCATGTAGTCGCCGGCACCCACTACCATAAGCCGGGCGTTGGGCACCTGCTGTTTCACGAGCGCGAAGGCCTGGATCAAGTGCTGAATCGACTTGTACTTTTTGATGCGCCCCAGGTAGAGTACGGTTGGATTCTCGTACTTCGGAACACTCGGGTCATGGGCGTAGGTTTCTCGATCGATACCGCAATGAACGACAGTGATGTCCTCGGCCGGAACGCCGCGTTCGATCAGATCATCGCGGGTCGACTCGGAGATGACGTTGTACTGCCTGCCCCGATAGACCCTCACCAGAGGTCGTTCGGCCAGATAAATGTAGGAACCGAGGAGGAAATTAATCTCCTGGAACACGGTCGTGGCAAACAGGTGAGGAATGACAACCAGGGTCTTGATGTTCACAAAGAACGGCGAATAGAACGGTATCTTGTTGATGTCCTCGATAAGGATATCGTAGTTGCCTTCGTTGACCATTCTGCGAAGTCGTCCCGGCACCACCAGGTTGAACGTGTATCTGTTGCCGCACCGAACGATCCGCACTCCCTCTACGGTTTCCTCCTTGGCGCATCCTGTCCATCCGGAGCAAAGCAGTGTTACCTCGTGGCCGTAACTGACCAGTCTCCGGAGGAGTTCTTCCAGGTGCACCTCTGCCCCGCCCGCATAAGGATTCTTGAGATCATTCCAGTTGAGAGCGAGCAGGTTCATTGACTGTCCTGCTCTGTGTTAAAATCCGAGTCCCGGAAACGCCTTAAGTCGCGAAGCATCTCAGCGGCCTGGGCATCGTTGGGGAAACGGTGAAGCCATCGCTCCAGCAGTGTTTTCATGCTGTTGATGTTGCGACCTTCGAAGTAATAACGCAAAAGTTGCTCGAATGTGGTGCGGTCGGCGGGACTTGCGGCCAGGGCGGCTTCCAGGGTGTTTTGTGCCTGCGAGGTATCTCCGGCGGTCCAGTAGGCTTCGGCCAGGATGCGCTGATGTTCCACTCCACTCAACGAGGGATTGGCCGCGATGAGGCCCTGCAACCGGGACACTTCACCGGTCTCGGCATAGACGCGGGCCAAAAAGTCCTGAGCATCGGTTGAGTACGGCACCGACTCGACGGCAAACTCCGCCACTTCGATAGCACGCTTCATATCATCGGCCATTCGCAGGGAGTCGGCCACGACCAGCATGCTGTTTGCCCAGTTGCGTGTCAATCGAAGGGTCGCCTCGTTCTTGTAGACACGGGGGTCGCCAAGACCGGGCGCCTGGAATCGCGTGGAGTCATAGAAATAGGCCAGCGAAGCCTCAACGTCAATCGTACGACTGGCCAGAGTGGGTTCAATGGTCCAGACGAAGCCCCGAAGAGCACATTTCCGCTCGATCGATCGTCCCAGATATCGCCGACTGTCCGAACCGCCCGTCACTGAAAAACTGATCGGTCGCTTACCCAGGTGTGTGAAGATGATGCGATCGACAAGCATGGCGTTGTAGCGGAAGGTGGAATTGTAGGGAGGGCCGAAAGACTCGTAGAGGCTGTCGAGAATCCGCTTTTCCTCCCCGAGATAGGCATAAATCGTACCATCGACTTGACTTCCGCGCCTCGCGATGGTCACACTGTCCGGCAGATGGAAAGCCTGGAGTCGATCTATATGCTCATGCGACCACCCCAGCTCCACGCCCATATGAGGCTCAACTTGCTTCAGGTACCACTTGGAATTGGCCAGAGCCATGTTTATGACCGAGACATCGGTGCGGATACCGTAGACCATCTGAAGACACCAGAGCGTGAACGTATCGTTGTCACCGTGCGTAAACAGAATCGCGTTGGGTTCGCAGGACTGCAGAATATTGTGGCCATAATGCCAGGCTATGAAGTTATTGGACCGATCACACATGTGATAGTTCTTGGCCAGGGCGAATGCAGGTAACAACAACAGCACCAATCCCGAAGCCATGACGATCTTCTTGGTGCCCGCGGCAAACTCGCGCGTGGATTCTCTTAGGTACTGAACGGCTACCGCCGCGCCCAATCCGATGGCAAGACCAAAGAAAACAAATCCCGGCGTGAAGAAGTAGTCGCGATCACGTACCTCCAAGTGTCCCCCGGTAGGCCCTTGCCGGGTGCCATCAGCGAAGTTCATATACAAGACCAGCCCCACCGTGGCGACCAGAATCATCAAGAGCAAGGGCAAGCCCCGTTGCGGAGTCCTCCTTACTATCTCCCAGATCCCGAATAGGCCTAACAGGAAGAACAAAATGAACCCAATCCCGGTGGCTCCGTATTGCTCCTCGAAGAATCGCCAGAATCCCATGCGGTGATAGTTGCCAAACTGATTGGTCCATTCGGCCCGCCGGACGAACATCCTCTCAACCATCCCCTGAGACCCGTATTGTTTACGTTCCAGGAAGTCAATCGTGCGTTGTAACGAATGAGAGGGGTTGTTCTCGTTCAGGTCGGGTTGCTGGGCCGAACGAATCGGGATGAATGCGTGCGCCGAGTAGCCGATTATCGCCACCACCAGTATCAAGAGTGCCGATCTCCACTGGGGATTCTTTGTGACCAATCCTAAAACAACCACCGCCAACAATCCCAATCCGAGGGCGTAAACAAACGGTACCACACCGATTATCACTATCGAAACCGCAGCGACGGCCAGCAGATACATCCAGTTGAGATGCTTCCATATTGCCCAACCAAGTAAAGCGGCGGAGATGGCCGTCAGAACAAGAAAGACGTTGTATCCTTTCGGCACTTGCATCAGGATGACCATTACCAGCGCTACACCCACAAAGATGGCTGCTGCCAAGTAGTGCTGCAGAAGCTCCTTGCTCCCCTTTCCTTGTTTCCACTTGAAGGCGAAGAAGGCACCCAGACCTACAGTGCCCAGAAAAGCGACAATCCCCAGGGTGTCGAGGACGCCCCTTAGGCCGGCCGAGACTCCGTCACCGCCACCGCGCTGAGACAGAAGGTCGATGCCCAATCCCAGGGCCGGCAAGGAAGACAACAACAGCCCTCCGGCTACAAGGTAGTAGGCTTTTGGGATTACCTCATGAGAGAACATATAGAAGAAATAGACCAGCAGGAGAATGATCACTGGAATATAGAACGGTATCTCCCCCGGTCTCGAAGAGAGGGCAAAGATATAGTACAGTTCGGCAGCGATGAAAATCGCGACGAGGTACCACGCCATCCGAGGTGCCGAACGTTTTAGGATAAACAGGATTGCCACTACCGGAAGAACCAGGAAGGTGGCCATGTGAATTCCGATTCCCAGGAAACTTAGAAAGACCGAGGCCAGCATCAGTCGCTGCCGCAGGCGCGAATCGTCGGTATCTAGATAGATGGTCGCCATCCAGAAGACCGACGTGAGGACCATCATTGAAAGACCGTACACCTCGGCCTCAACCGAGTTGGTCCAGTTGGTCACTCCAAAAGCGACGAACAAGGCCGCGCTGGCCGCTCCGCCGTAAATCAGGACCCGGCTGTAGGTAGATTCTCCGTGCTCGAACCATCGACTCAGGATTCTCTGAGCGGCTAGATAGCAGAATGTGGCCGTAAAGGCCGATGAAACCGAGGAAAGCAGGTTGATTCTGACCGAAGGATCGTCGGCAATCGGAAGAACACTGAACACTCGAGCTACAAAGACGTAAACCGGGGATCCCGGTGGATGGGGAATTCCGAGCGTATAGCCCGCCGCAATGAACTCGCCACAATCCCACAAAGAAAAGCTGGCTGCCTTGGTGAGATAGTAAACCACCATAACAAACAGCCAGACAAAGCCGGCGACGGCTACATTAGTTCGATCTAAGTTGTTGGAATGCTTGATTTCCATCCTCGATCGGGCTCGGGGCCTTCCTGCAAACCCTTCTAGCTACCACACTTACTGCCTAAGAAGCTGCAATATAGTGGTTTTTGGCAGACTGTCCAGTTTTTTGCAGACCTCTCAGACCGACCCTTGTCGCTCCTCCATCCCTTTTACAAAGCTGTCGAGGATTCCGTTTACGAACTTGGAAGACTCCGGCGTCGAAAACTTCTTAGCCAACTCGATCGCTTCGTTCAGAACTACCTTGATCGGTACATCGGGAAGATGCTCCAGTTCGATCATGGCCAGCTTGAGAATATTGCGATCGATACAGGCGATTCGTTCCAACACCCAGTTTTCTGCCAGGCGGCTAATCTCACCGTCTGCCCACTCCGAATGGGTCTGAGCCAGTTTGAACAGACCCGTTGCATATTCAATCGACGCTTTGGCCGGCTTCTCTTCTCCCTCGACGATATTGGCGAAATCATCGTCAGGCGGTTCGGCGCCCATCTCAACGGCGTACAGCGCCTGAAGAGCCAGTTCGCGCGCATGATGTCTGGGGGTAACGCTCATGCCGGCCTACGCCAGGGCCTTGCCGAGATTTACCATCTCGATGGCCGTCGATGCGGCATCCCATCCCTTGTTTCCTGCTTTCGTGCCCGAGCGTTCCACGGCCTGTTCAAGGGTGTCTGCGGTTACCATGCCATAGACGACCGGCTTACCGCTCTCGAGAGAGATCTTGGCAATACCTTTGGCCGATTCGTTGGCGATGTAATCGAAATGCGGGGTGTCGCCACGAATAATCGCACCCAGGCAGATCACGGCATCGTACTTGCCGGAACGAGCCATCTTGTCGGCCACCCAGGGAATCTCGAACGCACCCGGGACATAAGCCACTGACATATCTTCCTGTGCCGCACCATGGCGCACGAGACAATCAATCGCACCTTCAAGGAGCTTGTCGGTAAAGAAGTTGTTGAATCGACTTACGATCAAACCAAACTTCAGTCCGCCGGCTTCCAGTTTTCCTTCGATAAGGGAATATCCCATTCTCGCTTCTCCAACTATTTCAGTTTCAACATATGTCCCAGTTTGTCGCGCTTGGTCTTCAGGTAGGATTCATTGAACTCTGACTCACCTGCCTGAAGCGGCACACGTTCGGTGATCTTCAACCCGTAGCCCTTCAATCCTACCACCTTGCGCGGGTTGTTGGTCAGGAGACGGATAGATGACAGTCCCAGATCCGAAAGAATCTGGGCGCCAATGCCATAGTCGCGAAGATCGGCCTCAAATCCCAGTTCTTCGTTAGCCTCGACCGTATCGCGGCCGGCCTCCTGCAATTTGTAAGCCTGGATTTTGTTAGCCAGGCCGATACCACGGCCCTCCTGACGCATGTACAGCACAACGCCGCAGCCCTCCTCGTCGACACGACGCATAGCCGCATGGAGCTGCGGTCCACAGTCACATCGACGCGAGCCGAAGACATCGCCGGTCAAACATGATGAGTGAACTCTCACGAGAACGTTCTCAGCGTTGGCGACATCCCCCTTGACCAGCGCCAGATGGTCATCCTTGTCATGTTCGGACTGGTACAGATGAAGTCTGAACTCACCGTAGTCAGTCGGCATGTTGACTTCTTGCACCTTCCGAACCAGTTGTTCGGTCTTGTTGCGGTATGCGATGAGATCGGGAATAGTGATTATCTTCAAATCATGGTTTTTGCAGAACTCCATGAGCCGGGGTACGCGGGCCATCGAGCCGTCCTCATCCATGACCTCACAAAGAACGCCCAGTTCCGGCTCACCGGCCAGACGAGACAGATCGACGGCCGCCTCGGTGTGACCGGCGCGTTTGAGAACTCCGCCGGGCAGAGCCTCGAGAGGGAATACGTGTCCAGGGCGAGCGAGATCGTCCGGAACAGTCTCCTCGTCGACCAACGCCTGGATCGTGATTGCCCGGTCCGATGCCGAGATACCGGTAGTGGTACCCTTAAGCGCATCCACGGAAATCAGAAAGCGCGTTCCCAGGCGAGCGGTGTTTCGGTCGGTCATCGGGTGAAGCTCGAGCTCTTTGATACGATCCGATTGCATCGCGACACAAATCAGGCCTCGACCGTATTTGGCCAGGAAGTTCACCGCTTCCGGCGTAATACGAGAGGCCGGCATGATGAGATCACCCTCGTTTTCGCGGTCTTCATCATCAACCACGACCACAAACTTGCCGTTCTTGAGATCCTCAATCGCCTCGGGGATCGTATTGAATTTGAATCCGTTGTCGTTCATATCACCAACCACTTTCTTTCAGTTTGTCCAGGGTCAGTTTTCCCCCGGATCCGGCGCTGACCATTTTGGCCATGTATTTGCCTATCAAGTCGAATTCTAGATTTACGCGGTCGCCTCTTTCGAGTCTGGCGATGGTGGTCATCTGCGCGGTGTGGGGAATCACATTCACCGACAACCATCCGTCACGGCACGTATTGACCGTCAGGGACAAACCGTCAATTGCGATCGAGCCTTTGTCGACCACCAGCTTGTCAAAGGCAGAGTCGAATGTTACGGCGATCTCCCACGATTCGCCGATTCGCTGGACGCGGTCAACTTTGCCGACGGTGTCAACATGCCCACTTACAAAATGCCCACCCAGACGATCGCCCACGCGAAGAGCCCGTTCCAGGTTGATTGTGTCACCAACCTTGTAGCCGTCCAGAATGGTGCGAGCCACGGTCTCCTGCGAGGCTTCGACCGTGAAACTCTTGTCGTCAAACGAAACCACTGTCAAGCAAGCGCCGTCACAGGCAATCGACTCTCCCAACACGATCTCCTCGTGCTCGAAGGAAGCCTCCAACGTAAGCAACTTGTAGTTGCTGCGCGCTGCCAGCTTCTGGAGTTTGCCGGTGGTTTCTATTAGTCCTGTGAACATCTTACTTTTCCCATACCGGATAACCGATAAAGAGACTGTCTACGCCCGACTTTTCGAACCTGCTGTGCTCAAACTGCACGGCTTCCCCGAGCTTCATCTTTCCCAGGTCCTGGACCGCATCGCGTCCTTTGCCCAAAAGTTTGGGGGCTGTGACCAAAACATACTTATCCACCAAATGTGCGCGAAAAAGTGAAGTTATGAGGGTCGGGCCACCTTCGACCAGAATAGATTGTAGACCAAATTGCTCTGCCTTTTGCATCAAATCTAGTACGTCGAGCTTCCCGCCGCGGGTGGTCGCAATGTCCCAGAAGATCACGTTCTTAAACCGGCGACGTCTTTCTATCGCCTGTCGAGTCTTCTTCGATGTCGCCAGGATCGTCTTGAAGTCAGCATTGTTCTCCAGAAGATTGCACTTCCGCGGAAGATCCATCGACGACGACAACACGATACGGTAGGGATTCTTTCCCCGTACGTGGCGGACCGTGAGCGAAGGGTTGTCATCGCGGGCAGTACCGCCGCCAACAAGGACGGCGTCGACATCGGCACGCAGCTGGTGAGCCAAGACCAAAGACTCGTGGCAGCTGATCCACTGGGAGTCGCCGGTAACGGTCGCCACGCGACCGTCGATCGTTTGAGCCGTCTTGGCCACGATGTACGGCCGGCCCTTTTCCTTGTATCCAAAGTACATGTCGTTGAGCAGGCGGGCCTCCTGCCTCATCAAACCGGAGGAAACTTCCAATCCAGCCTCCCTGAGGCACTTTCCGCCTCCACCGCAAACCCGAGGATCGGGGTCCTTGGCGGCGAACACCACTCTCGTGATTCCGGCCTTGATAATAGCCTCGGTGCAGGGGCCAGTGCGACCGCTGTGACAGCACGGTTCGAGCGTCACGTAGATCGTCGCGCCCTTGGTCTTTCCCTTGGCTTTGCGGATGGCCTCGACTTCGGCGTGGGGTTTGCCGGCGGCATGGTGGTAACCTTCTCCGACAATCTTGCCTTTGCGCACTATCACCGCCCCAACCATCGGGTTCGGAGATGTCCGACCCCGGCCACGAGCAGCCAGCTCGAGAGCTCGCTGCATGAACTGTCGGTCTGCCTTATCGGCCATAAAAAAACCCCAAAGTAGACTCCGGGGCGCGGCTCGGACAGGCATACACCGATGCGACTATGCCTGACGCATTGCTTCTCCCATCCGGACTATTACCGTCGGCACCTGAATCTCACAGGTTCAGCCAAGGTTTCCCAAGGCTCGCGGGCTATACCGCCGGTCGAGGAATTCCACCTCGCCCCGAAGATTATTAGGGTCCAATATATACAGCTTGCTGAGATTGGCAAGAGGTTTTTGATCAGCGGGTTACAGCGTCGCTCCCGGCACGAGCTCGGAGACCAGCCCGCGAATGTCCTTCAGGTGGAAGGGTTTGGCCAGAAGTGATTTTATTCCTTTGAGCGCAACCTCGTCGGGACTTAGCTGCGTCCCCCATCCGGTGATCATGGCGATCGGGATCTCGGGATAGTTCTCGTGCACGATTCCTGCCAGGTCCAGTCCCGACATTCCGGGCATGCCCAGGTCGGTGATGATCAGATCGAAATCATCTTTCTCCAACGCCTGCAATGCCTTGAAACCGTCCTCGCAGGCGACCGGCTTGTGGCCACCGATCGTCAACATGTCGGTTAGTACTTCTCGAATCTGCAGGTCGTCGTCGACCACCAGGACCTTGAGTGATCCGCTCTTGCGACGTTTCCGGCGCGTGGTCTCGCGGTCCTCGGGTGTATCAGGATAATCTAAATCCATGAAGAAGGTTGCGCCGCCGTCGGCGTTAGGCTCGAATCCGGTTCTCCCCCCGTGTCGTACCACGACACCGTAGACAATGGAGAGCCCCAATCCCGAACCACGCTGACTCTTGGTGCTGAAGAATGGGAAGAATACTCTCGAGGCCAGCTCTTCGGGTACCCCTTGTCCCTTGTCTTTGACGGCTATCCGAAAACCCTTGGATTGCTCGGTAAGAGTTACCTTTACGGTGGATCCCTCCGGGGCGTGCTCCACGGCATTCATGATCAGTTGATCCAGGGCAGAGAGCAAGTCCCCCCGGCAGCCCTCGACCATGGCCAGATCGAACTCCGACTCCGCCACCACCGAGATTGAGTGAAGGTCGGCTTCCTCACGCCACATCGCTCGAGGATGCTCGATACAACTCCGCACCATCTCGTCCAGATCCAACGGTTCGACTTTCTTGTACTTGGTTCGAGTCGCAAACTCTTGAATATGCCGAACCGTCTCGGCTCCCTCGATGGCCAGGGTCTCGATCTTTTCGAGATCGGCCACCAGTTTGTCCTCCTGGGCGCGTATCTTCATCAACTGAACACGGCCTATGATACCGCCAATAATGTTGTTGAAGTCATGCGCGACACCCGAGGTCATGTCGGTAACAGCAGCCAGGGCTTCCATATCGGCCATCTTTGAACTGGCCCGCTTGAGCGCCCGGTGGGAACGTTTGAGATTGTCGCGAGCGCGGGAATTGCCCAGGACAACTCTTACCGCATGGTAATATAGAGATACTACTTGAGCCACCGTGGCGTCATTGGCGACCGAAGTATCGTACACCAGGGCCAAGACATACTTGAGATCCGATTCGTTGAGTATCGTCGCAATAGAGATGTCGTGTTCACCCTGCAATACGGAGTTGGATCGGAGCCACTCGCAGCCCTGTAGCAGCGATTCTTCGCCGGCATGTTGCTCCAGCCAGACCATAAGTTCGTGTTCTATGGGGTCGTCTTCTCGGCCGCGGGCGCTCCGCATGGCAACTTCCCAGCCTTCTCGGTTGCCACGTCGGGCAAGTAGCAAGGCGTGGGAGACCGGAAGAAGCGTCTCAGACCGGTTGATTATCTCCGGCACCAGCTCTCGGAATCTGAGCTTCTCCGGATCCAGTTCGAACAGCTCAACCAACTGGCCGATTCTATTGGACAGACTTCCGGACCGTCCGAGGCTTTCGGTCAGTGAGATCATGCCCTGAACCGCTCGTGAGCAGGACTGCAGGACAGCGTCGTCTTCTGCAGGAATCTTCTCAGGGGGTTCGTTCCAGTAGGCCACCAGCACCACCCGGGCATCGCTTGGATCACCGTGGAAGTAATGGGCCCGATACGACAATCCATTGTTCTGGGCAAACTCGTCAGAGTCGGCATCTGCCCGCTCGGTATGCACATCCACCAGACTGGCCGACGGGAAGACCGTTGAAGGTGCCTTCCATTGTTCGACCAGCAAACTCAGGTTGTCTATCTCGATGGAATCATTGCGACACAGAGCCAAGGGCACATAGCAGTCCTCGTTGTGGCTACGGCAGAACAGTCCCAGGAACTCAGCGCCCAGGTAGTTTGATACGATTATGGCCAAACGGTCGAGCTGATGTATGGCATCGGCACGTTGACCAGTGGCTACCGATTTGAACAGTCGATTTATCTGAGTCGTCGCGGAATCCATCTCAGTGCTTCTTCTCCCCTGCCATTTCCTGACTTTCGTCGGATTGGATCGCCTCGGGCTTCTTAGCTAGTTCAAACTCCAGACGACATTCATCGGCGGCACTGACCTCAAACTTTAGCATCCCGCCCTCGATTGCAATCGTACCGGCGTTATTCTCGCTCATCTCGGCTTCTCCTTCGGAATAAACTCGTGTCAGGAGCTCGTCGAGGCCGATGTGTCCGATGACTCTTCGGTCAAACTGGACCACGAACTTCAGGTCCTCGGTGTACTCCCGGGCCGAGAGCTTGACTCTTCCGGAGGATATAGCCTCATCATAGAGCGAAACCAGTAGCGGAAGGAGGCAGCGTACTACGAACATCCGGGGAACGGCGATTTGCTGGTCGGTGCGCGGATCGAAAGTGAGGTTGATCTTTATCCTCTTGATCGCCTGAATCTTGCGCGTACACCCGCTTAATACCGTCGCCAGGTCCTCACCCAGAGATGCAAACTGGATTGTTTGCCCCTGGTGGTGATCGCTTGGGACGACCAGTCGACGCAGATACTCAATATGTTCTGCTATAGAATCGGCGGCCTCGTTGATCTTTCGAGCTCCATCCTGAACCAGTTCGGGGATCTCACCCGGCCCCAGGTCAAGCAGTTCCTCTTCCATAATCTCGCCGTGCCCCAGGACAATCGATAGCTGCTCAACAATGGCGTGAAGCAGGCCATCGCAAATCCTTCGGGAAACAGCGTCTCGAGTGGCATCGTCCTTGCCGATCGGTACTACCATCGGTACGCCGGGCTGAACGTTTTCCATCGTCTCCCGAGTACTCATTTGGAGATGGATTTCGACCAGTCGCGCGGCCGCTTCCATGAAGTCCTGATGCCCCTCCAGATAGTTTTCATTGACCGGAGATCCGATCGCGAGAAGGGCCATGCCCCGGTTCCCGATCTGCACGGGAATCGAAATCTCAGAAACCACCTGATCCTGCTTGTACCTCAGCGACAAGTCGTGGCCGCGATAAGCGACAGCCAGGTTTTCTTTGTAGACAATGTCTTGCTCGCCACTCCGCTCGAAAAGGTCGACGGGTAACGGCGACTTGGTTTCGGCTCGGACTATAGCCTCCCCGTCGGGTAGCTTTTGGACCACGGTGGCAGGTCCGCTAATGGTCGTCAGAACCAAACGGCTGACCACCAGGTTTCGATCCATGGCTTCAAAGAGGCTTCGAAGGAAACTCTCGATCGGAACCTCGCTTTCACCTTGCGTGGCCAGCGATGAGTACAGATCCAGAAGTTCACCACGGGTGGTGAACTGGTTTTCGTCGATACAGGCCGCCAGATTGGCTATTGCGTACATGGCCATGGCTGCTTCCTGAGAGAGATCACCTCGCACGACAGCCACCAGGAGATGGTCGGTTCGCTCGGACTCGATAGCCGGATGCACGAACTGGAAGTTCGGCGCGTGGTTGAGCATCGTGGGATACTCTGGAAGTACCTCGGCGGGTACGAACAAGTCGCCCCGACGGACGGAATCTATCCACTCCCTGGCGACGACGTCATCGATCCGATTGGCCAGGCTACCCGACAGATCCAGCTGTCCCAGCGCCAATCTCAGCTGGTATACTTGATCATAGCAATAGTAGACTCCGGCGAGCGTCGCCGGCCATTGATCGGCCAGAAGTGAAACCACCGACTTCAGGAAGCTACCCAGGCTTTGGTCACGATGAAACAGGCGACGAACGAACTCCCTCTGAATTCCCATGCCGTTTTCCGGTCGCGCTTCATTCTCCAGGAACTTGAACAGCATCTCGGAAGCTTCCTCGTCCACGTCAACTCTGTCGCCCCTTCGGGCAGCCAGAACGGCAGAGAAACGACCATTGGCGAGAACCGGCAATAGTTTTCGCTGATCGGTATCAATACTGTTGGTCGAAATGAGCTTCTTCTCGGGACTACAACATTCCACAATCAAGGATTGGGTCAGGGATCGAACCGTCGACACCGGCAAATAAAGCCAGGAGTCCTCGAACTGCTGGGAACCTGGTTCGTCCAGCCGTCTGAACATCTGTGGGATACCTGAGGCAACATAGACCTCGACATTGTCGGGCCAGCCCGCTCCCCTTAGATTTCCGATCAAACTTCCCTGTTCGGTTTGTGTCAGTGTCTTCGTACCCACAGTGTCTTTCTCTACTCGATTGTGGCCATGTTGGCGTTTTCCCGAGTGTCCGTTCCGGCATCTACATAGCTTTCGATCCGACGTGCCGAGCGATTGATAATCGACAAGTAACGGGCGCGTGACCGGTCGTCCATACTGTCGTCCGCAGACATCATCTCAACCGACCCCAGAATCCCGGTCAAAGAGGAACGCATTTCCGACCAGGGATCGAAAGCTGCCACTACCTTCTTTGATTCGTCAAGACTCGCCAGACGATTGGCGCTTTCGGCTAACCGTCCTCCCACCTGTGTTAAAGGCGCCGTTCCCAGCAACGCGGCATATACTCGAACCAGGAGAATGTCCTCGTCACGGTATTGATAGCGGCCCCAACTCCGGACATCAGCCAGGCTAATGACGCCGATGACTTCTCCGCCACGTTTGATCGGCACCAGCAGCGCCGATTTCACGCCGGGGCAAAACGCCTGGCGCACCTCTGGCAAAGCAAGTCGCTTCTCGGTCTCCTGCTGATTAATCAGCATTACTCTGCCGGTATCTCGTAGCAACTGATGATACGGCATCAGAGACATTACCATGTGGCCGGCCGGCGGCGTGTTGACTTCAACTTCGTGGGATGTGTGCATCGAGACCGATTTGAGGAATGTTCCTTCGGACTCGAAAAAGCTGATTCGTATTATCGTACTTCGTATGGCGCCCGCGAGACAGTCGGTCACGCTCTGAGCAAGGCCTCGACGACTCGTACCAGCGTTCGCTTCCTCCAGTAGTGAACTTAGCCTGGACAGGCCTTCGTACTGCTCGGCCAGGCTGGCCCGATGGAGGTCTTCGACTACCAGGTTTCCGATTGTGGCGACGACCATCTTGAGAGCGTTCTGCTCCCTTGCCGAGAATCGACTCGCCTGTCGCGACCCGACGGTGATTGCTGCCACGACCTTGTCCGCTCGGTCTATGCCCACAGCCATCAGAGAACGGGTGTCGCTTTCCAGCAAAGCCGGTTCAAGCTGATGCGCCGGCAGAACACTAATGTCATCGATCAGAATCGCTTCGCCGGCGGCGAACAGATCGCCCACGTGCCTGCTCAGCTTGGCCAGGTCAATGCCGATCTCGTGTAGTAGCTGTCCGCCCTGTCCCAGGGTATATCGTTGAGCGATTCTCCTGTCACCACTCACCACCAGTGTCAACAGATCCGCGTTAAGTCCCTTGAGCAGTTCAGGTCCCAGGCGCTTGAGGTTCCAGGGCAGGTCTTTCCTGTAGTCGACCAACGACGAAACAGTCTTCTTCCATTTGTTGCGGCGGTCTCGGAGTTCGACGGCCATTCGGTGGCGATCGAGCAGAATCTTCCGGCAGATGATATCCACTGTAATCGAAAGCAGGTCTAGGCTCTCCTCGGCCACGGCGTCGATTTTGCTCTCGAACCAAAGGAGAATGGCACCGTAAAGACGCTCAGAGGTCCTCAACGGGAGAATCCTGCAGTTGCAGTCCAGCTGCTCACAGACACGAGCGATGTTGCGGGAACGGGCTTTCGAAGGCTCGTTGAGCCAGGCATCCAGTTCTTCATCGGAGAGCGACAGTCCCTCGGGCCAGTTAACCGTGTCGGACTCCTCACCGGCCATGGAGAGTAGTCGGAAACTCGATTGCGACTGATTGTAGACCATCACCGCACCATGACGCGCCTCGTAGGACTCCACTATCATTTCCAGCGAGCGAGAAAGAATCACCCTGGGGCGTTCCTCGACAGCCAGGAGCTGTTCGATCTGTTTGATCAGTTCCAGCCGCTGCACCCGTCCACCGGCGATTCGGCGATACTCGCGAGCGATCGGCAGATACTGCGACACCCCGCTGACCAGGATCACACTACCGCTGATAGCACCAATCCAGATGATCAGTTCCGATGCCAGCGGATGTCCGATAAAGGGGGCATTGGTGAAGGCACCGTAGTCGCGGAGCAACGTCAATACCGAGACGATTGTCAACACTGTCGTGCCACCCGCCATCTGGCGATAACTGGAGCTGTCTGCCTTGCAGATCATCTCTCTGTAGCGCATCAAGACAATCAGGCCTCCGAGGGGTACCATCGCGATCATCAAGTCCACAAAACTCACATCCACTTCAATCTCCTAAACCGATCTTTGGCAGGCGTTTATATTGTTATCGGCATCCACCTGATTTACCTGACCGGGCATCCCGGGATAGCTTCCAACCCAGCTTTTATGGGACCGTCTCCATAGTTGGCTCGATCCGAGGCCGATGGCGGCGTGGTGACGCCAGGTCAACTTCTTGTGGGGACAACGTTTACAGAGCCCGCGAGGTTGGGCATTGGGGTTGCATGGTCAACGACGAAACAACGAAACGACCAACCCGCCAAGGCGCGGAGGGAGACAAAAATGCGTGTATTCAAAGCGGCTATCGTCTTCGGAGTCATCCTCAGTGTAGTATGCCTCACCTGGACAGGATGTTCCGATGACAACAGTGCACTCAACCCGGCTCAGACTAGCCGTTCTACCGGAATAGCAGCTTTCTTCCCAACGGAAGAGGGTTACACTACGATCTACGAAGTTGAGTACTCCAATGGTGTGACGAAGCAGGTCAAGTACGAGGCGGGCGACGAAGTCGACATGGCTGGAACCAGCGTTATCGAGCTGTTCTACAGTGACAACGGGCGTCGCGACACCGGTTACGTTCGCTACACGGACGACGCCGTGTATCATTATGCGTCGAAGACTTCCGATCCTGAGAAGGTCCTGGAGCTGCCGTTCACTATCGGCAAGAGCTGGGAGAAGAATGACTTCGAGGAACCCGAGGACCTAACCGACAGCATCGAGGTCGAAGACCCGGACATCAACAAGTCCGACGACGACATCAACAACAACGATGACAACAAGGGCATCGATACCGATGGTCCCGAGAACTCGCTTCCTCTGTCAAACAGCATCACCATGAGTGTGGCCGGCAAGCAGCCGATCACCCTCGACAATGACGACTACTACACCGAAGCGGTCAAGATTGTCAGCGTGGGTGCCGGCGGCCAGATCAACTACTACTGGTATGTCACCGGTATCGGTTTGGTGAAGTTCGTGATCGACGCTGAGGATGGTTCCGAGGCAAACGGCGCCCAGGTGGGCGAACTGAAAAGCTACGGATTCTAGTCGGGTCGTGCCCCCTCCAATGCGAAAGCCGGGCTTAGCCGCCCGGCTTTTCTTGTTCAGAAGTCTTTCTTTTAGCGAGCAAACAGATCCGGGTTGACCACCCGTTGATAGTTCTTGAAGTGCAGCTTGGCCACCTTGGAAAGAACCTCCACCCCGAACAGCGAAACCAGTTTTCGCCCGGCGGCGTCGACATGAGCGGCGGCTCCCCGGGGAATCTCCATGGTGTACTCGGTCGATAGGTCTTTCATCTGGCGGATAAACTCGGCCCGGGCCATTATCGATGCGGCCGCGACCTGGAGGACCTTCTCTCCCCTCACCATCTGCTTCAAGTCGATATCACAACCTAGGCGGGCAAGCGCGGACTCGACCAGTTCGGTCTTGCCGAACTTGTCACTGATCGCCAGATCAGCCTCTTCCCGGCGAGAAAGATCGTCGATGACCTCGGCGTGACCTTCGGCCAAGAGCTTGTTGAGGTTTCGGATCTTCTTGTAGCGACGGTTGTAATCATGCGGAGAAATCACCGTCACACTGTACTGGTAATTCTGTCGAAGGTAGAGATCGATCTGTAGCAGCCGATTCTCGCTGATCCCTTTCCCGTCCCGCACACCGGCATCGGAAAGAATCTTGAGGTCGGCATCGGACGACAAGAACGAAGCGATTACAAGAGGTCCAAAGAAGTCCCCCTTGCCGGATTCGTCAACACCGATAACTCGGCGAGTAGAGGTCATCGATTAGTTGGCGCGCTCGAGGTATTCACCCGAACGAGTGTCCACCTTGACCTTGTTGCCTTCCTTGACGAACGGCGGCACCTTCACCACCAATCCGGTCTGGAGCTTGGCAGGTTTGGTGACATTGGAGACCGTGTCGCCGCGGGCGGCCGGCTCGGTCTCGACGACTTCGAGTACCACCGATGCCGGAAGGTCCACGGAGAGCGCTTCTCCGTCCAGGAACAAGACTTTGTATTCCTCATTCTCGAGCAGGTACCACTTGGCATCTCCCAACTTCTCGGAAGGGATCTCTATCTGCTCGAAAGTCTGCGAATCCATGAAGGCAAACTCTTCGCCGGCCTCGTAGAGATACTGCATCTTCTTTTCTTCCATATCCGGAGCTTTGAAAGAGTCGTTGGAAGAGAAGACTTTTTCGACCACCGCACCGGTCTTGATGTGCTTCAGCTTGGTGCGGATATTGGCCTTGCCGCGACCCATTTTAAAGTGCTGGTATTCAACTACGTAGTAGGGGTGATCATCAACGATAATGCGCAGTCCGCGCCTAAAATCCGAAACACTGTACATGATTCCTCCTGTAAAACTCGGCCCCAAATATAACAAATATCGATCCGAGCCCAAGTGAAATCTGAGGGGAGAGATAGAGACAGAGTTAGGAAGTGACTCGATCGACCTGTTCGACTCGCTTCTGGTCGGTTTCGGAGTCGCCGACAAGGGGAAAGCGAAGTGATACGACTGTCCCCACTCCAACCTGGGAGTCGACAGTCAGTCCACCACCGTGGAGGTCTACTATTCGCGATGCCAGAGGCAGTCCCAGACCGGTGCCGGTGGGGCGCGAAGAATAGAAGGGAGTGAAAATTCGCTCGAGGTCCTCCTCGGGAATCCCCGCCCCGGAGTCCTCGATATGCACTGACAGCCATCCGTCGTCGCTGGTGCAGCTGATTTCTACCCTGCCCCGACTGTCGGGAAGGGCGTTAATCGCGTTCTCGATCAGATTGGCCAGGGCTTGCTTGAGAAGGAGGGCGTCGACCGAAATCTTGCTCGAGTCACGCCTGGATATACGAAGCTTCACCTCGGAGCAGTCGGGGCGGACGCGGAAGGAATCCAGGATGTCGTCGATCAAATCGTCGATGGACGATACGGTCGGATTGTAGTTGAAGGGGCGAGTCAAGTCGAGGAACCGCTCGATCAGGGCCTCAGCCTCCTTGGACTCTTGCATGAGTGAATCGATACTGCCCACCGAAGTCCCCTGTTTCGACAGCCGTTTCTGAATCAGTCTTCCGTAGCCGACAATCGCACCCAACGAATTGCGCAACTGGTGAGCCAGACCACCGGCCATCTCCCCCAGTGCCGCCAGTCTTCGATGCGACTCCAACTCGGTCCGGAGACGTCCGACCTCGGTAAGATCGTTTATCAGCACCGAAGCTCCCAGAGCCGCGCCTTCAGAGTCAGAGACCGACGACACGGATACTCCCAGGACCATCTTCGGCCCGGACAGGCAACGGAACTCGGTTTCCCGGTACGGCTGGCTCTGACCACACTCGAGAGTTCGACTGATCAGGTTGACCAGCTCAACGTTGCCGCCAAACAGGTCCCAGAAATGAGTGTCGCGGAAATCTTCATCCAGAACTCCGAGCATCTCGCTGGCCGCCGAATTGATACTACCAATCCTGCCGTCGGGGCCTACCGTCACGATCCCCGAGGAGATCGAGCCGAGCAGATACTGATTGTACTGCTCCAGCGAATCAGCTTTGTGGCGGATACGTTTGTTGGCCTTGAGTAGCTCAGCTTCTTTGTCGCGCAGCTCGTCGATCACTCGACGGTACTCGTCTACGACCGCCTCGACTTCGTCGTCCTGATCATCGACGGCTCTTCCGGCTTCCTCCGCCTGTCGCCGGATCTTTTTGAAGGGTGCGACGATGTAGCGCCAGAGCAGAAGATACAAGACGAGAATCAGGAGACCGGCCGCGGAACTGACGACCAAAACAACTTGACCGAAGCCATCAAGGTAGCCGAGCAGACGGTTTTCGGTTCCGACCAATAGAAGCGATCGCCCGCGCTCGTTCGGCAGAAGTTGAAGCATGTAGAACCGGTCCGACTCTCCGTTCAGAATCGTCCCGAAGGTGGCGTTCATGATCAATGCAACTTGCCGGCTGTCGATGCCGTGAGTTCGTTCTCGCGAGATTGCCTCGGCCCATTTGCGCCTCTCGAGCAGGCTTGTATCCCGAGGCCCCGCAGGAATTAACAGAAGCTCGGTCAGTTGGTAATGGTCCTTGAGTTCGTCCAGTTTGGCGGGAGGCAACTCCGAGAACTGTCCCCGCTGCCATTCGGTCGACACCCGAAAGGCGGCGTGGTGAAGTCGGTCTGCGACCGTCTCGCGTTGAGCGTTGCGGGTCTTGAAAATGATGAAATTGGCCGCTACGTTCAGCAGCAAGAGGACGAATATGATTGCCAGCAAACCGAAGTTGACCTCGGTGCTGAATCGGTTTCGTCGGGACGCCATAGTTATGCCTTTTCCGACTAGTGAACCGGTATGCCCACGACCTGGACCAGGTAGAAATCGATGATTTGATCACCGGCAATGATCGCTATAAGGGCTGCGATTGCGATGAACGGCCCGAAGGGGATCATTCGGGACTCGCGCAGCTTGGCACTGAACATCATGATCGCAATTGACACTACCAACCCGATAGCAGCCGAGGAGATGAAGACCAGAAGGATCTTTTTCCAGCCAATAAAAGCACCCAGCATCCCGGCCAGTTTGATGTCCCCCCCTCCCATACTTTCTTTTTTGAAGAGGAAATCTCCCAGGATCGCTACCAGATAGAGCGAACCACCGCCTACAAGCAGGCCAATGAACGATTCCAGAATGGTCAGTCCGCCGGGGACAAAGGCATAGGCTAATCCCAGGACCATACCAGGGAGGGTGATCGAGTCGGGAATGATCTGATGGTCGTAGTCAATGAAAAACACCACCAGAAGGGCCGAGGACAAAGCCGCTGCGACACCGAACTCCCAACCGAGGCCGTAGCTGTACAGAAAGTACAGATAGCAACCGGCGTTAAGCATTTCGACCAGCGGATAACGCCATGAGATCCTGGTGCCGCAATAGCCGCACTTTCCGCCGAGAAAGGCGAAACTGAGCACCGGGATGTTGTGGTACCATTTAAGCTGCTTGTCACATTTCGGGCAGACAGAACGTTTCTGCGCCCACATGATCTTGCGCGGCAACCGGTAAATCACGACGTTCAGAAACGAACCGATGACCAGTCCGAGCAGACCTGTCCATACGAACCATATAGCTTCCATATTCAGTTGTATCGGTAGTTCTCTCAGAGGCTACACAACTGGGTTAGGACATTTCGCCTAACTGATTCAAAACCAGAGCACAAACTACGGGGCCGGCCGTTTCGGTACGCAAGACCCGATTCCCCAGCGAAACCGGTCTGAAACCACGTCCGAGGGCGGCCTCTACCTCCTCGTCGGTGAAGCCCGATTCCGGTCCCACCAGCAAACTGACCTGGCGAACATCGCCAACCGACTCAAGCTCCTGGTTGAGCTGATTTCCTCGGGAAGGGTGGAAAATCAGGTTGAGTCCCGTTTCATCGGTTTGCTCGATGAACTCAGAGACGGACATCGGGTGGCTTATCTGAGGGACAAAGGAGCGTCGACTTTGCTTGGCCGCCGCCAGGGCAACCTTCTCGAGACGAGTCAGTCTCTTTTCGGCGCGGCGGTGGTTGTCCAGTTTGGCTTTTGACTTGTGTGCCAGAATGGGAACGAACCTCTTAACCCCGAGTTCGGTCCCTTTCTGAACGACACTATCGAACTTGTGGCCGGTCGAAAGTCCCGACGCCAGGGTCAGATGTACC
>Ga0180435_10000766_pt1 | contig 33906 bp, 37 predicted proteins | sample SS_ome_3_FD_132467 | JGI IMG/M metagenome (GOLD analysis project Ga0180435, IMG submission 132467) | Hypersaline lake sediment archaeal communities from the Salton Sea, California, USA - SS_3_S_1 metaG | ecosystem: Environmental > Aquatic > Non-marine Saline and Alkaline > Hypersaline >... | reverse complement strand
GTGGTGCGTATTGTTCCCGCCCCTTTGTTTCTTAGATTTTTCGAATAGTGAGGCTGTAGATGTAAGTGAGTTGCAAGAAGGGGTAACAGCGGACGAACAAAATAATGAGGAAGAAGAGAAAGTGCTGACGGAACTTGTATCCAATGAAGAAGATGAGAAAGAAGAAGTAGAAGTGAAATTTTTTCTAGTCGAGTGGTTTACTTCCTTATTCTCGTAAATTGTGCATAATACGTTTTTTTCCACATACATTGGGTAATAGAAAATGTGTGTGGAGGGAATCGGAATGTTCTATTCATTAAGATTAGCAACAAAATCGGATATAGATAATGTAAAAGAATTTGTTGGACAAGCAGGGTTATCCACAAATGGGATTGAAGCATCTATTCAGCAGTTTATGCTTTTAGAGAGAGACAGTTCAATTGTTGGGTGTATCGGAATTGAGAAGATTAACGGCGACGGATTGCTGAGGTCGTTTGTTGCGTCAAAAGAAATCCAAAAAGCGCACTTAATGACCTTGCTGGAAAGTGTGGATGTCGTAGCTGAAAAGGAAGCGCTTCAGAACGTTTATTTAGTAACAAATGAAGGGGCTTCGCTTGATTTTTTAACGATTACAGGGTTTCAAGCGATGCATGTGGATAAAGTCCCTGAACATATTCGGCAAAATGAGCATGTAAAGCAAGCGATTCACAAAACATCAACAATAATTATGGTAAAATAAAAGAAGAGCTAGTGGATAACGGAACATAATCCACAGAGTTATCCACTTTCGAGACAGGTTTTATCCACATATTGTGGAAAAACCTGTTTATTTTGTTGAAAACCACTAAAATATCGATAGTTTTTCAACCTTTAGATAAAAATATAGGTTGTGAATAAAAGGAGTAGACACACCATGAAAACGAACTATTGGGTTGTGGATAATGTGGATAATCAAGTGGGTTCGATTGAAGAAGCGGCGCGCTTGTTGAAAGATGGACAAGTTGTTGCTTTCCCTACTGAGACGGTTTATGGTTTGGGAGCGGATGCCACAAGTGATGAAGCTGTCCGAAAAATTTATGAGGCAAAAGGGCGTCCGAGTGATAATCCACTAATTGTCCACATTGCTGAAAAAAATCAGTTGCAGGATATCGTAAGTGAGATCCCAGAATATGTTGAAAAGTTAATGGATGCTTTTTGGCCAGGGCCGTTAACCTTTATTCTTCCGAAAAGAGAAGGGTTATCCACAATCGTCACAGCTGGACTGCAAACAGTAGCTGTGCGGATGCCGAATCATCCAGTTGCGTTATCGCTAATCCAAAAAGCTCAATTACCAATTGCGGCTCCAAGTGCTAATCTATCTGGTAAACCGAGTCCGACGTTGGCGAAACATGTAATGGAAGATTTGAATGGGCGAATCGCAGGAATTGTGGATGGTGGAATGACCGGTGTCGGAGTTGAGTCCACTGTGCTTGATTGTACAGGAGATACTCCGATGATTTTACGTCCAGGTGGCATTTCGAAAGAGGAACTAGAAGAGATGGTCGGGATGGTATTAGTCGATCCTAATCTCGTAGATGAAAAGGAAAAGCCGAAATCACCCGGAATGAAATACACACATTATGCCCCAGACGCTCCGTTGTCCATTGTTGATGGAAGTCCTGAATTTATGCAGAAAGTCATTGAGCAATTTAGACTTGAAGGTAAGCGTGTCGGTGTATTAACGACAGAGGAAAACCAGTCTTTCTATGAAGCTGACCATGTTATCGTATGCGGGAATCGGAAAGATTTAAAAACGGTTGCGACTCATTTGTATGATGCGCTTCGTTCGTTTAATGAACAATCACTTGATGTTTTAGTCAGTGAATCCTTCCCGAATGCTGGAGTTGGTCAAGCCATTATGAATCGCTTATTGAAAGCGGCCGGGCATCGTGTAATAAAAGAATAGCTCGTCATAATCTCCCTTTGATACGCATACGTTGAAGTAGGCGTGTCCAAGGGGGTTTTTTTATGTTTGATGAAATTATGACGTTATTTGTTATGGCAGCAGCTTTAGGAATGGATGCTTTTTCAGTTGGCCTTGGAATGGGGCTTATTCGTTTAAGGTGGCGTCAAATTTTTTATATTGGTATCACCATCGGCTTGTTTCATATGATGATGCCGCTTGCCGGAATGACGATTGGACGGTTAATGACCGATCAGCTCGGTTTTTTGGCAACGTATGCAGGTGGGAGTCTTCTCATGCTTTTAGGTTTTCAAATGATTTTGGCTTCCTTTCGTAAAGAGGATGCCCCCCTTATTACGCCGATTGGTTTTGGGTTAATTCTTTTCTCTTTAAGTGTAAGCTTAGACAGTTTTTCGGTCGGTTTAAGCTTAGGAATATATGGCGCTCAAATGTTATTAACCATTATGGTATTTGGGCTTATGAGCATGATTTTGACATGGGCCGGTTTATTAGTCGGTAAACATGTGCATTCGTGGATGGGGTCTTATAGTGAAGCGTTAGGGGGATGTATTCTACTTGCGTTTGGCATAAAGCTACTTTTACCACTTTAAAATAGAAGCAGATGAAGTCGCCCTTCATCTGCTTTTTAATCGTTATAGAAGGTTTAAGTTCAATAAAGTGTTAAAGTATTCTCTTTACCGTTTTTTGGTGTCTAGCTCCAAGCGCCATCAGCTCGGGTTGCTTCGGCCCTGCTGTGGCGACGGAAGCCTCCTCGCAGGTCCTCCAGCGCCCTTCGCCTAAGGACTTGCGCTTTTCTTATCGTTTGGGGCAATTTCTTGAACGTATCGTGTTTGTCGTTACGTTGTCAGAATAGTTTCGAGTATAATAATAGGAAGAGAATCATTTTGAAAGATAGGAGGGGGCACGTTGGAGAAGAGAATATTATTTGTCTGTACAGGTAATACGTGCCGAAGCCCGATGGCAGAGGCTTTGTTGCGTCATAAAATGGGAGATGAGGTGAGTGTACGTTCAGCGGGTGTATTTGCAGCTGACGGGAGTAGTGCGTCAGTAAATACAACCGAAGTGTTAAAAGAGAAAGGGATTCATATTGAGCATTCAGCTTCTTCTTTAACGGAGGATCTCGTTTCGTGGGCAACGTATATTTTAACGATGACCGAAAGTCATAAGCATCTTGTCTGTGCCCAATTTCAACAAGCAGCTCAGAAAACTTTCACATTGTCTGAATTTGTGAACGATGAAGGAATAGATGTGATGGATCCGTTTGGAGGCTCTGTTGAAATGTATCGTCATACTCGAGAGGAATTAACGCAAAAGATAGACAAGCTAATCGAAAAACTTCAGTAAGAAAAAGAGGAGGAAGTAGCGTTGAGCACCCAAAGAAAATACCGGTTTGGACTGCGAAAGAAGCTCGTCTTATTTACGACGATTTTAGCCCTTATTACGTATTCGACGAGCGCGTTTTTTATTTACATAGTATATGATTTTATCGCACAATCTATTTCTGAAGTTGCCTTTACCATCATTACGCTTTCATTAGGGATTATGTGGTCAGGTATTTTAGCGTATTTTGCAGCGGGGTTTATTACGAGCCCGCTTCAAAGGCTTGAAAAATCGGCGCGTAAAGCAGCAGAAGGAGATATTCAAGACGACGTACCGGTAAATGCTCGGGATGATGAAATTCAAGCGCTCGGTGTGGCTTTTAATCACATGCTTGCGAATTTACGAGATATGGTTCGAAAAATCGACCAAAACTTTGAAGAGACAAACGAACAAGTTCAACATATTCATTTGGCTACTGAAGAAACGGAACAAAAAGCGAAAAACATCTCTTATACGGTTGAGGAAATCTCGCGCGGTTCCGATCAAACTGCGATGTCTATTCAAGAGACGGCAACATCTCTAGAAGATGCCGTTAAATTAGCACATGAGGTCGAAACGAAAGCGAAAAAATCAGAAGTCTTATCGAATGAAATGGTTCAATCACTTGACCAAAGTACGAAAGTATTCCACTCTTTAATTAACGGCATTCATCATTTAGCGGAGAAAAATGAAGCGTCTATTCAGCTTGTGCAACGGTTAGAGATGAATGCAAAAGAAGTTGAATCCATTGTTTCACTTGTTGGAGATATGGCAGACCAAACCAACTTATTAGCGTTAAACGCTTCGATTGAAGCGGCGCGAGCTGGAGAGCATGGCAAAGGGTTTGCGGTTGTTGCGCAAGAAGTCCGTAAGCTTGCCGATGAAAGTGCAAAAGCAGTTCAAGGAATCTCCGACTTGATTCAAAATATTCAGCGTGAAGTCAATGAAGTGGTTATTCAAATTAGTGATCAAGTGAACGTGGCACGAACAGAAGTGAAAAAAGGAGAAGAAACGAAAGAAAAACTTGAGGCAATGGGGCAAACTATACTTCAAGTTGCTGAGGCGGTAACGCAAATTACGGCGCTTGTAAAGCAACAGATGGAAAGCATTCAGCAAACGGGGGCTCAATCAGAGGAAGTAGCTGCGATTGCGGAAGAAACATCTGCGGGGGCTCAAGAAGTGACGAGAGCCATTCAAGATCAAACACATAATATTGAAAACATTAACGGATTAACGAAAAATTTACTCGTTCGGGCTGAACAGCTTAAGAAAACAATCGAGCGATTCACGTATTAACAAAAGGAGGATTCTTCATTATGAAAGTTATTTTAGCTTCCGACCACGGTGGGATTAATATTCGTAAAGAGATTGGCAACTTATTAGAGGAAATGAACATTGAATATGAAGATATCGGCTGTGAATGTGAAACATCGGTAGATTACCCAGACTATGCCCTTCCTGCTGCAGAGCGTGTAGCAAGCGGAGAATTCGATCGTGGAATTTTAATTTGTGGAACAGGAATTGGCATGAGCATTGCTGCAAATAAAGTTAAAGGTGTTCGCTGTGCTCTTGTGCACGATTTATTTAGTGCAAAAGCAACGAGAGAACATAACGATACGAATATGCTAGCAATGGGTGAGCGTGTTATTGGCCCAGGTCTTGCGCGTGAAATTGCAAAAGTATGGCTGACTACAGAATTTGAAGGTGGCCGTCACGAACAACGCGTTAAAAAGATCGCCCAAATTGAAAATAAACATGCGTAAGGAGTGAGCCGATGTCTACGAACGTGCAGGTGTGGAGAGAAGAGCTTGCCACAATCATTCGTGATTTAGCTGACCAAGTATCGGTACGCCCTGGTCACATCCTTGTTATTGGTTGTAGCACGAGTGAAGTAATAGGAGAGAAAATTGGGAGTGCCGGTACGATTGAAGTAGCAGAAATGATTTATGAAGAGCTGGCTCAATTTCATGAACGAACAGGTGCGCACCTTGCGTTTCAATGCTGTGAACATTTAAATCGTGCACTTGTCATTGAACGAGAAGTGGCGTTGAAACATCAACTAGAGGAAGTGTCGGTTGTACCTGTCCCTCGTGCGGGCGGTTCGATGGCCTCCTATGCATATGATCGAATGAAAGACCCAGTTGTCGTTGAGCATATAAGGGCGGACCTTGGAATTGACATTGGCGACACGTTCATTGGCATGCACCTAAAGCATGTTGCGGTTCCTGTGAGATGTTCGAGAAAATCAGTTGGACATGCTCATGTTACCGTAGCATCAACGCGACCGAAGCTTATCGGGGGCGCGCGTGCACAATATGTAAAAACGAGCGAAGCTGAATCGTGTAGATAAGAGGATTTGTCTTCTTACTGCAACATTTGGTTTAATGCGAATAAATGGTTCATAACTGCTTTTATTTTCCTGGAATAATGTTAAAAAACGAACATTCTTTTGTTGTTTAATCATAAAAATTAAGGTTTTTTGAAAGTGGAAATCATGCTAAAATGGATTTCAAGTAAGTTCAGTATGTAGTTGAGATGGAGAAACTTACATAATTATGCACATCTTATGTAAGGCTTTTGGTGCCGTGTGGGCACGGATTTTTCAAGAAGGGGGAAATTGATGATGAACAATATCCAAAAACAGGATCCACAAGTATTTGAAGCTATTCAAGATGAGTTGAAGCGTCAGCGAACGAAAATCGAGTTAATCGCTTCTGAAAACTTTGTAAGTGAAGCGGTCATGGAAGCACAAGGTTCAGTTTTAACGAACAAGTATGCAGAAGGATATCCAGGACGTCGCTACTACGGTGGTTGTGAATACGTGGACGTCGCAGAAAACATTGCGCGTGATCGTGCAAAAGAAATGTTTGGAGCAGAGCATGTAAACGTACAACCTCACTCTGGTTCTCAAGCGAATATGGCGGTTTATTATGCGGTATTAGAGCCGGGCGACACGGTTTTAGGGATGAATCTGTCTCACGGTGGACATTTAACGCACGGAAGCCCCGTAAATTTCAGTGGAATTCAATTTAACTTCGTTGAATACGGAGTCGACAAAGAGACACACCTCATTAATTATGAAGATGTTCGTCAAAAAGCTCTTGAGCATCAACCGAAGTTAATCGTTGCAGGGGCAAGTGCTTATCCTCGTGAAATTGACTTCAAGAAATTCCGTGAGATCGCCGACGAAGTGGGCGCATATTTAATGGTTGACATGGCTCATATTGCAGGGTTAGTAGCTGCTGGCTTACACCAAAATCCAGTGCCTTACGCACATTTTGTGACAACAACGACACATAAAACGTTACGTGGACCTCGCGGTGGTATGATCTTATGTAAAGAAGAGTTCGCGAAGAAAATTGATAAATTCATCTTCCCTGGTATTCAAGGGGGACCTCTTATGCACGTTATTGCGGCAAAAGCGGTTGCATTCGGTGAAGCACTACAAGATGAATTCAAAACATACTCCAAACAGATTATTGCCAATGCGAAACGATTGGCTCAAAAGTTAAATGAAGAAGGGCTTAACCTTGTTTCAGGTGGAACGGATAACCACTTAATCTTAATTGATGTGCGTAATTTAAACATTACAGGGAAAGTTGCGGAGCACGTCCTTGATGAAATTGGTATCACAGTGAACAAAAATACGATCCCATACGATCCAGAATCTCCATTCATTACAAGCGGTATTCGAATCGGTACAGCTGCAGTTACAAGTCGCGGTTTCGGTGAAGAAGAAATGGACGAAATTGCTTCCATCATTTCTCTTGCGCTGAAAAACCATGAAGATGAGGCGAAGTTAGAAGAAGCGAAACAACGCGTGAACGCATTATCAGAGAAATTCCCTCTTTATCCAAGTTTATAAGTTGAAAGAGAAGAAGCGCTTTTTTAGAAAAGTGCTTCTTTTTTATACGATAAAAACATTCACTAGCGGTCATGAAATTCCAATAATTTTTTTGAAAATCCCCCTTTTTACACCTGCAGAGATTTTAAAGAGGTACGGACGTCTAAACGTTGATACAGTGCGCTTTCAAGCGTTTTCGTCATTTTTATGAATGAGGTGTTGAAACGAGGTTTCTTTTTCTGTACAATCAATTGAGGTGTAAAAGAGTAAAGGAGATGTATATCGTGGGCAAAGTTTACGTTTTTGATCATCCGTTAATTCAGCATAAGTTAACGTTAATTCGTGATAAAAACACAGGAACGAAAGAGTTCCGTGAGCTTGTGGACGAAATTGCTACGTTAATGGCGTTTGAAATTACACGTGACCTTCCGCTTGAAGAAGTAGAGGTTGAAACACCGGTTAGCAAAGCTACTTCTAAAGTATTATCAGGTAAAAAGTTAGGAATCGTTCCGATCTTGCGTGCAGGATTAGGAATGGTTGACGGTATTTTAAAATTAATTCCGGCAGCAAAAGTGGGCCATGTTGGTTTATATCGTGACCCGGAAACATTAAAGCCAGTTGAATATTATGTGAAGCTTCCGTCTGATGTAGCAGAGCGTGAATTCATTGTTGTGGACCCAATGCTTGCAACTGGGGGTTCTGCTGTTGAAGCGATTCATTCGTTGAAAAAGCGCGGGGCGAAAAACATCCGATTCATGTGTTTAGTAGCAGCACCAGAAGGCGTTGAAACGATGCAGCAAGAGCATCCAGATGTGGACATTTACATTGCAGCGTTAGATGAGAAATTAAACGATCACGGATACATCGTTCCTGGACTTGGAGATGCTGGGGATCGTTTATTTGGGACAAAATAATCCATTCATCACAGCAAGTACACGGTGCTTGCTGTTTTCCATTCTACATCTCCTTTACGAACGTATCTTTTATTCATGAAACAAACGAAATGGAGCAAACTAACAACTGAGGTGAACGCGATGCGATTAGTTGTTATGTGCTCCATTTTTTTATTTTTCATGCCAAATGCAATCATTCAAGCTGCTACTTATCCTTCCATTCCTTCATTACCGCTCGATGATCGTGAGGAAATGAAGCGAATCATTGTCTTTGTGGAAGGGCAATCCGTTTTATCCGCTAAGAAAAAGCTTATGAATACGTATCCCTCCATTCGAATTGTACGTACGTATGAAACGGCGTTTAAAGGATTCGTAATTGAAGGCGATTCTGAAATACTGAAACAAGTAACAGATGAACCGTATATTAAAGAAGCCGCACCTGTCTCTGTTTATCAAACACATATTGAAGAAAGTGTCCCTTTTATCGGCGGAGAGGATATTAGAGGTCATTTTAATGAACGCCATGAGCGATTAACGGGGAAAGGAATTAAAGTCGGGATTATCGATACCGGAATTGATTATACGCATCCTGATTTACAAAAGAGCTTTCGCGGTGGCTTCGATGTCGTAGACCAAGACGATGACCCGATGGAAACGAAGATGAATCAATACGGAGCAACCATTCACGGGACGCATGTGGCAGGTATTATCGCAGCGGACGGTAAGTTAAAAGGAGTTGCCCCGGATGTTAGCCTTTATATGTATCGAGCACTCGGTCCAAATGGAATGGGGACGAGTGATCAAGTAATTGCTGCCATTGAAAAGGCGATTGAGGACAAAGTGGACGTGCTAAATCTATCATTAGGAAATAACGTCAACAGCCCCGATTGGCCGACAAGTCTAGCCTTAAACAAAGCGGTAGAGAAGGGAATTGTTGCAGTAGTTTCAAGCGGAAATGCCGGTCCAAAACCTTGGACAGTTGGCTCCCCAGGAACGGCAAGTAAAGCGATTTCGGTCGGCGCTTCTACACCACCGATCCGAGTTCCTTATTTAACGTTGTCAGGACATGAGAAAGAGATTCGCCTCCATCCTTTACACGGGGCAAAAGAATGGAACCTCACTGGCTCTGAAGACATTGTCTATGCCAAAATTGGTGAGAAAACGGATTTTCCAACAGATGTGAATGGAAAAGTTGTTTTAGTAAAACGAGGGCTTATTACATTCACCGAAAAGGTAGAGAACGCGGTCCTACGTGGAGCAAAAGCGGTCCTCATTTACAATGATCAAAAGGGAGCGTTCATGGGTCATTTAGAAAAGGAATTCTCTATTCCGGTTGCTGCCATATCAAAAGAAGATGGGACGTGGCTCCGGAAGCAAATTCAACAAAAGCCGTGGCTGAAAACCGTTTATCGAGAAGAGGTCGATACGTTAGCGCCGTTTAGTTCACGTGGTCCTGTGACATCGACATGGGCGATTAAGCCTGATGTCGTAGCCCCGGGTGTCGCGATTGACAGCACGATTCCAAACGGATATCTAGCCTTGCAAGGAACAAGTATGGCAGCGCCTCATGTCGCTGGAGCAAGTGCAATCGTCAAACAAGCGCACCCAGATTGGACGCCAGAACAAATAAAAGCGGCCTTAATGAATAGCGCCACGCCTTTAGAGCAGAAGGGAAAACGTCTACCTGCCTATGAACAAGGGGCTGGCAGAATAGACATCGTTAAAGCGGTTGATATGAAAGCGCTCATTTACCCAGCTTCCCTTTCTTTCGGACAAATTCAGTCGAACGGAACGAGAGTTGAGAAGGAAGTAAAAGTTACCCTCGATAACCAAGGGGAGGAACCACAACGGTTTGAATTCCTTCAACCAGACCATCATGCAGGGATTCAATGGAAGCTTCCTCACCCTGTTTTGGTTCCTGCAAAGGAGAAGAAGCAAGTCACAATTATGGCAGATATTACGCCAAGTATGTTTACAAAAGGGGTATATGAAGGGGAATTAGCGGTGGAAACGAACGATGACGTCATCCGCTTACCGTATCTGTTTGTGACGAATGAACCGGATTACCCACGGCTAATGGGCTTTGACTACGGACTATCTGATTTTCGGGATGCGTTTCATTATGAGCTTTATTTACCTGGAGGAGCGGATGAATTTGGCATTGCTTTGTATGATCCTGATTCGCTACGTTTTATAGGGTTTTTAGACTGGCAGCGAAACGTAGGAAGAGGGCTAAGGTCTATCGATGTGAAAAAGGAAGAACTTTCTTTTCCAGAAGGGGTTTATAAAGCGATTATTTTTGCTAAAAAAAGTGGGAAGGAAGACCGATTGGAAATAGATCTCGTATTAGATTTGGAGTGGTTAAAAAACCGTTAAAAAAATTGTGAAAAAAATGTGAACAAATTGTGAGGTAAACCGCCAATTTGTGAAAGTTTTCGCATAAACAGATTGACATGAAATAGTGGCTATTGTATGCTAAACGGGGAGTAAATGATAAGGTTTTCACTACCTAAATTCTATGTATAAATCCCAGAATAATCCTTATATTATAAATATTGTGAGGATTTCATTTATGAGACAAAACAAACGCCATCCGCTCCAAGCAATGGCTTTAATGTCTGCCATCCTATCACAGTTAGTAGGCTCCACACTCATTGGAATATTTGGGGGTAGATGGTTAGACGGACAGTTTCAAACTGCACCACTATTTTTAATCATTGGCCTTCTTTTAGGACTTGCTGCAGGGATTTATGCGATGCTCCGGTTAGTCCAACATTATTTCTCAGGAGACTAGATTTGATCATGTATTCATTTGAGAACTTACTAGCAAGGAGCAAAAAGTACATATTTTATTTGTACAGCATCTATGTATTGGGATGGGGATTTACACCGTATCCAACCATTTTCCTCGGACTTATTCTTGGAACAAGTTTTAGCCTCTACAATCTATGGTTATTAATTCGAAAATCAAATCAGTTCAACAGTCGAATAAGCGAAGGTAAAGCAGCACGTTCACTAGGAACGATATCGAGAATGGCCGCCGCAGGACTAGCGGTTTTAATCGCACTAAGATTCCCGGAATACTTTCATTTCATAAGTGTAATTATTGGATTAATGACAATGTATGTTGTCATTATGATAGATTATTTTTTCTACATTCGCGGACAAGCTTGGGAAGAGAGGTGAATTCTGTTGGGTCACGAAGCTCCAATTGTTGATTTTTTAGGTCTGCAATTTAACTTAGCAAACATCCTTATGATTACAATCACAAGTGTTATTGTATTCATCATCGCAGTTCTAGCAACCCGCACTTTATCCATGAATCCTACTGGTATGCAAAACTTTATGGAGTGGGTATTAGACTTTGTGCGAAACATCATTAGTAGCACGATGGATTGGAAGACTGGCGGACGTTTCTTGACGCTGGGTGTAACGCTACTCATGTATATTTTCGTAGCGAACATGCTCGGACTTCCGTTTGCCGTCATTGTGGATCACCAGCTTTGGTGGAAATCGCCTACAGCCGATCCGACAATTACATTAACATTAGCTATAATGATTGTTGCCCTTACGCATTATTATGGAATTAAAATGAAAGGGGCAGCTGAATATGGTCGCGATTTCTTAAGACCACTTCCATTCTTATTTCCATTAAAAATTATAGAAGAGTTTGCAAACACGTTAACGCTTGGTCTACGTCTTTACGGTAACATCTTTGCCGGAGAGATTTTACTAGGTTTATTAGCGGGTCTTGCAGTAAATGGTTATGGTGATGGTATAGCTAGCGGTATCATCGGATCTTTAGTTGCCGCTGTACCGATGCTAGCATGGCAAGGATTCAGTATTTTCGTCGGAGCCATCCAAGCATTCATTTTCGTTATGTTAACAATGGTTTATATGGCACACAAAGTGAGTCATGACCATTAATTTTATAAACATTAAGCTTTATTGTTTCAAATTTCATTTTTCAAAACATTATTTTTTACAAATAAAAGGAGGACATTACTCATGAATTTATTAGCAGCTGCAATTGCAATTGGTTTAGCGGCACTTGGTGCTGGTATTGGTAACGGTCTTATCGTATCTCGTACAGTAGAAGGAATCGCGCGTCAACCAGAGGCTCGCGGAATGCTTCAAACAACAATGTTCATCGGGGTTGCGTTAGTAGAGGCGATTCCGATCATCGCAGTAGTTATCGCATTCATGGTATTTGGTGCGTAATTTATCTAATTACAACTAATGGCGAAGATTATTTAACGCTTCGCCATTCCTTTATGTATTGTAATGGAAATGAAAACGATTTAATTCGGTTTTGACTTATACATGTGTATGATTTCTTGGAGTTACATTGCAACTCTTGAAGGGAGTGAAAACAAGCCGTGTTAACATTTGACTTGGCCCTAGGTGCTGGTGGATCTGCATTTAATGGTGGAGATATCTTATACCAGCTAATCATGTTCTTAATTTTATTAGCATTGCTCAGAAAATTTGCGTTCGGTCCGTTAATGGGCATTATGAAGCAACGTGAAGAGCACATCGCAAACGAAATTCGTTCTGCAGAAGAAAAGCATGAAGAAGTGAAAAAGCTTGCTGAAGAGCAGCGTGAACTTTTAAAGAAGGCTCGTCAAGAATCACAAGAGCTTGTTGAAAATGCGAAGAAGCTTGGCGAACAGCAAAAAGAAGACATCATTCAAGCCGCTCGAGCTGAAGCTGAACGTTTAAAAGAATCAGCAAGAAAAGAAATCGAGCAAGAAAAAGAACAAGCGGTTGCTGCTTTACGCGACCAAGTGGCTTCTCTATCTGTATTAATTGCTTCTAAAGTAATTGAGAAGGAATTAAGTGAAGCTGAACAAGAAAAGCTGATCAATGACTACATTAAAGAGGCAGGAGAAGAGCTATGATGGGTGTAGCGAAACGATATGCTCTCGCTCTTTTTCAAATCGCCAAAGAAAAGCAAGCAATTGATCAGTTTGAAGCGGATTTACGCGTAGTGAAAGAAGTATTCGTAGCAAACGGTGAGTTTCTACAAGTTCTTTCACACCCTAAAGTTACTGTAGAAAATAAAAAAGCACTTGTAAAAGAGGCGTTTGCTTCTGTATCAGGTGATGTTGTTAATACACTTCTGTTATTAGTTGATCGTCACCGCATCGAGATTGTGACAGAACTTGCAGATCGCTTTGTCGAACTCGCAAATGAAGAACAAGGTACTCAAGATGCGAAAGTGTATTCCGTTCGTCCGTTAAACGATGAACAACTTAAAGCCCTTTCCGAAGCATTTGCTAAAAAAGTTGGCAAACAGTCGCTACGTATTGAAAACATTGTAGATGAAAGTTTAATCGGTGGCATTAAGCTTCGCATCGGAAATCGTATTTTTGATGGTAGCGTAAGCGGAAAGCTTGAACGTATTGAACGTGAATTAGTTGCGAAAAGTTCGTAGATAGGGGTGAAACTCATGAGCATCAAAGCTGAAGAGATTAGTGCACTGATAAAAAAGCAGATTGAAAACTATCAGTCAGATATTAAAGTAAGTGATGTCGGTACTGTTATTCAAGTGGGTGACGGTATCGCTCGTGCTCATGGCCTAGACAATGTTATGGCTGGTGAGCTTGTTGAGTTCTCAAACGGCGTTATGGGTATGGCTCAAAACCTTGAGGAAAACAACGTCGGTATCGTAATTTTAGGACCTTACACAGACATCCGTGAAGGCGACGAAGTACGTCGTACAGGTCGTATCATGGAAGTACCTGTAGGGGAAGAGTTAATTGGTCGTGTCGTTAACCCATTAGGACAACCTGTTGATGGTCTTGGTCCAATCGAAACGACTCAAACTCGTCCAATCGAAAGTCCAGCACCTGGTGTAATGGATCGTAAATCTGTTCATGAGCCATTACAAACAGGTATTAAAGCGATTGACGCGCTTATTCCAATCGGTCGTGGTCAGCGTGAGTTAGTTATCGGAGACCGTCAAACTGGTAAAACACAAATCGCGATTGACACAATCTTAAACCAAAAAGACGAAAACATGATCTGTATCTATGTTGCGATCGGTCAGAAAGAATCTACAGTTCGTAACGTAGTAGAAACGCTTCGTAAGCACGGTGCATTAGATTACACAATCGTTGTAACAGCATCTGCTTCTCAGCCAGCTCCGCTATTATTCTTAGCTCCTTACGCTGGTGTAACTATGGGTGAGCATTTCATGTACAACGGTAAACACGTGCTTGTTGTATACGATGATTTATCAAAACAAGCGGCTGCATACCGTGAGCTTTCACTATTATTACGTCGTCCACCAGGCCGTGAAGCATTCCCAGGGGATGTATTCTACTTACACTCTCGCCTTTTAGAGCGTGCGGCGAAATTAAGTGACGCAAAAGGCGGCGGTTCTTTAACGGCATTACCATTCGTTGAAACACAAGCTGGTGACATTTCAGCATACATTCCAACGAACGTAATCTCTATCACAGATGGACAGATTTTCTTACAATCTGACTTATTCTTCTCTGGTGTGCGTCCGGCGGTTAACCCAGGTCTTTCTGTATCACGTGTAGGTGGTTCAGCTCAAATTAAAGCGATGAAGAAAGTATCTGGTACGTTACGTCTTGACTTAGCGGCATACCGTGAGTTAGAAGCATTCGCTCAGTTCGGTTCTGACCTTGATAAAGCGACACAAGCGAAATTAAACCGCGGTGCTCGTACAGTAGAAGTATTAAAACAAGGTATCAACAAACCAATTGCGGTTGAAAAACAAGTTATGATCCTTTACACATTAACAAAAGGATTCTTAGATGATATTCCAGTAGAAGACATTCGTCGTTTCGAAGAGGAGTTCTATGCGTACTTAGATCAAAATGCGAAAGAGCTTCTTGAAGAAATTCGCACAACTGGCGGCCTTCCAGAAGATGCGAAAATGGAAAGTGCAATTACAGGCTTCAAAAAGACGTTTGTTATCTCTGAATAATAAATCGGTTGTGAAGGGCCGGTTACCTGCTTTTCACAACCCCCTTAATGAGTCGGCTATTTTTCAATAAAGGTGGTGAAAACCTTTGGCATCTTTACGCGATATTAAATCCAGAATCACCTCAACGAAAAAAACAAGCCAGATTACAAAAGCGATGGAGATGGTTTCAGCATCTAAATTAAATCGTGCAGAAAACAACGCCAAAGCTTTTGTTCCGTACATGGAAAAAATTCAAGAGGTGGTAGCAAACATTGCACTAGGTAGCACCGATGTTAGCCACCCGATGTTACAAAAACGTCCGGTAAAGAAAACAGGTTATCTCGTTATAACATCAGATCGTGGTCTTGCTGGTGCGTTTAACAGTAGCGTGTTACGTGCAGTTTACCAAACGATTAATGAGCGCCATCAATCAAAAGATGAATATACCGTCATTGCGATCGGTAAAATTGGTCGCGACTTCTTCAAGAAGCGTGGAATTTCCGTAATTGAAGAAATCGTCGGCATTAGTGATGAAATGTCGTTTGCGGATATTAAAGACATTGCGGCCAAAACGGTTCAACTTTTTGCGGAAGGTCACGTAGACGAAATCTACATGTACTACAACCATTTTGTAAGTGCGATTCAGCAAGATGTAACGGAGAAGAAATTACTTCCGTTAACGGATATTGCAGCGAACAACAAAATGACTTCGTATGAGTTTGAACCAGGACCAGAAGAAATTTTAGAAGTTTTACTTCCACAGTATGCTGAAAGCTTAATCTACGGTGCGTTATTAGATTCAAAAGCGAGTGAGCATGCAGCACGTATGACAGCAATGAAAAATGCGACGGATAATGCGAAAGAGCTTATTAATACTCTTACGCTTTCTTATAACCGTGCACGTCAGGCTGCGATTACGCAAGAGATTACGGAGATTGTCGGCGGTGCAGCAGCACTTGAATAGGATATTTGTGAAAGTTAGTTAGGAGGGAAAGCGAACATGAAAGGACGCGTTACTCAAGTTATGGGTCCGGTTGTAGACGTTAAGTTCGAAAGCGGACACCTACCAGAAATCTACAACGCCCTAAAAGTTTCTTATAAAGCGCGTAATGAAAATGAAGTCAACATTGACTTAACATTAGAAGTTGCCCTTCATTTAGGTGACGATACGGTTCGTACTATTGCCATGGCTTCCACTGATGGTGTAACTCGTGGCTTGGAAGTTGAAGATACTGGTGCACCTATTTCTGTACCAGTTGGAGACGTTACATTAGGTCGTGTATTTAACGTATTAGGTGAAAACATTGACCTTGATGAGCCAATTCCAGCAGAAGCTCGTCGTGACGCTATCCATAAGCAAGCTCCAACATTCGATCAACTTTCTACTGAAGTAGAAATCCTTGAAACAGGTATCAAAGTAGTAGACCTTCTTGCTCCTTACATCAAGGGTGGAAAAATCGGTCTATTCGGTGGTGCCGGTGTAGGTAAGACGGTATTAATTCAGGAGCTTATTAACAACATCGCTCAAGAGCACGGTGGTATTTCCGTATTCGCCGGTGTAGGTGAGCGTACTCGTGAAGGTAACGACTTATACTTCGAGATGAAGGACTCTGGCGTTATCAACAAAACAGCGATGGTATTCGGTCAGATGAACGAGCCGCCTGGAGCACGTATGCGTGTTGCGTTAACAGGTCTTACAATGGCAGAATACTTCCGTGATGAGCAAGGACAGGACGTATTATTCTTTATCGATAACATCTTCCGTTTCACACAGGCAGGTTCTGAGGTATCAGCGTTATTAGGACGTATGCCATCTGCCGTTGGTTACCAGCCAACACTTGCAACGGAAATGGGTCAATTACAAGAGCGTATCACATCTACTAACGTAGGTTCCGTAACATCGATCCAAGCGATTTACGTACCTGCCGATGACTACACTGACCCAGCGCCAGCAACAACGTTCGCTCACTTAGATGCGACTACAAACTTAGAGCGTAAACTTTCTGAGATGGGTATCTACCCTGCCGTTGACCCACTTGCATCTACATCTCGTGCATTAGCGCCTGAGATCGTTGGTGAAGAGCATTACTCAGTTGCTCGACAAGTTCAGTCAACGTTACAACGCTATAAAGAATTACAAGATATCATTGCGATCCTTGGTATGGACGAGTTATCTGATGAAGACAAGCTTGTTGTACATCGCGCTCGTCGTATCCAATTCTTCTTATCTCAAAACTTCCACGTGGCAGAGCAGTTCACTGGTCAACCAGGTTCTTACGTACCAGTTAAAGAAACTGTACGTGGATTCAAAGAGATTCTTGAAGGAAAATACGACCACTTACCAGAAGATGCGTTCCGCTTAGTAGGTCGCATTGAAGAAGTGGTTGAAAAAGCGAAGGAAATGGGCGTAGAAGCTTAATCTTGGGACCTAGGAGGAGGAACAATTCATGAAGACAGTACAAGTAAATGTCGTCACTCCCGATGGCCCAGTTTACGATGCAGAAGTTGAAATGGTAAGCGCCAAAGCTCAAAGCGGTGAGCTTGGCATCTTACCAGGACATATTCCAATGGTGGCTCCACTATCAATCGGTGCAGTACGCCTGAAAAAAGGAAGCAGCACGGAACTCGTGGCTGTTAGCGGAGGCTTTCTAGAAGTTCGACCTGATAAAGTCACCATCCTCGCACAGGCAGCTGAAAGAGCTGAAAACATTGATGTCGCTCGTGCAAAAGCAGCGAAAGAGCGTGCTGAGCGCCGCCTTCGCGAAAAAGCAGACGACATTGATTTCAAACGTGCAGAACTTGCACTTCAACGTGCCATCAATCGATTAAACATTGCAGGCAAATAAACGATAAAACCTTAGCCGTTTTGGCTAAGGTTTTTTTGTTAAGTAGGGGTTTTTAGGGTAGAAGATGGGATCGGGAGCGCTTGGGCGGAGGATGGTAAGTAATGGGCTGAAACCTGGTAGAGTTGGGCGAAGGAGCGTGTGGTTTGGGGGAAAACTCGGTTATGTTGGGCGGAAAGCAAGAGGTTGGGCGGAAACTCGGTTATGTTGGGCGAAGGAACGTGTGGTATGGGCGAAACCCTGGTTATGTTGGGCGAAATAGCATGAGTTATGGGCGAGCCCCAGCTTCAGTTGAGCCAAAAAGCATGAGGTTTGGGCCGATAAACCGGAAAATTTGGACGAACAGCGGTCAATTAGCGGATAATGGCAACTGCTACTCGTTATCATTTTTTCTCCCTCTTTTCGAAGGATATCGGCCACCTTTTCACGAATTTATTTTTATATAAAGACTCAATGGAAGAGTCAAGAGACGGGAAAAATTCATGAATATAAGCTCAGTCTTGTCTATAAGCATAGTAATAAAGTGTTTTTCAACTGGAGCATAATCGACTAGTTTCAGGAAAAATGATATAATGTTAGCGATTACATTTCGAATATTCAAACGAAATAGAGCGAAGGAGGAGGTATGGTGGAGTCGTTAAATATATATCAAAATAGTTATTTGCTTGTTTTTACGTTTCTACTAGTAGGAATTTTATTACCGATTGTTGCGTTAACCATTGGGAAGTGGTTACGTCCTAATAAGCCAACGCTAGAAAAACAAACTACGTATGAGAGTGGAATCGAACCTTTTCATGATTCCCGTGTTCAGTTTAACGTCCGTTACTACATCTTTGCATTGCTTTTTGTCATCTTTGATGTTGAAACGGTTTTTTTATACCCTTGGGCTGTGGCGTATGAACATCTTGGTATATTTGCTTTGATCGAAATGCTCATTTTTGTCGTCATGTTGTTAATCGGTTTAATTTATGCTTGGAAAAAGAAGGTGTTGAAATGGATGTAAATTGGCCGAACATTCCCGATGAAGAAATGGAAGAATTGAGGCAGAGTGTTTTTTTAACGACGCTAGAGCAGCTGAAAGCATGGGCGAGAAGTAATTCGCTTTGGCCGTTAACATTCGGGTTAGCGTGCTGTGCGATTGAGATGATGGGCGTTGGAGCCTCTCATTATGATTTAGACCGATTCGGTTCATTTTTTCGAACATCTCCAAGACAATCAGACGTTATGATAGTGTCTGGAACGGTGACGAAGAAGATGGCACCGGTATTAAGAAGGTTGTATGATCAAATGCCAGAGCCGAAATGGGTGATTGCGATGGGGTCATGTGCAACGGCAGGCGGACCCTACATAAAGTCCTACTCTGTTGTGAAAGGAGTAGACCAAATCGTTCCGGTAGACGTATATATTCCTGGATGCCCACCAAATCCAGCAGCTCTTATTTATGGAATAAACAAGCTAAAGGGTAAAATTAGAGAAGAAGCAAGGACGGGAAAGAAGGTGACATGACGTGAGTGAGGACAATCGTCGAACGAACGAATCTGAAGAACAAAAACTAGCGAAGCAAAAAGCAGCGGCGGCGGCTCGTGCGAAAGCGGAGGCGCTGAGAAAGCAAAAAGAAAAGGAAAAATCAAGCGACGCTGAAACGTTAGCGAAGCAAAAAGCAGCAGCAGCGGCTCGCGTAAAAGCGGAAGCGCTGCGGAAACAAAAAGAGAAGGAAGAATCAAGTGACCCCGAAACGTTAGCGAAGCAAAAAGCAGCAGCAGCGGCTCGTGCGAAAGCGGAAGCACTGCGGAAGCAAAAAGAGAAGGAAGAGTCAAGCGACCCGGAAAAGCTAGCGAAGCAAAAAGCAGCAGCGGCGGCTCGAGCAAAAGCGGAAGCGCTGCGGAAACAAAAAGAAAAGGAAGAGTCAAGTGACCCCGAAACGTTAGCGAAGCAAAAAGCAGCAGCAGCGACCCGTGCAAAAGCGGAAGCGCTACGTAAGCAAAAGGGAGAGAAGTCCCAAGACGTAGATGAAGCTAAGAAGAAAGCGATAGCTGCAGCTAAGGCGAAAGCGGCGGCAGCAGCGAAAGCAAAAGCTTTGAGAGAAAAGCAAGAAACAACTCCTGAAGAAAAGAAACCATCACCGAATGAACCTCTACTTCAAAAATATAAGAAAGTGATTGAAGAGTCGATTGGGTTAGAAGGAATAGAAGACTCTTACATTAATACCCTTTCAAAAGATGTCCCCACATTTGTTGTAGCAAAAAATGATTACTTGCGTGTGACAGAACTATTCCATCAGCATGAACAGTTAAAGTTTGAGTATTTATCCGAATTACATGGTACAGATTTTGAGACACATATGGAGGTGTATTTGCACTTATATTCTTTTACACATGGACAGAAGGTTGTACTTGTCGTCAAGCTCGACCGAGATCAGCCTGTTTTGCCTTCGGTTGTTCACTTATGGAAAGGGGCGAATTGGCCGGAGCGAGAGGCTTTTGATTTATTAGGCATAACGTTTACCGGGCATCCTGAGCTGAAGAGGATTGTCTTGCCAGATGATTGGGTAGGCCATCCATTAAGGAAAGATTACGAACCATATGATGTGGAGGTGTAGCAATGATTCGTACTGAAGAGATGTTGCTCAATGTCGGGCCACAGCATCCGAGCACGCATGGAGTCTTCCGTCTTGTCATTAAAATTGATGGCGAAATCATTCAAGAGGCTACACCGGTTATCGGGTACTTGCATCGCGGGACGGAAAAAATTGCGGAAAACTTGCAATATACCCAAATCATTCCCTATACGGATCGGATGGATTATTTATCAGCAATGACGAACAATTATGTTCTATGCCATGCGGTTGAAACAATGGCAAATATCGAAGTTCCGGAGAAGGCAGAGTACTTACGAGTAATTGCCATGGAGCTTGGTCGAATTGCGAGTCATCTTGTTTGGTGGGGAACCTACTTATTAGACATTGGGGCCGTGAGTCCTTTCCTCTATGCGTTTCGTGAACGTGAGATGATTATCAATCTATTAAATGAATTAAGTGGGGCACGCCTCACGTTCAACTATATGCGCGTCGGTGGCGTGAAGTGGGATGCTCCGGATGGTTGGATTGAGAAAGTGAAGGAGTTCATCCCTTATATGCGAGAGCAGCTAGCGGGGTATCACGATCTTGTGAGCGGAAACGAAATCTTCCTTCAGCGTGTGAAAGGAGTCGGGGCATATACAAAAGAAGACGCCATTCAATATTCGTTAAGCGGAGCGAATTTACGCTGTACAGGGGTTGCATTTGATTTAAGAAAAGCTGAGCCTTATTCGATTTATGACCGCTTTTCCTTTGACGTTCCTGTAAGGGAAGCGGGAGATGCGTTTGCGCGGTATGAGTGTCGAATGGAAGAGATTGAACAGTCGCTACGTATATTAGAGCAAGCTTGTGAGCAATTCCCGAAGGAAGGAAAAATCATGGCAAAAGTGCCAAAAATCATTAAGCCGCCTAAAGGGGAGACCTATGTAAGAATCGAGTCACCCCGTGGAGAGATTGGCTGCTATATTGCAAGCAATGGGAAGAAAGAACCGTATCGCCTGAAGTTTCGTCGACCGTCCTTTTACAATCTTCAAATTTTACCGAAGCTCCTAAAAGGAGAAAATATGGCAAATTTGATTGCCATTTTAGGAGCCATTGACATCGTTTTAGGGGAGGTGGACGGGTAATGATGCAAGAACTTCTTCAAGAAGCGCCGAGTGTCCTGAATCTCCTCCTCTTTTTTTCCTTAACGCTTGCGTTTTTGTTTATGGTTTTAGGGTTTGTGACATACGGAATTTTAGCTGAGCGGAAAGTGATGGGGTTTATGCAAGGGAGATACGGACCGAGCGAAGTCGGTGGGAAATGGGGTCTTCTTCAAACGGTGGCGGATGTATTAAAACTCTTGCTAAAAGAGGACACCATTCCGAAAGCGGCTGATCGATCTCTATTTATATTGGCGCCTGTTTTAGCTTTTACACCCGCTTTTCTCGTTTTAGCGGTTATGCCGTTTACGGAGGCGTTTCATTTTGCGGATATCGGCATTGGGCTCCTATATTATATGGCAATCTCAGGGTTAACGACCCTCGCTGTTGTGGCTGGAGGATGGGCGTCGAATAATAAATACGCGCTCTTAGGTGGAATGCGGGCTGCTGCCCAAATGATCTCGTATGAAATACCTCTCGTCATGTCAGTCATTGGTGTCGTTTTATTTGCTGGGAGCTTAAATTTAATAGAAATAGTTGAGGCGCAAAGTACAGTCTGGTTTATTTTTCTCCAACCGATTGGATTTTTAATTTTCTTGATTGCTTCGGTTGCTGAGCTGAATCGGACCCCTTTTGACCTTCCCGAAGCGGAAAGTGAACTCGTCGCAGGCTATCATGTCGAATATTCCGGTTTCCGGTGGGCGTTTTTCATGCTTGCTGAGTACGTGTACTTTTTCGCGATGGCTTCGCTAACGACGGTCTTATTTTTAGGAGGATGGCATCCGGTTTTTGGTCTTGATTTCATTCCGGGGGCTATATGGTTTGCCCTCAAGTTTAGTGCAATCGTGTTTTTACTCATCTGGTTTCGGGTGACGTTTCCACGAATTCGCGGAGACCAGTTGATGGAATTCGGCTGGAAAGTATTGTTGCCGGTCGCATTACTCAATATTTTTATCACCGCCATCGTCAAGCAACTGTTTTTCATGTAAATAGATCGGAGGTGGGAACATGAAAGGAATTGGCAAAGGGCTTGTCTATACGTTGAAAAATTTGGCGGCGCATAAAGTGACGTACGATTATCCGAATGAGCCGATTCAAATGCCTGATCGCTTTCGGGGGATTCAAAAATTTTATCCCGAAAAATGCATCGTTTGTAATCAATGTGCCAACATTTGCCCGACTGATTGTATTCAACTAACGGGAAAAAAACATCCAGACCCGAATGTGAAAGGGAAAATCATTGAGACATATGATATAAATTTTGAGATTTGTATTTTATGTGATTTATGTACGGAAGTTTGTCCAACTGAAGCGATCGTGATGACGAACAACTTTGAACTAGCTGAATTTAGTCGAGATGAATTATTTAAAGATCTACAATGGTTGGATGAAAATGACGAAAATGTTCGGAAGGAGAATAAGGCATGAATGGGGAAATCATTGCCTTTTCCATATTGGCCTTTGTCGCAATTATCGGGGCGCTATTTATGATTCAGCTTCGAAAAGTCGTTCATATGGTGGTCGCGTTAGTGTTTACCTTTTTAAGTTTGGCCGGTTTGTATGTGTTATTGTCCGCTGAATTTGCGGCTGCCGTTCAAGTGCTCATTTATTCCGGTGCCATCACGATTATGATGTTGTTTGGTATCATGCTTACACGACATGGAGACGAAGAGAAAAAAGGGAGTCGAAAGAAATCGGTCGCCATCTTCCTTTTTCTAATCGCTTTTGCGTTTTCCTTCTATATCGGAATTAGCCAGCTTGATTTTGGGCAACAAGAGACGACGTTACATGTGGATAACACGAAGGAAATTGGTATTCTTCTTTACTCTCATTATATTATTCCGTTTGAATTAACATCTGTCGTATTACTCGTAGCGCTTGTCGGTGCTATTTTGTTAGCGAAAAAGGAGGAGGAAGAATGACATCGAGTCCACTAGCTCTCTATTTAATGCTAGCCCTCGTTCTTTTTTGTATCGGAATGTACGGGGCGTTAATGAAGCGAAATACTGTAATCGTTTTGATCAGTATCGAGTTAATGTTGAACGCTGCGAATTTAAATTTCATTGCCTTTAGCAAATATGGACCGAACCCGTCTTTATTTGGGCAAGTTTTTTCGTTGTTTTCGATTACGATTGCCGCTGCTGAAGCCGCTGTCGGACTAGCGATTTTAATGGCCATTTATCGCCAGCGAAAAAGTGTCCATATCGATGATTATGATTCATTGAAGCATTAAACGAACGTGGAGGTGAAGCATGTGATGCAGGTCGCTTGGATAATTCCGCTCTTTCCTTTCGTGTCTTTTATTCTGCTTCTTCTTTTAGGAAAACGTCTGAAAGAGAAAAGTGGAATGGTAGCAAGTTTACTCGTAAGCTTATCGGTCTTAGCTTCTTTCTTTGTTTTTTACGAACGAGGCAGCGGCGACACGTTCGTTCGTGAAGTCTCATGGTTTTCAATTGGTGAGGTGGACATTTCGGTCGGATACCAAATTACCGCTTTAAACGCGCTTATGCTCGTGATTGTTTCGGTTATTAGCTTGTTTGTTCATCTATATTCAACTGCCTACATGAAAGGGAATGAGCGGTTTTCTATTTATTTCGCTTACTTAGGCTTGTTTACATTTGCGATGACGTCATTGGTGATGACGACGAATATTCTCCAACTGTACGTTTTTTGGGAGCTTGTTGGTTTAGGTTCTTTTTTACTCATCGGTTTCTACTTTGAGCGTGAAAAAGCGAAAGCGGCAGCGAAAAAAGCGTTTATTATGACGAGGATTGGGGATGTTGGGTTATTCGTTGCCATCGTACTCATTTACCTTCACGTCGGGAGCTTTTCCTTCCATGAGCTATTCCAGCGAGTTGAAAATGGGACACTATCTTCTTCTGTTGTGACGACAATTGCTCTTTTAATCTTTGTTGGAGCCATTGGGAAATCAGGTCAATTCCCACTTCATACATGGTTACCCGATGCGATGGAAGGTCCGACTCCAGTATCTGCACTTATTCATGCAGCGACGATGGTTGCCGCTGGTGTTTATTTAGTCGCTTATGTATATCCGCTATTTTTGGCGAGTGAGACCGCCCTTACTGTCGTTGCATCCGTTGGGGCTTTTACCGCTATTTTTGCCGCAACCATTGCCACCGCACAAAATGATATTAAACGAATTTTAGCGTATTCAACCATTAGTCAGCTTGGGTTTATGATGCTTGCACTTGGGACAGCGGGATATGTCGCTGCGATTTTTCATTTGACGACGCATGCGTTTTTTAAGGCACTACTCTTTTTAGCAGCGGGCAGTGTCATCCATATTGTACATACACAAAATATATTTCAAATGGGCGGGGTAAAAGACGTACGGTGGACGAGTGCTACATTTGTCATCGGAGCATTATCGTTAAGTGGCATTCCTTTATTTTCAGGGTTCTTTAGTAAAGAAGAAATTTTTCTATCCGTATGGGAGAGCGGACATTATACATTGTTTTGGATCGCGATGATCACCGCAATGCTTACATCCTTTTATATGTTTAGACTCGTATTCCTTGTATTTCCTGGGGAAAAGAAAGACCGAGAAATTCGGTACGTAGAATCACCCGCGATGATGAAATGGACATTAGGGATTGTCGCGGCAGCGTCTATCCTAGTTGGGTTTATTGGGCATTTTCTAAGTGATTGGTTGGAATCAGATTTCACCTCAGCTTTCACTCATGCAGAAGGGCCGTGGTGGATGCCGGTCGTATCAACCGTTTTCTCCGTTGCGGGAATCCTTATTGCATACCAGCTGTATCGACCTTCAAAAGCGCCAAAAGAAAGTTCAACGAACCGCTTACTGGAGCGGGGTTACTATCTCGATGAAGCGTATAATCGAACAATCGTTGCTTTTGTGAAGGGAATCGCCAAAATTACATCGGTTATTGATCGCTACGTCATTGGCGGACTTGTTGCAACAATTGCTCAATCAGTCGTATGGCTAGGGAAACGAGGAGCATACGCACAAACAGGTAAGACGCAGCATTATGGAGCAGTCGCCTTTTTCGGGTTAACGATTCTCCTCGTCATTTACGTGTGGATGGGAGGTTATTGGTAATGGAAGGGACGTCTATCATACTAACTTGTCTTGTTTTTTCTCCGTTTCTCGCGCTACTATTTATTGCATTTATGTCAAAACAAGAAGTGAAAACCATTCGAACCCTTGCCGTTTTAGGCACCATCCCGCCATTGGTTTTAAGTAGCTGGCTATTCATCAAGTATCACCAAGGATATGATTTAGCGCTAGTAGAAGAGGCGAGAAGCTGGCTTTCATTCGGTTTTTTTCCCGTCGATGAAGGGCCGCGTCCATTCTCCATCGAATATGAGTTAGCGGTCAATGGTTTTTCGTTACTGATGCTTTGGCTCACCTCCATTTTAACGACAGTTGCATCTGTTGCTGCTTTTCGGATTCAAGAAAAGGTAAAAGGGTATTATGTCGCCTTTTACTTCTTGTTCATCGGAATGCTTGGGGTATTTGCATCAAATAATCTCTTCTTATTCTTTCTATTCTTTGAATTGACGCTCGTTTCCCTTTTCTTTTTGATTGGAAAATGGGGAGACGCTAGAAAAGAAAAGGCGGCCTACTCGTATTTAATTTATAACGGTATAGGATCAGCGCTTTTATTGCTGGTCATTGCATTTATTTTTGCCACGACGGGTACAACTTCGATTGATGAGTTGACGTCATTCTTCCGAAACGATGACTCATTCCAAAGTGGAACGAAAGCATGGCTAGCGTTTACGCTTTTCATCGCCTTTGGGATTAAGCTTCCAATCTTTCCTTTCCATACGTGGATGCTAAACGTCCATGTTCATGCGCCTCCAGCTGCAGTCATTCTCCACGCGGGCATTTTATTAAAAATTGGGGCGTACGGACTCATTCAATTTGGGTTTGGATTTTTCCCAAGTGAATTTCAAGCGATGAGTCCATTGTTGTTGCTAGTTGGGTTAGTGAACTTGTTGTACGGTGCTGTGTTAGCCCTTATTCAAACCGAGTTTAAAAGAGTGTTAGCGTACTCGAGTGTTTCGCATATGGGAATTGTTTTGTTAGGGCTAGGAGCGGTTAATGAGGCAGGTGTCCAAGGGGCGATATTTCAAGTGATTTCTCACGGATTTATAGCGGCGTTGTTGTTTTTCCTTGTCAATACAGTAGAGATGCGGTTCCAGACGACAGATCTTGCGCGACTCGGAGGACTTGCCCATCATGTACCGAAGCTTGCGGGATTTTTGCTCGTCGCTAGCCTCGCGTCTCTCGGCTTACCGAGTATGTCAGGCTTTATCAGTGAGTTGATGGCGTTTGTCGGTGTGTTTCAAACGAGTCTTTACATCGGGGCTTTTGGAGTAATAGCCCTCATTTTGACAGCGATGTATATGCTTCGTGCGGTGTTAGCCATAACGTTTGGTCAAAGAAAAGAAGAGGGAAATCACATCGATTTAAAATGGTTTGAAACGCTCTCCGTTTCAGCGTTAACAGCTTTTATTTTCGGTATCGGTCTTTTTCCGCAATGGGTTACGGATTCAATCATCAACACGGTACAAATCGTATTGAACGGAATGGGGGGGTGAAAGAGATATGGATATAGAAACGCTCTTAAGTTATGAATGGAAGGCAATGATTCCAGAGTTTATCATCTTATTGACGATTATCCTCATTTCCATTATGGATTTATTCAGGCGGAAAAAGGCACATCAGTGGTTAGGGTGGTTCGCTTTTTCTGGCATCGTTTTCGCCATTATTAGCGTGTTTGTTCTTTTAGGAGAAGGAACGATTTCCATTTTATACGATACGTTTGTTCTTGATCAATTTGCGAAGCTGTTTAAATGGTTGCTTCTTGTGGGAGCGGGATTCGTTTTATTATTAGCGGTCGGTTACCGAACGGGTGATAACTCATTTCCGCACGGTGAGTTTTATTATTTATTTCTTACAGCCCTCTTAGGGGCGATGATAATGAGTTCAAGCGGAGACTTGCTAACCTTATTCGTCGGACTTGAGTTACTTTCAATCTCTTCCTATATTTTAGTTGGGTTGAAGAAAAAGCGAAAATCAACAGAAGCTGCCCTTAAATATGTAATCAATGGGGGAATCGCAACAGCGATTACGTTGTTTGGACTGAGCTATTTGTATGGATTATCTGGTTCCACAAAAATTAGTGACATGGTTCTTATCTTTGCCCAAAATCAAGACGCAAGCGTTCAATATGTATTAGGGCTTGCCTTTCTCGTAACGTTCGTCGGGTTAAGCTTTAAAATCGCGAGCGTCCCATTTCATATGTGGGCTCCCGATGTGTATGAAGGCGCACCTACTCCGGTTACATCGTTTTTAAGCGTTGTGTCGAAAACAGCCGGTTTTATCCTATTAATACGTGTCTTTCTTTCGGTATTTGGGAATGCTCAAGGGAATGACGGGCTTACGATGTTTGAGCAGTTAAAGCCTTTTATCGCCATACTCGCTATTTTGGCCATCATTGTTGGGAATGTCATCGCCCTAAGGCAAATGAATGTGAAGCGAATGCTTGCCTATTCGTCCATTGCTCATGCCGGCTATATTTTAGTCGCGTTTGTCTCGCTTTCTCCTTATTTTTACTTAGATACGATTTGGTTTTATTTACTCGCGTATTTGCTAATGAATATTGGAGCTTTCGCTGTGATCCAAGTCATTGGGGGAAGAATAGAGTCGTTTGCCGGCCTTTATCGAACGTCTCCCTTTATCGCTATTGCGATGACCGTGTTTCTCTTATCATTAGCGGGCATTCCCGGAACGGCTGGATTTATTGCGAAGCTACATATTTTACTTACGGCTTTTTCTTCAAGTTCGCTTGAATGGGCCCTTGTCATTGCCTTGCTAGGTGGAACGATTGTTTCCTACGTGTATTATTTCGGTGTCATGGTGCAAATGTATTTTCGACCTCCTAAGAAGGAGGAGCGGACTTCTATTCCAACGACAGTGTGGCTTGTCGTCGCGATTTGCCTCGTGTTTACACTTGCTCTTGGAATCTATCCGCAAATGGCCCTCGACATCTTTCATCGAGGATAGAGGAAATCTTTCATTGGGTATCATCAACATGTATATAATAGAAGGGAAACTGGGCTTCCTCGGTTTAAACGGAGCACAGCTTCCCTATTTTTATTACATTTTGCTTTCGATTAATGGTTTTGTCATGGTATTTTTGAGGTAATGTGAAGTTGTAGAGATGAAGGAGGAGTCAACGTGGTCGCTTTAGGGCAACAGGCAATCATAAGCATCATATCTCATCTTATTTTTATCGTCATGGCATGGTATGCGCTGCAAGCACTGCCGATTGAAAAAGTAATTCGAAAAGGGCGTGTGTTTGAAGCGAGATTGTTATTAATATTATTAACCATTGCCATTGGAACATCCGTTAGTAACTTTTTCCTAGACTTTCTATTTTGGTCACGGCAAATCCCACTGATTATGCAGTAGGTCCTGTCTAATTTTGACGACTTTTTCCAAGTATCATCGCTTTGTTTCCGGCAACACTTTTAATAAGGAGAGGGAGTGTCGGAAATGAAGAGAAATAATCTGATGTTAACGATTGTTGCTTTACTTATTTTTGTCAGTTTAGTGGGGAAGCATTCCATTCAAGGTGCCGAGAGTGACGTGTCAAATTTAGAAAAAATTGTGGAAGGATTACAGCTTGAAAACATTTCAATCGATGAATGGAACGTTTATATGAAAAAACCGATTCAAGACGATGAAAATGTGCAACAAATGATCCAAGAGTTTCGTCTATATAAATGGTCGGAACAAAAAGAAGAGAATGTACACAAATGGATCGGTACGCGTGAATTCCACCATTTAAATGTAAAAGAAACACTTCAAATTGTAACCACCACCATAAATAACCACTCGCAATCGTATATTCTTTATAATGCTTCTGGTACAGGTTGGCATGACGAAAAATGGGCAGATTACACCCAGTATTTTAACGAGAATTTGTTACGTAAATTTAATGGAAATGTGCAGATTTTCACTTGTGTAAGAGGTCATACAAGTGATAAGATTGAAAGTGTTTTGCAATTTCAAGCAGAAAGAATTTTAGACAAATTTCGAGCAAAATCGGTAGAGGCATTGGTCGAAGAGAACTTTGTCTCGATTTCCGGATTAACATCAGATTGGAATCAAGCCATTCCTACGGAAAAAGGCAACATGAATATTCAAGTAGCGTTACGAAACGCAGGATTGGGCGGTAATACTACGGTTATTGTAGGAACACCAATCATCACGACTGAATATTAATATAGAGAAATTGGGACGCGGAGGGGAATACCTTGGAAAAAATCATCGTCCGCGGCGGTCGAAAGTTAAACGGTACCGTAAAAGTAGAAGGAGCAAAAAATGCCGTTTTACCTGTAATCGCTGCATCTTTATTAGCAAGTGAAGGAAAAAGCTTAATCTGTGATGTACCTACGCTCTCCGATGTTTATACCATTAACGAGGTTCTTCGCCATTTAGGTGCGGAAGTCTCGTTTGACAATCATCAAGTCATGGTCGATGCATCACGAGAGCTTTCTACGGAAGCACCTTTTGAATACGTAAGAAAAATGCGAGCATCTGTCCTTGTTATGGGTCCGCTTCTTGCCCGTAAAGGTCAAGCGCGTGTTGCCTTACCTGGAGGGTGCGCAATCGGTTCACGTCCCATTGACCAACATTTGAAAGGCTTTGAAGCAATGGGTGCCACGATTCAAGTTGGTAACGGCTTCATTGAAGCTCAAGTATCTGGTCGATTAAGCGGAGCCAAGATTTATTTGGACTTCCCGAGTGTTGGTGCAACTGAAAACATTATGATGGCAGCAGTTCTAGCAGAAGGAACGACCGTTATTGAAAACTGTGCAAAAGAGCCAGAAATCGTGGATTTAGCCAATTACTTAAATGCGATGGGCGCAAAGGTCCGTGGCGCAGGTACTGGTACGATCCGAATTGAAGGTGTCGAAGCGTTGCGCGGTGTTCAACATCACATCATCCCAGACCGAATTGAAGCTGGTACGTTTATGGTTGCAGCCGCTATTACTGGAGGGAACGTTCTCGTTAAAGGAGCTGTACCTGAGCATTTAACGTCATTAATTGCGAAGATGGAAGAAATGGGCATTGAAATTATTGAAGAGGCAGAAGGTCTGCGCGTCATTGGTCCAGAAGTGCTTAAGCCAATCGATGTGAAAACGATGCCACACCCTGGATTCCCAACAGATATGCAATCTCAAATGATGGCGTTATTGTTACGAGCAAACGGAACGAGCATGATTACTGAAACCGTCTTTGAAAACCGCTTTATGCACGTGGAAGAATTCCGTCGCATGAACGGTGACATTAAAATCGAAGGACGCTCAGTCATCATTAACGGACCTGGTAACCTTCAAGGAGCAGAAGTTGCGGCAACAGACTTACGCGCTGCAGCAGCCCTTACATTAGCTGGATTAGTGGCAGAAGGTTATACGCGTGTAACAGAACTAAAACATTTAGACCGCGGATATGTGAACTTCCACGAAAAATTAAAAGCAATTGGTGCAGATATCGAACGTGTAACAGAACAAGTACAAGAAGTTGCAGAAGAACAACCGACGGTTAAAGACTTAAACGCTTAACAAAGTTAAAGTTCCATTATGGGACTTTAACTTTTTTTATGCCTTTGATTTAGATCCGCTCGTTACCATGCTTTCCTGAAGCTCCCTCTGCTTTTCAATCTCTGATACGATTTTAAAGTCTCCCAATTCATTTAATAATATGCACGTTTTTTAAGAATGAATATTTGTAAGCGTTTCCAATTTCTATTATACATATTAATGGTCGGCTGACTAGTATTTTTTGTAAAAAAAGTTTTGGAAACATCGTTACCTGGATGTCATGGAGCAAGGAGAGCAAAGCGTTAAAGAAGAGCGAATTGTGTGGTATCGCCCGAGCGAGGTGAAGCAACGCCCAAGTGAAGAGTGTAAAAGCCCAAGTAGGGTAGAGCACCGCCCGAGTGAGGTGCATAATCGCCCGAGCGAGGTGAAGCATCGCCCAAGAGTAGAGTGTAAAAGCCCAAGGAGGGTAGGGAACCGCCCGAGTGAGGTGCATAATTGCCCGAGCGAGTTGAAGCATCGCCCAAGAGTAGAGTGTAAAAGCTCAAGCAGGGTAGAGCATCGCCAAGTGAAGTGCATAATCGCCCGAGAGAGGTGAAGCATCGCCAAGAGTAGAGTGTAATCGCCCAAGCAGGGTAGAGCACCGCCCAAGTGAAGTGCATAATCGCCCAAGCGAGGTGAAGCATCGCCCGAGTGAAGAGTGTAAAAGCCCAAGCCGGGTAGAGTACCGCCCAAGTGAAGTGCGTAATCGCCCGAGCGAGGTGAAGCAACGCCCAAGAGTAGAGTGTAAAAGCTCAAGCCGGGTAGAGCATCGCCCAAGTGAAGTGCGTAATCGCCCGATCGAGGTGAAGCACCGCCCAAGTGAAGAGTGTAAAAGCCCAAGCCGGGTAGGGCATCGCCCAAGTGAAGAGTGTAAAAGCTCAAGGAGGGTAGGGCATCGCCCGAGTGAGGTGCAATACCGCCCAAGTGAGTAAAAGCACCTTCCAATTGAAGCGCGGTATTTTGAAACTTGTCCCCATTTCTATTTTAAAAAAGTCATAAAAGGTTGTCCGACTAAATACACTGTAAGGAAGAGAATGACATGGAATGGGGGCTAATAAATGAAGCAATTCAAACCAATAATTTTTATTTTTGTCGCTGTTTTTATCATCATTATCATGGTGCCGAGCTTACTTGTGGCCCCATTTATGGAAAGAACGTCGAGTACGTTAGACACTCAATTAACAAAGGAAGTTGAGCAGCCAGTCGCTTTGCTTGAATCACCCATCTCCATTGCGGTTTATCGAACCGAACCGAAAGTAGTCGAAGAAATTCCGCTAGAAGAGTATGTAATTGGGGTTGTCGCTTCTGAGATGCCAGCAGAGTTCGAGTTAGAAGCACTAAAAGCCCAAGCGTTAGCGGCGAGAACGTATATCGTGAAACAATTGTTAAACGAGAAAAAAGTAGGTACTCCGGATGGAGCTGATGTAACGGATACCCAAATGCATCAAGTATATAAAAATAAACAAGAACTAAAAGCACAATGGGGAGCCGATTATGAATGGAAGCTTCAAAAGATTACAGAAGCGGTAGCTGCCACACAAGGGAAGATCTTAACGTATGATAACACACCAATCGATGCATCGTTCTTTTCAACGAGCAATGGATTTACCGAAAACTCCGAGGCTTATTGGACAGAAGAGCTTCCGTATTTAAAGAGTGTGGAGAGTCCATGGGATACTAACTCGCCAAAATTTAGTGACCGAAAAGTATTTACGCTCGCAGAATTTGAACAGAAGCTAGGCGTTAGTGTAGGAGATAACAATTCAGTAGGGACGGTTGTGGAAAAAACACCGGGGCAACGGGTAGGCGTAGTTAATATAAATGGGAAAACTTTTACGGGTCGAGAAATTCGTGAAGCACTTGGGTTAAATTCGACGGACTTTACGTGGGAGCGAAAAGGAGACCAAATTATCATTACGACAAAAGGGAATGGTCATGGTGTAGGGATGAGTCAATACGGAGCAAATTTTATGGCGGAAGAAGGGAAGAATTACGAAGACATAGTCCTGCATTACTATAGTGGAGTTCAAGTGGCGGCGGTTGATCCGTACATTTCGACCTTCATGGCGAAACAATAACGAAAGGGCCTTTAGCGACCTTAGCTTTAGGCCCTTCTTTTATTTGGAAAACTTTACTAACACGCGCTTCAACGTTGATTCTTTTGTAAAATACCACGTTTTCAACACCCAATAAGAAACGATGACGCCAATCGTGTCCTTTATGAAGTCAATGACAGTAGCGGAACGAGACGGGACGAAAGCTTGATGGATTTCATCGGTTAACCCGTAAAGAATCGAAATGATGGCAACGATGACACTCGTCTTTTGTGTTAAGCGAGTGTGACGAATCAATGCCAGAACGAAAAGCCAGAATAAAATGCCAAACTCAACTAAATGCAGAGATTCTTTTAGTAGGTCATCGAACCAAAACGGTGTTTCAATAAATTCATCAGAAGGGTGGCTTGATAAAAACCAAATAAACCCCATATATGTAAACGGTAAGATCGTTAAAAAAGCCGTAATAAGTCGTTGCATGAAAATCTCCTTTCTTTTTTATGCATAAAAAGAATTGTTTTAGCAGAAACTAAAAAATTTTTTCAATTGATGTATAGAATCTCGCAAACTTGTTCAAAATGGTTGCTGAGGTGATGAACAATGAGAGAGGAAGAAAAGAAACGTACTTCTCAAGGCTCAAAATTCCAGCAATTCTTTAGAAAAAAATGGTTT
>Ga0180435_10000765_pt1 | contig 33922 bp, 25 predicted proteins | sample SS_ome_3_FD_132467 | JGI IMG/M metagenome (GOLD analysis project Ga0180435, IMG submission 132467) | Hypersaline lake sediment archaeal communities from the Salton Sea, California, USA - SS_3_S_1 metaG | ecosystem: Environmental > Aquatic > Non-marine Saline and Alkaline > Hypersaline >... | reverse complement strand
TCCTTCCCCACGTGGCCAATCTGGGATGAACGAGAGCGCCACGCCCTCACGGCGACTCTCGAGTCGGGCATATGGGGTGTCGCCCCCGATGGCGCGAACGTCACGGCGTTCGAGGAAGCGTTCGCCAAGGTCCACGACGCCGCGTATGGACAAGCCGTCTTCAACGGCTCCGTCGGCCTGCAGGTCGCCCTCCGCGCCATTGACATCGACTACGGCGACGAGGTCATCATCCCTTCCTACACCTTCCTCGCCACGGCCACCGCCTGTCTGATGGCGGGCGCCGTCCCCGTCTTCGTCGATATCGACCCCGGCACGTACAACATGGACCCCGATGCGATGGAGGCCGCGATCACGCCGCGCACCCGCGCCATCGTGCCCGTGCACATCGGCGGCCTGCCCGCGGACCTCGACCGTATCCTGGCCGTCGCGCGAGCCCACGGTCTACCCGTGATTGAGGACGCCTGTCAGGCCCACGGCGCTGCGTGGAACGGACGCCGCGTCGGCGCCCACGGCGAGCTGGGCTGCTTCAGCTTCCAGTCGTCCAAGAACATCAACGCCGGCGAGGGCGGCTTTATCGTCACCGACCGCGAGGACCTGGCGGAGCGGTGCTGGTCGGTTCACAACTGCGGGCGCGTTCGCGACGGGCGCTGGTACCAGCACGAGATCCTCGGCGGCAACTACCGCATGACCCAGTGGCAGGCCGCGGTGCTGCTGGCCCAGCTCACGCGCTTCGAGGAACTGGCCCGCGTGCGTGAGGAGAACGGGCGCTACCTGGCCCGGCGCCTGGAGGAGATCGAGGGATTCGACGCACAGGCCCGCGACCCGCGCGTCACCCAGCACGGCTATCACCTCTTCATCAGCCGCTACGATCCCGCGGCGTTCGACGGCTTGCCGCGCGAGCGCTTCCTCGAGGCGCTCGCCGCGGAGGGCATCCCGTGCAGCGAGGGCTATGTGCCCCTCTACCGCATGCCCGCCATCCAGGACGGCGTCCGGCGCCTCAAGCGCGCCGTCGGCCAGACCGGCGGCTACCCGGACGTACTACCCGACTGCCCGGTGACCGAGCGCGCCTGCACCACCGAAGGGGTGTGGTTCACCCAGAACATGCTCCTCGGCACCCGCGCTGACATGGACGACATCGCCGCCGCAGTCCGGAAGGTCCAGGTCCAGGCCGCCTCGCTCCTCTAGACGAGCAACCCGCCGGACTGTTGTCCGGCGGGAGCATCTCTATCCACTTGCTCGCTAGCGCGGGGAATCACCCCCCGCGCCCACATGCACCACCAGCCGCTCCACTCGCCCCTCCCGTTTGAAGATCGACGCGCTCACCTCGCGCGATAACGCACTCCCTTCCACCCTCTCCACCCCACCATCCGTGGTATGCACCTCGGTCCCCGCCTCTCCGCCCGCCACATACACCACGGGCACCTGGCAGTATGTGAACGCCAGCACCCCCGCGGGCAGATCAAGCACGCGCGCCTCGCCCTCAAGATCCACATACGAAAACTGCGTCGGCGCGTCCATGAACTCGCCCGCCCGCAGCATCACCGGCTCGAAGGCCAGCACCCCATCCTCAACCACCACACCCAACTCACCCAGCCGGGTCAGGATCTCCTCCTTCACCAGCCCCGTCATGCCGGGCTGCTTCGCCCCCTGTCCCGCCGGGGTGTGCGAATAGGGATCGGTCGGGAACGCTCCATACTCCGCCGGCGACTTGTTGAACCCCAGCCCCTTCCGGATGTCATAGTACGCCGCGGTGAGAGCCGCCACTGTATCGACATCCTCACCCGCCTCCACGGCCTCTAGCGTGCACTCCGCCGCCGCCAGCAGCAGCTTCGAGACCATATGCCAGTAGATGCTGCCCAGTCCCTCGAAGGCGAAGAACGTGCCCGACCGCCCAGTGAACTTGCTGTGCTGGAAGGTCGCCTCGAACAGATCCAGGATCATCGCCGACTCCGCATCCACCAGACCGGCGTAACCCTCCCGCGCCCTCAGCGCCTCCAAAGCCCCCACAACGCCCTTGGCATTCCGGAACGCGCCGTTGAAGTGATACAGACCGTTCTCGTCCCTCAGGATCAGGGTACGGTCCCCGTCCGCGAGCAGCTTTGCCACCAGCTTCGAGCCCGCCGCCTGCGCCGGCAGCATCTGGTTCTTTCGCAGGAATCCCGGCAGATCCCGGTCGGGATACAGAATGTAGCTGTGCTGGTCGGCGCGGTACATCGCGCTCTCCCTCAAGCTCTGCAGCAGCGCCAGGCTCTCCTCGCCCGACAGCATGCCCGACGAGAGCACCGCCACCTGTCCCTCCAGCATCTCTTGCAGGTGGGCCACCGACGCAGTGCCGTCCCCCAGACTCAGGACGTTGTACGCGTGGTACAGACCGTCCGGGCGTTGGCTCGCCCGCAGCGTGTGCTCCACATAGGCCAGCGCCAGATCCAGGAATGCGACCAGTCCATCCCTCTCCAGCGATACAAAGCTGCCGGACAGCCCGTGGTCGTAGATCTGCCATCGAGCGTCACTGCTCGCCTGCCCCAGTCCGTCCATCACATCGCGTCGTTGGCGGTTGGAGAAAGCGCCCTGCAGCGTTCCCTCGTGCACTCGGAACACTGCATCATACGCCGTCAGCAGCTGTTGGACCTCCGCCGTCACCGCCACGTGGTCCACAGCAGCGTCCGCCAGTAGCTCTCGCACGAAGGCCACATACCGGCGCAAATACGCCGTCGTCACCACCGAGAGCCCCTTGCCCACCAGGGCATTGTTGGCATCGTTCCACTCAGGCCGCTGCGTGTTCATCCAGATGCCGCCCTCGGGCACGAAGTTGCCCAGCTTGGCCAACAGCAGGACCAGGAGTTTCTCGATCAGGCTGACGTGGAGGACCTCCCCCCCTTCCGCCGGCACCAGCTTGCCGTCGGTCCCCATTACCGCCACATCCTCGGCGATCCTCTTATGGAGATCCTGATCGAACGCGATCGTGTCGTACCAGTCCGCCAGCAGGTCCCCATATGGCTTGATGCGATAGGGGACGTTCAAGTGGCTGAAGACGCGCTGATCCAACTGCGCCTGCAACGCCCCGGGATGGAAGCGCGCTGACATCTCCAGCAGCTTCTGCAGGTAGATGATCTGATGGTCGCTCCAGTACCCAATGTTGGCCCAGGGGTCGTCCGGCGCCGGCGCTTCCCATTCGGCGCCGTCCCGTGTGACACGGTAAGGGTTGTACCCATCCGCCGTCGTCGCGTTGACGAAGGTGCCGATCACGTCCTCGATGAACTCCGGATAGCTCCAGAGCAGTGCCTCCCAATTCTGGAAGATATCGCGCCAGTTGCCCTGATAGTCCAGCCGCCGGGTGCCGTCGGGCTTCCGCAGGTTGATCGAGAACTGGTTCCACGGACGGCTGGGATCGCCGTGCCGGCGGCTAAAGGTGAGCGGCAGATACTCGCTGCACAGGCGCCGTAGTGAGGCGCCCCCGGTCTGCTCGGCTCGCGCTTGGAGCTCGGCAGCGCTCATGGTATCCGGCAACGCCTCGAAGAACGCCTGCTCAGCCGCCAACACCGGACGGTTGCGGACCCGCACGAAATCCACCAGGTCGGCCCTGTCGATGGTGTAGTTGTCGACGAAGATCCCGCCGCGCATCGTGTTAAACAGCACATTGGCAAAGTGGTGCGCTGCCGCCATCCGATCGCCCGAGACCTGGAGTCCATCGGCAGCAGCCACGATCGACACCAGCTCCCTGGTCCCGTCCGCGATGTCCCGCTCAAGATCCTGCTTGATGGTGGTCTCGTCACGCCCGAGCCCGTTGATCAACGCAGCGACAGCCACGCTGTCCTGGTTCACCTCCGCCACCACGTGCCATTCGCGTTCCTGGCCCGCCGCCAGCTCAACCGCCGCCGATACCAGATAGGCGCCCCTGCGCCCTCGGACATCGCGCTCGGTGGCGATCGCCTTGCCCCGTCGGAAATCGTCCAGTTGGTGTGTCGACAGCAGATAACCCGGGTTCTCGAACCCCACCTGCCACACCGTCGTGGCCTTCAGGCTCTCGCTGGGCTCCGCCAGATCCGTCAGCGTCGAGCTCAGCCCGAACATCCCCAACCCCGCTTGCGGGGCCAGCTCATTGCGCTTATACCCGTTGAGCAGGTTGCTGAACGTCGACTGCAGCGCCGTCGTGGCGCCATAGGGCAGCAAGTTCTGCAGCCCGGTGACCAGCTCGACCGCGCGAGCCTCAATGGAATCATTCCGCAACCGGCCCGTCATCACAAACCCGTACCGGTCGCTCGTCCGCCAGGCTGCACTGTACGCCAGCCCCAGATCCTGGTTGACCTCCTCAAAGACCAGCTTGTCCCCGGCCACGTTCTTGTAGAGATTCCGCTCCAGGGCGTAAATGCCCGCGTACCGGTCCGAGAACGGCTCCCACAGATACCATTGCCCGTCCTTCATCACCCGGAACACCGCCACGTGCCCCGTGTTGGACGCGTTCTCCGTCAGCTTATCGTCCGTATAGTACGGGAACAGCGCCGACTCCGCGTTCGCCCGCCCCGCCGACAGTCCCCCCGTACTGGAGATAAACATCCAATGATCCGAGCTGCTCACCACGCTCATAAAGAACGGCGGCATCTGGTCGTAGTGCCGGATGCAGTAGTACGTCTCCCCCAGCATCTCCACGTACCCGCCGTTGACGGGCTGGGGTGTCCCATCCAGCACGCAGCCCCCTACATAGACCGTTTCTAGCCGAGTGTCCATCTAGCAGATCCTTTCGGTAGCTGCGCGAGTCGCATCCCCGTGTCCTCGAGGGCCGGGCCTGCGCACTTGTCACCCAAGTCTATTGATTCTGCACGGCAAATGTGCAGCCAGGCGCCGGTGAGCCCTTTGCTAAGGCACCAGGCGCCGGCAGTGCTGCCCATCACTATGACTTTGAGCTGCTCTGCCTTCCCCTCCAGCATGTCCGCGTCCTCTGTAGATGGGGTCGCGCCCAATCGCCGCTCAAGGACAGCGAGCGCTGCGTCCGAGTCGGCTTCGGTGCGGGAAGCTGGGGCTTCCGTAGCATAGGGCCCATTGTACATTAGCAGCCTGCAATGAAAACGCCGACCACCCGCAGCATTGCACAGCAACCCGTACGCCATCGAGCGCCGGCGCTGACCGCTACTGTCCGAGACGGACGTGTCTCCCAGCCTTACCGGCTTCCAGCTCGATGCGCTTCCCCAGTGCGGCCTGCTGGCTGGTCGTCGAGATGGGCACTGCCGATAGTGTTTGGCGGCGCAGCCCCTGACCTATCTACATGTGTGATTGAGCCCAACCCGTCTTGACTGTAGGCCCTATGGTCACTAAGCTATGGGTGATCTGACGTGGTGAGGATGGAAGGGCAGCACGGTATGCCGCAGCGAGGCGCGCAGGATCGACCGACGATCGGGGTGCTTGCAGGCTGGCAGTACGCTTGGACTGCAACGCCCCTGAGCTACCTGGACCCCGTCTACCGTGGGATCAGCCGAGCTGCACGCGATCTGGACTGCAATCTCGTCCTGGCCTGCGGTATGGGCGCGTGGACCACCGAGGGCGACGTGCTGCGCACGGCGTGGCCGATCTCCTCGCCCGACGTGGATTTCGTCCCCATCGGACCCTGGAACATGGATGGTCTGATTGTGGTCAACCCCCTCCACCTTCCGGCGCTCACGCGCTACGTCCAGGATCTGCGCGAGAACGGCCATCCCGTGATCTTTGTCGGCTCTGGAGAAGCGGGCCCCACAGTCTCGGCGGACAACCGCTTTGGCACACTGGAGGCCATGCGCCATCTGGCCGAGCACGGGCACCGGCGGATCGCGTTCATCGCGGGCAGCCGGGAGGACATCGCAGGTGACACGGGCGAGCGCCTGCGGGCCTACCAGGATGCCGTGGCCCTACACGCCCTGGTGCCGGATCCGTACCTGGTCGCATGGGGCCATCACGTCTACAGGGGCGGCTATGCCGCCATGCAGGCGCTGCTTGACGCCGGCGTCGTGTTTTCAGCCGTGATGGTCAGCAATGATGAGTCAGCCATCGGCGCTATGCAGGCGATTCGCGAGGCCGGGTTCCGCATACCCCAGGACGTCGCCATCATCGGCTTTGACGACCGCCCTGAAAGCGTCGTTCAGACCCCGGCACTGAGCAGTGTTCACATTCCTCTTGAGCAGATGGGGTATCGTGCACTGCAGTCGCTGGTTGCGTACCTCACCGGACGAACCGAGAGCATCGCGTCGTCCACCGTCGAGACCCGTCTGGTGGCGCGTGAGTCGTGCGGCTGCGGGCAGACATCGGGTGATCTAGACGCCCTGTCCGAGCACCCTGGGCCGCACGAGGCGACGGGCACCCCCGACGACCCTGAGCAGCTGGTGGAGGCTATGGCCGCTGTCGTGCTAGATGGAGCCTGGGACCTATCCCGCGAGGAGGCCGTGTCCCTCTGCCGGCGTTTGGTGTCGTCGTGTGCACCAGGGAGGATCAGAGATGATTCGCTCGCATTGAGGGCGGCCCTGCGTGCGGTTCTGGCGCGGGTGAACGAGCCAGCGCAGCATGCCCACGCGTGGGGAACGGCGCTCACGATGCTGGCATCGGATTGCCGGAGACGTGTGACGCCGCCATCCGGCCCGGTGTACGAGCTACTGGAACAGGCGCGCACTGCCCTCAACGTTAACACCGGACGCTGGCTACGCAGGCAGACCGTCGACCGGCACTGGATGCTAAACCGCCTAGGAGCTCTGACGGCCAATCTGCTGGCGGCCCGGGACGAGAACGAGGTCACCGACATCCTGGCAGAGCACCTGCCCACCATGGGCGTCGAGACTGTATGGCTGGCACAGTTTGAGGCTGCCGGCGACGATTCGATGGCCTGGACCGTGGTGCGGTCCATCGTGTCACAGGATCAGAGCAGTGAACGGCGCACTGTTCGTATCCGAAGCCGCGAGTTCCCACCCAGGGACCTGTTGCCGGAGGACGCGACATTCGGTCTGGCGCTGTTCCCGCTCTCGAGCCCCATGGGGCAGCTGGGCTACTTGGCGTTCGACACTGCCCAACTGGGCCTGTACGGTGCGATTAGCCAGCAACTGGCAACGGCGCTCCACAGTGTCGCGCTGTACCGCGAGGCCATCGGAGCACGCCAACAGGCTGAGGATGCCAACGAGCTGAAGAGCCGCTTCCTGTCGACCGTCAGTCACGAGCTGCGTACACCTCTCAGCCTGGTTGTAGGTCTGAGCAGCATTCTGGTGCAGGAGAGTGAGGAAGGGAGACTTGCGGTACCGGAGCACGTCCTTCGGGATGTGGCGCAGATCCACGCCAACGCTCAGCACCTCGGTGGGATGGTCGGGGATGTACTTGATCTCGCCAGCAGCGATGCCGGGCGGCTACATCTAGCGTTTGACTACGTCGACCTCAGCGACGCCCTGCGGCTGGTGGCTGAGACGGGCCGCCAATTGGCCGAGGACAAGGGCTTGCGCTGGCATGCAGATCTCCCGGCGCGTAGTCCCTGGGTGTGGGGGGATCGGGTGCGGTTGCGGCAGGTGGTGCTCAACCTGGTGAACAACGCTGTCAAGTTCACGAATCAGGGCCACGTGTCGCTAGCCGTGACATCGGAGGCCGGCTCGGCGACTGTGACGGTGCGCGACACGGGACTAGGGATCCCGCCGGCGGAGCAGTCGATCGTCTTCGACGAGTTCCGCCGCTCGGAGCGGAGCCTTGGACGCGGTTACCATGGTCTCGGCCTGGGTCTGGCGATCAGCCGGCGCCTGGTCGAACAGCACGGCGGCACGGTCAGCGTGCGCTCGTCAGGCGGGGAGGGCGCGGGCTCGACCTTCTACGTCACCTTGCCCATGGTGCAACCGCCGGCGGCACAGGCCATGCCTGTACCGGGCTCATTGGGTGCCGAGGCGAGCGTGATGCTGGTGAGCCACCGTGATGGGATGTGGCAGCAGCTAAGCGACTACCTGTCAGGGCACGGTCTTGCTGTAGAGACGGCGTTCACGGACGGTGCGGAGGACTGGCTGTCACAGCTGGTCGCGTCGCCGCCGGGTGCAGTGATCGTAGACGTGAGCTCGGACCCTCACCAGGGCTGGGGGGTGCTGCGGGCGATCAAGAGGCACCCCAAGACACGGGCGTTGCCTGTGTTGTTCTGTTCGCTTTCTCCAGAGGGTGGCGCGGTCGTCGAGCTTGACTACTTGACAAAGCCGATCGAGTTGACCGATCTGACGAGAGCGCTCGATCAGCACGGGTTGGTTCCTCACGCAGAGCACGGCGCGTCGGCGATTCTCGTCGTTGACGACGATCCGGAAACGCTTGAGATGCATGCGCGGATTGCGCGCGACCATCTGCCGGCCCATCGAGTTCTGGCGACACAGACCGGAGAAGAGGCGCTCGAACTGCTCCAGACGGAACAGGTGGATCTCGTACTGCTGGACCTCATCATGCCAGGCATGGATGGGTTCGGCGTGCTTGAAGCGATGCGTGAGAGCGAAGCTACGCGCCGGACACCGGTGATCGTGGTCACAGGGCAAGTGTTGACGGAAGACGATATGGCGCGCTTGAGCCAGGGCGTTGCCAGTGTATTGAGCAAGGGGCTATTCAGTCTAGAGGAGACTCTCTCTCACGTTGATGCGGCCCTGGACCAGAGCCGGCGACTGAGCAGCGAGGCACGGCGCCTCGTCCGGCAGGCCATGGCCTACATCCACACGCACTACGCCGAACCGCTCTCCCGGACCGATCTGGCACATCATGTCGCCCTCAATGAGGACTACCTGACCTCGAGCTTCCGTGCAGAGCTTGGCGTGACGCCGATTGCCTATCTGAACCGCTACCGTGTGTACCGGGCCAAGCAGCTGCTCTCGAGCACGGACAAGAGCATCACCGAGATCTCCGGGGAGGTCGGCTTCTCTGACAGCGGCTACTTCAGCCGCATCTTCCGCCGGGAGGTGGGGCTCTCCCCGGACGCCTACCGCCGGGCGTAGCCCGACTTGCCGGCTCCCTCGGCGACACGCACGGCGTTCGCGTGCCACGGTCCCAACTGTGGGATCTGTCCGTCCCGAAACGGATAGCCGCAGGCCACGGCTGGACGAACAGCGTCCAGCTTGGCAGTCCTGAAGCATTCTCCCTGAAATGTCCTCACTATCCTCGCTTTTGTCCTATCCACGCGATGGCCGAGCCGCTAAGATGGTAGGTACGGAGTTGGGACCGGTCCCAAACAGGATCCGGAGGCTCCCTGAGGGGAGATATGGCCGACAAGCTCACCATCAGGCAGATCGCGGCGCTGGCTGGGGTGTCGCGCTCCACGGTTTCGCGGGTACTCAACGACCATCCCCATGTCAGGCCCGAGACGCGCGCGCAGGTACTGCAGGTCATAGCAGCAACCGGTTTCCATCCTGATCCGGTTGCCCGGTCTTTGTCTGGCCGCGACGCAGAGACCATCGGTGTGGTCATCCCGCTCACGATTCGGAGTCTGTTTGAGCATCCGTTCTTCCCCAGGCTTGTGCAGGGCATCGCGCAAGGCTGCAGCAACCAGGACTACACGCTGAGCCTCTATCTGCTGCAGAGCTTGAAGGAAGAGAACCGGTTCCGCGCCAGGATATCCCGTCGCCAGTTCCTGGATGGACTGATCGTAACTTCCGCACGTGACGCAGATCCCTTGATACCAAGGCTCTTCGACAGCCAGGTTCCATTTGTCATGCATGGGCGACACGAAGATCCACGGGTCAGCTTCGTTGACGTCGACAACCTGAGCGGCGCCCACGCAGGCGTAACCCACCTGGTGCGTTTGGGGCGGCGGCGCATTGCGATGATCTGCGGCCCGTCGGGCAGCTTAGCCGCGGAGGACCGGAAGCGAGGCTATCTAGACGCCCTGCGGGAAAGACGCGTTGCGGCTGACGAGGCGCTGGTTGTGTGCGGTGACTACACTGAGGCGAGTGGCTACGAGGCCATGCGGCGCCTGTTGCCCCACGTGCCGGATGCCGTCTTCGCGGCTTCTGACGCGATGGCGCTGGGATGTCTGCGGGCGCTGCGCGAGGCCGGGCAACGCGTGCCGGAGGACGTGGCTGTGGTGGGCTTCGATGATCTACCGCAGGCCGCGACATCCGATCCACCGCTGACCACCGTTCGGCAACCGATCCAACGGGCCGGTGTCCTGGCGGTCGACATGCTCATCGACATTCTCGAGAACGGTGCAGAGCCTGCGCGGCGCATGGTCTTGCCTACGAAACTCGTGGTGCGGTCCTCATGCGGCTCGCACCTCGTGAGTTGAACCGTCCGGTATCGACGAAGGACGAAGAGACAACGGAATCGATGATCAAGTGTCCAGTAGAAACCCGGTGCCTGCTTGACTGATCCCACAGGCGCCCTGTCAGACCGAAAAGGAGGACAAGACTATCACTACAACAACAGGCGTATACGGCGTTTCTGATTGGTCGTTGGTAGAGGACTATCCCCACTCGTGAAGGAGGACAACCAGATGAAGAGCAAGTGGCTGAGGCTGACAAGTTTGATGTTGCTGGTGGTAATGGTCATCACGGCCTGCGGGTCCGGGGGGCCGGGTCAATCTGCGGACGCCGAGGTGACGCTGAAGGTGCTGGTCCATCAAAACCCGCCGATGGTAGAGTTCATGGAGGCATTCAACGCCACCTTCGAGGAGAAGTACCCGAATGTCACGATCGACATGTCGGTTGTGAATGCAGGCGATCTGAGCACGGTCACGCAGACCCGCCTCAACGCCAACGATGTCGACGTCGTCGACATGTTCGGCTTCTCCAACGCTGCGCAGCCCTACATGAAGAACGTGACCCCACCCAACTGGCAGACCCTGATCGATGCCGGTCTGCTCATGGATCTGTCAGGCCAGTCGTTCCTCAGCAACTACGACGAGCCCACGATCCAGGACGCCGGCACCTACGATGGCAAGGTCTACCAGGTTAACCTGGGTCGCGTCTCGTACAGTGGCATCTACTACAACAAGGATATGTTCGCAGAGAGCAACGTGGAAGTGCCCACCACCTGGGACGAGCTCGTGGCAGCGTGCGAGACGTTCACCGCCGCCGGCACCCCCTGCATGACCGCAGGCGGCAAGGACGGCTGGCCGATCTTCGTCGGTGCCTACGGGCTCATCGGCGCGATCTATCCCGATCAAGCCGGCCTCGTTGAGGGCCTGTGGACGGGCGAGATCACGTGGAACGACGCCAAGTCACTTGAAATGTGGGAGAAGATGAAGGTCTACACCCAGGATATGATGGAGTCCGGGGCGAGCGGCATCGCCGGCGACGCGGCGCCTGGACGCTTTGCCTCCGGGGCTGTCGCCATGTTCCCGGGCGGCACATGGTACGCGGCTGCCATCGAGGCATCCGAGCCGAGCTTCGAGTGGGGCTACATCCCCTTCCCCGGCAGTGATAACGCTGATGAGAACAAGTACCTGTTCGGCAAGTACGACCAGGGCTGGGCTATAGCCACCGACACGGCACACAAGGATGTAGCGTTGGACTACTTGGCGGAGTTCTCGGAACCCGCGAACTACCAAGCGTTTGCGAATGCCGTGGGCTTCATCCCCACGCAATCCGGCGCCACGCTGGATACGCAGATTGGTGAGGAGGTCGCACCCTATCTCGAGAACTTCCGCGTGGGCTACGAGCAGTACTGGGTGGCCCCCAAGGGCGCCGGGCAGTTCGCCAACCCCTTCGCTTCGTACTTCAAGCCGTTTGGTACCTTCGACGACCCTCAGGAGCTCGCCGACAAGGTCCAGGCGGACCTGCAGTCAGGGTTGGACGCCAACCAGTAGGCAGGATCTGCGGACTACCCGTGGTAGGCTTCTCAACCCCAGGTTGAGAAGCCTACCCTGTCACACGAACAACGGAGGTATGCTGTGAAAAGGTACCATTTCGGTCAAGGTTGGGCACGGTTGGCACCCTACCTGCTGCTGTTGCCAGGGTTCTTCTTCTACCTGCTCATTCAGATTGGGCCGTCTATCGCCACTGCCGCGTACTCCTTCACCGACGCTACCGGCATCAGAGGCGCACCTGTCAACTGGGTGGGGCTGGAGAACTACCGCGAGTTTCTCTTCATGGGACAGGCGTCGCTTGACAACTACGACGCGCTCGGGCGCACCCTGATCTTCTGCGCCGGTGTCACGCTAATCCAGTTCACGCTCGGCCTGATCATGGCGGTCGTCGTGAACCAGAAGCTGAAGGGTGTCAACATCTTCCGGACGATCTACTTCATGCCAGTGATCCTAGGGGCAGTGATCCAGGGGTTGATCTGGTCGCTCTTTCTCTACCCACTGGGCGGTCCTATGGCGCAGCTGCTGGGGCTGTTCGGCTTAAGCCCCGAGTTCCTCGGCGGACCACCAGCCGAGGCCTTCTCATGGGTCATAGCCGTGCAGATCTGGGCAAACATGGGCACCACCATGATGATCTTCATGGCCACGCTTCAGACGATCCCGGAGTCCCTCTACGAAGCTGCCAGCATCGATGGTGCCGGTCCGTGGCGCACGTTCAGGAACGTCACCTGGCCCATGCTGACACCCGCTGTGAACACGAACCTCGTCCTCAACATCATCGGCTCATTGCAGGCATGGCAACTGTTCTTGGTCCTCATCGGCTACAGGAATGGCACGCAGGTCCTCGGGTACCTGATCTTCGCCCAGGGCTTCGGGCAGACGTCGGGGAGCGTGACGAGTGCCTTCCGGCAGGGCTACGCTGCTGCCGCCTCGATAGTGCTGTTCTGCCTGGTGCTCGTGATCGGCATGCCGGTGCAGTACCTTCTTCAGCGCAGAGAAAAGAGGATACTCGGATGAACGCAGCCATCACAACCGCAGCACCCGGAGAGCAGCAGACCGGGGGCAAGCGCATCAACTGGGTGAAGGTCGTATCGTATGCGGTCCTGGTGATCTTTGCCGTCATCTACCTGGGCCCGTTGCTGATGTTGGTCATCACATCGTTGAAGACGCTGCCCGACTTCATGAAGAACGCCACGGCGCTGCCGTCAACCCTCGCCTTCCAGAACTTCACTGAGGCCTGGGAGAGAGCGAACTTCCCCCGCTACTTGACCAACACCGTGCTCTATGCAGCATCGGCGACGATCCTCTACGTGGTCATGGCCACCTTTGTGGCGTTTCCCATCGCCCGCGGCTATGTCAAGGGTGCCGGCGTCCTGCTGTCACTGTACGTCGTGGCACTGTTCCTGCCGGTCGCCCTGATCCCGCAGTTCCAGATGATGCTGGCCTTGGGGCTCTACAACAACCCCATCGGCTACGTTATGCTGTTCTTGGTTAACCCGATCGGCATCGTCATCCTGGTCAACTACTTCAAGACGCTGCCGATGGAGTTGGATGAAGCCGCAGCCATCGATGGCTGCGGGTACCTGCGTTTCGTGGGAACGCTGATCATACCGCTGAGCCAGCCGGCCCTGGCCACTGTAGCCGTCCTGCACGCAATCGGGATATGGAACGAGCTGATCCTGGCGACAATCTACCTGACCAACGAGGACTACTACCCGATCACCCGGGGCATGATCGTGTTCCAAGGCGTGTATGGCAGCAACTGGCCTACGCTGGCGGCTGCGGTGCTGATCATGACGTTGCCTATGCTGGCCATCTACCTGCTCCTACAGAAATACATCGTGTCCGGCCTGACATCGGGTGCTGTCAAGGGATAGCCCCATGAAACGGCTCACTCAGGTTCTGGCGCTCACGCTGGTCCTGCTGACGGCTTGCGCGCCTGGGCTGCCATGGACAGGCACGCAAGCCACGCCCATCCCCGAGCTTCCCGACTGGGAGTTGGTATGGCATGACGAGTTCGACGGCAGGAAGATCAACGACGACAACTGGACATACGACATCGGTGCCGGCGGGTGGGGCAACGGCGAAGCCCAGACCTACACGTCGCGGTCTGAGAACGCTCGCCTTGAGGATGGCATGCTGGTGATCGAAGCTCGTGAGGAGAAGTACGAAGACTCCTACTACACCTCGGCTCGGCTGAAGACACAGGGCCTGCAGTCCTTCCAGTATGGTCGCATTGAGGCACGCCTCAAAGTACCCAGTGGGGCAGGGCTCTGGCCGGCGTTCTGGATGCTCGGCACTGACTTCGAGAGGGTTGGCTGGCCTGACTGTGGCGAGGTCGACATCATGGAGTACATCGGCAGGGAGCCGGACCTGGTCCTGGGCACCCTGCACGGTCCGGGCTACTCCGGTGCCCTGGGCCTGGGTCAATGGCACCGGCAGACATACCCGATCGCCGACGCGTTTCACACCTACGCCGTGGAGTGGACGGCCAACTACATCGACTGGTACTACGATGGTGAGACCTACTTCAGGGTAGTCCCGGAGGATGTGGGGGACCGCGAATGGGTCTTCGACCACCCCTTCTTCATCATACTGAATCTGGCACTGGGCGGTCAACTGGCCGGGCCCATCGGGCTCGACACGGAGTTCCCGGCACAGCTGTATGTTGACTATGTAAGGGTCTACCAGGCTGCCCCGTAAACGCCCGCACCAGGTTGGCAGCATCGCTACTGCCTGCTCCGTCCGAATCCGCAACGAGACAGAACACCTTCGGCGCGATGCCGAAGGTGTTCTGTCTCGTTGCGGTGGACGTCAATGGGAGCCGCTAGCTGCCCGGACGGCTTCCCGCGATTGCGCTGCCCTACGCTGTGTGGGCTGGCACCTCCATCTACGTGCTCTCAACCAGTTGCGCCATTGTGTCGAGAGCGCAGCTGCCCACATGCACCGCGTTCCACTCAGCCACTACGCTGTCCACCCAATCTGCCGCTATGCTGCGCCAACCCCTGTGCCCAGTTGGGCCCCGTCCAGTGGTACGACGAGATGCCGCACCGCGTTCTGCTGATTCCGGGCGATCACATCCCGAACGATCCAAGGACGAAGGTCGTAGTCCTGCAAGGTAGCCACCGGCAGCCAGTGCTGCGACAGATGACCTTCCCTGCTCCGGACATCCTCTCGATCCAGCATCACCTCGAAGAAGTGGTCGACGCCCTGCAGCAGCATTCCGTTTGCCCGGTTCCGATCCTCCACCACAAACAGATACCTGCAGGTGACGACCCGGGCGTTTGTCTCTTCCTCAAACTCGCGCTCGAGCCTGCTGGCAAAGGTGTCGCCAACCTCGAACCCGCCACCGATGAAAGCGTAGCAGCCACTTGGGTCCTCTGAACCCTTCTGGACGAGAACCCGTCCCTTGCTCAAGACGACAGCCCGGACACTGATCCTTATCGGATTGCGTGACGTGATAGTGCTAGGGGCAGACTGTCTTCGGCTCATAGCCACGCCCCTACGCGCATCATATCTGGGTCTCTGTGTGTCATCAGACCTGTCCCCGTCTTCGGTCTGCACATCGCATCCGAGTTCGGTGCTGGAACCCGAGGCTTCGCTTGAGAGCAGGCTACCGGCTGCGGGAGACCGCGCGAGCGGGTTTCGACGGTACTGCTGCGATACTAGCGTCGCACGCGCCCGACTTCAAGAGAGCGCGTTCTGATGGAACCTTTCTCCCCCATCCATCGTCAGTACTCCGGTCGGGGACACAGCCCCGCCAATAACTCAAAGTGAAAGGGTCATCATGACATACACAGCATCACGCAAACACCGTTCCCTTGTCCGGCTCCTCGGAGCCATCGCCGCCATCGCGCTGACCGTCTCGGCCTGCGCCACGGCCCTGCCCGTCCAGACCGACGCCCCCACGTCCCAGCCACAGGACGAGCCCACCGCCACGCCCGTCCCGCCGACCGCCACACCCGTACCCCCCTTCAATCTCGAGGGCACCGCCTGGATCCTCCTCACCTACGCCAACGCCGACGGCGACCTCGCTGACGTGCTCGCCGAGTCCCTCATTGACGTAACCTTCGCCGATGGCAGGATCACCGGCACCGCCGGCTGCAATCGCTACTTCGCAGATCTCCAGACCGCCGATGGCACGCTGACCCTCGGACCCATCGGCGCCACCCGCATGGCCTGCGGCGAGGCTCTCGACACCCAGGAGATTGCCTACCTGGCTGCCCTCGAGCGCGCCGCAACCTACACCGTAGCCGATGGCCAGCTGCACTTTGTCGACGCCGACGGGGTCACCGTCCTCGTCTTCCGAGAGGCCAACGACGCTGCCGACACTGGCACGCTCCCCGCGTGGACCGAGGACCTGCTCCGCAACGCCACCTACGTCCTCGAGGACCTGGGTGAGGTTACCCTCGTCGACGGCGAGTTCGTCGACCAGTACGGCGATGGCGCCAGCATGGTCAACAAGGCCGGCGTCGTGGACATCGTCCTGGGCGACCTGGACGGGGACGGCACCGCCGACGCAGCCGTCGTGCTCTACCTGCAGACCGGGGGCTCCGGCACCTTCCTCCACCTCGCCGCGATGCGCAACGTCAAGGGCATCCCACAGCAGGCCGGTATCGTCTCCCTGGGCGATCGCGTCCAGCCCGGTGAGTTGACGATCGCCGACGGCACTATCGTCCTGGAGGCCCTCACCCACGGCCCAGACGATCCCATGTGCTGCCCATCCCAGAAGACGCTGCAGACCTACGCGCTGGAGAACGGCGCGCTGACGTTGGTCGCAAGCGAGACCGTGACACCGGCGCTCCTGGGCGTCGTCTGGACCTGGATCCGCTTTGACGACACCGCCGAGCTGGACAGCATCGAGGTCGACGACCCCTCCCGCTACACGCTGGAGTTCCTGGACGACGGTACCTACGTCATCCGCGCCGACTGCAACCAGGGCAGCGGCGGCGCCACCATCGATGGCAGCAACCTCACCCTGGGCCCCGGCCCCATGGCCCTGGCCGAATGCGGACCCGACTCGCTCTACGACGACTACGTCCGAAGCCTCGGTGACGTGGTCACCTACGTCTTCGACGGCGACCACCTCGTGCTCAACCTCAAGGCCGACGCCGGCAATCTCGTCTTCGCCCCCGCCGACTAGTTCCCTGCAACCCAACGGCCCTGCGGGACTGACGCCGCAGGGCCGGCGTCTCGCCCTCAGGCCCTAGCACCTCCGGAAAGCCGCTAGGCCCGACCCGCGAACCACCTACAGAGGCAGCCATGACTCAAGACCCTAGACTTGAGGCTTCACTCGTCGCTTTCCTTCCCCCTCCCAAACCCTATAATCGTCTCACCCATGGACGCCATGAACGATGTCCCCCGCCGGACCCTCCATCAGATTGTCCAGCAATACGGTCCTGAGGTGGCGAACGACCCCCGGCGCTGCGAGGCCCTCCTGCGTGACTTCGCCCCAGAATACCGCCGAGAGATCTTCGTCCTCACCAGCGCGCTGGAACAGGGCATCGTCGACGACCTGCGAGCGATGACAGGCCAGATGACCTACGGCGTCATCCTCCCGCGTCTGACGGCGGAGCTCAGCGAGGCCACCGCGCTCTCAGGGGCGGCGGCTCGTTGGGCGGTGGACGCCTGGGCGGAGGCCCTGGGCATCGTCGCAACTGGCGCCGCGGCGCCCTCGACTAGCCAGACCACGCAGCAAGCCGGCGCCGGCTCTCCCGGCTACCGCCTGGTCCACGAGCTCCAGACGCCGACGGGCGTGACGCCCGCGGGCGCGGCGCCCGTCGACGGCATCACCGATGTCGCCTTCAGCCCCGACGGACGTCACCTGGCATCGGTGGGGTTGGACACCACCGTGCGCATCTGGGACGTGGTCACCGGCACCGAGACCGCTCTCCTCCGCCAGCAGACCGGCGTGCTCACCAGCGTCGCGTGGCACCCCGACGGGCTCAGCCTGGCCCTGGGCAGTGCGGACTGGGGCATCTACCTGTGGCGCTGGGCCGACACCGGTAGCGACGTGCCGCGGCTGCGCGGGCACAAGGGGGAGGTGACACGTGTCGCCATCTCTCCCAAGGGCGACCGGCTGGCCTCCGCAGGGTTGGACGGGCTCATCCATCTGTGGGACCTGGCCTCGGGCGAGATCAAGGCCACGCTCCACGGTCACGCCGACGGCGTCACCGACCTGGCCCTCAGCCCAGACGGGCGCACGCTGGCATCGGCCGGTGGCTGGGACCGCACTGTGCGCGTCTGGGATCTGCCGCAGGCGCAGGAACTCTGGACACTCAAGGGACACACCTCACGCGTCACGGGGGTGAGTTTCGGTACGCAACGCAACACGCTGGCATCAGCGAGCTGGGACGAATCTGCTCGCCTCTGGGACCTGAAACAGGGCAAGCAGCGCGCGTACCTCCGTCAGGACGGCGACATTCTGCACATGGTTGAGACCGTCGCGCTCTCACCAAATGGTCGGCACCTGGCCGCAGGCGATCTGCGCGGCGCCGTGACCATCTGGGACGCATCACGGCGGAGGCTACTTGGCACACTCTCCGAGCATGCCGGGCGCATCTCGCGCGTGGCCTTCTCCACAGACGGCGACTGGCTGGCATCGGCCAGCAGTAGTCCGCCATCCACGAACGCGAACGCGTTCGCACTGTGTTTGTGGGCGAAACTTTGATCGAGTTCGCTCGTAGTATGAGCATGGGCTGTGAACTTCACCGGGGACAACTATGAACCGTACACGCTGGATCTTTATTGGCATCATCGTGGTCGCGCTTGTCATCGTGGGTGTCGCGCTGACCGTGCGCGGTCTGGGCCCCGGCACCGGCGGCGGCACGCCCAGCACCGGCGGCGGGGAGACGATCACGGTCGAGCGCCCTGACGCCGTCACCGTGCGCGTGCTCACCGCCCTTCCGGTCGAAGCGTGGGTGCGCAGCGCGGCGGCGTCCTACAACGCCACCACCCCGACAGTCGACGGTGTCCCCATCACGGCCGAGGTCATCGCCATGGATGGGCTGACCGCGCTGGGTCGTTGGGATCGCAACACCTTCGGCGCATTGGAGGGGGACCGCACTTCTGAGGGCGCGAGTCCCGAGGAGCTGGACGAGGCGACGCGCACGGCGCTCGCCGACTTCCCCACGGCATGGATTCCCGAGAGCCGCTATCTGGTTGAGCTGGCCAACGCCTCCTACAAGGAGCGGCTGGGCCGCGACGTCTTCCTCACCGACGGCGAGTACCGCGCCCGCCCCATCGCCACAAGCCTGCTCACCTGGGGGCTCTACCAGAGCCGCGCCGATGTGCTCCAGGAGACTTACGGCGAGATCAGCTGGACCACCATCCACGATGCCGCCATCGCCAAGGGCGGCTGGCCCGAGCTCGGTGGGGATTCCGGCTGGGGATACTTCAAGCTGGTGGTCCCCAACCCCAGCAAGAACGTCGCCGGCCTACACGCCATGATCGCGGCTGCCGGCGAGTACTACGGGCGACCCGACGTCAGCGTCGCCGACGTCACGGCCCCCGAGTTTCAGGCGTGGCTCAAGGAGTTGATGGGCGCCGTCACCGATTTCAGCAGCGCCAGCGCCTACACCGCCGAGGACTTCGCGCTCTTCGGCTACAGCGTCGGTGACGGCGGGCAGCTGCTCGAGGCCGACCTGTTGCTCAACATGGAGGGCATCCTCACCCGCTGGGAGGATCCCATCGACCTCTACTATCCCCGCTACGTCACCTGGTTCGACTTCCCGTTCTCCGTCTGGGTAGGGCCCGAGACCACGGCGCTGGAGAAGAACGCCGCGCTGGATTTCCAGCGCTACCTGCTCAGCGACGAGCAGCAGCAGGCGGGTCTGGCCTATGGGCTGCGCCCGGCCAACCCCAGGGTCGCCCTGGACGTCGTGCCCGACAGCCTCTTTGTCACGTGGCAGAACCGGGGTGTCGAGTCGGTGATCCCGCGGGCGGACGCCATGCGCAACCCCGACCGCGATGTCCTGCTTGCCCTGCTGCGCTGGTTCGAGTTGAACGTAGCGGAGTGACATGACCAACACAACGAACATACCGCTGGATCTACCGCCTGACCCGGCGCAGGTCCGCCGCCAGCGGCGGATCGCCTGGACCCTGGTGGCCCTGGGCATCGCCTGTGCGGTGATGGGCGGGCTGATCTACGGTGGGCGCCTGCTGGTGGACTGGGTGGGCGACCGCGTCCCCGCCGCCGGACCGTCAAGTAACGTGGTCATCGAGGCCGGGGAACTAGTCATTGCAGTCTCCCCCGCGATGAAGCCCACCTTCGACCGCCTGGTGACCGCCTTCGACACGCAAGTGGCGGAGGAGGACCTGCTTCCCATCCGCACCCTGGACCTGAACCCAGAGAAGATGGTGGAGCAGAGCCTTGAGGCTATCCCCCCCTTCCAGGCCCTGACACCCGACAGCGGTCTGTGGCTGCACCAGTTGGAGGGCAAGTGGGGTGCGACTGTTGAGGAGTCGGAGGACGCCGTTATCCCCCTAGCACAACGCCGAACCAACACGCCCGTGCGCTATGCGGTGACTCCCATCGTCATCGCAGCGTGGGAGAGCGTGGCGCGGGATCTGAGCTGGCCCTATGAATCCGTGGGCTGGCAGCAGGTACAGCGCAAGGCCACCGAGGACCCCGACTTCAAGTGGAACCACCCTAGTACCAACAACGCCAGCGGGCTGCTGGCGACGCTAGCCGAGTTCTACGCCGGTGCCGGCCTCACACGCGGGCTGACCGAGGAGGCCGCCACCGACCCCGCGACGCTAGAATACGTTCGCGACGTCGAATCGACCATCCGCTTCTACGGCGAGGGAGAGGCCGCCATCCTTGAACGACTCAGGAGTGAGGGTCGGAGCTTCCTGGACGCCTTCGTGGCGCAGGAGCAGACTGTCATCGCCTGGAACCAGGAGCAACCGGCGGATCGCCTGGTGGCCATCTATCCCGCCGAGGGCACGCTCTGGGCCGACCATCCGCTGGCGCTGCTGGAGCTGGACACGCTCAGCGAGTCACAGCGGAAGACCTATCAGGCCTTCGCCGCCTTCCTGACGGGATCACAAGCACAGCAACTGCTCCTGAGCGAGGGTTACCGACCGGCTGACTTGGCCATCTCGCTCGACGGCCCGGGCAGCCCTTTTGCCAATACCGACGCTGTCGACTGGCGCCAGCCGCAGACGACGCTCCAGATGCCGGCGCAGAGTGTGGTCGAAGTGGTGCAGAACGTCTGGTGGTACACCAAGCGGCCGACCAACGTGGTGCTGGTGGTGGATACCAGCGGCAGTATGGAGGACGGCAACAAGATGCAGGCCACGCAGCAGGCGCTGCTGGCCTTCCTGGATAACATCCGCGGTGACCGCGACCGGGTGGCGCTTGTCGAGTTCGGCTCCGAGATCAAGCGGGTGGAGCCGCTGCAGCCGCTGACGGTCGAGGGGCGCGACTACCTGGAGAAGGTCATCCAGCGCCTGCGTCCCCTGGGCAACACCGCGATGCTTGACGGCGTCTGGGAGGCCCACCAGCAGATCCTGCGCGAGAACGACTCGGAGGCCATCAACGCCATCATCGTGATGTCCGACGGCCTCGAGAACGCCAGCGTCCGTACCAACCACGAACTGCGTCGCGCCTTCGAGGACAACGAGTCCCGTCAGGTCGTGGTCTTTACTATCGGCTTCGGCAACAACGCCGATGTCAAGATGCTTCAGGAGGTCGCGCTTATCGGCGGCGGGCAGTTCCGCAGCGCCGACGAGACGGACATCGAAGAGCTCTACCGCATCATCTCCACCTACTTCTAGGACATCGCCATGGCGAACCTGCGGGCCGAACTTCAGCGCAAAGCAACCGGCGCCTTTATGCAGTACGCACTTCTGCGGATCGAGAGCGCCCTGGTCATCGCCGGCACCATCCTGGCCGTCGTCTTCGTGCCCGCGCTGCTGCCGGAGGTGCACTGGGCTATCTGGCTGGTCTTCGGCGTGGTGGGGTGGGTCGCCATCATCGTCTCCAGCATGACCGATCCGAGGACCTCGGCCAAGGTACTCCGCCAGATGCTCGGCGACAGGCTCGAGGTCTCGTCCATCAAGGACAAGATCCTGCGGGGTCGTGCCGAGGCTGTGGTCGACTATGTGCAACCCGTCGAGGCTGATCTCTACGGACTCAAAGGGGCTCGCCTCCAGCCGACGCTGGAGAGCATCGCGGAGCAGCTCTACACGTGGGTCGAGCAGGCCGTGCTCTACGCGCGCTACGCCGACACGTACAAGCGCGACCACCGACTTGAGCTCCGTCGCCAGGACCTGCCGGGCAAGATAGAGACGCTGGCGGCCCGGCTCAAGTACGAGAAGAACCCGGACATCATCGACCGGCTCAATGCCGAGGTCGAGGCCCTGGGCCGGGACTGGGAGAGCCTCCAGACGCTGGAGGCACAGGTGCAGCAAGCAGAGTCGCAACTGGGACAGACGCTCACGGCGCTGGCTCGCGCCGTCGGCGAGATGCACGTGCTCGCCGAGGAAGAATCCATTGGGCAGGACCAGATCGATCACCTTCAGAGGACGATCCAGCGCTACGAGGGCCAGATGACCGACCTGGCCGGCGGCATGGCGCAGATCTACACCGACGCGCTGGACAAAGGATAGGAACTATGAAGCGATGGACGAAGCTGCCTTTGGCAGCCCTACTTCTGGCAGCAGCGCTGTTGGCAGGATGCGGGGGCGGCGTGAAGACCCCCTCCAAGGGTGACGTGCTGGTCTTCGTCGCCGTCCCGCTCAGCGGCTTCCAGGCCAACGGCGGGCAGACTGTACTGGGTGGCGTGCGCCTGGCAGCCGCCGAGATCAACCGTAGCGGCGGCCTCAACGGCTATCGCGTCGTGGTCGAGCCGCTGGACGACGAGTCCGACAGCGATGTCGCTGTCGCTCAGATCGCCGCTATCCAGGAAGCGCTCCAGCGCGGCGACGAGGTCCTGGGTGTCATCGGCCACCTGAACAGCGGACAGACGCTGGCAGCCATGACCACCTACGCGAACCTGCCGCTCATCGTCATCACACCGACAGCGTCGGAGCAGAGCCTATCGCAGAAGGGCTACACCAACTTCTTCCGCGTCAACGCCAACGACGCGGTGCAGGCCTCCGTGGATGCGCGCTTCCTCGTCGAGCAACTCGAGGCCACGCGGGTCGCCGTGGTCTTCAACAACACCGAGTACGGGCAGGGCCTGGCCCAATCGCTGGTCCAGGAACTGCAAGTGCTGGGGACCGAGATCGTGACGCAGATCGAGGTCGAGGAGGGCCAGGGTGAGTATGCGACCGAGGTCGCGCAGATCCAAAACGCGAGCCCGGACGCCATCTTCTACGCCGGCTACGAGATCGAGGCGCCGTATCTGCGCGCCCAGCTCGTGCGGGCAGGTGTCACGGCGCCGACGCTGTGCAGCGACGGCGCCTTCCTGGCGGCAACTATTGACGAGGCCGACGGCACCGCCGAGGGGATGTATGTGAGCGCCTTCGCCCCCAGCCCACGGGCGGTGGGCGATGCGGCGTGGTTCGAGGCCTACCAGGCCGTCGAGTACCGCAACCCGGATACCTACTCCGTCAACGGCTATGTGGCGATGCAAGTGCTGGCCCAGGGCGCCGTCCAGGGCAACACCGTCGACGCCGACAGGATCGCGCGGACGCTGCGTGACAACGCCATCCCCACGCTACTGGGTGATCTTGCCTTCGACGCCAACGGCGATCTCGTCGACCCCCAGATATGGGTCTACCAGGTCACCGACGGCGAGTTTGAGCAAGTCGACTGGTAGTCCTGATGTAGGCCGGGCCGAACCGCGGTCTGCCGGGGCGTTGTGCCCTACCCACTCTCTGAAGTCGCCGTCCCGCCGCCGCGAGGAACCGGAGTGCAGGACTGTTGTCCTGCGCGAGCACGCGAGCGAGGATGTTCAACAGCTACTCGAGGCGGACAACAGTCCGCCGGTCCGCGCACGGGACTACCTGGCCCCGTTGGGGTCGGCATCAATCAACCGTCGCGGATTCCTCAAGCCCCTTGACACCGCCGGCCAAATCCGGTAGTATGTTCACCAGTTGAATACGCAAAGACGTTGATCCGGAGAAGTAGCGTCTGTACGTGCGACAGAGATGTGAGCCTCGCGGTGAAAGCTCACTCGCAGACGGCAGGCGTGAATGGACCGGGGAGTTGCTGGCCCGAACAGGGAACTGGGTAGGGCAGGCCGGAGTCGCCACCGTTATCAAGGCTGAGGGTATCGATCTGGTGCATACGTAGTTAGCCCTGATCCGTACCTGCAAGAGTGGAGCTGGCTAATCGCGTCATTTGGCGCGATTTTCTGTTTCCAGGGGAAGCAGCAGCTCAATCAGGGTGGTACCACGGGAAGCGCAACGCCTCTCGTCCCTACTGGGGACGAGGGGCGTTTTTCGTTTGAGGTGAGGAGGACATATGACAACCCTATCAAGAGAGCAGTTCCATCGGAGTGCCACGCAGGGCCGGCTGGTGCCGGTCTATCGAGAGCTGCCGGCGGACCTGGAGACACCGGTCTCCGTCTATCTGAAGTTGCGCGGCGCCGGGCCCAGCTTCCTATTGGAGAGCGTCGAGCGCGCCGAGCAGATAGGCCGGTACTCGTTCCTTGGCTTCAACCCTCGCCGCCAGATCATCAGCCGCGGCAACAGCCTCACGATCAGAGACAACGGCAATACGGTGACCCGAGACCTCGCCGAAGGGGAAGACCCGCTGGACGTCGCGAAGGCGGAGCTCGCCGCCTATCAGCCCGTCGCCCCCGTGCACGAGCTGGCCAAGAGCCTGCCCCGCTTCTTCGGCGGCGCCGTCGGCTTCCTCAGCTATGATCTCGTCCGCTTTGTGGAGCGGCTGCCTGGTCCGGAGCGCGACGACCTCGACCTGCCCGACATGCACTTGCTGATCACCGACACGCTGGTCGTCTTCGATCACGTCCAGCACCGGCTGCTGCTCTTCGCCAATGCGCAGATCCCTGACGGTGCAGACCTGGACGCGATCTACGATGAGGCAGTCGAACGGCTCGATGCATTGGAGGCCCAACTCGAGGCGCCACTGAGGCGCCCAGCCCCGGCGCCCGGCAAGGGCGACGCGCAGCTCACATCGAGCATGGACGAGGCGACCTACGCTGACGCCGTGAGAGCCGCCAAGGAGTACATCCGCGCAGGCGACATCTTCCAAGTCGTGCTCTCGCAGCGGCTGGCGCGCCCCACGAAAGCCGAGCCCTTCGGCATCTACCGCACGCTGCGGCGCATCAACCCCTCCCCCTACATGTTCTTCCTTGACCTGGGCGGGGATCCGCACACCTGCCTAGTGGGGTCATCGCCGGAGGTGCTGGTGCGCCTGCAGGATCGCACCGCCGCGGTTCGCCCCATCGCGGGCACGCGTCGCCGCGGCACCACGCCGGCGGAGGACAAGGCACTGGAGGCAGAGTTGCTGGCCGATCCCAAGGAGCGCGCCGAGCACGTTATGCTTGTCGATCTGGGCCGCAACGACCTGGGCCGGGTCTGTGAGTTCAACTCGATCCACGTACCGGAGCTGCTGGTCACCGAGACCTACTCCCACGTCATCCACATCGTCAGCCACGTGGAGGGCCGGCTTCGCGAGGGCCTGGACGCCTTCGACCTTTTCCGCGCCACCTTCCCCGCCGGCACCGTCAGCGGCGCGCCCAAGGTGCGCGCGATGGAGATCATCGACGAACTCGAGGGCCTGCGTCGCGGTCCATACGCCGGCGCCGTCGGATACTTCGGCTTCAACGGCAACATGGACACCTGTATCACCATCCGCACCATCGTCATGCAGGATGACGTGGCATACCTGCAAGCCGGCGCCGGCATCGTCGCCGACAGCGATCCGATCCGCGAGTACCACGAAACGCAGCACAAAGCGGCGGCCCTGAGCACGGCGATAGGGATGGCGGAGGAGGGGAAGTAGCCATGAGTGACGAGTCGCGAGTCGGGCAGGGGACCTAGGGTCTTGAGTCTTTCTCTGCTCGTGGACGTAGCTGCGGATAGCGACGGTAGCCTGTTGAGAGATCAAGACTCAAGACCCTAGACACAAGATCAACTCACTGAATCGTCAATCGTGGTCCGCCAATCATCATTCGTGACTCATCACTCATCACTTCGCAGAAAAGGAGTTCGCAATGATTCTCGTCATCGACAACTACGACTCATTCACCTACAACCTCGTCCAGTATCTGGGCGAGCTGGGCGCCGAGATGACAGTGCGGCGCAACGATGCCATCTCGCTCGATGAGGTGAAGGCAATGGCGCCGAGCCACATCATCATCTCGCCGGGACCGGGTACGCCGGAGGACGGGGGTATCTCGCTAGACGTGATCCGCGAGCTTCACGAGACCACGCCCATCCTAGGGGTCTGTTTGGGCCACCAGTGCATCGGGGCAGCGTTTGGCGGCACGGTCAAAGCGGCCCCACGCCTGATGCACGGCAAGACCAGCCCGGTCCACCACCTTGGGCGCGGCGTCTTTGAGAATGTCCCCACGCCGTTCACCGCGATGCGCTACCATAGCCTGATCGTCCACGCGCCCGTGCCGGACTGCCTGGAGGTGACCGCGACCACCGAGGAGGGCGAGATTATGGCGGTGCAGCATCGCTCGGCACCTGTCGTGGGGCTACAGTTCCACCCGGAGAGCATTCTCACGGAGCACGGCAAGACGATCCTAAGCAATTTCCTGAACAAGACAGCGGGAGGCGAGGCATGATCAGGCAAGCACTACAGCAGGTGCTGGACGGTCGGTCGCTGTCCGCGGCCGAGGCCGAGGGCGTGATGCACGGGATCATGGGTGGCAAGGCGACGCCGGCCCAGATCGCCGGGTTCCTCATCGCCCTGCGGATGAAGGGCGAGACGGTGGACGAAATCACGGGCTGCGCACGCGCGATGCGCCGCGTAGTGACACGTGTCGAACCGGGCAGCGGCGATCTCATTGACACGTGCGGCACCGGGGGAGATGGCGCCGGTACCTTCAACATCAGCACCACGGCAGCCTTTGTGGTGGCCGGGGCCGGCCTGCGGGTCGCCAAGCACGGGAACCGCAGCGTCAGCAGCAAGTCGGGCAGCGCCGATGTCCTCAAGGCGTTGGGCGTCAACCTGGAGCTGACACCGGGCCAGGTGGCGACGTGTATCGACCAGGTCGGCATCGGGTTCCTATTCGCCCCGCGGCTGCACCCGGCGATGAAACATGCCATCGGCCCGCGGCGGGAATTGGGCGTGCGCACGATCTTCAACGTGCTGGGCCCGCTCACGAACCCCGCCGGCGCCCAGACCCAGTTGCTGGGCGTCTACAACGCGGCCCTGACCGAGGTGCTCGCCAACGTGCTGAAGGAGCTGGGATCGCGTGCCGCCTACGTCGTCCACGGCCACGGGGGCCTGGATGAGCTCAGCACTACGGGGCCAAACCGCGTGAGTCACTTCGGCGTGGGCGGGAGTCCGGACGAGGTCGTCACCGAGACTCTCGATCCCACCGATCTCGAGCTGACACTCGCGTCCCCCGAGAATCTGAAGGGCGGCGATCCAGAGGACAACGCAGAGATCACACGGGCAGTACTCGCGGGCAAGGCGGATGGACCGCAGCGAGACATCGTCCTGCTCAACGCAGGTGCGGCGCTCTTCGTCGGGGGCAAGACCGCCACCCTGGCTGTAGGAATCTCCAGAGCTGCGGAGGCCATCGACGACGGCAGCGCGCTGGATCGGCTCGACGCCCTCATCGCATTGAGCCGGCAGTTAGCGCCGGCAGGTTAGGATACGATGCCCCAAGCCACCGGCACCATCCTTGACGAGATTGTGGCGCGGAAGCGTATCGACCTCGCTGACGATAGGGCGCGCACGTCGCTCGCGTCGGTTCGTGCCCGTGCGGAGGCAGCGGCACCGGCGCGCGACTTCGCCGGCGCGCTGCGGACTTGCGGCATCTCGCTGATCGCGGAGATCAAGCGAGCGTCGCCCAGCGCCGGCGACCTGAGGGGCGATCTGACGCCGATCGATCTAGCGCAGACCTACGCCGACAACGGTGCCGCCGCCTGCAGCGTGCTGACGGACACCCCCTACTTCCGCGGCGAGCTGGCCGACCTGGTGGAGGTCAGGCAGGCAGTGGACAGTCCACTGTTGCGCAAGGACTTCACCATCGCGCCCTATCAGGTCTACGAGGCACGGGCCTCCGGCGCGGACGCGGTGCTACTCATCGTCGCCATCCTGGACGATACTGAGCTCGCCGACCTTCAGACGCTGGCTCACGAGCTGGGGATGGCCGCCCTGGTGGAGACCCACAACCGAGCGGAGCTGGGCCGAGCTCTGCGGGTCACGCCTCCCCTACTGGGCATCAACAACCGCGATCTGCACACCTTCGAGGTGGACCTGGGAACGACCGAGCGCTTGCGCAACGAGGTCCCCGACGGCGTCGTCCTGGTGGCCGAGAGCGGCATCCTCACACCGGACGATGTCATCCGTCTGGCCAAGATCGGCGTCGATGCGATGTTGGTTGGGACAGCGTTGGTCAGGGCATCGGATACCGGCGCCGCAGTGCGAAGGCTCGTTGAGGCCGGGAGGCGCACGGGATGACCTATGTGAAGATTTGCGGCATCACCAACGTCGAGGATGCACGCTGCGCCACGGCAGCGGGGGCAGACCTGCTCGGGTTCATCTTCTATCCACCCAGCCCCAGATACCTCGTCCCGGCGCGCGCCGGCGAGATCGTGCGCGCCATCCGGGATGAGACCGGTGACGACGCGCCTCGCATGGTCGGGGTCTTCGTGGATGCGCCGGGTGCCGATGTCGCGGAGGCTGCGGCGACGGCAGGGCTGGACCTCATCCAGCTGCACGGCGCGGAGCCGCCGGACATGGTGCAGCAACTGCCTCACGCCTTCAAGGCCCTCCGCTCCCGCACGCTCTCGGAGGCGGAGGATGCCGTCACCACCTATCGATCGTGCTTTGGCGACGACCCGACCGTGCCGGACCTGCTGATCGATGCCTACCACCCCCGAGAGCACGGCGGCACCGGCCTGCCCGCTGACGCAGCGGCAGCCCGCGCACTCGCGCGACGATGCCGTCTCCTACTGGCCGGCGGACTGACCCCAGACAACGTCAGCGATGCCATCGCCCTGATCCAGCCCTGGGGCGTGGACGTATCCAGCGGCGTTGAGCGCGCCAAGGGACTGAAGGACCACGCTCTGGTGCGAGCGTTTGTGGCTGCAGTGCGTGCCACGAAGACGTTGCCCTGCCAAGACACGATGGAGGCTCTATGACAGCCACGAGTGAGAGACTTACCACGCAGACTGGGCCCTACTACGGCCCCTTTGGCGGCCGCTTTGTGCCCGAGATTCTGGTGCCGGCGGTCGAAGAGCTGGAGACCGCCTACCAGGCAGCCTGCGCCGACCCGGGCTTCGAGGCCAAACTCAGTCATCTGCTGGCGGAATATGCCGGGAGACCGACCCCATTGACCGCGGCCAACCGCCTGAGCGCAGAACTGGACGGCGCCCGCATCTACCTCAAGAGGGAGGATTTGGCCCACACCGGCGCCCACAAAATCAACAACGCGCTCGGGCAGGCGCTGCTGGCCAAGCGCATGGGCAAGCAGCGCATCGTGGCCGAGACCGGTGCCGGACAGCACGGTGTGGCCACCGCCACCGTCTGCGCGTTGTTGGGCCTGGACTGTGTCGTCTACATGGGCACAACCGACATCGAACGGCAGAAGCTCAACGTCTTTCGCATGAAACTGCTGGGCGCCGAGGTGCGCGGTGTGAATTCGGGCAGCCGCACCCTCAAGGACGCCGTCAACGAGGCGATCCGTGACTGGGTCACCAACGTCCGCGACACCTACTACCTGCTTGGGTCTGCACTGGGCCCACACCCATATCCGCGCATGGTCCGCGACTTCCAGCGGGTGATCGGCGTGGAGGCCCGTCGCCAGATCCTGGCGGCTGAGGGGCGCCTCCCGGACCTACTGATCGCCTGTGTCGGCGGCGGCTCAAACGCCATCGGCCTATTCCATCCCTTCCTCGATGACGCCGAGGTCGCGATGATCGGGGTAGAGGCCGGCGGCCTTGGCGTCGACACGGGCCAGCACGCCGCGCGGTTTTCCGACCCAGTCCACGGGCGTCTCGGCGTACTCCACGGCACCCACTCCTACGTCCTGCAGGACGCCGACGGTCAGATTGCGCTGACCCACAGCATCTCCGCGGGGCTCGACTACGCGGCGGTGGGTCCGGAACACGCCTGGCTGCGCGAGATAGATCGTGCCGCCTACAGCTCTGCCACCGATGACGAAGCGCTCGCTGCGCTTCAGCGGCTCAGTGAGCTGGAGGGCATCATCCCCGCCCTGGAGAGCGCACACGCCGTGGCAGAGGCCATCAAGCAGGCGCCGGCGATGTCACCCGACGAGATCATCATCGTCAACATCAGCGGGCGGGGGGACAAAGATATGCACACAGTGGCAGGTGCGTTGGGTGTGGTGGTATAGGACAGACAACATGGGGAATCGAAGACGGGGGCAGGCATGAGTCGAATCGCGGATACGTTCAGAGAACTGCGGCACGAGGGGCGGACGGCACTCATCCCCTATCTGACGATGGGGTTCCCGGAAGTGGACAGCGCGTTGAGCCTTGTACCGGCGCTAGCGGCGGGCGGAGCCGACCTGATCGAGTTGGGGCTGCCCTTTAGCGATCCGCTGGCGGATGGCCCCACGATCCAGGCAGCATCCCAGCGCGCGCTGGAGAATGGCATGACGCTGGCGCTGTGCCTGGCGCAGGCAGCGGCGCTTCGTGAACTGGGCGTGACCACGCCTTTCATCACGATGGGCTACTACAACCCCATCTACCAGTATGGTCTCGAGCGGTACGCGGCAGAGGCAGTCGCGGCCGGGATCGACGGCGTCATCATCCCCGATTTGCCACCGGAGGAGGCCAAGGCCACGATGGGCGCCTTCGAGACGGCCGGCCTGGACCTGATCTTCCTCCTGGCGCCAACATCGGACGCCGCGCGCGTCCGGCTGGTGACAGACCGTTCGCGGGGCTTCGTCTACCTCGTCTCGCTGGTGGGCACGACCGGAGCGCGCGGCAGCGTCGCCGGCGATCTGCCGGCCTTCGTCGAGCGGGTGCGCGCCGTGACCGACAAGCCACTGGCCGTGGGATTCGGGATCAGCACACCGGATCAGGCCGCACGGGTGGCAGCGATGGCCGATGGGGTCATCGTGGGCAGCGCCCTGATCAGGGCCATCGGTGACTCGAAGGCTCCTGCGCGGGCCGCGCGGGAGTTTATGGAAGCCCTTCGCACAGGGATAGATGGCGCATAGACGGGAGCCTCGCCATCCTGGCGGCGTTCGCAGATCCATGGTAGCCTCGCGATATCGTGGAGTCATCATCCGCCGCCTTCCGGACGCACCAGTTCGCGAGGCGACCACCTCATACGAAGCGACACTCACAGAAGGCTACACATGGAGGTAGACGATGAAAGCCCTAGTAATCTACACCAGCCCGAATCTAGATGGATTGACCGCGGCGTGCGCGGCAGCGGCGGCGGAAGGGGCAGGCGCGGCCGAAGCCGAAGTCGAGGTGATCAGGCTCAATGACCTCGATGTCGGCAACTGCGAGGCGTGCGGCAACGGCTGGGGCACCTGCAGCGGAAGCCACCGCTGCCAGGTCGCCGACGATTTCCAGGGACTGCGCGCGAAGGTATGCACCGCCGATGCCCTGATCCTGATCACTCCGGTCTATTGGGGCGAGATGAGCGAGTCGGCGAAGGCGTTCACAGATCGCCTCCGGCGGTGCGAGGCGACCCGCGGGGAAGGAAGCTGCCTGAACAAGAAGCCCTTCATCGCCGTCGCTGCTGCTGGCGGGACCGGCAACGGCACGGTCACGTGCCTGGGCAGCATGGAGCGCTGGGGGAAGCACGTCCGCGCGAAGGTCTGGGACCTGATCCCGGTTAACCGGTGGAGCCGGTCCTACAAGTTGGCCACCATCCGCGCTGCGGCACAGGGGATGATCGACGCCAACACACAGAAGGTGACTTACTAGCTGTAGCCGTGATAAGGATTGAACATCTCGCCCACGCTGCGTCCATCGTGGACGCGCTGGATCACGCCTGCCAACAGCAGTGATACCGAGATCACGGTCATGTTCGGGCGCAGCTTCTCGGGGGGAATCGGCACTGAGTTGGTCGTGACGATCTCTTTGATGGGAAGCTCGCCAAGCCTGTCCACGGCATCCGCCGACAGGACGGGGTGGACAAAGCAGGTATAGAGATCACGAATCCCGGCGTTGAGCAGTGCGCGCGCGCAGTCACATATGGTGCCGGCGGTGTCGACCTCGTCATCCACGATGATGGCATCGCGCCCTTCGACCTCGCCGATCACGGTGAGCACCTCTGTGTGAGCGCCAACGCGACGCTTCTCCACAAAGGCCACGGGCAGGTCCAGCTCGGTGGCAAACGCGCGTGCCTTCTTCGCGAAGCCCAGGTCCGCGGCCACGACCACAGCATTCTGCAGGTCCTTCTGACGCATATGATCGGCCAGCAGCGGGAAGGCCGTCAGAACATCACCGGGGATGCTGAAAAAGCCCTGAATCTGACCCGCGTGTAGATCGAGCGTGACATAGCGGTCGGCGCCGGCGATCTGGATCATGTCGGCCACCAGCCGTGCCGTGATGGGGATCCGCGGCTGATCCTTCTTGTCAGAGCGCGCGTAGCCCAGGTAGGGAATCACGGCGGTCACGCGACCGGCGGACGCACGCTTGAGCGTGTCGATGAAGATCAGCAGCTCCATCAGATTGTCGTTGACCGGCGCCGAGGTCGTCTGGACGATGAACGTGTCCTGGCCCCTCACACTGTCGCCCAGGCGTACGAAGAGATTGGTGTTATCAAACATGATCACCTCACGATCACACAGATCGACGTTGAGGTTCTCAGCAATCTGATCGGATAGCGCCGGAGAGCCTGTGCCACCGTACAGTCTGATCTCGCCATAGCACGTCACGTATGCCATCTAGCCCCCCTCGTATTCCCGGTCCAGGACACTCATGACCAGCACATCGCGGAAGGCGCCATCGACCCAGGCTGCGTCCCGCAATCTTCCCTCGTGTTGGAAACCGCACTTCTCGTAGCTGCGGATGGCGCGGGCGTTGTCGGCGATCACCCTCAGATGGACCCGGTGAAGCTGGTACCACCGGAAGGCGACAGAGAGGATCGTGCACATTGCGTCACTACCGTAGCCGTGGCCCCACTGTGCCGATTCGCCGATTATGATACCGACCTCAGCGTCTCGATCACGCCAGTTGATCGCGTCCAACGAGACCATACCGATGGGAACATGGCCATCATGCGTCTCGATGACAAAGTGCAATGTCGAAGGCGTGGGGCCCGACATGGCGTCGAGGAGACGCTCGAACCAACGTTCTTCCAGTGCCTCTGAGATGTACCGGACCGTGATGTAGGGACGCTGAGCGGGGTTGCTCAACCAGGAGACGAACTGCTTGAGATCAGAGCGTTCTGGGGGCCGCAGGCGGACGCGTTCGCCGTCATAGAACATACACCCCTCCTTCACTCAGAGTGTAGATTTGGACGAGGACAGATTCACGACTAGACTCTCCACCAATTCCTGTGCCGCCGACGCGGGGTCTCGCTCGCGCCGGATCACCGAGCCAAGCGCGTCATCCAATGCGGCGGGATCGACATGGTCGTCCATCAGCCCGCGCAGGTACCGCTGCAGCCAGCTCTCCAGCTCGGCGCCTGCGTGTCGGCGGCGCAACGCCTGCCATCCATCGCCGGCGCGGAGATACTCACGATGGTCCTGGATCGCGTCCACCAACGCTGTTACCCCATCCCCATCGAGGGCACTGGTCTGCAGGATCGGCACGGGCCAATGATCCTCGCCGTGCGCATCTCCCTGCTCGACCCTGCGGTGGTGTCCCGTCGTCCGTCCACCACGACCGTGAGCGGCCAAGAGCGCGTGTACCGTTTGCTGGGCCTCGGGCCGATCCGCCTTGTTGACGACGATGATATCGGCGACCTCCATCAGCCCCGCCTTGAGAACCTGGATCTCATCGCCCATACCGGGCGCCTCGACGAGGACCGTCGTGTGGGAAATCTGAGCCACATCGACCTGCGCCTGACCGGCGCCCACGGTCTCCACCAGGACCACGGGCACGCCCAACGCGTCAAAGATCGTCACGACATCGCGC
>Ga0180435_10000764_pt1 | contig 33922 bp, 32 predicted proteins | sample SS_ome_3_FD_132467 | JGI IMG/M metagenome (GOLD analysis project Ga0180435, IMG submission 132467) | Hypersaline lake sediment archaeal communities from the Salton Sea, California, USA - SS_3_S_1 metaG | ecosystem: Environmental > Aquatic > Non-marine Saline and Alkaline > Hypersaline >... | reverse complement strand
CTGAATCACAAATGGCAAATTCACTGCGGGCATCAAAATATACTTTGTCGATGGTGCCACCGGTGGTGAGCACTGCCACCGCTTCTGTCTGTAATGCGGACATGGTATTCACCACTCTAATCGCTAAATTCATGAAGCCTGCCATGGTAGCATGCACCCCTGATGCCGAGTCTCCCGGAGCCCAGCCAGAGCATGCCTCCTGTTAAACTTGCTTATACCGTTCACCCCGGCCAGGGACCTTACCTGGCAATGGTGCACGGCTTTCTGTCCAGTTCCCGTCAGTGGAATCACAATCTGTCGGCGCTCGGTCGTGTCTGTCGACCAGTAACCATCGATTTATGGGGACACGGCAAGTCACCCAGCCCGACTGAGGAGCAAGCCTACCACCCGGACCGATACGTCGAAGCGTTTGAAAATATTCGTCTGGCACTGGGTGCAGATCAATGGCTGCTGTGTGGCTATTCCATTGGTGCGGCACTGACCATTCGCTATACCCAGGCCTACCCCGAGCACGTCATTGCGCACATCTTTACCAATTCGAGCTCGGCCTTTGCGGATGAAGCACAGGTCGCCAAGTGGCGTAGCGAAGCTGCAGCAAGTGCAGCACGTATCCACAGGGATGGTCTCAAAGCCATTGCACGTATTCCGGTGCATCCGCGTTTTGCAAAAAGGCTGCCGCCAGACCTGTACACCACGTTAATGGAGGACGCCCAGACGCTTTCTCCCACAGGTATTGCGCACACGCTCACGTATACAACACCCAATGCGAGTATTCGCCATCTGGCCTGTGACAATTCAAGGCCTGCGCTGTTGGCCCATGGACAACTTGAATCCCGCTTTGCAGATGCCAGAGACTGGGCGGTAGCCCATATGCCGCATCTGACAGTGGTTGACCTGCAGGCTGGACACGCGGTGAATATGGAAGACAGCGAGGGTTTCAATCAGGCCGTCACTGGGTTTGTGCAAGCGCACGCGCCATGAGCCATATCGTTGACACCCTCATTGAAGAGCGCGCAATCAAGCTGCGCCAGCATCCGTTCATCTGGAAGCTGATACAGGAATATCTGTATCCGGTTTTTGGCTATCAGACAACCATAGACCTCGTTGATGAGGTGCAGGGCATGAGTGGTTATGAGGTTTTTGAACACGTCAGCAACCTGCTGGGCATGAAAGTCACCGTTGAAGGTTTGCACCATCTGCCGACTGAGGGGCGCACCGTTGTCATGCCGAACCATCCAGCGGGTATCGCCGATGGTCTAGCTGTTTTTGACGCCATCAAAGCCATTCGTCCAGACATGAATTTCTTTGCCAACCGGGATGCTGTGCGCTGCCAGGAAAATCTGAGTGAAATCATCATCCCGGTTGAATGGATGGAAGAAAAACGCAATCACAGTAAAAGCAAAGAAACCCTGCGCAACATGTTACGCGCGGTGAAAGACGAACGCCTGATTGTCATTTTCCCGTCTGGGCGATTAGCGCGCCCGACACCCATCGGGCTGGTTGAGCGGCAGTGGCTGGTTTCCGGTGTGAGCCTTGCACAGAAATACAACTGCCCCATCGTGCCGATGCACATTAAAGGTTACAACAGCACACTTTACTATCTGCTGTGGTTTCTGAACTCGGAATTGAAAGATATGACGCTGTTCCGGGAGATGCTGAAAAAGTCTGGTCAGCGCTACCACATTCAGATTGGCGAACCGATACAGTCAGATATTGAAGCAACGTTGCTGACGCCAGCCCTGCGCAAGTATGTCACCCAGGACCTCAAGCGCGGCATCACGCGCTTTGTCGAACCGGCCTCGTAAAATCGCAACGGATTGACTTCCCACACGGTTGCGATAGCTTAAGCGCAGGTGGGGAGACCTTATGAATCAGACAATGCAACTGGCGCAGCGTATCTACAGCGCCAACTATGCCGAGATGCCTTCAAGCGCCCGGCAGGCCAGCAAACATGCGCTGCTGGATTTTATTGGCGTGACCATCGCCGGTATGGATGAGCCGCTAGCCCAGATTCTACGCGCAGATGTCGCTGAACAAGGTGGTCATGCGCAGGCTACAGTTTTTGCCACAAACGAGCGTGTGGCCACCCAGCAGGCGGCTTTGATCAATGGTGCAGCGGGCCACGCCCACGACTATGACGATGTGCAGCTGGCCATGTCCGGCCACCCCACCGTACCTGTCGCACCGGTTGTGTTTGCCCTCGCAGAACAGCACAACCTCAGCGGGGCGCAACTCATCGCGGCATTTTCCGCAGGCGTGGATGCAGAATGTATTATCAGTCGCTATGCGGGCGCGTCACACTATCAGCAGGGCTGGCATGCCACTGGCACGCTGGGTTGCTTTGGCGCCGCTGCGGCCGCCGCGTCCATGCTCGGGTTGGACGATATTCAGACAGCCACAGCACTGGGCATTGCGGGCACTCAGGCTGCGGGTCTGAAAAGCCAGTTCGGTACCATGTGTAAACCTTTTCATGCCGGCCATGCGGCGGCAACTGGTTTACAGGCAGCCAACCTCGCAGCGCGCGGATTCAGCAGCCGCCTTGATATACTGGAAACAGAACAGGGATTTTTAGATACCCAGAGCAGCAGTTCAGATGCCGCAAAATTTACAGCTGCCATGCAGCAACCGGCTTATGCCCAGGACATCTGTTTCAAATACCATGCTGCCTGCTACATGACGCATTCAGCCATCGAAGCGACGCGCGAACTTTGCGCGCAAAATGCTTTCGATCCTCACAGGATCAAACATGTTGAAGTGGCAGTGGACAAAGGCCACCTGCGGGTCTGCAACATTGCTGAGCCCGCCTCGGGCCTGGAGGCTAAATTCAGCCTGCGCTTCACGGTGGCAATGGCGCTGGCCGACGTTGACACATCCAGCATCGATATATTTACCGATGAACTGACCCAGGACCCTCAACTGATCGCATTTCGTGATCGGGTTTCTGTTGTAACGCACGCAAAACCCGATCCCGCTACGCTGGTGACCATCACTACAGATGACGGACAACAATTCCAGCAGGCCACTAACGTGGGCATTCCAATGCGTGACCTGGAAGCGCAGTGGCAGAAACTGACGCACAAATTCCGCAGCCTGGTAACACCACGTCTGGGAGAACTGCGTACGGCGAAAATCATCAACCTCTGCGCGCATCTTGAGAGTCTCGACAACCTGGATGAACTGTTCAACGCGCTCAACACCAGCAAGGATTTTTCACCAGCATGAGTGAATCGGATTTCAGAAGTCAGGCTGTCACCCTGCGCAAAGGTAATCGTTTTGAGGACATGATTGCTGGCCGGGTGTTTGAACATCACTGGGGGCGCACCATCAATGCCGGTGACAACTCAGCCTTCACCACACAGACGCTGTCGTTCTGCCCGCTATATTTCAATGAGCCCTACGCGCAGTCGTTAGGACATGAAAAGATACTGGTTAATCCTATGCTCGTGTTCAACACGGTGTTTGGCCTGTCGGTGGAAGATCTCAGCGAAGGCGGCGGCCCTTTTCTGGGCGTGGATCAGTGCCAATTCATAGAAGATGTGTACGTCGGCGATACCCTCACCGCACGCAGCGAGGTGATCAGTGCCAGAGCGTCCAAAGGCAATCCAGATTTTGGCATTGTTACCTGGCATACCCAGGGATTTAATCAGCACAGCGTGCAGGTGGTGTCTTTCCAACGAACCAATCTGGTACGTCGCAGAAATGCGGCGCAGTAGATCTGACTGAAGGCTTATCCATGTCGTTAACAGGCAACAGTAACTATTTCGAAGACTTCGTCGTTGGCACGGTCATGAAACACGCCCGCGGCAAGACCATGTGTGAGCAGGATAACGTCGGCATCACCCTGCAGGTGTTAAACACCGCAGAGGGCCACTTTAACGAACATCTGATGCAGAAGAATGCCATGGGGCGTGACGGCTGGAACTCCCGCCTGCAGTTTGGCGGCGTAACAATATCCATGATCATCGGGCTGTCGATGCAGGATACCGGGGAAAACGCCCTGAAAGAACTTTCCCTGGACGCGATCCGTCTGAAAAATCCGGTTTTTCACGGTGACACGCTGTACGCCTATACGAAAGTGTTGGGCAAGGAAGAGGCGGAACAGGATAACGCCGGTATTGTGCAGTTCAAACACTGGGGTGTGAACCAGGACGATAAGGTTGTCTTCGAAGGCGAACGCCGCGTGCTGATCAAAAAACGTCCCGCAGAATCAAGATAAATACAAGGTCCCATACTCATGTCAAAACAACCCGCTCGTCCAAGACGATGCCAGCTATCGGTCCCCGGCAGTTCAGAAAAAATGATGGCCAAAGCAGCAGCACTTGAGCTGGACCACGTTTTTCTCGACCTGGAGGATGCCGTTGCCCCCAGCGCCAAGCCCGCCGCACGCGGCAAGATTGTTGAAGCACTGAACACCCACGACTGGCGACCTCGCACGTTGTGCGTACGCATCAACGATGTAGAAACTCAGTGGTGTCACGACGATATCATTGAAGTGGTCACCGGCGCTGGAGACAAACTGGATACCATCATGTTAACCAAAGCCAAATGTGCGGCTGACGTGCGCTTCCTGCACCTGATGCTCGATCAGCTGGAACAGAAACTCGGCCTGACCCGACGCATCGGCATTGAATGTCTGATTGAAGAGGTGGAAGGCATGATGAACGTGGAGGAGATCGCGGCCTGCAGCGATCGACTGGAATGCCTGATATTCGGCATGGGTGACTACAGCGCCAGCCAGCAGATGCAGCTGTCTTCTGTGGGCAGCACCGGTGGTTATCCACCTGACATCTGGCACTACCCACGCTACAAAATGACCATCGCCTGTCGCGCTAACGGTATCGATCCGGTCGACGGTCCCTTTGCCAATTTTAAAAATCCGGACGCGTTCCGCAAAGAGGCCGAGCGATCCCTGATTCTGGGCATGGTTGGCAAATGGGCCATTCATCCCAGCCAGGTGGAGATCGCCCAGGAAGTCTTTGCACCCACGGCAGAAGACGTGGCCAAAGCGCGCAAACAGAAAGAAGCTTACGACGCTGCCCTGGCTGAAGGCCTTGGTGCAATCAACGTCGATGGCGTCATGGTTGATGCCGCCAGCATCAGGATTGTGCAGAACACCATAGACCGCGCTGACCTGATCGGCATCTGATTTAATCAAGAGCACCACTATGTCTGCACACTATCTCAGCGAAGAGCGCCTCATGATCCAGGAGGTTGCGCGGGAATTCTCTCTCAAAGAAGTACTGCCGGTTGCTAACGAACTGGATCCGGTGCAAGGCACAATCCCCCTGGATCTGCGACGCAAAATGGGCGAGATGGGCTACTTTGGCATCCGCATGCCGGAAGAACATGGCGGCATGGGACTGGGTGTGTTTGAGTATTGTCTGATTGCCGAAGAGCTGGCCAGAGGTTGGATGAGTGTGGCCAGCATCATTGCCCGCGCGTCTTCCCTGATGGCTGTGGGCGGCTGGCCGGAAGCCAAACGCCGGGAATTAACCGCTCGCGCCGCTCGAGGTGATTACCTGTGCGCCGTCTCGCTATCCGAACCCAACGTCGGCAGCGATCTCGCTGCTGTAAGTTGTAAAGCGGTGCTGGACGGTGACGAGTGGGTCATCACGGGCAACAAGTACTGGTGCACCTTTGCCGACCAGGCCGACTATATCAATCTGTTGGCGCGCGTTGAGGCACCCGACGACGAGGCGCGCTACACCGGACTGCGCTCTTTCATCATTGAAAAACCGCGTGGCGAACTGCCAGAAGGCTGTCAGGGCGCTGCGATTCCTAAAATCGGTTACTTCGGCTGGAACACTTTCGAACTGGCATTTGATGGTTGCCGGATCCCCAAGGAAAACATCATTACCGGCGGTGGCGGTGAAGGTTTTAAAAGCACGGTGAACATGCTCAACGCAGCCAGAGCACATACGGCCGCGCGCTCCATTGGCCTTGCCCGTGGCGCTCTCGAAGACGCTACCGCTTACGCCCACGAGCGCCAGCAATTCGGCGTACCGATTGCAGATTTTCAGGAAACACGTTTCAAACTGGCACGTATGGCCAGCGAAATAGAAGCCGCGCGCGCCCTGATGTATGACGTCTGCACGAGAATGGATGCCGGCCAGACCTGTGACAAAGAAGCGGCCATGTTGAAATGGTTCGCCGCTGAAATGGCAGAGCGGGTAACCTCGGATGGACTGCAGATTCTCGGCGGCGCAGGTTACACCAAACTGCACGCGGTAGAGCGTTACTGGCGTGACGCACGCCTGACCAAAATTTTTGAAGGCACCAGCGAAATTCAGCTGCGTATCATCTCTGACCGACTGCTTGGCAAGCCCACCCAACGCGCCAATGCATGAGCCGGTTCATACAACTGGTTGAAGAGATCCGCAGCTGCACGCTGTGTGCTGAACACCTGCCGCTAGGTCCCAGGCCGGTTATCCAGGCTGATCCTGCGGCCAGAATTCTCGTCGTTGGCCAGGCGCCGGGAACAGCAGTGCATAAAACCGGCATTCCCTTCAACGACCCTAGCGGCGAGCGTCTGCGAAGCTGGATGGGCATAGATCGGGACACCTTTTACAATCCGGAAAAGATCGCCCTAGTACCGATGGGTTTCTGCTATCCCGGCAAAGGCAAGGGGGGCGATTTACCCCCGCGCAGAGAATGCGCATCGGCCTGGCGGGAACAGTTACTCGGACAGTTAGACAACATCGAGCTGACCATCGTTATGGGTCGTTATGCTCTGGATTGGCACTTGAATACTCGCGCGAGTGAGGCATTAAGCACTGTCGTTGCCAACTGGCGGCAATACTGGCCGCAAACCGTACCCCTGCCCCACCCGAGCCCGCGCAACACCCAGTGGTTGAAGCAGCATCCCTGGGTAGAAGCAGACATCATCCCAACGCTGCAGCAACGCATTCGCACCTTGCTTAACAAAGGCAGCGCCACGTAGACTAAAAGGTTAATACCGGGAGTTAACCATCGTCGTGACAACGCAACCTAACGCCGCCACTCTGGGCGAACTCAAAGCCAGCGGCTACGAATCACAGCCTGTTAAAGAAGAAATCCGCAAAAATCTAATCAACAAGCTGACCCAGGCTGAGACTTTATTCCCCGGCGTTGTGGGCTATGAAGATACGGTTGTGCCGCAGATCACCAACGCCATTCTCGGTTGTCAGGATATTATCTTCCTTGGCGAACGCGGTCAGGCCAAATCGCGCATCGCCCGCTCTTTGGTGTCGTTACTCGATGAGTGGAGCCCGGTAATTGCGGGCACAGAAATCCCCGAAGACCCGCTGCAGCCGATCACCAAAGCAGGCAAAGATCTGATAGAAGAGCATGGCGATGCCACGCCGATCGCCTGGCTGCATCGCGACGATCGCTATGGAGAAAAACTGGCCACACCAGATATCACCATCGCAGACATCATTGGCGAAGTGGACCCGATCAAGGTCGCTGAAGGCCGCTACCTGTCCGATGAACTGACTTTGAGTTACGGCTTGGTACCACGCATGAACAAGGGCATTTTTGTCATCAACGAACTCCCCGATCTGGCCGAGCGCATTCAGGTGGGACTGCTCAATCTGCTGGAAGAACGCGACGTACAGATCCGTGGCCACAAAGTGAGGCTGCCGGTGGATGTGTTCATCCTGGCCACCGCCAACCCTGAAGACTATACCAACCGCGGGCGCATCATCACGCCACTCAAAGACCGCTACGGCGCTCAGATCCGCACCCACTACCCCGAGCACATCGAACAGGAAATTGCCATCGTGGAGCAGGAAGCCAACGTGCTGTCCATGCCCGATGTGGATGTGCTGGTGCCGGATTACATGAAAGAGATTATCGCCGAGGTCACCCATCACGCACGGCGCTCACCCGATGTAAATCAGCGCTCTGGTGTATCGGTACGCGCATCCATCGCAAACTTTGAAGTGCTGATCGCCAATGCGTTTCGCCGCGCCCTGGTGCTGGGAGAAAAAGAAGTGGTGCCACGCATTTCCGATCTCGAGTACATCGCGCCGTCTTTCCAGGGCAAAGTCGAGTTTGAAGCGATGGAGGACGGCCAGGAAGACAAAATTACCAACCGCATCATCCAGGCGGCCACCAAGGCTGTGTTTGATCGCAGTCACGACCTGCAGGACCTCGCCCCGATCATAGAAGCGTTCAACAACGGCCTCAGCATCGAAATTGGCGAGGCGGTTTATGCTGAGGACTACAGTCAGATCATTGAGAAAATTCCGGGCATGAGTGAACGCATCACGGCCACCACGCCCGGTACACGCGCCGCAGAAGTTGAATTTCTGCTCGAAGGCCTGCATCTGAACAAGCTGCTGAATAAATACGCGGTATCCGGCCGCTCAACCTATACAGGATAAACGCCATGGCTCCTTCGCGCCGACAACGTTACTCCGCCTGGGATGGTTCCCAACAATCTGCCTGGGATGCAGAAGAGGTCATGAAGGCCCTGGCTGACGATCTGATGGAATATGGTGACCTGCGCTGGGCTATGCGCAACCTGGTTTCCCGTGGCATGCCGATTCCGGAAGGTGGCTACCTGGAAGGTCTGCGCGACATGATCAGGCAGCTGCGTGAACAGAAGCAGCGCCAGCTCAATAGATTCAACCTGGATTCGATCTTCGAAGACTTTCGCGAACGTCTGAACGAGATCATCGCGATGGAACGAGATCAGATCAACGCCTGGAAAGCCAAAGCCGCCGAGGCAGAAAGCTTCAGTGACACGTTGTTAAAAGATATCGCCGAACGTAACGAGAAAATTCTTGATGACCTGCCTGACAATATTGGCGCGCAGATCAACACCCTGGAAAAGTTTGAATTCATTAACACCGACGCACAGAAAAAGTTCATTGAACTGTTGAATGAACTGCGTAAAGCGATGACCGGTACGTTCTTTAACGACATTGAGAACATGGTCAACAATCTGTCAGACGGCGACATCGAACGCATGAAGCAGATGATGAAAGCCCTGAACGACATGCTGGTGAAAAAGATCGCCGGTGAAGATCCGGGCTTTGATGAGTTCATGGCGGAGTTTGGTGACATGTTTGGCGACGACCCGCCAAAAAACCTCGACGAACTGTTAGAGCAGATGCGCCAGCAGATGGCGGCGGCTCAATCGCTGATGAATTCCATGACCCCGGAACAACGTCAGGCGCTGCAGGAGATGTTCAACGGCCGTTTTGGGGATCCTGAACTGGAAGCGGAAATGGCCAAGCTGGCCAAAGAGCTCGATTTCCTGAACCCAGATGGCCAGGGCTACAATTTCTCTGGTGACGAATCCCTCGGCCTGGATGAAGCCATGAAGCTCATGCAGGAAATGCATGAAATGGACGATCTGCTTGGCCAGATGCAGGATGCGGAACGGCGTGGCGACCTCAGCGGCATCAATAAAGATCTGATGCGTGACCTGATGGGTGATGACGAAGCGGATCAGCTGGAAGAGCTCGACAAGCTCATGAAAATGCTTGAAGAATCGGGCTATGTACGCAATGAAGATGACAAAGGCTGGGAACTGACACCGCGCGGCTCAAGGGTGATCGGCCAGAAAGCCCTCGGCGAGATTTATCAGCGACTGAAGAAACAGAGCCTGGGCAATCACGCGATACCTGAAGAAGGCCGTTTTGGCGAACGCATCGAAGACACCAAAAGCTACGAATTTGGTGACCCCTTCCATCTGCATATGCCCAGAACCATCCGCAATGCCATCAATCGACAGGGCCCGGGTGCACCTGTGCAGCTGAATCCTTCTGATTTTGAGATCTACCGCAGTGAGCAGATCACTTCAACAGCAACCGCTCTGCTGGTGGACCTGTCCTGGTCTATGGCATTGCGCGGTTCTTTCCAGGCTGCAAAAAAAGTTGCACTGGCATTGCATAACCTGATTACCAGCCAGTACCCGAAGGACAGCTTCTACATCATCGGATTTGCAGCGACAGCTAAAGAACTCAAGCCTCAGGACCTGCCTTTTCTGCAGTGGGATGAATACGTGTTGGGCACCAACATGCAACACGCCCTGCTGATGGCGGAGCGCCTGTTGTCCAAGCATCCCGCCGGCAGCAAACAGATCATCATGATTTCAGACGGCGAGCCAACCGCGCATATGGAAAACGGCCAGGCCATATTTGCTTATCCGCCCACCGCGGAAACCATTCGTGCAACCTTCCGCGCGGTAAAGCGCTGCACCACCAAAGGCATCGCCATCAACTCGTTCATGCTTGAATCTTCTGAATATCTGCGCGCCTTCATGCAGGAAGTGGCACGTATGAATGGCGGCCGGGTATTTTACACCTCACCGGAACAGTTAGGTGAATATATTCTGGTGGATTATGTGGAAGGTAAGCGGAAAAAACTCGGACGCTGAAGCTTCCGGGTGCTACCTGAGGTAAAAGTCATCGTTGAAGGTTTTCACCACATCCGGATAGAACACGGTAAACGCCGTGACCAGCATGCCGTTGATGAAGCCTTCGGGAAACATCAGTAACAGAATAAAAGCCCAGTTATCGACGGCGAGTTCAAGCCACTCTGCCTGGCCCATCACCCAGAAAGTGGGTAAAGCCAGGCATCCCAACACAAGCACACTCAATAAGCCGCCGCCAAAACCCGCACCCAACATATACACAAAAAGGTTTCTGAGCGCGGGAGTGCGCAGAAAATGCACCAGCAGTCGGGTTGTTGTTGCCGGTATCAGAACGGAGAACAGCCAGGCCAGCGGTGCAGCCAGCAGAGATTGCTGCTGCCAGCCAAGAAAAACCAAAAGGACCAGCGTTGCACCAACAACAGTGAAGCGCCAACCTACAATCAGCGTCAGACTGGTCACACCCAGGAGATGAATCCACACGCCCGCAACGACCTGAAACGAAAGCAGCCATAAAAACAGCAGTGCCAACAGGCCACCCAGAAGCACATGCTGGCGCTCGGATACCGCCCACAATGCAGCCCAGGGCGCCGTTACGCCTGCCCACGTCACGCAGACCAGCATCGTCAGACCGGTAATGAGGTTGAGCCAGAAGGGGATGAGATCCGCTGCGACGATCATACTGTTGTGATCTTAGTGCTCATGCATCAGAACCCATGATACACGAGCGCAGTGATTTACTTATCTCAGCAGGTGTTATCGCCGATAGCCCGCGCCAGGATGTGGCGCCTGTAACCGCGGCGCTTTGAAACCAAGTTTTTCTCTGAATGTACCGGACTGATAACTGCTCTTGTAAACCCCGCGTTCCTGCAATACCGGAACGACTAGGTCTACAAATTCTTCCACCGACTCAGGCATCACGGTATAAGCCAGGTTGAACCCATCCAGGCCTGACACAGCGAGCCATTGTTCCAGCATATTGGCTATCGTTTCAGGCGAACCTGTAATGATCGGTCCCGCGCCACCAATCGCAAGATCCTCCGCCCAATCTCTGACGGTGGCGCTACCGTATGCCGACAGGGCAGATTGAATAGCGTCAGATTCAACCTGCTCGATGGTGGCATCCATTTCCAGTTTGGACAGGTCCATACCCGTCCAGCCTGAAAGCAGTGCAAGCGCACCTTCGTTGAGACCATAGCTTTTATAGTCGGCCAGCTTTTCCTCTGCTTGTGCATCGGTGGGCGCAACAATGACGGTGATTGCACCAAATATTTTCAGACCACCCGGAGCCCGTCCATGCGCTTCAGCCTGCGCCCTGAGACTGGCAACAGACCTGGCGTGTTGTTCAGCATTACGCCCACCAATAAATACACATTCCGCGTGTCTGCCTGCAAAAGCCTGCCCCTTCGGTGAGGTGCCCGCCTGGAAAAGCACCGGCGTTCGCTGAGGTGACGGTTCACATAAGTGGATCGCGTTTAACTTGAAGTATTCGCCATCATGATCGATTCGATGGACTTTATTCGGATCTGTAAAGACGCCATTTGCGCGGTCGCGCAGAACTGCGCCATCCTCCCAGCTCTGTTCCCATAAAGCGTAAACAACCTGCATGTATTCATGCGCAATATCGTAGCGCGTATCGTGTGCATCTTTTCTGTCCTGGCCAATGCCTTTGGCGGCGCTGTCGAGATAACCAGTGACAATGTTCCAACCGATACGTCCGGAAGTGAGATGATCGAGGGACGAAATTTTTCTTGCAAAGCTGTAGGGCGGCTCATAGGGGATAGAGCCTGTCACACCAAAACATAAGTTGTCTGTAACAGACGCCATGACCGGCACGATGGTGAATGGATCATTGGTGGGCACCTGCGTAGCTGCGCGTAACGCCGCATCCGGGGATCCACCAAACACATCATAAACACCGGTCACGTCAGCCAGGAAAATACCGTCAAACAAACCCCGCTCTAACGTGCGCGCCAGATCCTGCCAGTACTTCATGGTGTTGAAATCCGCAGAATGATCCCGCGGGTGGCGCCACAGGCCTTGGGACTGGTGGCCTACACAATTCATGTCGAATGCACACAGAAGCATCTCTCTGGCCATAACCTGAACCCCGACCTCGTCAATGTTTAGATTTCTTTCACTCTTGACCAGCGTCTAATAAGACTTGGGCAACCCCAGCACATGCTCACTCACGTAGTTCTGAATCATCTCCTGAGAGATGGGCGCAATTTTCATCAGACGCGCTTCACGCCAGTAGCGTTCAACATGGTATTCCGTGGCGTAGCCAAATCCGCCATGGGTCTGCATGGCACGATCAGCGGCGAAAAAAGAAGCATCTGCCGCCAGCCACTTCGCCATATTGGCTTCAGCACCACAGGGCAGGCCCTGGTCAATCATCCAGCTGGCTTTGCGGATCATCAGTTCCGCCGCATCCAGGCGCATTCTGGCCTCCGCCAATGGGAACGCGATACCCTGGTTTTTACCGATCGGTCGACCAAACACAACTCGCTCGTTGGCATAGTCCACAGCACGGCGTAGTGCTGCCCGCCCGATACCTAACGCTTCTGCAGCAATCAGAATACGTTCCGCATTTAGACCGTCCAGAATGTAGCGAAAGCCTTTACCTTCTTCACCAACCCGGTCTGTCACCAGCACCGGCAGGTTGTCATACACCACCTCACAAGTGGCGACAGCGTTACGACCCACTTTATCAATGGGTGAAATAGACACTTCCGGCCGCTGCAGTTCAGCCAGCAACAGGGTTAAACCATCGGTACGTCGTTCAACCTGATCCTTCGGCGTGGTGCGTACCAGCAGCAATACACGCTGGGACTGTAATGCCTTGGTGGTCCAGACCTTGCGGCCTTTGACCGTATAGGTATCGCCGCTTAGCTTGGCAAACGTTGAAATCGATGTTGTATCAGTGCCCGCATCGGGTTCAGTGACGCCGAAGGCAACATGCAGATCACCATTGGCCACAGCTGGCAGATACTTCTGCTTCATCTCTTCAGTACCGTATTTCACCACGGGGTGCATGCCAAAGATCGACAGATGAATAGGGGTTGCGCCATTCATCGCAGCGCCGCTGGCAGCAATGGTCTCAAGCACAAGACTGGCTTCAGTAATGCCCTGACCACTACCGCCATAAGCTTCCGGGATGGCCACCCCTAACCACCCGGCCGCAGCCATGGCGTCATAAAAATCCCAGGGAAACTCATGATCTTTGTCTTTTTGCGACCAGTATTCATCCGGGTAGTCGGCACACAGCTTAGCCACGCTTTGCTGAATGAGTATTTGTTGATCAGTGAGTGCAAAATCCATGGGCGTTTCTTCTTTTGGTGAATTGGCATTTAAACCAGAGCAAGGTAAGTTGTACTTCGCTTTAGGGGAGCATAAACATGCCTGGGAAATATTTCGAGGACCTTCAGGTAGGGGATGAATTTACTCATCAGCCCAGCCGCACAGTCACAGAAACAGATAATCTGCTGTTCAGCACATTAACGTTAAATCCACAGCCGTTACATCTGGATGCGGAATTTGCCAAATCCTCGATTCACGGTCAGATTCTGGTGAACAGTATATTCACACTCGGCCTGGTGGTTGGATTATCGGTCGGGGATACCACCCTGGGAACCACCCTGGGTAACCTGGGGTTTGATAAAACCACATTCCCCAATCCGGTATTCATCGGTGACACGCTCACGGCACACAGCAAAGTTGTTGAGAAACGCGCCAGCAAATCAAAACCTGATCGTGGCATCGTTACCTTTGAGCACACGGCAACCAATCAGCGCGGCGAGGTCGTCTGCAGCTGCATACGCGGCGCCATGATGATGAAACAACCCGCATGACCGCACGCGCTCCTGGCACCGAGCGACTGCGTCGCTCAGCACATTTTGTACCCGGTGCAAACGAAAAGATGCTGCACAAGTCGATAGCCGGCAATGCTGACTGTTTGATCCTTGATCTGGAAGACGCTGTTGTGCCCAAACAGAAAGCTGCAGCCCGACAGGTTGTCAGCCAGTGGCTCAAGGATGCTGATTTTGGCGGTAAAGAGCGCACCGTACGCATGAATCCGCTGGATACCCCGTGGGGGTTGCAGGACCTCGCTGAGACCATGGCGTACCCACCTGACGCCTACATTGTGCCAAAAGTGTCTACGCTGGAAGAACTGAACACCATCAGTACAGAACTCGACCGCCTTGAACAGCAGTATGGCCATCCCGCCAATCGGGTGGGCCTCATTCTGGTATCCACTGAAACCCCTCAAGGTGTACTGAATCTGCCAACTTTTACACAGTGCCAGCGTGTTATCGGCCTGACCTGGGGGGCTGAAGATCTGTCAGCCGCACTCGGCGCGCCACGCAACCGGCGTCCGGACGGCAGCTACCTGAATCTGTACACCCATTGCCGCAACATCACGTTGCTCAGTGCCGCCGCAGGGGGCGTGCAACCGATCGATTCAGTCTATGTTGATTTTAAAGACGCCCAGGGCCTGGCAGACGAATGCCAGGAAGCAGCGTGGATGGGTTACACCGGTAAAATTACCATCCATCCTGATCAGATTGATATTGTGAACCAGGCCTTCACCCCCAGTGCCGCCGACATTGATGAGGCGACAGAGCTCCTGGCAGCTTTTGCACAGGCGGAAGAAGAAGGTCTTATGGCCATCAGTTTCAAAGGCAAGATGGTCGATGTACCGCACCTTGTGCGCGCACAGCGATTGCTGGCGCGGGTCGAGCAGATCAAAGAACAAACAAACTCTTAGGAACTGGTATGCCTCTAAGCCTCAACACAGATCGAATGCAGACACACATCGACAACGGCGTGGGATGGATGGTGTTCAACAATCCCGCCCGCCACAACGCGCTGTCATTGGAAATGTGGCAGGCCATCGGCGATATTCTTGAAAGCTATGCTGCCGACGATGCGGTACGGGTGGTGATCATGCGCGGCGCTGGCGGCAAAGCCTTTGTATCCGGCGCTGATATCTCCGAATTTGAAGAAAAACGCTCTAATGCGGAGCAGCAGGCCGCTTACAATAAAATTGCCGGACGCGCGACCAAATGGATGAACAGTTTTACAAAACCGCTGATCGCGTTGATTGAGGGTTACTGTATCGGCGGTGGCCTGGCCACAGCGCTGGCAGCGGACATCCGCTTTGCCACCCCGGATTCCACCTTCGGTATTCCTGCAGCAAAACTCGGGCTCGGTTATGAGTACCCGGGCCTGGCCAAGCTGTCACGCGTGGTCGGACCCAGCCACGCACGGGACATCATGTTTTCCGCGCGCTTCATGCCCGCTGAGGAAGCAAAAGGTATGGGGCTGATCAACTTCATTGAATCCCGGGATGAGATCGAAGCCGCCTGCCTGAGCTACGCCCAGCGCATTGCGGGCAATGCGCCGTTAACGGTTAAAACCGCCAAAGCGGCCATTGATGTCTGGGAATCCGGCAGTCAACCGGAGGCTGTTGCACAGATCAGTCAGATGGTCGAAACGTGTTTTAACAGCGAAGACTACGCTGAAGGTAGACGTGCCTTTCGTGAAAAGCGCAGTCCAACTTTCAAGGGACGTTAGCAGAAAGCCAAATTCTTTTGGATGCGTCAGACAGCTTCCCGACGCAGCAGCTCTATACCACCAACTTCTACCAGATAGTCGGTAAACGCTTTGGTATTTAACGTGCCAGCAGCACCCTGAGTATCCAACATATGATTGCGGATTACCTGAAGAATCTGCGCTTCAGGCGTCTGCCGCAACCTCTGCAGCAGAATGCCGACTTCCAACTCCGCATCAAACTGACACCGATAGGGACCAACATCGAGCCCTTCTCGCGTATGAAAATACCAGGCGCTGTCAACGCAGAAAATACGATCACTGCGGTACCACAATCTGGCGGGTTCTCCGGCTCGGACGGTTATGTGTGGCATGCTGTCAGCAGTTTGCTGAATCAATTCTCTTTCCTTTGTCATCTTGTTAACGTCTCGCCAGTCATCAACATCAGTGTCAGTAATTACCTCGATGAAAGCTGTAGGCGCGTTGTGTTCAGATGTAAACGCCTTTTATCCGAGGCTCGCAGCGCGCAGAAAAGCGAGTATCATCAGCCAACAAAAAGACGGCAGGGGATAAGGACAACAGCCAATGACAAACAACAAGACAGTTTTTGCTCACACCAAATCTATGCGCGGTCTGATCACCACGCTTGCGTGTCTGATAACGCTCAGCGCGTGTTCCACCACAACAGCGCCACCGCCAGCCGCAGCCGCTGCGCCCGTTGGTTTTGCGGATGAGTACCGAATAGGTGTGGGCGATTCGCTGGCCATCAACGTCTGGCGCAACGAAGATCTGAGCATTGAAGTGCCGGTGCGACCCGATGGCAAAATTTCAGTGCCGTTGGCTGGAGACATTACCGTTGGCGCCAAAACGCCGGAAGAAGTCAGCGCTGACATCACTCAAAAGCTGGCCAAGTTTATTCGCGATCCTTATGTCACGGTCATTGTCACCACCATGGGCAGCGACGAATATCGTTCGCGTGTACGGGTAACCGGGGCTGTCGAGGATCCACTGTCTATTCCTTATCGACAAGGCATGACGGTTCTTGACGTGGTTCTGGAAGCTGGCGGTCTGACGGAATTTGCGAATCCGACAAAATCCACGCTGTTCCGCAAAAGCGGTGAACGCGTCGATGTGGATCTGCGCGGCATCATGAATCGCGGTGATATGAGTACCAACTATCCGCTTATGCCCGGAGATGTTGTCACGGTGCCTGAACGGGCCTTTTAAAGCTGGGAGCTTACATGCGAATTTTGCCTGCCGTTGTCATAGCGGCATTCTGTCTGGGTCCTGCATCAGTGGTTTTTGCGTTGGACTACAACGTCACCCTGAACCAGGAATCCGAGTACACTACCAATACTGGTTTAACCAGCGAGGATGAAGTATCCGAGTGGATACATTCGCCGGGTGTTGGGCTGGAGGCCACCCATGAGGGCCCGAATCTCAATCTGGACATTGATTACAACGTCAACAGACGCATCCATCAGGAAGACCTGTTTGATAACGATACCGAATCCGCAGGCACGGCAAACATCGTCTGGGATGCACTGCCGGAACGACTGGCGTTCACCGCAAATCATACCCGCACTCAGACCGCGATTCGCACCATCACCGGCGGCGCAACGCCAGACAACCGACAGGAAAATTCCGAGACCAGCGCTGGACCAACCCTCAGGTTCAACCCCCGTGGTCAGGATCAGATCCTGCTCAGCTATCTGTACGGGAGTCGCACTGCCAGCATCACCGACACAGACGCAATCACCCACGACACAAGCTTGAGCTATGTGCTGGCAACCTCGCCAACCAATTCGGTGGCGTTTGCTCTTATGCAGAACCAGGTGCAGTACGAAAATCCATTTATTCCGGATATCGAATATCAGATTGCACAAGTGACACTTGATCGCGCTTTGAGCAATCTTGAATACACCTTCACCGGCGGTTACAACAAGGCGGAACGCACGCTGGGCCGCGAGGATGTAGACAGTTTTATATTTGATCTGCAAGCGGACTGGCAGGCACGTCCGGGTACTGAAGTGGGACTAACGCTGCAACACGATATCCAGGATCAGTCCAGCGCGTTTGATGCGGGTGCTTTTGTCGACGATCTCGATTTTTCCGCAGACTCAGACCTGGCGGAAATCTTTACCAATGACCGCCTCAGTCTGACCGTGAGACAACGCCTGAACGAAAGCACGTCGCTGACCTTTGGCGCGGACTATGTTGAAGAAGATTACGAAGATGTGGATCGCGACACCACACGCCAGGCATTCCGGGTCGGCCTGAGCCGCACAATGACCCGGCAGGTACGCGCTTCTCTTGCACTGTCTTTAGAAAATCAGGATTTCGAAGATGAAGGAGAGGAAGCTGACACGCTGCGCGGTGATTTACGCTTTGATTATGATGTGGGTCGTAACCTAACCACCGCCTTGACCATTCGCTACGAAGAACGCGACAGCGATGCCACCGGAATCACCAGCAACTATGAGGCCTGGGCTGCGCTGATTACCTTGAGCTATTCGCTGTTCAGCGGAGCGACGCGCTAGCCTAGAGCTGACGCGTTTCGACCCGGCAGGTCTATAACGCCTGCCTGACTATCTCCTGAGATAACGCGCTCTCTTCTCCATCGATGTCCACCGCGGTCATGGCAATGTAGTAGCTGCCCGTCGGCAGCTCCAGCACATGACTGCTCTGATTACCCGCAACGTCAACAATCACATCATAGCTGCGGCTGAAGTTGCCATAGTGAATGCGATAGGTGGCAATGCCATCCACAGGCGTCCCGTCGACATTTTCCGTCGGCGCCTGCCAGCTGATCTGCAGTGAACCCAGCACTGATACACTGAGCATCTGCACCACACTGCCGCCTTCACCTTCGCAGCTCAGGGTGAATGTACTTTCGTTCTGGATGTTATCCACCCGGGTGCTACCCGAGGTTGATCGGTTACCCGACCAGCCTCCTGATGCTGTACACGATGTCGTGTTACTTGATGACCAGTTCAGGTTCACACTGCCACCGGCGGAAATCAGATGGTTGTCCACACTGAAGTTCAACGTCGGTTCAGGCGCTGGTTCGGGCTCTGGCTGAGGCTCCGGCTCGGGTTCTGGTTGAGGCTCTGGCTCTGGCTCAGGTTCTGGCTGAGGCTCTGGCTCAGGTTCTGGCTGAGGCTCTGGCTCAGGTTCTGGTAGGGGCTCAGGTTCTGGTAGGGGCTGAGGCTCTGGCTCTGGCGCATTCAAAATAGAAACATCTACCGTTACCCCGTTGGCACCGCCTAAACCAAAACAGGTCAGTTTAAACAGAGTGCGCTCATTCAGGGGCGACGTCCTGAAGGTGCCCTGCAGGTCCCGCTCACCAGACCAGCCCTCAGAGGCCAGACACTGGTCCGCATTGCTGGTCGCCCAACTCAGGGTTGTGCTTGAATTGGCTTCAACAGTGCCGGGATCAGCGGTAAAGGAGATAAATGGTGGTGTTGACGCAGGCTGACTCTGTTGCCTGGCGTTAATCTGATTGACGGCACTGGCATCCGCCAGGGCTACGCGCTCAGGTAAATCAACCAACATGTTCTGGTTAGAGGTGCTGAACACCGATTGCACACGTACGCGAACATCACCCGGTACAGCATCAGCCAGAGGTGTCATCAGCTCAGACAGCACCGGGTCTTCGTAAACACCCTGCAATACAGCAAGACTACCCAGGGTCTTGGTGATGCCGGAAGCACTGAGTGGCACCAGATTAACATCAGCGCTGGCAGCGTCCGGCATGATGGTACGAATCGCTGCGTTCATAGCGCCGGTTGCGTTCTGATTATCAACCTCTAAACGCCCAGCCAGCACCTCCAAACGCACCCCGGCTTCTGCAGCTTTAGCGACAGCCAGTACACGCCCATCATCAGCTGTGATTTCACCACTGGTACGTCCATCCATGGCACCGTCGGCAAGATCACAGGCCAGAACCGCAACGATGTCATCAATATCGACACCCGGCAGCGCAGCATCTGTGCGGCGTATCCATTCACCCAGCGCCTCATTGGCCAAGACAGCGGTTGCCACATTGCTTGCGTCCACAGCATCTGCCATCGGGTCACCCAGAACCTCTACATCCAGGCCAATGTTCAGATCCCGGTCAACAGCCTGCCACAACGTATTCAATCGATTTTCGCTGGTGTTCCCCGCACACTGCGCTGCTTTCACAACCAGCGTGGTCAATGGCGAGACATTAACCGTCTGCTCACCCTGGCGATTGATCATGCCCAGCATCTGAAAGTCAGCCGGACGACCGGTGACCAGATCGATACCACCAGATACCGTAACGGTAGCGGGTAATTTAGTTCCAGCAGGAATGGTCAGATTGTAGTTGGCTCGATCATCGCTGGTTTGCACAGCCGCCAGACCACCATCAGCATCCAGCACAGTGACCTCACCACCAACAATTGGACCATCGCCAATACTGCCGCTGACCTCGAAGGCACTGAACATCTCATCGGAGGAACCTTCTTCGCTACCTGAAGAACAGGCAACCACGGAAAAGGTTGTCAGAAGCAATAAAAATCGCTTTACGTCGCTCATATGTCTCTCTCGCTTTCATTTGTCGACGGCTTCTCTCAGGGGCCGAACAACATGAAAATTGACCGCGTGATCTGCTCTATTCAGATCAGCGCGAGTCATCGAGTCTAGAGACGCAAGGTCACCCATCTTGTGATGTACAACACGGGTTTGTATGGAAATTGCGATTGTGTGCACGGCTTCGCAGAATCCGCGCGATAGAATTCACAAAGCCGCGGGTAGAACGTGATTCTCACACCGAATGGGCGCTATTGGGCATCTGGCAGGTGAATGGGGGCAGGCCGCCACGTCGGCGACCTGAGAGGCCGCCTGCGGTTCAAAGCGCTATGGGATTACTTTAACAATCTCGTTGGAATAGCCGCTTTCTTCATTTTGCGAATTTAAGGCCGTGACCGCGAGATAGTAAGTCCCCGGCGCAACATCCAGGGTCCATTCACGCGCACCAGCGCCCAGGTTCACACTGGTGCTGTAGTTTCGTGAACGATCACCCCAGTAAACTGCAAAACCATCCAGGTCGGTTAATGGTGTGCCGTCAACGTTCTCCGTCGGCGCGGCCCAGCGTAAGGTGTTGTCCGTGACTGCAACCCCCAGCTGGGAAACCGCACTTTGACCCTGGGCGAAGCAGGTCAGCTGAAACAGAGCGTTGTCTGTCAACGGCGCGGAGGTAAATGTTCCGCTGGTCTCAAGCTGACCCGACCAGTTGCCACTGGCCTCACAGCTCTCGGCGTTGGAACTGGACCAGGTTAGCTGCACCGTGTCGTTTATCAGCACTCGATCAACATCACTGGAAAGAGACAGCGAAATCTCAGCATCATCCGCCACATTCACCCGAACTTCCCGCAATGCTGCACCGCCAGTGCCGGAACAACTCAGGGAAAAAGTCTGTGATTGCTGCAGCGAGTTTATAGTCTGCTGCCCTGTCGTTGCGCGATTGCCGCTCCAGCCACCGGACGCTTCACAACTGTCAGCGTTTGTACTTTGCCAGGACAGGGTTACCGAACCACCGGTAGTGACCGAAGAAGAAGACGCCGAAAACGTTAAAGTGGGTGAAGGGTCAGCGGGCGGTGATGTGTCGGTTTGAGCGGTACGGCTGCCGCCACCACCGCCACCGCCACAGGCTGCCAAAAAACCAGCGATAAAAATTGTCAGTAAAAACCGTGGGTTGCAAGACTTAGTACAACCAAAATCACTAAACCATCGCTGCGTTGAAACGCGGCGTATGCATCGTGCACTCATGAGGAGGCCATCCATCGTTACTTGTTTATGTCTACCAACTTCACCTGTGGGCGCGTACCCATTAATCAGATTGTTGGTAGAAGTACCCGGCAAACGCTTCCCCTCCAAAAAGCACCAACCAAGCTAACGCGCACTCTACCTATCACAACTTGAGGGGTAAAGGGTAAACACGGAAAAACACTGGGTTTGCATCACAAATGTGTTAACAAATGTTACACGGGGAGACAGACATCACAGGTTCGAAGTGACACCGCAACACGCCCCAGGTGAGAGCGCATCTGGTAGTATGCGCGCTGCAAATTTCTGAACAGAGCTATCCATCCATGCCCCAAGCTGTAACCGCCTGCGTATTGATCATTGGCAATGAAATCCTCTCCGGTCGAACCCAGGACGTGAATCTGAATCATCTGGCCACAACCCTTGGAGAATGGGGTGTCCAGGTCAAACACGCCCGGGTGATTCCTGACGATGTCGATATAATTATTGATACTGTGAATGAAACCCGCGTGCTGTACGACTACGTCTTCACCACCGGCGGCATTGGACCCACCCACGACGACATCACCGCCCAATGTATCGCCCAGGCTTTTGAGGTTCCGCTGATTCAGCATCCCGATATTGAAGCGCGGATTCGCCAGCGCCCGGCGCCGGATGACATCATGGCCAGCCGTCTGCTGATGGCCAGGGTACCCACCGGCGCAAGCCTGATTGATAACCCAACCGGTGGTCCACAGGGCTTTTACATCGGCAATGTGTACGTCATGGCTGGCATCCCGATGATCATGCAGGGCATGTTATCCACCCTGAAAGGTGCACTACGCAGCGGCCCTATCGTTCGATCACGCTCTATCCGGGCTTACATGGGTGAGAGCCAGATAGCGCAGGCATTAGGCGAGATACAGGATACCTTCCCGCAGGTTGATGTCGGCAGCTATCCGTTTTTTCGCGAATCACGTTACGGCACCCATCTGGTCATCCGCGGCACTGACCCGTCAATCATCGAGGCAACTGCCCAGGCGATCATGGCCGCCGTTACTGCGGCCGGCGAAACACCTGAAGATCTTGGCGAGGAATAAATCATGGTCGTTTTTAAATGGGTTACGGTGCTGCTCGTCTGGATATTGTCATTGGCTCACGCCTGGGCCGCAGCGCCTGCTGACTCGAAAAAGCCAAATCACAGCGCAGCAGCGGTGTTCAGCACATCACCTGATAAACGTTTCAGCGTCGAAGGACAGATGAACAAACTGGCTGCCGCAACCGCAGCCCAACAGGCCTGTTCCATTGCGCACCCTCCCCCTTACAGCAGCACTGAATATTGCGAACTGGTAGCCCTGGACAGCACCTCACTGACCACGGTTGCAGAGATTCGCGCAGCGCTGCCGGATGCCCGTCACCCGCTGTTTCTGTGGCGTTATCAACACAAAGGCGCCACGGTCTACCTGGCGGGCTCGGTGCATATTTTGAAACGTGGTTTTTACCCGCTGCCTGATCAGTACCAGGCAGCCTTCGATCTGTCGGACAATCTGGTACTGGAGGTCGATATGACCGCGTACACACCAGCCGAATTGCAGGCCAAAACCATGCAGTACGCGGTGCTTGCCAACAATCAGCAGATCGCAGATGTCTTAGATAAAGACACATACAACGCGTTATACGACGTGACCGCTGAGTACGGTCTGCCGCTGGGTCAACTTGGTCCTTTTAAACCCGGCTTCATCACACAACAACTGGCTGTACTGGCGTTGATGTCAGTAGGCTACGATCCTGCCCAGGGTGTGGAGTCGTATTTCACCGCGCAGGCGGCAGACAAAAACCTGCTCGCCCTGGAAACGCTGGATTTCCAGCTTGATCTGCTCATGAATCAACCACTGTCGACGCAAACGGCGATGGTGCGTGACACCCTGGCACAAATGGATGAGTTTGAGCCCTTCACCGCAGAGCTGATAACTGCCTGGCTCAGCGGTGACGACCAGAAGTTCTACCAGGCTTTTGCAGCACAATCCGGCACATCAGAAGCATCCAAAGCATTTTTACATCAACTGCTGGACGAACGTAACGTCGGCATGGCAAAGCAGATTGAAGGCTATCTCAACGCTAAAGGCAGCTACTTTGTGGTTGCCGGCGCGGCACACTACATCGGTGAAAACAGCATCATTGAGTTGCTCGAAGCCAAAGGGTTTCGCGGCGAGCGTATTTACTCCGATCAGCCGGTCACGCCATGAGCGGCGATCCTCATGCCTTTCAACCGAGTAAAGGCCTGCACAACCCACACCTGCAAACCGTACTGTCGAGCATGGGCCGTAAGCTGATTCCGTCCAGAGTACACCAGCAGTTCGACGCTGCGGCGAAGCGGGAAGTCATCAATTTAAACGGTGTTAATCTTGCGGTTGATCTCAATCTGATCCCTGATGCACCGCTGATCATGCTGATCCCCGGTTGGCTGGGCAGTTCACAATCCTCTTACGCGCGCTCCTGCGCCAGCGTTCTGGCCAGGCATGGATTTTCAACAGCGCGGATCAATCTGCGCGATCATGGCAACACCGCACACCTGAATCAGGGCCTGTTTAACTCCGCTATGATTGAGGAAGTTGTTGCGCTGGTGTCTCACCTGCGCCAGGTTTACGGCGCAACAGGCAGTGGACTGATGGGGTATTCCCTGGGTGGTAACTTCGCTCTGCGGGTCGCCCGAGCTGTGGCTGACTTACCTACACTGGCAATCGCACCGGCGATGGAACCCGCCAGCACCATGTACCAGATTGATTCAAGCGCGATATATCAGCGCTATTTCATCAAAAAATGGCGCAGCGTCTGGCGGGAAAAAGACAAAGCGTTCCCGGGCGTCTACAATTTCAAGGATGCGCTGAGGCTAAATACCGTCAGCGCGTTAACCGACTATTTTGTCCGTTATCATTCCGAATTTGGTTCAACCGAAGAATATTTCCAGGCTTACGACCTTTCCGCTGGCGCTCTGGAAGGGGTCAACGCCCACATCCTGGCGGCCTCTGACGACCCGATTATACCAGCAGAGCAGTACGCTCAATTGCCGAGCGGTATCGTTCTGCATCTGACCCATAGAGGTGGCCACGGCGCCTATCTCGATTCCTGGCGACTTTCCAGCTGGGCGGATGTCTATGCCGCGCAGCATTTCAAGACAGCATTAAGCAACCAGGCCTAGGCGGCTGTGCCGAGCCGGCTTCTGCTAAAGCCGCATCTGAACGTTGCCACCGGTAAGAATAACCACAACGCTGCGGCTGGCTGAACACCACCTGCCATATTTCAGCAGAGCCGCTAATGGAACCGCACTGGAGGGCTCCAACACCAGCTTCAGACAGGACATAGCGAGGCTCTGAGCGTCCATGATCTCCTGCTCACTGACCAGATGAACCGGTAGCTGATAGGTGTCCAGAATCTTGAAGTTCAGATGGCCCAGGGGCGCCCGCAAGCCATCAGCGATACTGATTGGTGGCATCGGAGGCTGGCGTCTGTGTGTCTGCAGGGCCACCTGTGCCTCGCCGGCCAGAGCTGGCTCTACACCTACAACCTGAACGTCCTGGTGCGTCATTGCAGGATCCGAGGTTGCCAGGACTGTTCCTGCTGCGAGGCCACCACCACCGACGGGCAGCCAGATCTCGTCCACTTCGGCAGTTGCGTTCAATATTTCCAACGCACAGGTACCCTGCCCGGCAATGACATCAAAGTGATCGTAGGGCGGGATATAAGTCGCACCTGTATCCGCCAGGACCTCGGCCAGTTTCTGCTCGCGGGATTTCAGCGTCTTGCCACAGTGCACTATGCGCCCGTCATAGCGGCGAATGTTGTCCTGCTTAAAGGCGCTTGCCGTGTTGGGCACAACTAGGGTCGCGGGAATGTTGAAGCGCTGAGCCACTGCCGCCAGGGCTGCGCCATGATTGCCGGATGAATGTGTCGCGACACCGAGTTTGCGCACAGCGGCAGGCAGTGCCAACACCGCATTCAGTGCGCCTCGATACTTAAATGAACCACTTTTCTGCAGATTCTCGCATTTGAACGACACCTCTACGCCAGCGAGCTTGCTCAGCGTGGCGCTGCTCAGTAAAGGTGTCTCGTGTACCCGACCAGCGATGCGCTTATGCGCGGCAGAGACGTTGCGAAACGATGGCGTGCGTTGCACCAGAGTTATTCAGCGTTCTGCGATGCAGGAAAATTGCCGGCCTTGAGCAGAGACGAAGGCACAGTTTTTTTGAGCACAGGTCCCAGCCATTGAGCACCTTGAAGCAGAGCTTCAAGATCAACCCCATGCTCTACACCCGATCGATTAAGCATATAAACCAGATCCTCAGTCGCCACATTACCGGATGCGTTGGGCGCAAATGGACAGCCACCGATACCGCCAATACTGGCATCCAGGGTCTTTACCCCGGCCTGCAATGCAGCAAATGCGTTGGCGATACCTGTGTTGCGCGTATCATGGAAATGCGCCCGCAACGGCAGGTCCGGACCGAGACGTTCGCGCAGCAGGCTGAACAGATTGAACACCTGCAGGGGTGCGGCTACGCCTATGGTATCAGCCAGCGCAATCTCTACCGGGGCTGCCTCAGCCAGCGCCTGGGCGATATCGACAACCGCCTGTGCCGGTACATCGCCGCTGAACGGGCAGCCAAACGCCACCGCAATGGTCACCTGCACCGGGAAGCCGTTATTGGCACCGTGGCGGATGACTTTTTTGGCCATGGTCAAGGCATCTGCCACATCCAGGCCCTGATTGCGTAAACCAAACACATCTGTGGCTGGTACCACCAACCCCGCTTCATTGAGCCGTTGGGTTGCGCGCAGACGTTCGTAGCCGCGTTCGTTCAGAATCAAGCCGGTGTAGGTTACGTCACCCCGTTGTGGCAGACCTGCACAAACGGCTTCTGCATCCGCCATCTGCGGTACACGTTTCGGGTGCACAAAGCTGGTGACTTCAATGCGTTTACATCCAGCGTCCAGGGCGTAGTCAATCAGGCGAAGCTTTTCTTCGGTGCTGATCAATGTGTCTTCATTCTGCAGGCCATCCCTTGGGCTGACTTCCATGATGGTGACCTGATCTGCTAATTGCATGTTCTAAAACCCCTCGCGCAACGAAACCGTCTTGTTGAATACACCGGGTAATTTTGAGTCTTTGCAGAAATAACCCTGCCGTTCAAACTGAAAATGGGTGTCTTCGTGTTCGACAATAGCCGGTTCAACAAACCCCTGCAGAATCTCCAGTGATTCCGGGTTGATGTCTTCCAGGAAACTGGTCGCTGACGGATCCGGCACCCGGAAAAGGCGGTTATAGCTGCGAATTTCCACGGGTACCGCATGTGCTGCGGACACCCAGTGGACAACACCCTTGGGCTTCAGGCCACTGGTGTCTGATCCGGAGCGGGACTCAGGAAAGTAAGTACATTTCAGTTCCACAACCTCACCTGCCTCATCACAGACATGTTCGTCACAACGGATGATATAACCGTAACGTAACCGCACCATCTCTCCCGGGCTCAACCGCTTCCATTTCTTGGGTGGCTCTATCGCAAAGTCGTCCTGTTCGATGTACAACTCTCGCGAAAACGGCATGTCCCGCTCACCCAACGATTCGTCTTTACCGTGCCATTTGCCCGGCATGATTTCAGTATCACCCGTCCAGTTTGTGAGCGTGACCTTGAGCGGTCTTAACACACCCATTCCCCGGCGCGCGGTGTCTTCCAGATCTTTACGGATACAGAATTCAAGCAGGTTCATCTCAACACGATTATCTACTTTGGTAACACCTACACGGGTGCAGAAATCGCGAATTGCCGCTGAACGTACGCCGCGCCGACGAAGCCCGGCGATGGTTGGCATGCGCGGGTCATCCCAACCATCGACAATTTTTTCTTCAACCAGCCGATGCAGCAAACGCTTGCTCATCACCGTATATTCCAGCCCGAGACGGGAAAACTCAATCTGTGGCGGGTGAAAATTGACGTTGCTGTTGTCCAGCACCCAGTCATACAGCGGCCGGTGGTCTGCAAATTCAAGCGTACACAGAGAGTGCGTTATACCCTCCAGAGCGTCACTGATACAGTGGGTGAAGTCGTACATCGGGTAGATACACCATTTATCTCCGGTGCGTTGATGATGCACATGACGGATACGGTAGAGCACTGGATCACGCATGTTGATGTTCGGTGACGCCATATCTATTTTGGCGCGCAGCACATGCTCTCCGTCAGCAAACTCACCCGCCCGCATACGCTCAAACAGATCAAGGTTTTCCGCTATGGATCGATCCCGGAAAGGGCTGTTCTGACCCGGTTCGGTCAGCGTACCGCGCTGTTCGCGAATCTCTTCTGCCGTGGAACTGTCCACATAGGCTTTATCATTGTTGATCAGATCTATGGCAAATTTATACAGCTCTTCAAAATAGTCAGACGCATGAGTGAGCGCTGACCACTCAAAGCCAAGCCAGGTAACATCTGCCTGTATCGACTGCACAAATTCTTCACTTTCTTTGCTTGGATTCGTGTCATCGAAGCGCAAAAAAGTTGAGCCGCCGTATTCCTGTGCTACACCAAAATTCAGGCAGATGCTTTTCGCGTGCCCAATATGCAGATAGCCATTTGGCTCCGGCGGAAAGCGGGTAACAACACCAGCGGGCAGCTGACCTTGCGCAAGGTCATGTTCAATACGCTGGCGGATAAAATCTTTAGCTTCGTGATCCATTGGATAAAAAATAGCACTGAGACTGCGGGATCCGCATCTTGCACTACACTTTACCAATGGAAAACCCCGATGATGCTATGGAAGATCCAAACAGACCGGAAAATCAGAATTCAGACGACGCGCCAGCGTCAACCCCCAATCCGCAGGTTGATAGCCTGGGTGATTGGATAGACCGTGCAAAACGCGCGCATGAGCTGGTAGACGCGGTTGATCTGAAAAAGGTAGCCGCACACGACAGCAGTGAGATCAGCAAGTTGAGCATGGTCACCGATGCCCTCAGCGACCTGTCCGAAGGCAAATTAGTTGCTCATGTTGAAGGTGTCGACGAGGTCATGCCTGAAATTGATGCTGAACAGCAGCGGAAATCCGATCTGTTTGCAGCAATTGCCAGTGCAGGCTGGGTTGACCGCATGGGGCGCGTTCTTTACGTCAGCGCCGAGAGCGACGCCATTAAGCCACTGGAATTGATTCCGCATCGCGAAGGTTTACCTGATTTTGATATCTGTATTGCCCCAACCCAGCGGGTCAGCTACGGCAACTATGGTATTTTTGTCTCAGGTCACGGTATTTTTGCTGCCTCCATTGGCGAGCCCGCCAGCAAATATCACTGGCGTATTGATCGCAGCCAACCCTACGACAGCATGGATGAGCTGATGCGCAGCATTTCCTCTTTTGCGGAAAACGACGAATAAAGCAAAACAAGAAGCCTCGGTGTTAGACTGGCATTTTTGAGCCTGAGCAGAAATCCTTGCCTAGAGTTGCGGTTATTCTTATCGGCAGCCTCATATTTCTGGCTGCCAGCGCCATTGTTGAGCTACGCCAACCGCTGGCGAGTCACATCGCAAAAAAAATGGCCGGGGAAAACTGGTATCGCATCGCCCTGAACAACAATCACGTTGGCTACATGTACAACAATGCCTATCGCGATCTCAAAGGGCGCTGGCATTTCTTATCTACAACGCACTTTTCCCTGGAAAGAAACAGCCCCAATACCATCAGCAAGTGGCTGACGTTTGCAGCAAAACCCCCTTTCACGTTAACCCGCGCCAGCTATACAAACCGCAGCAGCACAGGGCACAACGCCACCACTATTCTAGCCACCCCGCAGGGTTTGCAAGCCTCTATTCACCGCAACCAGCAGGCCAGCAGCATTGCCCTGCCCTGGCAATTTGATCTGGATATGTTTGTCGCGTTCGAACAGTGGTTGTCCCGAGAAGCGCCGGTCGCCGGCGCTCAACACCTGACCGAAAGCCTGGATTTTGAACGTCTGCGTATTACGCGCCGGAATTATCGTGTGGTTGAGCAGAACGACGATGGCTATCTGGTCGAGACCAGTGCGCCGTTTGCCGCTACCCGTACCCAGCTGAACAGTTACTTCCAACCCCAGCACCTCTCCATGGCGGGTCTGTTCGACGTGCAGGCAACCACAGAAGCAGACGCCATTGCCCTGAGTGAGATGCGCAGCAAAACCAGCTACCTGCTGGCGCTGGACCAGCGCCTGTCAGACCACACCAATTTGAAAAGCCTGGCTTTAACCCTGCACGGGGCGGGCGACTACAACCTGCCGGAAAAATTCAGCCTTACCGCCAATCCGGTTACCAGCAACGGCAATGGCCAGGCACACCGGGGTGAAACTCTGCAGTTTCCCGTCAGCCATCCGGATATCCAGGCGCTGGTGGCACAGAGTCTGGCCCGCGCTAAAAACAGCGGACAGGACCCGGTGGATACACTGGTCACGACCACCTATGAAAGTTTGTCTTACAGTGAAGATGAACCCGCCGGGGCCGTGCTCACCGCACTGCAGAAGCAGCGGGGTGAATGCACCGACTACGCTGACCTGTTCAGCACACTGGCCCGGGCGGCCGGTTATCCGGCACGCAACGTTTACGGCCTGGCCTACAAAGATGGGGTTGATCCGGCGCTGATGTTCCACGCCTGGAATGAAGTTTACGTGGATGGGCAATGGCGTGCGGTTGACCCTACCTGGAATCAGACCCGGGTAGACGCCAGCCACATACCCCTGTCAGATGTCCAGGCAGCCAGGCTGATGCAGGCCAACAATACCAGCGACATCTATTTCGAAGTTACGGCAAAAAGCTACTTTGCAGGCGACTGAGGACCCTCAGATCACTGCGGGGCCCTGACCCGCAACAGACCTTCCTGCGTCACTGACGCAATAAGCTGACCTTTGTCTGCGTAAAAATCCGCATGCACCATACCGCGCGCACCTTGTGCGGTAGACGTGCGTTTATGAAACAGCAACCATTGGTCCATGGGTACGTCACGGTGAATCCACAACGCATGATCCAATGAGGCCATCTGCAGATCTTCCCGCGGCACGTCACTCTGGTGCGGCAGCGCACCTGTAGACACCAGACTCATATCAGACGCATAAGCGAGCAGACAGCGCGCCAGCGCTTGATCCGCATCGTCCACACTTTCTCGAAAGCGAATCCATGACGGGCTGTGGAAGCGGTCCTGCAGCCAGGCGTCTGAGCCAAGACGGAACACCGAGCGCATTTCAAACGGTCGCTCGATTTTCGCCATGGGACTGAGGTGCGGCGATTTATCCATCAGAGCGTGGGCCGCCTCGACGTCGTCTTCAAGTTCTTCCGGGAGAGGCACATTCGGCATTGGGTGAGCATGATCAAAGCCGGGCTCAGCGACCTGAAATGAGGCATCAAGATTGAAAATCGCTTCCCCATTTTGAATCGCGACGACGCGCCGGGTGGTGAAACTGCGTCCATCGCGAATACGCTCTACCTCATATAAAACAGGTCGCGTGGTCGTACCGGCGCGAATGAAGTAGCCGTGTAGAGAATGTAAATGCACCCCCTCAACGGTTCGATACGCCGCCATTGCCGCCTGAGACAATACCTGGCCACCAAACAGGCGCCCCGGCGTCGACGTTTCGTTGTTGCCTAAATACAGATTCTGTTCAATCTTCTCCAGATCGAGAATTTCCAGCAGGCGTTTAGCACGGGCGTTGGCCACATCAGTCATAACAGGCACTCATTCACAGCTGTGGGTTGTATCCATTTTTTTCGGCCGTGATACTAAGCCTAAGAGAGGGAGACTGCCATGTTAGAACTAAATCCGGATCATGCAAGCATCACCATGATCGGCGCGCTGGATACTGATGTCAGCGAGGACGGCATCACACCTCGACGCCTGCCGGATTGGACACGCCCCCAGGTACCCGCGTTTATGGAAATTATGGTGACACAACCCTCCGGTGTGCGCCTGGCGTTTGCAACTGATGCTACCCACATGGAACTGGATGTCTGCCTGACCCGCATCCAGATGGCTGGCCGCACACCGCGTACTGCGGTATTTGACCTGGTTTGCGACGGCAACCTGCAGCAGTCGCAGGCCGCAGACAGTGGTCATGTCCTGCAGGTTGATCTGCGCAAACCCACACAACCGGTTTTTGTCGCTGGTCAGCCCGGTACAATTGTTTTCGAAAATCTTCCGGCAGGTATGAAACAGTGTGAACTCTGGTTGCCGACCAGCGCACAGGTGGCGTTACGGAAACTTCGTTTCAACGCTCTGGCCACCGTTGAACCCGCCAGCACCACAAAAAGACAACGACGCTGGGTGCACCATGGCAGTTCTATCAGCCACTGCGCCGAAGCGGCGAGCCCCTACCTGAGCTGGCCGGCCATAGCCGCTGCGCGAGGTAATCTGGATCTTCTTAATCTGGGTCTGGGTGGCAACTGCCAGCTTGACCAGTTTGTGGCGCGCACTATCCGTGATGAACCTGCAGATTTAATCAGTCTGAAACTCGGCATCAACATCATCAACATGGACTCCATGCGCGAACGGACCTTCACCCCGGCTGTACATGGTTTTCTGGATACCATCCGGGAAGGCAAACCAGATACGCCCATTTTAATTGTGTCACCCATATTCTGCCCCAGCGCTGAGACCAACCCCGGACCGACTTTGCCGGATGCAGACGGCAAGTTTGTTACTTTTCCACGCCCCACCGAAATCAGCGCCGGTGCCCTGACCTTAACCTGGGTGAGAAAAATTCTGGCCAAAGTGGTTGCGCAGCGACAGGCAGCCGGTGACAAGAACCTGCATTATCTTGATGGTTTGCAACTCTTCGGAGCCGAAGATGCCAGCGATTTACCGGATGACTTACACCCTAATGCAGAAGGGTACATCCGCATGGGCGAACGTTTTGCGCAGCTGGCGTTTGGCCCAGGCGGGCCACTGGCTGGTGCCTGACAACGGTACCTGACTGTAACAGCAAGAGGAGACAGACAATGCAGCGTTGGCCACAGAAGTTCATGCAGGCGTACAGCCAAATGCATCGTTACGACAGCATCTCAGCGGAGTTTGATGATCTGAGCACTGCGGACGCCTACGATATCCAGCGTCAATATGTCGCATTACGCGGTGAACCCATTACCGGCTACAAAGCTGCGCTGACCGCACCTGCAGGACAAGCCGCCATGGGGGTAGACCACCCGGTTGTTGGGGTACTGCTGGCCAGCGGCGCCTTTTCTTCCAACAAACCCATTGAGGTGCAACAGCAGATTCTGCTGGAAACAGAAATCGCGTTTGTCACCGCCTCGAGCATCAGCAATACAGTAAGTCCTGCAACGGTTATGGATTTCATGGACAGTTGTCAGGGTGTTGTTGAACTGGCTTCACCGAATCTGGCTAACAAACCCAACGGCCTGGATCTGATTGCCACCAACTCTGCATCATTTGGCTACATCGAAGGCCTGCGCCAGCCGATCCCAAGCAGCTTCAGGCTTGATGCGATTGCCGTGAGTCTGGAGAAAGACGGTGAAACCCTCATGTCAGGTAACGCGGGAGAGGTGATGGGCGGCCAGGTGGACGCCCTCTGCTGGCTCATCAACCAGACCCTCGAGCTGGGTTACAGCATAGAAGCCGGTCATCTGCTGTTGACCGGTTCCATTGGTGGTGTTTTGCCCGGCGAACCGGGCCACTATTGCGCGCGTTACGAGGACCTGGGGCAGATTAACTTCAGCCTGCCTGCCACACCTTGATCAATTCGTCGTAAGGTACCGTTTCACCCTGGGGTTTCTCGTCCGCTAAAGCGGGCTTGGGTGCACCGGGTTGCTGCAACCAGTATTGCGGATCCCGTGGTTCATTTAACTGCGGTCCGCACTCTCCCAGTACACCATGCCGCTCAAGTCGGGCCAGCACCGCATCCTGCTGTTCCGCCAGGCTATCCATTGCTACCTGAGCGGTGACTTCACCGCTGACCGCATTGGCAACGTTAGCCCACCACAGCTGAGCAAGCTTCGGATAATCCGGCACGTTGGTGCCCGTAGGCGTCCAAAGCGTGCGCGCCGGGCTGCGATAAAATTCCACCAGACCGCCCAGCTTGGGCGCCATGTCTGTCATCGCCTGGGTATTCAGATCTGAATTACGAATCGGTGTGAGACCCACCAGAGTTTTCTTCAGCGATACGGACTTGGACGTCACAAACTGAGCGTACAACCAGGCAGCTTTGCGGCGCTCCAGGGG